>JABAHS010014382.1_pt1 | contig 32384 bp, 24 predicted proteins | sample 7062111 | NCBI WGS metagenome assembly JABAHS01 (sample SAMN14534600, study PRJNA622989) | marine sediment metagenome | biome: marine biome [ENVO:00000428]; feature: marine pelagic biome [ENVO:01000023]; material: deep marine sediment [ENVO:00002113]; isolation source: pool of 4 deep marine... | reverse complement strand
AGTAAAACCCGTCCGTGCCGTCGATGCCCGGCAGGCGCACGCGCCCGATCGGGCCTGCGCGGCCCAGATCGGGCGCGAGGGTGAGTTCCTGTGCGTCACCGTGGCGCTCGAGAAATCGCTGCATCTGGATTTCGTTCTCCGCCGGCAGGATCGAGCAGGTCACGTAGAGCAGCCTGCCGCCTTGCGCCAGCAGGGGCCATACGCCGTCGAGCAACGCCGCCTGACGCCGCGCGAAGCCCGACACGTCCTCGCGACGGCGCGCCAGCTTGATGTCAGGATGGCGCCGAATGACGCCGCTGCCCGAACACGGCGCGTCCACAATGATACGTTCGAAGGGGCGGGCATCCCACCACGCTGCGGGTTCGGCGGCGTCGGCCACGATCACCGTGGCGCTCTGTCCCAGCCGAGCGAGCGTCGCGCGTATGCGCGCGACGCGCTCGGCGTCGCGGTCGACGGCCACCACCTCCTGCAGGCGCGGTTCGAGCTCGAGCATGTGTGCCGTCTTGCCGCCCGGCGCGGCACATGCGTCCAGCACCCGCATGCCCGGGGCCAGTGCCATGGCCGGCGCGGCCAGCTGGGCGCCTGCGTCCTGCACCGACACGAGACCCTCGGCGAAGCCGGGCAGACCCTCCACCGCGCGCGGCTTGTCGAGCAGCACCGCGGCGGGCGCGATCGCGCACGCCGTGGCGACGATCCCGAGGCCGCGCAACCGCTCCAGATAGGCGTCTCGCGACAATCGCTGGAGATTGACCCGCAGCACCATCGGCGGCCTGCAATTGTTCGCGGCGACGATCGCTTCCCACTCATCGGGCCACGCCTCGCGCAGATCGTCGAGCAGCCATTGCGGGTGCGCAACGACGTCCGCCAGATCGGTGAGGTTTGCAAGCACCGACCCGCGCTCGCGCAGGAAGCGTCGCAGCACGGCGTTGAGCAGTCCCTTCGCCCGCCCCTTGCCGCAGAGCTCGGCCGCAGCGAGGGTCGTTGCCACGCAGGCGTGGGGCGGGATGCGCGTGTATTCGAGCTGATAGAGTCCGACGAGCAGCAGGCACAGAACGTGGGGATCGAGCTGCCCGGCGGGCTTTGCCAGCAGCTGTGCGGCGATGGCTCGCAGCCGGCCGTGCCAGCGAATCGCGCCGTAGGTGATTTCCCGCGCCAGCGCTCGATCACGAGGGTCGGCAAGTTGCAGGAACGCTTCGTCCCCGCCGTCGAGCGAGCGCCCCAGCTCGGCGACGCGAAGGATCGCCTCGCTCGCCCGCGCCCGCGCTTGCGCGGCTGCGCCGCGCGCCGCGGCAGACGCCGCACCCCGCGGCGCAGGGCTCACGCCGGCGTGCACACCCGCGGCGACGACGACGGGGTGCCGGCGCCCGGGGCGTTGCTGCGCGGCTGCATCGACAGGGGACCGCGCCCTAGGCGTCGCCGAAGCGCTCGCCGACGCTCACGCGGGCGCCACGCAGATAGCTCGCGACGGGCTGCACCCGGCCGCCGGATCGCTGCACTTCGGTCAACGCCACCCGGCCGGCGCCCGCCTGCACGATGAGTTGCCCCTGCGCGGCGGTGAGCACGGCTCCCGGCTCGCTGTCCGCATCGGCGCCGAGAGCGGTTGCCTGCCAGACCCGCAGCCGCTCGTGGCCGCGCTGCGTGTACGCCACCGGCCACGGATTGAACGCGCGCACGCGCCGCACGATGGTGGCGGCGTCACTCGTCCAGTCGATGCGCGCTTCGTCCGGCGTGACCTTGGGGGCGTAGGTGGCGAGCTCGTCGCGCTGGGGCTCGCCCGCGAGCCGGCCCGCGACGATGTCGGCAAGCGCCGCGTGCAGCGTGCGCCCCCCCAGGGCGGCGAGACGGTCGTGCAGCGTGCCGCCGGTATCGGTCTCGGCGATGGGTTCTTGCACCTGTCGCAGGATAGGGCCGGTGTCGATGCCGGCGTCCATCTGCATGAGCGTGATCCCGGTGACGGTGTCGCCCGCCTCGATGCAGCGCACGATGGGTGCGGCGCCCCGCCAGCGCGGCAGCAGCGAGGCATGTACGTTGACACAACCCAGACGCGGTATCGCCAGCACGGCCGGGGGCAGCACCAGACCGTAGGCGACAACGACGATGAGATCCACCGCCAGCGAGCGCAGGCGGCTCACTTCCGTCGTCAGGCGGGTGGGTTGGAACACCGGCAGGCCGTAGCCGACGGCGCGCTCGCGCAGCGGGCTCGACACCCGCTTGAGACCGCGCCCGGCGGGCCGGTCCGGCTGAGTGTAAACGGCGCAGGGCGGCATGCCCGCGTCGAGCAGGGCGTCCAGGCTGGGGACGGCGAACGCGGGGGTGCCGCAGAAAACGATGCGCAGGCTCATCGCGAAACGCGGGGGTCCGTTGACGGCGCGGGGGTGAAATCGGTGCGGCCGCAGCGACAGGTGCGGCACGGGCGCAGCCGACGCCCGCCGATGCGCCGCGATGCGGTTGCCGCCATGCAGCGGCTACAGGCGAAGAGCCGCCGGCGCCGGCCTTTCGGCGCGCGCGCCGCGCGCCTCCCTCTGCAGCTTCTTGCGGATGCGCTCGCGTTTCAGGCGCGACAGGTAATCCACGAAGACCTTGCCGTCGAGGTGGTCGATCTCGTGCTGCACGCACACCGCGAGCACGCCCTCGGCGTCGAGCTCGAAGGGTTTGCCGTCGCGGTCCAAGGCCTGAACGCGCACTCGCCTAGCCCGTTGCACCGGCGCATAGAGCCCCGGGACCGAGAGACAGCCTTCCTCGGTTTCCTGTTCGCCGTCGCGCTCCACGATGACCGGATTGATGAACACCTGCAGCTCGTTCTTCTCCTCGGACAGGTCGATGACCAGCACCCGTTTGCGCACGTTCACCTGAACCGCCGCCAGGCCGATACCGGGGGCTGCGTACATGGTCTCGGCCATGTCATCGACGAGTTGACGAACACTCTCGTCGACACGCTCGACCGGCGCCGCTTTCTGCTTCAGCCGCGGATCGGGGTAGACCAGAATGTCGAGAATCGCCATAGCCGACGAACTACCGTTTCTTGCTGACGAAGCGAATAGATTAGTTTACCTATTTTCCGCAGAATCTTGAATAGAAACAAATTTCTGTGGTTGCTCCACCTAATATATGGGCTAGACTCCCACTATTAAAGGGCCGACGTTTATACCATGTCTATGACAAGCAAGCTCGCAGCGACGTTGCTCGCCGCCTTTATGGCTGCGGCCGCCATGGCGCAGTCGGCAGAGCTCAAACTCGGCTATCCCGAGCGCTACACCGTGGTGGAGGGCGATACGCTGTGGGGTATCGCCGGGCGCTTTCTGAAAAACCCGTGGGAGTGGCCGAAGATCTGGCGTGTCAACGAGCAGATCGAAAACCCGCACCTCATCTATCCGGGGGACGTGCTGGTGATGACGCAGGTCGAGGGCGCGCCGCAGCTGAGGGTTCTGCGGCGTGAGACGGTGAAGCTCTCGCCCACCGTGCGCGAGCAGGCGCGCCGCGAGGCCATTCCGACGATCCCGCCCAATGCCATCTACGCGTTCCTCACGGCGCCGTTGGTCATCGATGCCGACGCCCTCGACGACGCTCCCTACATCGCTCGTGGCGTGCGCAACAACGTGTTGCTGGGAAAGTACCAACAGTTCTACGCGCGCGGGCTCACCGATGCGGAGCAGGAGGGCTATCAGCTGTTCCGACCGGGACTGCCTTTCATCGATCCCGACACGGAAGAGGTGCTCGGACACGAGGCCAAGTTTCTCGGCACGGCCCGAGTGCTGCGTTACGGCGACCCCGCCAAGCTCGAGATCGTCTCGGCGCTGATGGAGATAAACGCGGGAGACCGACTGCAGCCGATCACGCCGGACCTCGCGCTGCCGCACTACTTCCCGCACGCCCCAGATACGGACGTGCGCGGGCGTATCCTGAGCACCGTGCGCGGTGTCGCCGAGGTCGGTCCCTTCGACGTGGTCGCGATTTCCCTCGGCACGCGCGAGGGCATCGAGGAAGGCCACGTGCTGCGCATCATGCGCAGCCCCGGCGAGGGCAAGGATCCGGTCACCGGCAAGGTTTTTGCAATCCCCGACGAGAGCGCCGGTCTGATGATCGTATTTCGGCCCTTCGAGAGAGTGAGCTACGCACTCATCCTCAACACCGATCAGGCGGTTCATATCGGAGACGTCGTGCAGACGCCCTGAGTCTGCCCTCTCGGCTCGCGGGTAGTCTGCGCCGGAGCGCGCCGGCGCCCGCGCAGCGCCGCACGCCGGCTCAAGGAAGAGCATATGGATACCGGTCACACGGAAGCCTTGCGCGCGTGGCTGTGTCTCGCTCGCGCAGCGGCGTTTCGCAGCACCCATCGTTCGCAGCTGCTGGCGAGTCTGCTCGCCGCCCCCGGCGACGCCGCGCTCGAGAGCCTGCTGCAGTCGCAGGCGCGGCGCCTGTGTCCACGCCGAAGCCCCTGCGGCGAGCTGGCGGCGCGCGATCTGGCGTGGCTCGACGATCCCCTCAACGCTCTGATTCCCGTCGTCGACGCGCGCTACCCGACGTTGCTGCGCGAGATACCCAATGCGCCCGTGGCGCTGTACACGCGTGGGTGCGTTTCGCTGCTCAAGACTGCACAGATAGCCGTCGTCGGCAGCCGCAATCCGACGCCCTCGGGACGCGAGCAGGCGGGCGCGCTGAGCGCGGACTTGGTGAGCCGGGGCCTGGTGGTCACCAGCGGGCTGGCGACGGGGATCGATGGGGCCGCCCACCTTGCCGCCCTGGAGGCTGGGGGCGCGACCGTCGCCGTCGCCGCCACCGGCCTCGACGTGGCGTACCCGCGTTCGAATCGACGCCTGGCCGAGCGTATCGTAGGCACGCACGGACTGCTGGTGTCCGAGTATCCTCCCGGAACACCGCCGCGGCGCGAGCACTTCCCGCGGCGCAACCGCATCATCAGCGGACTGTCCCTGGGAACGGTGGTCGTAGAGGCCACCGTGCGCAGCGGCAGTCTGATCACGGCGCGACTGGCGGGTGAGCAGGGGCGCGACGTGTTCGCCGTGCCGGGACCCGTGCTCTCGCCGTTGTCGCGCGGCTGTCACGCCCTGATCCGTCAGGGGGCAAAGCTGACGGAGACGGCGGAGGATGTCGTCGAGGAGTTCGCCTGGCTGACCCCGCAGGCGCAGGTGTCGAAGCCCGTCGACGCGACGCGCGAACCCGCAGCCGACGATGCGTTTCTGCTGCAGTTCATGGACCGCTCGCCCGCCACGATGGACGAGCTCGTTTTCCGCAGCGGATTGACGGCGCAGGCCGTTTCCTCCATTCTTCTGGGCCTCGAGCTTCGCGGCCTGGTGACGATCGCCCCCGGCGGAGCATTCCTGCGAACCCGTTGAGCTCCAGGCACGATTACGGCGAAGTGATGAAAGAAAACGTTCTGGAGGTGCTTCTCTACCTGTTCGAGAACTACATGATCGAGGATTCGCAGTTCCAGCCCGACCAGGAGGCGCTGAGCATCGAGTTATCGCAGGCCGGTTTTGAGCAAAGCGAGATCAGCAAGGCCTTCAGCTGGCTGGAGGACCTGTCGACGCTGTGCGAGCAGCCGAGCGACGGCCTGGCGGGCGGCAGCGCCGAATCGATGCGGCATTTCTCAACACAAGAACTGGCCAAGATGGATCCCGCCGCCCGCGCCCTGCTGCTCTCGCTCGAGCAAGCCGGCGTTCTCGACCCGACCGCCCGTGAGCTCGTGATCGACCGGTTCATAGCCCTGGAGGTCGAGGACGCCGACCTGGATCACCTGAAGTGGGTCATCATGATGGTTTTGTGCAATCGTGCCGACTGCGAAAGCGCGCTCAATTGGGCCGAAGGGCTGGTGCTCGACGGCGTGCAACCCCATCTGCACTGAGCGAACGAGATGTGCGGGCCGGGTCGGCAGGATGCGGGCCCGCTCCGCGCGGCTCCCCCAGAACTCTCCTTGGAGCGATGGCGAAAAAGCTGATTGTCGTTGAGTCGCCGGCGAAGGCGCGCACGCTGGCGAAATACCTCGGGCGGGAATTCAAGGCGCTGGCATCCTATGGCCACGTGCGCGACCTGCTGCCGAAAACCGGGGCGGTAGACGTCGACAAGGGCTTCGCCATGCACTACTCCGTCATCGAGAAGAACAAGAAGCACGTTGACGCCATCGCCCGCGAGGTGGCGAACGCCGACGCCCTGTACCTGGCGACGGACCCGGACCGCGAAGGCGAGGCCATTTCCTGGCATCTGCGCGAGATTCTCAAGGAACGCAATGTGCTCGACTCCATCCCCGTGCATCGCGTCGTGTTCTATGAGGTCACGAAACCGGCGATACGTGAAGCGATCGATCATCCCCGCGAGCTCTCACCCAATCTGATCGATGCGCAGCAGGCGCGTCGTGCGCTGGACTACCTCGTCGGGTTCAGCCTCTCGCCGCTGTTGTGGAAGAAAGTCCGTCGCGGCCTGTCCGCGGGTCGGGTGCAGAGTCCGGCGTTGCGGCTCATCGTCGAGCGCGAGGAGGAGATCGAACGCTTCAAGCGGCGCGAGTACTGGACCGTGGAGTCGGACCTGCGCTCCGGCGGGCAGGCATTCTCTGCGCGATTGACGTACTTCGAAGGTGAGAAGCTCACGCAGTTCAGCATCACGGATGCCGAGCGCGCCAGTGCCGTGGAGCGTGAACTTGCAGCGGCGGCCGGCGGCAGGCTGGTCGTCAAGAACGTGGAGAAGAAGCAGCGCCGGCGTAATCCCGCGCCCCCCTTCACCACCTCCACGCTGCAGCAGGAGGCGTCACGCAAGCTCGGGTTCGGAGCGCAGCAAACGATGCGCATTGCCCAGCAGCTGTATGAGGGCGTGGAGATCGATGGCGAAAGCGTTGGTCTGATCTCCTACATGCGCACCGATGCAGTCAATCTCGCCAGCATCGCCGTCGAAGAGATACGGGCTCTGATCGCCGCGAGATACGGCGCCGCCAATGTCCCCGAGACACCACGCGTTTTCAAGAACCGCTCGAAGAACGCTCAGGAGGCGCACGAGGCAATCCGTCCCACCGCAGTCGCCCGCACGCCGGACTCGGTTCACGACGCGCTGCAACCCCAGCAGTACCGCCTCTACGAGTTGATATGGAAGCGCACGGTCGCGTCGCAGATGAGGCATGCCACGATCGACACGGTCGGGGTCGATCTGGCAGCTGGAGAGCGCCACACCTTCCGGGCAACGGGCGCCACCGTGGTGGATCCGGGCTTCATCAGCGTTTACGAGGAAGGCAGTGACGACAAGGGCAAGGAGGACGCCGCTGAGATGCGCTTGCCGCCCCTGCAGAAAGGTCAGGAGGTCGCGCTCGAGAAGATACGTCCGGAGCAGCATTTCACCGAACCGCCGCCGCGTTACTCCGAGGCAAGCCTGGTCAAGGCCCTCGAGGCCTACGGCATCGGCAGGCCCTCGACGTACGCGAACATCATAACGACGCTCGTCAACCGCGAGTACGTCATTCTAGAGAACAAGAGATTCTTTCCGACGGACGTCGGCCGTGTCGTCAACCGATTTCTCACCAATCACTTTGCGCGCTACGTGGATTACGACTTCACGGCGAACATGGAAGACGATCTGGATGCGATATCCAGAGGTGAAAAGGAGTGGGTGCCGCTGATGCGGGAGTTCTGGGACGGGTTCAAACGGCTGCTCGACGAGAAGGAGAAGTCGGTTTCACGCGACGAGGCAGCGCAGGCGCGCGAGCTCGGGATCGACCCCAAGTCCGGCAACGTCGTCACGGTGCGCATGGGCCGCTACGGGCCCTTTGCGCAGCTAGGCAGCAAGGACGATGCCGAGAAGCCTAAGTTTGCCGGGCTGCGGCCGGGTCAGAAGCTCGACACGATCACCCTGGAGGAGGCGCTGGCCCTGTTCCAGCTTCCCCGGGCACTGGGGGAAACCGAGGACGGCGAGCCGGTATCCGTCAACATCGGGCGCTTCGGGCCTTACGTCAAGTACGGTGATAAGTTCGTATCGCTGGGAGACGAAGACCCATACACCGTCGGCCTGGCGCGGGCGCTGGAGATCGTGCGCGAGAAGCGTGAGCGCGACGCCAACAAGGTCATCCAGGTTTTCGAGGGCACCGACATCCAGGTGTTGAACGGGCGCTACGGCCCCTACATCACCGACGGCAAGCACAACGCCCGCATACCGAAATCGTCGGATCCCGCCAGGTTGACACGCGAGGAGTGCGAGCGCCTGCTGGCCGAAGCGATAGCCAAGAAGCGCAACCGTACCGCGCCCGGCGCGGGTAGGCGCAGCAAGAAGACCGCCACAAAGAAACCGGCAGCGCGGCCTAAACCCAGCGCCGGCGCCTGATTCGTGCGTCGGCGGCGTCGCCCGCCGCTGGGCGTCACTCGTCGGCCCGGACCGCGGCCAGCATCTCGTTCACGGCGGCCAGGCGTGCCCGCTGCATCGGACGCCCGTCAACGGGACTCAAGGGTGCCTCGTGATGGCGGTCGCGTGGAAAGATCGTCACCTCCAACGCGACCTCCGCCGCCGTGAAGCGTACCCCGGGCAGTGTCTTGTAACGATCGCCGCCGAAGCGGTAGCGCTTGTCGAAGAGCTCGAAGGGGATGGAGTGATCGTGGAGGAAAAGGCACAGTTCCTCCGGTGGCGCGGAGAAGACATGCAGCTCCACCGGTGTGTCGGCGACGACGTTGCCGCTAAGCACGGCGCCCACCAGTCGCGGTGAAAACGCCGCCAGCAGCTCCATCGTTTGCATCGCGCGCAGCAGTTTCTGCTGCTGCAGCTCGCCGAGTTGATCGAGATTGAATAGACGCAGACGCTCGCCAAGGGCCGCGTCGATCTCGGCGTTGCTCGGAAGCAGTCGCCCGGGTGGCATATCGAGGCGCTCGCACGCCTTGCGCTTGGCGTGCTGAAAATCGCGAATGCCCTCTTCGGCCATGATGCGGGCGGCCTCGAAGCAGATCAGCTGCCGCGTCCGCAGCTCGCTGCGGCTGGGGGCGCGGGGCTGCCTGCGCCCGTTGCCCCCGCGGGCTTCTCGCGCGCGGGTCATGCTCAAAACAGGCCCTCGGTGAGGTCGCGCGGCTCGCTGCCGTCGACGGCCTCCGTGGCCGGCGAATACGTAGCGGCTGTTGCCGTCGCGAGCGGCTCTGTTCCGGCGACGAAGTACTCCTCGTAAGCGTCCGGGTGCGATGCGGGGACGGCCTCGCCGGTGGCGCTGTGCACGAAGGTGGAGACGATACTGTCGGGAGGCGCGAGTGCCCTTTCGGGGTGCCCCTCGAGGGCCACCTTCATGAAGTCGATCCAAATGGGCAAAGCCGCCCGGGAACCGGCCTCGCCGCGGCCGAGATCACTCGGCTGGTCGAATCCCACCCACACGGTCGTGACGACGTCGCCGTTGAATCCCGAGAACCAGGCGTCATGGTAATTGTTGGTCGTTCCGGTCTTGCCGGCGAGGTCTTTGCGTTCGAGCTGCAGGGCTCTGCGGCCGGTTCCGGAGCTGATGACCTGCTGCATCAGGCTGTTCATCAGAAAGACGTTCTCGGCAGAGATCACGCGCTCGGCATGGCGGGCGCTGCTCGCCTCGTCGACACCGTTCAGGCAGCTGCCGCAGACCGTCGCGGGCACGGCGCGCTCGACCACGGCGCCGTCGCGGTCCTCCACCGTCGCCACCAGATACGGCTCGACGCGATAGCCCCCGTTGGCGAACACCGCGTAGCCGGAGACGACCTCCAGCGGTGTGAGCGAAGCGGTTCCCAGCGCGAGCGACAGGCCTTGCGGCAGCTGCTCGCGATCGAAGCCGAAGTGCTGCAGGTGATTGATCGCATGCTCCACGCCGATAGCTCGCAGCAATCGCACCGAGACGAGGTTCAGCGAAAGGCTCAAGGCGTGGCGAAGGCGGGTCGGTCCGAAGAAGCGCTTGCTGTAGTTCTCGGGGCGCCAGATGGCCTCGGTGCTGGTGTCCTCGACGACGATGGGAGCGCCGCTGACGAGTGTGGCGGGCGTGAAGCCTTTTTCCAGGGCCGCGGAGTAGATGAACGGTTTGAGGTTCGAGCCCGGTTGGCGCTTGGCCTGGGTCGCCCGATTGAACTTTGTCAGGTAGTAGTCGAAGCCGCCGCTGAGAGCGAGGATAGCGCCGTCGGCAGGGCGCAACGACGCGAGCGCCCCGGCCGCCTCCGGAATCTGCGCCAGCCGCCAGCCGTTCTCCGGCATCGGCTGCACGTAGATCACGTCGCCCGGTGCGACGACGTCGCCCGCCGATTCCGGCTTCGGGCCGAGTTTGCGGGCGCTCAGATGGCGTCGCGCCCAGGCGAAGCCTGAAGCATCGACCTGCACGAGCTGCCCGGTGCGGGTGTACGCCTTGAAATGATCGTCGTCGACGGCGATGACGACGGCCGGCAGCAGGTCGTCGCTGGGCGGCACCTCACTCAGCACCGACGCGAGCCATTCCCCGTCGGAGTCCGCGCTCAGCGTGACGTGCTGTACGGGGCCGCGATAGCCATGCCGGCGATCGTAGGCGATCAGGCCTCGGCGCAGGGCCGCGTCCGCCGCGCGTTGATTGTCGGCCAGGATGGTTGTGTAAACGCTGTAGCCGCGCTCATAGGCCTGCTCGCCGTAGTGCTCGAGCATGTAACGGCGCGCCATCTCGGTGACATAAGGTGCGTCGAGATCCACCTCGGCGACGTGTCTGCTTGCCGTGAGCGGGGCGCCGCGGCTCTCGTCTAAAGTTGCGGCATCGATATGACCGAGATCGTGCAGCCGAGATAGGACGTAGTCGCGCCGGGCCCGGGCATTGTCGGGGTTGGTGAGCGGGTTGTCCCGGGACGGTGCTTTGGGCAGGCCGGCCAGCATGGCGATCTGGGCCAGTGTCAGCTCGTCGACGGCCTTGGCGTAGTAAACACGGGCAGCGGCGCCGAAACCGTAGGCGCGATGCCCCAGAAAGATCTTGTTGATGTAAAGCTCGAGAATCTCGTCCTTGGTCAACGCCTGCTCCAGGCGAAACGCGAGCAGCGTCTCCTTTATCTTGCGTTTGTAGGTCTTCTCGCGGGTGAGAAAATAGTTGCGGGCGACCTGCATGGTGATCGTGCTGGCACCCTGTCCGTGCTCGCCCGAGCGCAGGTTGGCGAGCGCCGCGCGGGCCACGCCGGCGATGTCGACACCCGGATGACGATAGAAGGAGTCGTCCTCGGCCGCCAGTATCGCGTTGACGAGCAGCGGCGGCACGTCCTCGATCTGCACCGGGATGCGACGCTCGTCGCCGAATTCCCCGATGAGCGCACCGTCCGCGGTGTGGATCCGCAACGGGACCTTGAGACGGATGTCCCTGATCGTTTCGATGGAGGGCAGATCGGGCAGCAAGCTCCACACAAACACGCCGACGGCGGCGGCTGCGAGCAGGCCCGCGGCTGCCGTTACGGCGACGAGCCGGAACACGATACGGGCGATCAACCGCATGGACGGGGACGGGAAAACGGCGGCGCCGGTGTGGATTTGGGCTGACCGTCATTATAAGGCCGACGAGTGGTCAGGCAGAAGTTTGTCATTTCTAAGGGCTGCGACTATAGTTCCATCTGTAGCTAACCTATTGTGGAACATTCCACTCGTAACATACCGAAATTTAGGGAAGTTTTGTGGGTCTCTTCAAGCACAAAAAGCAGGCGCTGGTGGGGATAGACATCAGCGCCTCGGCCGTAAAGCTGGTCGAGCTCAGTCGCAGCGGCGATCACTATCGAGTCGAGCGCTACACCATCGAGCCGTTGCCTCAAAATGCGGTGGTAGAGAATGCCATCGCCGATGTCGAGCAGGTCGGCGCAGCGGTAGACCGGGCGGTCAAGCGCTCGGGCACGCGCCGCCGACATGCGGCGGTGGCCGTGGCTTCTTCGCACGTTATTACGAAAAGGATCACGATGCCGAGCGGTTTGCGTGAAAAGGAGCTCGAACAGCAGATCGAGATGGAAGCAGATCACTACATCCCCTATCCCCTGGCTGAGGTGAACCTAGACTTCGAGGTGATCGGCGCCTCCGACGTGAACCCTAACGAGGACGACGTGGTCATCGCTGCCTGCCGCAAGGAGGTCGTCGATGATTACGTTGCTGTTATTGCGCGTCATGGTTTGACGCCGGCCGTGGTAGACGTCGACGCGTTCGCCATCGAGAGCGCTTACTCGCTTATAGCCGAGCAGTTGGCAGGCGGGGGTCTCGAGAAGACTGTTGCCGTGATCGATTTCGGTGCTACGACTACGCACATGAATATCATTCATGATAATCGGTCGGTTTACACGCGTGACCACGCCTTCGGCGGTCGACAGCTCACCGAAGAAATCCAGCGGCGCTACGGCCTTTCCTATGAGGAAGCCGGGCTGGCCAAAAAGGTGGGCGGTCTGCCCGACAACTATGAGAGCGAGATTCTGCAGCCATTCACTGAGGCCATGTGCCAGGAGACGATGCGTGCTCTGCAGTTCTTCTATTCGTCCAGTCGGTTCAATGCGGTAGATCAGATTCTGCTCGCGGGTGGCTGCGCCCAGATTCCCAAGGTGGGCGATAGCATCGCAAATCGAGTTGGTGTCCCGGTGGCGCTGACCAACCCCTTTTCTGGCATGTCGCTGGCCTCGAGAGTGAAGCCGGAGATGCTAAGCGGCGATGCGCCGTCGTTGATGGTGGCCTGTGGCCTGGCGATGCGGAGCTTCGATCCATGACACGAATAAACTTACTGCCATGGCGTGAGATTCGCCGCCGCGAGAGGGATCGCAAATTTCTCACTGGCAGTGTCGGTGCCTGGCTGCTGGCGGGACTGAGCGTTTTTTACGCCCAGTATTACATTTCGGGGATGATCGATCATCAGAACGCGCGCAATAGCTACCTGCAGTCCGAGATCGCGAAGGTCGAAGCCAAGATCAAGGAGATCGAGAGCATCCGACGCCGACGTGAGGCGTTGATTGCCCGCATGGAGGTCATCCAGCAACTGCAGCGCGATCGCACGCAAGTGGTGCACGTGTTCGACGATCTCGTGCGCAAGCTTCCGAAAGGCGTTTATTTTACTGGGCTCACCCGTAAGGGCAATGGTCTCACGTTAACGGGGCTTGCGCAGTCCAACGCACGCATCTCGTCGCTGATGCAGAACCTAGACTCCTCAGAGTGGTTCAATCTTCCGGATCTGAAAATCATCCAGACAAGGCCCAGCGAGGGCACGCGCGTGAGCGGCTTTACGCTGAGTGTGACTCAGGCCCAAAAAAAGAAGGGGGCTCCCAAAACGCCTACGGCGGAGCGCCAACCGCAGCATCAGCAACCCGGTCAGGCTGGTAGCACCAAGCAGGCGAAAATAGGCGAGAAGAGCTGATGGACCTCAGAGATCTTCAAACAGTCGAGTTGAGCGACTTAGGCTCTTGGCCGATGTGGTTGCGGGTTTTCGGCACCTTGCTGGTCTGTGCGGGCATTGCGTTCGCGGGCTACTGGTTTATCGTCAAGGGGCAGCTCGAAGAGTTGGAGCGAGCTGAGCAGACTGAAGTAGCGCTGAAAAAGACCTTTCTGGAGAAGAAGGCGCTCGCCGTCAACCTGCCTGCCTATCGCAAACAGATGGAAGAAATCGAAGAAAGTTTTGGCGTGCTCCTGAGACAGCTGCCGAACAGGACGGAAGTGCCGGAACTGTTAATTGACATCACCCAGGCAGGTCTCGGGCGCGGCCTGCAGTTTAATCAGTTTCAGCCGCAGAGAAAGCGATCGGCGGATTTCTATGCGATATTGCCGATCCGGCTGCAGGTTGCCGGCGAGTACCACGAGTTAGCGGAGTTCGTAAGCGATCTCGCGGCCCTACCCCGAATAGTCACACTTGGTGATATGAGCATTGCACCTCAAGGTCAAGGGAAGAGAGGCAGAGGGCAGGCTGAGGGGGAGCGCGTTTTGGTAATGTCGGCGACGGCGCGGACTTACCATTACCTTGACGACGACGTCGAGACCGGGCAAAGCCCTGGGGGCACGAAGAAAAGCCCCCGGGCCAGAAAAACGAGCACGACACGGAAATAGGCCATGGCCCTACTTCGCATCAGCTTAGCCCTTGCGCTCGTGCTCGGCATGAGTGGGTGTGCGGAACGCAGCATCGAAGATCTCCAGCGATTTACCGAGATGGCCTACCGGGACCGTAAGCCGGACATCGAGCCATTGCCGCGGATTCAGCCGCACGAGAGCTTTGTGTATACCGCGTCGAAGCTCGCCGATCCGTTCTCTCCTGCCAATCTTCAGGAACGCAAGCCAGACGTCAAGGCCACGACTGCCGGAGGTCCGGATCTCACTCGTCGCCGGGAACCGCTTGAGCAGTATCCTCTAGACGCCCTGCGTATGGTAGGGACGCTTTTTCGCGACCAGTCGGCATGGGTAATCCTACGCGCTCCGGACGGTACCGTCCACCGCGCTAAGGAGGGTAACTACGTCGGCCAAAGCTACGGTGTGATCACCGATATTGCTGAAGAGAAAATATCAGTCAAGGAGTTGGTTCAGGGGCCTAACGGCAATTGGATCGAGCGCGACGCCTCCGTCGCGCTGGGGGTAAATTGACGTCCGCGCACGGCCGTGGCGCAAAGCGCGAGCCTTGTCCGACTGGATAGACTGTCACGAGACTGCAAACGGCGATGATCAGAATGACGCGCACACTTCGCTTAAGTCTGGCACTCACGCTATTCTCGGTCTGGCCTTTAAGCGCGACGGGCGCGAAGGTCGAGGCGCTCAAGTGGGAAGACGACGGAGAGAGCCCCGCGTTGATGATCCGTGTTAGTGGCGAAACCAGTTTTGTCAAGACGATTCTTGAGGGGGGCAGACGACTACGCGTTACGATCCGTGACACGATGTTGGACGGCAATGCTGTTGACATCCCTGGGCGCGGCGTCGTGAAGGGCGTGTTCCCTTACATCGCCGACAACGGCCACGACGTCAATGTCGATTTGCTGCTGCGCGAGTCGGGCAGCATGGAGATTCAGCAGGCTGACTTCGGTTATCGCGTCGTCACCGCCGCGGTGAGCGCGTCTACTTCAGCCGCCGATGTGGTCGCTGCGAGAGCCGATGAAGATGAAACGGTGGCGTCGCCGAGCGCGGGGATGACGGGCGGCGCAGCGACTCCCGCGCCCACCGGGGCGGTGGGCGAGAGCGGAAGCGCGACCGCCATGGCGACCGGCGAGCCGGCCGGCTCGCCGAGTCAGCAGCCCCAGCCGAGTGGGTTGATTCAGCTTGCGCAGGCGGATCAGGGCAACGTGCTGCAGGAGGTGGTGTTCAGCGCCCTTCCCGGCGGTCGAGTGCAGATCGACCTGCGCATGACCGGTGAGCCGGCGCAGCCGGGCAGCTTCAGCACAAACCGCCCGCCGCGGATTGCTTTCGACTTCTTCGATTTGAAGAGTGCGCTCGCTGAGAACGTCATCAAGGTAGGTGTTGGGGCCGTGGAGAGTATCGTTGCCGTCGAGTCGGAGGACCGCACACGGGTGGTTCTCAATCTGCTGCGCCCGGTCTCCTACGAGACGCAGGTGCGCGCCGACGGCATCACGCTCGTGGTGGCGAGCCCGAGCGTCGACACCACCACGGCCACGGCGGCGAAGTCACGTTACTTTGCGCCGCAGGCCGAGCGCCCGCCGACGCACAGCGTTGCCCGCGTCGACTTCCGGCGAAGCCCGGAAGGCGCGGGAAGGATCATCGTCGACCTGTCGGATCCGGCGGTCGCCATCGACATCCGCGAGCAGGCGGGGGAGATTCTCGTCGATTTCCTCGACACGCAGCTGCCGCCGGAACTGGAGCGCCGTCTGGACGTCATCGATTTCGCCACTCCCGTGCAGACCGTAGACGCCTTCACACAGGGCCAGAACGTACGCATGGTCGTCTCGCCGATGGGTAATTACGTCCAGTCGTCTTATCAGGCGGGCAACGTATTTACGTTGACGGTGACGCCCGTCGTCGAAGGCGAGGAGGAAGAGCGCAAGGTTGACGAGTTCGGCTACTCCGGCGAGCGGCTCTCTCTCAATTTCCAGCGCATCAGCGTGCGTGCGGCGCTGCAGGTGATCGCCGACTTCACGGGACTTAACTTCGTCACCAGCGATTCGGTCAAGGGTGACCTCACCCTGCGGCTGCAGGACGTGCCCTGGGATCAGGCTCTCGACATCATCCTGCAGACGCGGGGGCTGGCGATGCGGCAGAAGGGCAACGTCGTCTGGGTCGCACCGGCTGCTGAGATCACGGCACTCGAGCGCCAGCAGCTCGAGGCAAGCAAAGAGGTGCGCGAGCTCGAGCCCCTCGTCTCGGAGCTCATCCAGGTCAACTATGCCAAGGCCGACGATATAGCCAATCTGCTGCGCTCCGTGAAGGCGGTAGATACCGGCATCCAGCAGTCCCTGTTCGGCAGCGTCAGCGTCGGACAGATCGAGACAGAGACCAACTCCTTGCTCTCGCCGCGCGGCAACGTCACGGTGGACAAGCGCACCAACACCATCCTCATTCAGGACACCGTCTCCAAGATCGCCGAGGTGCGTAGGCTCGTCTCGCTGCTCGACAAGCCGGTGCGGCAGGTGATGATCGAGACGCGCATCGTGCTTGCGAGTGACCGCTTCTCCCGGGAGATCGGCGCGCGCCTCGGCTTCAACCGCATCACGCTGGACGCCAAGGCGCCCGGCACCGACGCCATCATCGGCAACTCCATCATATCGGGCAGCATCGAAGGCACGTCGGCCATCACCGGCATCGGCGATGTGGGAGACGTGAACCTGGGCGACGGGCTGCAGGTGGACCTGCCGTCTTCCGGCGTCGAGGGCGCGAACCCGGCTGCCTACGCGCTGCGCATCGCCAAGCTGGGCGAGGGGTTTGCCCACCTGATCGACCTCGAGCTCTCGGCTCTGGAGGCCGAGGGTAAGGGCAAGATCGTTTCCAGCCCGCGTCTGATCACCAATAATCAGGTGGCGGCGCGCATCGAGCAAGGGCAGGAGCGCATCTTCACCACCAACGTGCTCGGCGTGGGCAGCGTGGTGACGAAGAAGGCCGTGCTCGGCATGGAGGTCACGCCCCAGATCACGCCGGACGACCGGATCGTGCTGGACGTGTTCATCACCAAGGACGACTTCGAGGGGGCGACCGACCCCACCATCAACACCAAGCAGATTGAGACACAGGTGCTGCTCGACAACGGCGAGACTGTGGTCATCGGCGGCATCTTCGAGGAAAGCGACGACAACGAGGTCGTCAAGGTGCCGGTGCTCGGGGACATCCCTGTCCTGGGCGTGATGTTCCGCAAGACAACGGTGTTGCGCAACCGCTCCGAGCTCCTGTTCTTCCTCACGCCTCGCATTATCTCGCCCGCGCTCAACATCCGCTGAGCGGAGGCTCGCCGCGGCCGCCCTGCGACGGCCGCGGCTGCGGCGCAAGCGTGCAGGGCGCGGCCAGCGACGCGGCGCGCCCTCGACATCCCCGCACGCCTCGTGTAGAACAGCCGCTTTTCCTGGCGGCTGTTCCCGTTCCATGTCCGGCTATGGCGCGCAACATCTATCTGATCGGACCGATGGGCGTCGGCAAGACGACGATCGGCCGCGCGCTCGCGCGGCAGCTCGACATGGAGTTCGTCGACTGCGACCGCGAGGTCGAGGAACGCACCGGGGCGACTATCAGCCTGATCTTCGACATCGAGGGCGAGGAGGGTTTTCGCGAGCGCGAGACGCGCATGCTCCAGGAGCTTACGCGCCGACCCAACACGGTGCTGGCGACAGGGGGTGGCGCCATCCTGCGCGAGGAGAACCGTCAAGCGCTGCGTGCCAACGGCACGGTGGTATACCTGCACGCGCCCGTGGAGTTGCAGCTCGAGCGCACCCGCGCCGGCAAGAACCGTCCCCTGCTGCGGACCGAGGATCCGCGCGCCACGCTCGAGACGCTCATGGCGGAGCGTGAGCCGCTGTACCGGGGGGAGGCCGACCTCGTTGTCAACATCCGCAATCGCTCGCCGCAGGCCATCGCCCGCGAGATCGCCCGCAAGGTGACTCAGGCGTGCGAGTGATCGCGGTCGAGCTCGGCGGCGGGAGAACCTACCCGATCTACATCGGCTCGGGGCTGCTCCGGCGCGCCGAGCTGTTTCGTCCGCATATCCGCGGCTCTCAGGTCATGGTGGTCAGCAACGAGACGGTGGCGCCGCTCTACCTCGACGCGGTGCTCGAGGCGCTGCAAGGGTGTGAGGTGCACAGCAAGATTCTCCCGGACGGCGAGAAGTTCAAGACCCTGACAGTGGCGGACTCGGTCTTCTCGGCGCTGCTCGAGGTGCCCTGCGATCGCCTGACGACGGTAGTGGCGCTCGGCGGCGGCGTCATCGGCGACCTGGCCGGGTTCGTGGCCGCCTGCTATCAGCGCGGCGTTCCCTACATCCAGGTGCCGACGACGCTGCTGGCGCAGGTGGATTCATCGGTGGGCGGCAAGACGGCCGTGAATCACCCGCTCGGCAAGAACATGATCGGTGCGTTCTATCAGCCGCGCGGCGTCATCGCCGACACGGACACCCTGAAGACGCTGCCGGATCGTGAGCTCATTGCCGGACTCGGTGAGGTCGTCAAGTACGGCCTCATCGGCGACGCGGAGCTTTTCGCCTGGCTCGAGGAGCACGTGGAGGCGCTGCTCGCGCGCGAAGCCGATGCGCTGGATCACGTCATCGAGCGCTGCTGCCGTAACAAGGCCGACGTGGTGGCGCAGGACGAGCGCGAGAGCGGCGTGCGCGCACTGCTGAACCTCGGGCACACCTTCGGCCACGCCATCGAGACGGGTCNNCGCGGCGCATGGGCTGGCTCGCGCTCGAGGACGTGCAGCGCATCCGCCGGCTGCTCGAGCGCGCGCGCCTTCCGGTGCGGCGGCCACGGGAGCTCGGCGCCGAGCGCCTGCTCGAGCTGATGGCCGTGGACAAGAAAGCGCTGGGCCGTCGCGTGCGGTTGGTGTGTCTGAAGCGCATCGGCGAGGCCGTCCTCGTTGACGATTATCCCCTCGACAAGGTCGTGGAGACGCTGCGCGCGCCGGAGCTCGTCGCGGTCTAGTCGGACCTGCGACCCCGGCCGCTGCCAGCGTGCGGCGGCATTGGGAAAAGTGTGATGCACGCCCTCGAATGCCGGCAAATTTCACCGGCAATGACGGCGTCTGGGCCTTGCCGCGGCGCCGCCCCGACCGCGCCGCGGGGGCCCGCAGCCGTTTGAACCGCCCCGGGGCGGCGCGTATACTGGCGAGGCGGCAGGCAGCGCAAAGGCGTGCCGCGCTCCCGGCAAAGCGCACCGCGTCTGCGGCGCGCTTTTGTCAACTTTGAGCGACGTCGTTCCCATCCGCGGCGAGGCGGATCTCAGCTCCCCCCCACCCGAGACCGGGCCCGCCGTCGCCGCGAGAGCAGCACGCGTAGATGGCCACACAATCTAAGAATGCGCCCGGGCCGGCTCGCGGGCTGTATCGACCCGAATTCGAGCGCGACAGCTGCGGCTTCGGCCTGATCGCGCAGATGGACGGGCAGGCAAGTCATGCCCTCGTGCGCACCGCCATCGAGTCCTTGTCCCGGCTCACCCACCGCGGCGCGGTGGCCGCAGACGGCAAGAGTGGTGACGGCTGTGGCCTGCTGCTGCGGCGTCCGGAGGCGTTCCTGCGTGCCATTGCCGAGGGCGAGGGGTTCGCGATGGGCCGCCGTTATGCCGTCGGCATGGTTTTCCTGAACCGTGACGAGGCCCGCGCCGCCGGGGCGCGGCAGCGCCTCGAGGCGGAGCTTCGCGCGGAGGGGCTCACGGCGCTGGGCTGGCGCCCGGTGCCTGTCGACACGCAGGCGCTCGGCGACGAGGCGCGGCGCTCAATGCCGAGGATCGCGCAGATCTTCGTCAACGCGCCCGAGGGCATGGACGAAGCGGAGCTCGAGCGGCACCTGTTCGTCGCTCGCCGGCGGGCGGAAAAGCAGATCGAGCCCGAGGACGACCAGTTCTACGTCCCCAGCCTCTCCGGGCGCGTGATCGTCTACAAGGGGCTCGTCATGCCGGCGAACCTGCCGGTGTTCTATCCGGATCTGAACGACGCGCGCCTCGAGTCGGCCCTGTGTGTCTTCCACCAGCGCTTCTCGACCAACACCTGGCCGCAGTGGCGCTTGGCACAGCCGTTCCGATTCCTGGCCCACAACGGCGAGATCAACACGGTGCAGGGCAACCGTTACTGGGCCCGGGCGCGTGCCCACAAGCTCGACTCGCCGCTGCTTGCGAACATGGCCGACCTAAGGCCGCTGGTCAGCGAGGACGCCTCCGATTCCTGCAGCCTCGACAACATGCTGGAGGTGCTGCTCGCCGGCGGCGTCGACCTTTTCCGCGCCGTGCAGCTGCTGATTCCCCCGGCATGGCAGAACGTCGAGACCATGGATCCGGACCTGCGCGCCTTTCACCGCTACAACTCGATGCACACGGAGCCCTGGGACGGGCCTGCGGGGATCGTGCTGACCGACGGCCGCTATGCCGCCTGTGTGATGGACCGCAACGGCCTGCGCCCGGCGCGCTACGTGATCACCAGCGATCGCCACATCACCCTGGCCTCGGAGATCGGCGTCTACGACTACGCCCCGGAGGACGTGGTGGCCAAGGGGCGGCTCAAGCCCGGCCAGATGATTGCTGCCGACACGGCCACGGGGAAGCTGCTGCTGCCCGAAGACATCGAGGAGCGCGTGCGCTCGCGCCGCCCCTACAAGCAGTGGCTGAAGTCGCACCAGGTGCGTATGTACACGCGGCTGATCGAGCAGGACGAGCGCTCCGTGCCGATGAACCCGTCCTCGCTGACGGTCTATCAGAAGCTCTTCCAGGTGAGCTTCGAGGAGCGCGACCAGGTCATCCGCGTGCTGGCCGACTCCGCCCAGGAAGCGGTGGGGTCCATGGGCGACGACACGCCGCTGCCGGTGCTGTCGCGGCGTGTCCGCTCGCTCTACGACTACTTCCGCCAGCAGTTCGCGCAGGTCACCAACCCGCCGATCGACCCGCTGCGCGAGCAGATCGTGATGTCGCTGGAGACCTGCTTCGGGCGCGAGCGCAACCTGTTCGAGGAGACCCGTGAGCACGCCGCGCGCATCGTCGTGGATTCGCCGGTGCTGTCGAGCAGCAAGTTCAACGCGCTGCTGGCCGTCAGCGACGTGCGCTACGCGCATCACCGCATCGACTTGAACTATCCCCGCGCGGAGGAGCTCGAGCAGGTGCTCGAGCGCATCTGCGCCCAGGCGGTGGAGGCCGTGCGCGCCGGGGCGACGCTGCTGGTGCTCTCGGACCGGGACATCGCCAAGGACCGCGTGCCCGTGCACGCGCTGCTGGCGACCGGCGCCGTGCACCACCGCCTGATCGACGAGGGGCTGCGCTGCGACGCCAACATCGTGGTGGAGACGGCCACCGCGCGCGACCCGCATCACTTCGCCGTGCTGATCGGCTACGGCGCCACGGCGATCTACCCCTACCTCGCCTACGAGTGTCTCTACGACATGATGCGCACGGGCGAGATCGACGGCAAGGAGGCCGGCGTCGTGCTGCGCGCCTATCGCACCGGCATCAACAAGGGATTGTTCAAGATCATCTCCAAGATGGGCATCTCCACCATCGCCAGTTATCGAGGCGCGCAGCTCTTTGAGGCGGTCGGCCTGCACAGCAGCGTCGTCGCTCGCTGCTTTCGCGGCACCACGTGTCGCATCGAGGGAACGGACTTCGTCGATCTCGAGAGCGACCAGCGCGCGCTGGTCGCTCTGGCGTGGAACCCGCGGCGGCGCATCGAGCAGGGCGGTCTGCTGAAGTACGTCCACGGCGGCGAGTACCACGCCTTTCACCCGGACGTCATCGCCGCCATCCACGAAGCCGTGGTCAGCGGCGATTATGACAAGTACCTCTCCTTCGCCGCCCTGGTCAACGAGCGTCCGGTGACGGTGCTGCGGGATCTCTTGCGCCTGCGCCAGGGGTCGGCGCCCGTGCCCCTCGACGAGGTCGAGCCCGTCGAGGCCATCCTGCCGCGCTTCGACAGCGCCGGCATGTCGCTGGGCGCGCTGTCGCCGGAGGCGCACGAGACGCTGGCCGAGGCCATGAACGCCATCGGCGCGCGCTCCAATTCCGGCGAGGGCGGCGAGCATCCCGACCGCTACGGCAGCGAGAAGCGCTCCAAGATCAAGCAGGTCGCTTCCGGGCGCTTCGGCGTCACCCCGGCCTATCTGGTCAACGCCGAGGTGCTGCAGATCAAGATCGCCCAGGGCGCCAAGCCCGGCGAGGGCGGCCAGCTGCCCGGCCACAAGGTCAATGCGCTCATCGCCTCGCTGCGCTACTCCCGCCCCGGCGTGGCCCTGATCTCGCCGCCGCCGCACCACGACATCTACTCCATCGAGGACCTGGCGCAGCTCATCTTCGATTTGAAGCAGGTGAACCCGCAGGCGCTGGTGTCGGTGAAGCTGGTGGCGGCCGCAGGGGTGGGCACCATCGCCGCCGGCGTGGCCAAGGGCTACGCCGACCTGATCACCATCGCGGGCTACGACGGCGGCACCGGGGCGAGCCCGCTGACGTCGGTGAAGTACGCCGGCAGCCCCTGGGAGCTCGGGCTCACCGAGACGCATCAGACCCTGCGCGCCAACAACCTGCGCGACAAGGTGCGCCTGCAGGCCGACGGCGGCCTCAAGACCGGTCTCGACGTCGTCAAGGCCGCCATTCTGGGCGCCGAGAGCTTCGGCTTCGGCACCATGCCCATGGTGGCGATGGGCTGCAAATACCTGCGCATCTGCCACCTCAACAACTGCGCCACCGGCGTGGCCACCCAGCATCAGACCCTGCGGGCGCGCCACTTCGTCGGCAGCGCCGAGCGCGTGGTCAACTACTTCCGCTTCGTCGCCCGGGAGCTGCGCGAGCTGATGGCTTCGCTCGGCGTGAGGCGCCTGGAGGATCTCATCGGGCGGGTGGACCTGCTGGAGATCCTGCCCGGCGAGACGCGCCGCCAGCAGCGGCTCGATCTCACGCCCATCCTGTCCGACGCCGGCGTGGCCGCCGACGCGCCCCAGCACTGCCGGGCCGCCCGCAACCGGCCCTGGGACCGCGGCGAGCTGGCGGAGAAGATGGTGCGCGACGCCATGCCGGGAATCGCCTCGAAGGCAGGCGGCGAGTTCCGCTACGCCATCCGCAACATCAATCGTTCCATCGGCGCGCGGCTGTCGGGCGAGATCGCCCGGCGCCACGGCAATCTCGGCATGGAGAACACCCCCATCGACATTTATTTCCAGGGCACCGCCGGGCAGAGCTTCGGCGTCTGGAACGCCGGCGGCCTGAACCTGCACCTCGAGGGCGACGCCAACGACTACGTCGGCAAGGGCATGGCGGGCGGCAAGATCGTCATTTACCCACCCAGGGCCAGCCGTCTGAAGAGCAACGAGTCGACCATCATCGGCAACACCTGCCTCTACGGTGCCACCGGCGGCAAGCTGTTCGCCGCGGGCGGCGCCGGCGAGCGCTTCGCCGTGCGCAACTCGGGCGCCCACGCCGTCATCGAGGGCTGCGGCGATCACGGCTGCGAGTACATGACCGGCGGCGTCGTCGCCGTTCTCGGCCAGACCGGCATCAACTTCGGCGCCGGGATGACCGGAGGACTGGCTTTCGTGCTCGATCGCGAGCGTAACTTCGTCGACTGTTACAACCACGAGCTCATCGACGTCCACCGGCTCACGCCCGAGAGCATGGAGGCGCACCTGGGATTTCTGCGCGACATGATCGCGGAGTTCGTGGTCGAGACCGGCAGCAAGTGGGGCCAGACGGTGCAGGAGGACTTCCTCGACCTGGTCGGGCGTTTCTGGCTCATCAAGCCCAAGGCCGCCGATCTGGAGACGCTGCTCGACACCCTGCTCGAGGCCGCCTAGCGGGCGGCGGCGTGGCCACCGGTCGAGCGATGCCCCCGGCGGGGCGAGCCCATTCCTGCACAGCATGAGCAAGAACTTTCAATTCGTCGATCTGCCGCGCCAGGACCCGGTGAAGACGCCGGCACGGGTGCGCGTGCACGAGTGGCGCGAGATCTACGGCCACTACGAGTCGCGCACCGCCGCGGCTCAGGCGGAGCGCTGCCTCGCCTGCGGCAACCCCTACTGCGAGTGGAAGTGTCCGGTGCACAACTACATCCCGGACTGGCTCAAGCTCGTCGACGAGGGGCGCCTTTTCGAGGCGGCGGAGCTCTCGCACCAGACCAACTCGCTGCCGGAGATCTGCGGGCGCATCTGCCCGCAGGACCGCCTGTGCGAAGGCGCCTGCACGCTCAACGACGGCTTCGGCGCGGTCACCATCGGCTCCATCGAGACCTACATCACCGAGGAGGCCTTGAAGCAGGGCTGGCGCCCCGATTTCGCCGACGTCGTCGCCACCGGCAAGCGCGTGGCCGTGGTGGGCGCGGGCCCCGCCGGGCTCGCCTGCGCCGACGTGCTCTCGCGCCACGGCGTCGCCGCCACCGTCTACGATCGCCAGCACGAGATCGGCGGCCTGCTCACCTTCGGCATTCCGCCTTTCAAGCTGGAAAAGCACGTCGTGCTGCGCCGCCGCGCGCTGCTCGAGGAGGCGGGGGTGGAGTTCGTGCTCGATACCGAGATCGGAGTCGACGTGCCGTTCCAGCGGCTGCTCGATGATTACGACGCGGTGTTCCTCGGCATGGGCACCTACACCTCCATGCGCGGCGGGTTTCCCGGCGAGGACCTGCCCGGGGTCTTCGAGGCGCTGCCCTACCTCGTCGCCAACGTCAATCGCGTGATGGAGTGGGAGCGGCACCCCGCCGAGTTCATCGACATGCGCGGCCAGCGGGTGGCGGTGCTCGGCGGCGGCGACACGGCCATGGACTGCGTGCGCACCGCCGTGCGCCAGGGGGCCACCAGCGTCACCTGCGTCTACCGCCGCGACGAGGAGAACATGCCGGGCTCGCGCCGCGAGGTCTGGAACGCCAAGGAGGAGGGGGTGCGCTTCCTCTGGAACCGCCAGCCGGTGGAGGTGGTGGGCAACTTCGAGGCCGAGGGCGTCAAGGTCGTCACCACCCGGCTGGGGGAAGCGGACGCGCGCGGGCGCCGCCGTCCCGAGGCCGTGCCCGGCAGCGAGGAGGTGATCGCCGCCGACCGCGTCATCATCGCCTTCGGCTTTCGGCCGAGCCCGCCGGCCTGGTTCGACGAGTTCGGCATCGAGCTCGACCGGCGCCGGCGTGTGCGCACGCGCGACGGCTCGGATTTCGCTTTTCAGACCTCCAACGCGAAGGTGTTCGCCGGCGGCGACATGGTGCGCGGGTCCGACCTCGTCGTCACCGCCGTGTTCGAGGGGCGAGCGGCGGCGGCCGGCATCGTGGACTATCTGGGCGTGTGAGCGCGGGGCCCGCCAACGACGTGCCGGCGCGCGAGCGCCTCATCGTCGCCCTCGACGTGCCGGAGCCCGAGCAGGCAACGGCGCTGGCGACGACGCTGGGCGACGCGGCGTGGTTCTACAAGCTCGGGCTCGAGCTGATCGTGGGCGGGCGCTACCTCGAGCTGGTGGAGTGGCTCAAGGCCCACGGCAAGCGCGTTTTCGTCGACCTCAAGCTCTTCGACGTGCCCGAGACGGTGCGCCGCGCCGTCGCCCGTCTCGACGGCCGCGGCATCGACTTCGTCACCGTGCACGGCAACGACGCCATGATGCGCGCCGCCGCCGCGGCCAAGGGCGACGTCAAGGTGCTCGCGGTGACCGTGCTCACGAGCCTCGACCGCGGCGACCTCACGGATCTCGGCTTTCAGTGCGACGTCGACGCGCTGGTGCTCTCGCGCGCGCGACGGGCGCTGGAGTGCGGTTGCGACGGCGTCGTCGCCTCGGGCCTCGAGGCCGAGCGCCTGCGCGCCGAGCTCGGCGGCCGGCTGCTCATCGTCACTCCGGGCATCCGCCCGGTGGAGAACGTCGACGATCAGAAGCGCGTGGTGACGGTGGCGGGGGCCTTCGCCGGCGGCGCCGATTACATCGTCGTCGGCAGGCCCATCCGCGATGCGGCGGACCCGCGGGCGGCGGCGCTCGACGTGCAGCGCCGCATCGCCGCAGCGTTGCCGCACGCCGGGTCGCGGCCGTGACGGCGGTGTCGACGCCGCCGCGCAACGACAGCCTGCTGCGGGCGTTGCGGCGAGAGCCGGTCGAGCGCACGCCGGTGTGGATCATGCGCCAGGCCGGGCGCTACCTGCCCGAGTACCGGCGCACGCGCGAGCACGCCGGCGACTTCCTCACCCTGTGCAAGACGCCCGAGCTCGCCTGCGAGGTCACGCTGCAGCCGCTCGCGCGTTTCGACCTCGACGCCGCCATCCTGTTCTCCGACATCCTCACGATTCCCGACGCCATGGGCCTCGGGCTGCGCATCGACGAGGGCCACGGCCCGCGCTTCGAGCGTCCCCTCGACGGCGTCGCCGCCATCGACGCGCTCGCCGTTCCCGAGCCCGCAGCGGAGCTCGGCTACGTGCTCGACGCGGTGCGGCTCATCCGCCGCGAGCTCGACGGCCGCGTGCCGCTCATCGGCTTCGCCGGCAGCCCGTGGACGCTCGCGACCTACATGGTCGAGGGCGGCGGCAGCCGCGACTTCGCCCGCATCAAGCGCCTGATCTTCGCCGAACCCGAGGCGGCCCATCGCCTGCTGGCCACGCTTGCGCGCGCCGTCGGCGCGTATCTCAACGCCCAGATCGACGCCGGGGTGCAGGCCGTGATGGTGTTCGATACCTGGGGCGGGGTGCTCTCGCCGCGCGACTTCGAGGCGTTCTCGTTGCGCTACCTGCAGGCCGTCGTCGACGCGCTCGAGCCCGGGCACGGCGCCGGGCGGGTGCCGGTGGTGCTGTTCACGAAGGGCGGCGGCCAGTGGCTGGAGCAGATCGCCGCCACCGGCTGCGACGCGCTCGGCCTCGACTGGACCACCTCGATCGGCGCGGCGCGCCGGCGCGTCGGCGACCGCGTGGCCTTGCAGGGCAACATGGACCCGGCCATGCTGCGTGCGCCGGCGGCGCGCATCCGCGCCGAGGTGGCGCACATCCTGGAGGACTACGGACCCGGCCCCGGGCACGTGTTCAATCTCGGCCACGGCATTGCGCCGGACATCGACCCCGCCAGCGTTGCCGTCACCGTTGAGGCGGTGCACGAGCTGAGCCGGCCCTACCACGCGGCCGCGCGCTGACGGCGGCAACGGCAGCCGGCTTCCATGGTGCAGGTGAGCAGGCGTGACGAAGCGTTGGCCGCGCCGCCGCGGCCGCGGGATGCGGCCAGCCTGGTGCTGCTGCGTGAGCGCGAGGGGCGCCACGAGGTGCTGCTGGGACGCCGCCGCGCCGATGCGCGCTTCATGCCCGGCCACTACGTCTTCCCCGGCGGCATGGTGGAGCCGAGCGACACCCACGCCCGCCCGGCGACGCCGCTGGAGACGGTCCTGGTCGAGCGCATGGCCGTGGCCGGGCGCCCGGCGAGGGCGCGCGCCCTCGCCATGGCGGCGGTGCGCGAGACCTTCGAGGAGACGGGCCTGATTCTCGGCGAGAGCGGCGACGTCGGCCCCATTGCCGTGGAATCGTGGCGGCGCATGCGCGCCGGCGGGCTGGCGCCGGCGCTGGGGCGGCTCGGCTTCGTCGGCCGCGCCATCACCCCGACCTTCCGCTCCATCCGCTTCAACGCGCGATTCTTCGTCGCCGACGCGGCCTTCGCCCGCGGCGAGCTGCAGCGCGGCGGCGAGCTCGTGGACCTGCGCTGGGTGGAGCTCGAGGCGACGCGCGACTACCCCATGGCGGACGTCACCCGCTTCATGCTCGAGCACGTCGTGCGTGTGCGCGCGGCGCCGCCGCAGGCGCATCCCGGCCACCCCCTGTTCACCTACCGCAACCGCCGCCGTCACGTGCGCTATTTCTGAGCGTGCGCCCCGCGCTCGGGCGCGGGTCGCGTAACCCGGCGGCTCAGCCCGGCAGCCGATACGCGGCGTCGAGCGCGGGCTTGCCGTCGCAGGCGATTTCGCCGCGCTCGACCAGGTGGATCAGATGCGCCAGCACCGAGCGGGCGGCGGCCGGGTGCATCGTCGCCGGCAGGTCGTGGTACATCGTCGCCACCATCGCCTCGATGCTGCTGACGCCGCGGGCGAGGCACTCCAGCACCTGGGCCTCGCGCGCGCGCCGGTGCTCGATGTAGGCGCGTACGAACGGCTGCGGATCCTCGATGGCGGGACCGTGGGTGGGCCAGTAGACGGCGTCGTCACGCTCGAGCAGCCGTCGCAGGCTCGCGAGGTAAGCGGCCATGTCGCCGTCGGGCGGGGCGACGACGGTCGTGGACCAGCCCATGACGTGATCGCCCGAGAACAGCGCCCTCTCTTCGCGCAGCTGGTAGCAGACGTGATTGGAGGTGTGTCCCGGCGTGTAGACGCACTCCACGCTCCAACCCTCACCCTCGATGACATCGCCGTCGCGCACGCGCACGTCGGGAACGAAGTCGCGATCCGCGCCCTCTTCCACCGCGGCGGCGTCCCCCGCGGCGCGCCCTGAGCCGTGCGGGCCGTAGCCGTAGGTGCGCGCCCCGGTGGCGCGCTGCAACGCGGCGCAGGCCGGGGAGTGGTCGCGGTGGGTGTGGGTGACGAGCAGGTGCGTGATTTGCTCGCCGCGCAGCCCCTCGAGCAGCGCGCTCACGTGGTCCGCGCGGTCCGGCCCCGGGTCGATCACCGCTACGCGGCCGTGGCCGAGCACGAAGGTGCCGGTGCCGTGGAAGGTGAAGGGGCCGGGGTTGCGCGCCACCACGCGGCGGATCATCGGCGTCATGCGCTCGATCACGCCGTAGCGGAACGGGTAGTGCTGGCGAAAGGCGATGGCGGCGCTCATGCCGGCGGCGCCCCGTGGGCTTGGCCTGCGGCTCAGCGGTGCTTCCAGACGGGCTTGCGCTTCTCGACGAAGGCGGCCATGCCCTCCTTCTGGTCCTCGGTGGCGAACAGCGAGTGGAACAGCCGCCGCTCCACCCGCACGCCTTCGCTGAGGGTGGTCTCGAAGGCGCGGTTGATGGACTCCTTCGCCATCATCACCGCCGGGCGCGACTTCGCGGCGATCGCCGCCGCCGTCTCGAGGGCCTCGCTCACCAGCTCGGCGGCCGGCACCACGCGGCTGACGAGGCCGGCGCGCTCGGCCTCCTCGGCGTCCATCATGCGCCCGGTGAGGCACATCTCCATGGCCTTGGACTTGCCGACGAAGCGCGTCAGGCGCTGGGTGCCGCCGGCGCCCGGGATGATGCCGAGGTTGATCTCCGGCTGGCCGAACCGGGCCGTGTCGGCGGCGATGATGAAGTCGCACATCATGGCGAGCTCGCAGCCGCCGCCGAGCGCGTAGCCGGCGACCGCCGCGATCACCGGCTTGCGGCAGCTCGCCACCCGCTCCCAGGTGGCGGTGATGAAGTCGCCGAGGTAGGCGTCGACGTAGCTCTTGCTCTGCATCTCCTTGATGTCGGCGCCGGCGGCGAAGGCCTTCTCGCTGCCGGTGATGACGATGCAGCCGATGCCCTCGTCGGCCTCGAAGGCGTCGAGCGCCTGGCCGAGCTCGCGCGTGAGCGGTGTCGAGAGCGCGTTGAGCGCCTCGGGGCGGTTGAGGGTGATGAGAGCGACCGCGTCGCGCGTCTCCACCAGGATGTTGTCGAAGCTCATCGCGCTCGTGACCTCCTCGGGGCGGGTGATCTCCGCCGGTTGGGGCCGCTAGGGTAGCGAAAAGCGTAAGCGAGCGCGAACGCGCGGCGGGCGGGCGCGCCGCCGCGGCGGCAATGGCAAAATGCCCGGCGGCGGGATACCATTCCTGGGCGGGTGCCGCGGGGGGTGGGGCCCGGCAAGTGGCGCCGCTGCAGAGGAGCTTTGGGGGCATGGGTAGCTACGCAGACGTATTCCGCCGGTCGCTGGAGGACCCGGAGGGCTTCTGGGCCGAGGCCGCCGAGGCGGTGCACTGGCACAAGCGCTGGGAGCGGGTGCTGGACGACAGCGACGCGCCCTTCTACCGCTGGTTCACCGGCGGCGAGCTCAACACCTGCTACAACGCGCTCGACCGGCACGTCGAGGGCGGGCGCGGCGAGCAGACCGCGCTCATCTACGACAGCCCGGTGACCGCAACGGTGGCGAAGTTCAGCTACCGCGAGCTGCGCGACACGGTCGCTGCGTTCGCCGGCGCGCTCGCCGAGCGCGGGGTGGGCCGTGGCGATCGCGTGGTGATCTACATGCCGATGGTGCCGGAGGCGCTGGTGGCGATGCTCGCCTGCGCGCGCCTGGGCGCGGTGCACTCGGTGGTCTTCGGCGGCTTCGCCGCCAACGAGCTCGCCGTGCGCATCGACGACGCGCGGCCCAAGGTCATCGTCTCGGCCTCCTGCGGCATCGAGGTCAACCGCGTCATCGAGTACAAGCCGCTGCTCGACCGGGCCATCGAGCTGGCCCGCCACAAGCCCGACGCGTGCATCGTGCTGCAGCGCCCCGAGTCACCGGCGCCGCTGGTTCCGGGGCGCGACTTCGACTGGGACGCCGTCGCGGCCGCGGCGGCGCCGCACGATTGCGTGCCGGTGGCGGCCACCGACCCGCTCTACATCCTCTACACCTCGGGCACCACCGGGCAGCCCAAGGGCATCGTGCGCGACAACGGCGGCCACGCGGTGGCGCTCAAGTGGACGATGAAGAACATCTACGACGTCGATCCCGGCGACGTCTACTGGGCGGCCTCCGACGTCGGCTGGGTGGTCGGGCACTCCTACATCGTCTACGCGCCGCTCTTCAACGGCAACACCACCGTGCTCTACGAGGGCAAGCCGGTGGGCACGCCCGACCCGGGCGCCTTCTGGCGCGTCATCGCCGAGCACGGCGTCAAGGTGCTGTTCACGGCGCCGACGGCCTTCCGCGCCATCAAGAAGGAGGATCCCGAGGGCGCACACCTAGAACGTTACGACCTGTCCGCTCTCAAGAGCTTGTTTCTGGCCGGCGAGCGCACCGACCCGGACACCCTGCACTGGGCCGAGAGCAAGCTCGGCGTGCCGGTGATCGATCACTGGTGGCAGACGGAGACCGGCTGGGCGATCTGCGCCAACTGCATGGGCATCGAGCCGCTGCCGGTCAAGCAGGGCTCGCCGACCAAGCCCGTGCCCGGCTGGGACCTGACGGTGCTGGACGACTCCGCCAAGCCGGTGGAGGCGGGCACCATCGGCGCGCTGGTGGTGCGCCTGCCGCTGCCGCCGGGCACCTTCCCGACGCTGTGGAACGCGCGCCAGCGGCACTTCGACGCCTACCTCGCCGAGTTCCCCGGCTACTACAAGACCGCCGACGCCGGCTACGTCGACGAGGACGGCTACGTCTTCGTCATGGCGCGCACCGACGACATCATCAACGTCGCCGGCCACCGGCTGTCCACCGGCGCCATGGAGGAGGTGCTGGCGGCGCACCCGGACGTCGCCGAGTGCGCCGTGATCGGCGTCGCCGACGCGCTCAAGGGCCAGCTGCCGCTCGGCTTCCTGGTGCTCAACGCCGGCTGCACGCGCGACCCCGCCGACATCGAGGCGGAGGTGGTGCAGCGGGTGCGTGCGGAAATCGGGCCGGTGGCGGCCTTCAAGCAGGCCCTGGTCGTCGCGCGGCTGCCGAAGACCCGTTCCGGCAAGATCCTGCGCGGCACCATGCAGAAGATCGCCGACGGCGACGAGTGGAAGATGCCGGCCACCATCGACGACCCGGCCATCCTCGACGAGATCGCGGCGGCGCTGCAGGCCGCCGGGTACCCGAGGCCGGCCTAGCCGCCGGCGCGCCGCGCAGCGATGCGCAAGGAGGGCCCATGACGTTTGCCGAGAAGAGCCTCGCCGACTGGGCGCGGCTCGCTGAGCAGGAGCTCGGCGGCCGCGACGCCGAGGCGCTCACCTGGCGAACCCCCGAGGGCATCGACGTCAAGGCGCTCTACACCGAGGCGGACCTGGACGGCCTCGCGCATCTGGGCTCGTTGCCGGGCTTTCCCCCCTACGTGCGCGGGCCGCGGGCGACCATGTACGCCGGCCGGCCGTGGACGCTGCGCCAGTACGCGGGCTTCTCCACCGCCGAGGACTCCAACGCCTTCTACCGCAAGAACCTCGCGGCGGGGCAGACGGGCCTGTCGGTGGCCTTCGATCTGGCCACCCACCGCGGCTACGACTCCGACCACCCGCGCGTGGTCGGCGACGTCGGCAAGGCGGGCGTGGCCATCGACACCGTCGAGGACATGAAGATCCTCTTCGACGGCATCCCGCTCGAGCGGATGTCGGTGTCGATGACCATGAACGGCGCGGTGCTGCCGGTGCTGGCGATGTACATCGTCGCCGCCGAGGAGCAGGGCGTGCAGCCGGCCGAGCTCGCGGGCACCCTGCAGAACGACATCCTCAAGGAGTTCATGGTCCGCAACACCTACATCTACCCGCCCGAGCCGTCGATGCGCATCGTCGCCGACATCATCGGCTACACCGCGC
>JABAHS010001301.1_pt3 | contig 32426 bp, 31 predicted proteins | sample 7062111 | NCBI WGS metagenome assembly JABAHS01 (sample SAMN14534600, study PRJNA622989) | marine sediment metagenome | biome: marine biome [ENVO:00000428]; feature: marine pelagic biome [ENVO:01000023]; material: deep marine sediment [ENVO:00002113]; isolation source: pool of 4 deep marine... | reverse complement strand
GAGGCTCACATGGAACTTGGATTGATCGCCGTCGGAGCCGGGCTCGCCGTCGGGCTGGGCGCGATCGGAACCGGTATCGCTCAGTCGAGAATCGGTTCGGCCGGTGTCGGCGCCATCGCCGAGAAGCCCGAGATGATGGGTCGCGTGATCCTGATGCTCGCCATTCCCGAGACCCTCGTCATCCTCGGCTTCGCCGTGGCGGCGATGGTCATCATGCTGCTCGCCAACTGATGGCGCTCGTCGACATTCTCGACGCCATCCGCGGTGAGGCGGAAGAAGAGCAACGACTTCTGCGTCGTCGGGGAGAGGAGAAGATCGAGGCGACGATGAACCGCGCCGCCGCCACGGCCGCCGAACGGGAAGAGAAGCTGGCCGCCTCTCGAGACGATGAGGCAGAAGATGAGGCACGGGCGATCCGCAATCGCGCCCACCTCCAGGTCGAGCGAGCCATGCGGGCGGCGAGAGAGGAGGCATTCTCGAGTGTGCTGGAGGCCGTGCACCGACGGCTCGACACCGTCCGTGCCGATTCCGGCTACGACCGGATCTTCACCGCGCTGCTTGCCGAATGCCGGTCGGTCCTGCCCGATGCCTCCGTGCTGGTCGTCGACGACGCCGACCGTGAGCTGGCCACATTCTGCGCTCCCGAAATGACGGTGCGCACCGGATTGACGACCAGGGGAGGGATGGTCCTGGAGACTGAGAACGGTCGCCGGGTCGTCAACACGCTCGAGACGCGACTGGACCGGGCGGGCCCCCTGCTCAGGAGAGAGTTCGCCGAACTCGCCGGATTCAGGGAGGTGTGATGTCGGGCTTCGACTACGGGAACGCCCGGCTCCGCGCCATGTGGTCGCGTCTGTTCGATCGTCGCGCCTACCAGGAGCTCATCAGCACCGGTTCGCTCGACGGTCTACTCGGCGGACTCGCGCACACGACATATGAGCAGGACGTCACCGCCAGCGTCGCCCGGTTCAGCGGGCAGCGCCGGGTCGACGAAGCCGTTCGCACTCACCTGGAACGCAGTATCTCGGCCGTCCGGTCCTTCTACGAACCCGACATCCGCAGCCGCATCGATCTCATTCTGCTCTCCTGGGACCTCCACAACCTGATCACGATTCTGCGCGGGCAGGCCCGGATGGCACCGGTGGATGAGATCACTCCGCTGCTCGTCGCCGCCGGCACACTCGCGCCCGAACGTCTCGCCGAACTCGCCCGCCAGACGGGCGTTCGTGCCACCCTCGACCTGCTCGGCGTATGGCGAGAACCCCCGATCGCACGGTTGCTGTCGAACGTCCGTCCCCGCTACGAATCGACCGGCGACCCGGCCGTGCTCGAAGAAGCCCTGGTCGCCGGTCTGGCCGCCCACCAGCTCAAGGTCCTGGCCGACTGGCCGGAAGATCCGGTGCTCGCAGACGCGGTCAGAGCAGCGATCGATCTGCGGAACCTCGGACTCGTCCTGCGGCAGCGTTCGATCAGGATGCTCGGCGTCGACACCGGTCGAAGCGAGGATGAGACGGCGACCGCCAGGATCGGTCCCGCCGTGCTCGACGAGATCGTCGGAATGGATACCCCCCAGGGCGTCCTCGAGGCCCTCGAGCAGACGGGAATCGCCGGGTCGTGGCTCGCCGCCGTCGACTCCTGGACCGGGCACGGGGATACGGGCAGACTGGTGGCAGACCTCGAACGGATCGAGTTCTGGAGAGCGGTCGCCGGCTTCCGCAGCGGAGATCCGCTGGGGATGGCCGTCCCGCTCGGGTTCCTGGCCGCCGCAGAGATGGAAGCTCGCAACCTCCGGATGATCGCCAGGAGCCTGGTGCAGAGGCTGCCGTCCGAAGACATCGACGACCGGCTGGTGGTGGCGGCATGAGCGATACCCGTGTCCTCGTCGTGTGCCCGGATGAGCTGGTCTCCGGCTACCGCCTCGGAGGAGTGGGAACGAGAACCGCCGCCGGGGCCGCCGCGGCCGAGGAGATCGTGCTCGAGATGGCCCGGCGGGCAGAGGCGGGCGTCATCGCCGTGTACGGGCCGTACCTCGAGAGCTTCTCGCCGGAGCTTCGCTCCCGGCTGGAGTCGTCGGTGGATCCGGTGGTGGTGCCGATCCCCGACGGGCTGGAAACCCATTCGGCAGCGCAGCGCCGGGCGCGCCTGGCAACCCTGCTGCAGCGCGCCGTGGGGTATCACATCGTGTTCGAGGGAGAGGACGGGACGTGACGGACCGAGCAGCTCCGGCAGGTCGTGTGGTGCGGGTGGCCGGCCCCGTCGTCGAGGTCGTCGGACTCACCGAAACCAGGCTCTACAACGTCGTCAGGGTCGGACGGCGGCGTCTGGTGGGAGAGGTGATCAAGCTGGAGAACGAGCTGGCGATCGTGCAGGTGTACGAGGACACCTCGGGATTGCAGGTCGGTTCGTCGGTGGTCGATACCGGATCGCCGCTCCTGGTGGAACTCGGGCCCGGATTACTCACGGGCATCTTCGACGGCATTCAGCGTCCCCTCGAGGCGCTGGCCGCCGGCGGCGGAGGCGAACCATTCCTCCGGCGCGGCGTGGAACTGCCGCCACTGGACAGAGATCGAGTCTGGGACGTGGCGGTCAAGGTCAAACCGGGCGACGAGGTGCAGGTCGGCGACGTGCTGGCCACCGTCGACGAGACGCCGGCCATACAACACCGGGTGCTGGCCACCAGGGCCGGAGTCGTGACGGCTACCGGCCACGACGGCCTTCGAGTGGAAGACCCGGTCGTGTGGATCGACGACCGGCCGCATCCGATGGTTTCGACCTGGCCGGTACGCAGGCAGCGTCCGGTGGCGCAGCGCCTCGATCCGGTCGAACCACTCGTGACCGGTCAGCGGGTCATCGACACCTTGTTTCCCGTTGCCCTCGGCGGTTCTGCCACCATCCCGGGCGGTTTCGGCACCGGCAAGACCGTCCAGGAGCAGACGCTCGCCAAATGGGCCGACGCCGACGTGATCGTCTACATCGGATGTGGAGAGCGGGGCAACGAACTGGCCGAAGTGCTCGATCAGTTCCCCCGCCTGACCGATCCGCGCACGGGCACCTCCCTGATGGACAGGATGATCCTGATCGCCAACACCTCCAACATGCCCGTGGCGGCCAGGGAAGCCTCGATCTATACGGGCATCACAATCGCCGAGTACTACCGGGACCAGGGGTATCGAGTGGCGTTGATGGCCGACAGCACGAGCCGGTGGGGTGAGGCGCTGCGAGAGGTGTCGAGCCGGCTGGAGGAGATGCCGGGCGAGGAGGGCTACCCGGCCTACCTTCCCTCGCGTCTGGCCGAGTTCTACGAACGCGCCGGTCGTGCCGTGGTGTCCGGCAGCGACGGGCGGCAAGGATCGGTGACCGTGGTGGGAGCGGTGTCGCCGCCCGGTGCCGATTTCTCCGAACCCGTGACCCAGTACAGCCTGCGACTCGCCGGCACCTTCTGGGCCCTCGACACCGACCTCGCCCGCCGCCGCCACTATCCCGCCATTCACTGGACCAGGAGCTACACCCTCTACGACATGGGCAAGTGGTTCGCATCGCAGGTGGCGCCGGACTGGGAGGAGCAGCGTCGCTGGGCGCACGAGTTGCTCGGTGAGGAGGAGGAACTCCAGAACATCGTCCAGTTGCTGGGTGCCGATGTGCTGGCGCCCAGCGAGCGTGTGATCTTCGACGTCGGAAGAATGTTGAGAGAGGATTTCTTGCAGCAGTCTGCCTACAGCGCCATCGATGCGTTCTGTCCGCTGCACAAGCAGTACTGGATGCTGAAGGTGATTCGCAAGGCCGCCGAGGCGATGCGGGCCGCCGCTCAACGAGACGTCGACATGGATGCAATCGGCTCGTTGGCGGCGCTCGCCGAGATCGCCCGGATGCGTGAGTGGCCACCCGATGATGTCGAGGAGCGGGCCAGAGGGTTGATGAGAAGGATCGAGAAGGAAACGAGTGAGTTGTGAACCTGTACGTCCCTGAGTATCAGACCGTCAGCTATGCCTCGGGACCGCTGGTGTTTCTCGAGCACGTGTCGGGCGTCCACTACAACGAGGTCGTCGACGTGATCTCGCCGGGCGGTGACATCCGGCGCGGTCAGGTCCTCGAGATCGATGGGGACAGGGCGGTGATCGAGGTCTTCGCCGGCACCCGCGGGCTGGGTCTGGCCGCGACCACGGTGCGTCTCGGCGGCGACGCCGCACGCCTCGGCGTCGGACCCGACCTGCTCGGGAGGATGCTCGACGGTTCGGGTACGCCGATCGACGGTGGGCCTCCCGTCCTTCCCGAAGCCTTCTGGGACATCAACGGTCTCCCGATCAACCCGGCCGTCCGCGACTACCCGGATGAGTTCATCGAGACCGGCGTCTCGGCGATCGATGCACTGAACACACTGGTGCGCGGTCAGAAGCTGCCCATCTTCTCGGGCTTCGGGCTTCCGGCCGGCGAGCTCGCCGCACAGATCGCCGCCGAGGCACAGGTGGTCGGCTCGGCCGAGGATTTCGTGGTCGTGTTCGCCGCCATGGGCATCACCCACCGTGAGGCCAGCTTCTTCCGGCGGTTTCTCGAGGAGAGCGGCCGGCTGGGTCGCACCGTGCTGTTCATGAACCTGGCCGACGACCCGACGATCGAACGGCTGCTCACCCCGCGGCTGGCGCTGACCGCCGCCGAGTACCTCGCCTTCGAGAAGGGACTGCACGTGCTGGTGATCCTCACCGACATGACCAACTACTGCGAGGCGCTGCGCGAGGTCGCCACCGCCCGGGAAGAGGTACCCGGCAGGCGCGGGTTCCCCGGTTACATGTACACGGATCTCGCCACCATCTACGAACGTGCCGGTCGCATCGTCGGCCGCCCTGGATCGGTGACGCAGCTCATCTTGCTGTCGATGCCGGACGACGACATCACCCACCCGATTCCCGACCTGACCGGATACATCACCGAGGGGCAGATCGTCCTGAGCCGGGAGTTGCACCGGCGCGGCGTCGAACCTCCCATCGACGTCCTACCGAGCCTGAGCCGTCTGATGAATGCAGGCATCGGCGAAGGAAAGACCCGCGGTGATCACCGTCAGGTCGCCGATCAGCTGTACTCGTTCTACGCCGGCGGCCGTGACCTGAGGCGCCTGGTCGCCATCATCGGGGAGGGGAGCCTCACCGAAGACGACCGGAGGAGCCTCACGTTCGCCGATCGGTTCGAGCGGGAGTTCGTCGGTCAAGGGGCCCGGCCCCGCACGATCGAGGAGTCGCTCGATCTGGCCTGGGACCTCCTGGGCGACTTCCCGAGATCCGATCTGAAACGAATCGAGACGGCGACGCTCGACCGGTTCTATCCGGAGCCGGAAGCCGGCGAGTGAGGGTTCGCGAGACGACCCTCCTACACTTCCGTTCATGCCCATCGACATCGACATCGCCCATGTGGCGCGGCTCGCCCGTCTCGGCCTGAGCGACGACGAACTCGCCCACTACCAGGAACAACTCGGCGTCATCCTCGAACACGCTGCCAGGGTCCAGCGGTTCGACACCGAAGGCGTCGAACCGACGGCGCATCCGCTGCCGATGGTCAACGCCTTCCGGTCCGACGAGGTCCGACCCTCCTTGGATCGCGACCTCGTCCTACGGCAAGCTCCCGATCATGAGGACGGGTACTTCCGGGTCCCGCCACACCTGGAGACGGAATGAGCGACCGCACCCTCACCCGGGCGCGACGGGCACTCAGAAGCGGTTCGATCTCCTCGGTGGAGTTGATCGACGAGATTCTCGACCGGGCGGCCAAGACCGAGGCCGAACTGCACGCCTATCTGACCGTCGACCACGACGGGGCCCGCAGGGCGGCCGAGAAGGCGGATGAAGCATTTGCGGGGGGAGTCGATGCCGGGCCGTTGCAGGGCATTCCCGTCGCCGTCAAAGACAACCTGGTCACCCGCGGGATGGAAACGACGGCGGCCTCGCAGATCCTGGCGGGATACGTTCCGCCCTACGATGCCACCGCCGTCGACAAACTCAAGGCACAACACGCCGTCGTCATCGGCAAGACCAACCTGGACGAGTTCGCGATGGGCTCATCGACCGAGAACTCTGCGTTCGGTCCCAGTCGCAACCCGTGGAACACCGACCGTGTGCCCGGCGGCTCATCGGGCGGGTCGGCCATCGCCGTCGCGGCCGGGTCGGCGCTCGTCGGACTGGGCTCCGACACGGGCGGTTCCATCCGTCAGCCGGCATCGCTCTGCGGCGTCGTCGGCATGAAACCCACGTATGGACTGGTCAGCCGGTACGGCCTGATCGCGTTCGCCTCGTCGCTCGACCAGATCGGCCCCATCACCCGGACGGTCGAGGATGCGTTGGCGGTGTTCGAGGTGCTGGCCGGCCATGATCCGCTCGACGCCACCTCCTATCGCGGGGATCTTCCCGACTTCAGGGCCGGATTCCAGGAGGGGGTTGCCGGCCTCAAGATCGGGGTCGTGCGTGAACTGTCCGGCGAGGGGTATGAACCGGACGTCGAAGCGGCGTTCCGGCGCACCGTCGATCTGCTGAGCTCGGAGGGCGCCGAGGTTCGCGAAGTCTCGCTGCCGTCGCTCGAGGTGGCGCTGAGCGCCTACTACCTGATCGCTCCCGCCGAGGCGTCGGCCAATCTGGCCCGTTTCGACGGTGTTCGCTACGGACTTCGTCATGACGGCGGAACGGTGGAGGAGATGATGACGGTCACGAGAGCAGCAGGCTTCGGGCCTGAGGTCACTCGCCGCATCCTGCTGGGCACCTACGCCCTGTCGGCCGGCTACTACGACGCCTTCTACGGACAGGCGCAGAAGGTGCGCACGGTCGTCATCCGGGAGTTCGAAGCCGCCTACCGCGACGTCGACGTGCTGGTTTCACCTACCTCGCCCACGACCGCTTTCGAACTCGGCTCCAAGACCCAGGACCCCCTCTCGATGTACCTTGCCGATGTATGCACCATTCCCTCCAATCTCGCCGGCCACCCCGCCATATCCGTGCCGGCCGGACTCGATCGGAACGGGCTTCCCATCGGATTCCAGATCATGGCTCCGGCGCTCGGCGAGGCCGTGATGTTCCGGGTGGCGAAGGCCGTGGAGCAGGCGGTGTCGTTCGAGCACCGGCCTCCGATGGTGGAGGTGTGGTCGTGAGCTGGGAACCCGTCATCGGTATCGAGGTCCATGTGGAGCTCCGGACCGACTCGAAGATGTTCTGTGGGTGCCGGGCCGACTTCGGAGCCGACCCCAACACGAATGTGTGCCCTGTGTGTTTGGCGCTACCCGGGGCCTTGCCCGTTCCCAACGAGAAGGCGATCGAGTGGATCGTGCAGGTGGGCCTGGCGCTGAACTGCGAGATCACCACCGAGAGCATCTTTCACCGGAAGAACTACTTCTACGCCGACCTTCCGAAGAACTATCAGATCTCCCAGTACGACATACCGATCTGCACGGCCGGGTACCTCGACGTCGACGTCGACGGCGAGACCGTGCGTGTCGCCATCAACCGCGTCCATCAGGAGGAGGACACCGGCAAGAGCACCCACGTTGGGGGAGGAGGCAGGATTCACTCGGCCGAGGCCACGCTGCTCGATTTCAACCGGGCGGGCGTGCCGCTCATCGAGATCGTCAGTGAGCCCGACATCCACAGTCCGGCACAGGCACGGGCGTACGCCCAGCAACTGCGCGCCCTCGTAGAGAGCCTCGGCGTATCGGACGCCAAACTCGAAGAAGGATCGATGCGCTTCGATGCCAACGTCTCGGTGCGACCGGAAGGAAGTACCGAGCTGGGCGCCAAGGTCGAGGTCAAGAACATGAACTCGTTCCGATCCCTCGAGCGGGCGCTCGCCTTCGAGATCGATCGGCAGATCGCCGCACTCGAGGCCGGACAGACGATCTCTCAGGAGACGCGACACTGGGACGAGGCGGCGGGTGTCACTCACGGGATGCGGTCGAAGGAGGAGTCCTCCGACTACCGCTACTTCCCCGAACCCGACCTGGTCCCGATCGTGGTGTCGGACGAGTGGCGGGACGAGATTCGATCGCTGTTGCCGGAACTTCCCCACGAGCGGCAGGCCCGGTATGTGGACTTCGGCCTGGAGCCCCACGCTGCGTCGGTACTGGTCTCCGGGGAGGACGGGTTGTCGGTCCTCTTCGAGGAGGCAGTTGGGCTCGGTGCGGATCCAAAGCAGACCGCCAACTGGCTCACCGGGGAGGTGACCGCCTACCTCCGCCGTGAGGAGACGGGAATCGAGCGGACGTCGCTGCAGGCGGCGCATCTCGTGGAGATGGCGGCGATGGTTGCCGCCGGCCGGGTGTCGGCGACCGCCGCCAAGGATGTGCTCATCGGGGTGCTGGAAGGGGAAGGATCCCCCGAAGAGGTGGCCGCCGCCAGAGATCTCATCCAGATCTCGGACAGCGGTGCGCTCGAGGCCGAGGTCGACGCAGTGCTACAGGCCAACCCCGACGCCCTGGAGAAGATTCGCAGCGGCGACATGAAGCCGTTCGGATTCCTGGTCGGGCAGGTGATGCGGGCGACCTCCGGCAAGGCCGACCCCAAGCTCGTCAACGANNAAGCTCGTCAACGAGATCCTCCGGCAGAGGGCGTCCGAATGAGCACCCCGATCATCTTCGACTGCGACGGTGTCCTCGTCGACTCGGAAGATCTGGCCTGGTCGGCCTGGCGGGAAGCGCTGGCGCCGTACGGTGTGGAGATCTCCGACGAAGAGGTCGCCGATCTCTCCGGCCGTACCGAAGCCGATGCGTTCCGTCATTTCGCCGGGCGCGCCGATCTCCCACCGTATGAGGAGTTCTGGCCGGCGCTGGCCGACCGGGTCCATGCCCTGTTCGAGCAGTACCTCGAAGTGTTCGAGGATGCCGCCGACACCCTGGAGTTCCTTCACGATCGTGGCCGCCAGATCGCCGTGGCGTCGAGTAGCCCTCGCAAACGCCTCGACCTCGCCCTGCGATCGACGGGCCTGGACCGCTTTTTCGAGGTGGTCGTCGCCGGCGACGAGGTCGAGCACGGAAAGCCGGCGCCGGACATCTACCTGCAGGCCGCCCGGGGTCTGGGTGTGGATCCCGCCGACTGTATTGCCGTGGAAGACGCTCCGGCCGGAGTGGCGGCAGGCAAGGCGGCGGGCATGCGGGTCGTTGCCGTCCTTCGGGGCTCCTACGGCGAGGCGCAACTGGCCGAGGCCGACGTGATCGTGCCGAGACTGACGCCGGCGGCGCTTGCGTAGAGCAGCGGGGCTAATCTCGCGCCCATGGAAAACGTCTCCCTGTACATCGGCATCGCCGCTGCCGTCCTCGTCGGCTGGTGGATCTTCAAGAAGCTGTTCAAGCTCGCTCTGTACGCCGGGATCATCGGGGTGATCGCCTGGTACTTCTACTTCCAGTCCTGATCGGGTCGCATGGACTTCATCTTCGAGGTCCTTCGTGACGCGCTGGACGCACTCGGCGGCTTCGGCCCGGAGCTTCGAGGCGTCCTGTGGCTCACCCTGGCGATTTCCCTCAGCGCGACCGCCTTCGGCGTAGCCCTGGGCATTCCTCTGGGAACCTGGATCGCTCTGGGGCGATCGCGGATGAGGACGGTGTGGCTGGTGGCCGTCAACATCGGCATGGGCATTCCACCCGTCCTGGCCGGTCTGGCCCTGTTGCTGGTGCTGTGGGATACCGGTCCGCTCGGCGGGTTCGACCTGCTGTTCACGCCCGCCGCCATGGTCGCCGCCCAGACCTTGTTGGCGATTCCGATCGCCGCCGGGGTCACCGCAGGCGCCATCAAGGGGCTTCCGGTCGCCGCATTCGAGCAACTCTCGGCGCTGTCCTTGTCTCCGCTCGCTCGTGCGCGTGTCGTACTCGTCGAGGTCTGGCCGGGGGTGCTGGCGGCAGTCGCCGCCGCCTTCGGGAGAGTGGTTTCCGAGGTGGGCGCAGTGCTGGTCGTCGGAGGGAACATCGTCGGCGAGACCCGGGTGCTCACGACCGCCATCGTGCAGGAGACGCGGCAGGCGAACTTCGGTGATGCCCTGGCACTCGGGGTGGTGTTGATCGTGCTTGCCGGCGCCGTGAACGGGTTCCTCACATGGATGCAGCTCAGGAGCGCACGAGATGAATGAGCCGTTCGATCTTCGATTCCCCTCCGACGGCTCGGTGCTCGACGTCCAGGGTCTGACGCTTCGCGACGGCGAGAAGCTGGTGGTGTTCGGTCCCAACGGTGCCGGCAAGTCCACCATGGTTCGCCTGCTTGCGGGCACACTGCCGGGCGGCCGGCGGCTGGATGCGACCTACCTTCCGCAGAGCCCCTATCTGTTCCGGGGAAGCGCCGGCTTCAACATGGGTCTGGGGCTCTCGGCCGAGGAAGCGAGCAGGGCACGGCAGATCGCCGATCGTCTCGGCGTCGGCGACTTGCTCGAGCACGAAGCATCCTCGCTGAGCGGCGGTGAGACACAGCGGATCGCACTGGCACGGGCGCTCGCCCGTGCACGGCCCTGGGTCCTCCTCGACGAACCGCTCTCCGCCCAGGATGAGCAGGACCGTATGAACGTCGCCGCCGTCATCTTCGAAGCGATCGGTGATCGTGGTGCCGTCATCATCACCCACGACCGGGAGGAAGCGGCGGCGCTGGGGGATTGCATGGCCGTGATCGTCGGCGGCCGCCTGCTGCAGGAGGGAACCGTGTCGGAGGTCTTCTCCCTGCCGGCCGATCAGGCCGTGGCGACGGCCGTGGGTATCGGCAACGTCATCGACGGAATCGTGGAGGAGGTCGATGGTCCCTTGGTGTCGGTTCGGGCCGGAGACATGCTGGTTTGGGGTGTGGGAGATGGACTGCCCGGTCATGCCGCCAGGGCGGTCTTCGGGGCTGAATCGGTCACGCTGTTTCGCGGTAGGGAGGGAGAGGCGGGCAGTGCCCGCAACCGCTGGATCGGTACGGTGACGGGGCTGCGCACCCTCGGCCGCCTGGTCGAAGTGATCATCGATGCCGGTTCGACCGTCGTGGCTCTGGTGACCCCCGGATCCCAGGAGGTGCTCCAACTCGGTCCGGGCGCCAACGTCACGCTGACTGTGAAGGCGGCGGCGGTCCGGGTGCACCCCGCATGAGACGGTCGATCGTCCTCGTGCTCTTGCTGGTGGTCGGCGCAGCCTGCTCTGGGTCGGACCGGGTCATCGTGGCCGCCGGCACCACCCTGGTCGACGGCGGTCTGCTCGATGAGCTCGTCGAGCGGTTCGAGGAGGACCATCCGGGCATCGACCTCAGTGTCGTCGGCGAAGCCTCGGCACAGATCCTCGAACTCGGCCGTCGCGGCGGGGCGGATGTGTTGATCACCCACGCGCCGCGCCTGGAAGCGGAGTTCGTCGCCGACGGTCTGGCGGCGCGGTACGAGCAAGTACTGGCGAGTTCGTTCGTGATCGTGGGTCCCCCGGGGCGTATCGGCGGCGGAACGGCAGCCGAGGAGATGCGCGCCATCGCCCAGAGTGGACGTTTCGTCAGCAGAGCGGACGGCAGCGGTACTCACGAGGTCGAGATGGGCCTGTGGGCGGCCGCCGGGATCAATCCCACCGGGCAACCCTGGTACCTGGAGACGGGACAGGGCATGGGACTGACGCTCCAGGTCGCGGATCAGCGGGACGCCTACACGCTGAGCGAACTCGGAGCGTTCCTGGCATCGGCGGACACGTTGAACCTGCAGGTCGTGGAGGTGACCGACCCGCCGCCCAACCCATATCACCTGATCGTCGTGGCGGATTCGCCCGTCCAGGACGCCGGTGAGATCTTCCTCGAATGGTTGCTCGGCGAGGATGGTCGGAGCGCCATCGAAGCAGCCAATGAGATGCTCTTCGGGCAGCAGGTCTACACGCCGGGCGATTAGCGGGGCAGCAGCTCGCGACGCTTTCTGTGTTCTCCCCACGAACCGACACCCTGAAAGGGGGAAGGTACCGCCGATAGTCCCCCTGAAAGGGGACAGGTACCGCCGCCGGTGTGGAACGAGCCGCCGGGGGTAGGGGGGCATACGGTCCCCCCGTAGGGGGGGAAGGTACCGCCGCCGTCTGGCGGGGTAGGGGGTGATCGACGCCAACGGTCAAGCCTCCCTCGCTTCCGCCCACGCGACCCACGGCTCATCTGTGTGTCCTCCCCACGGTGTGGGGAGGTGGCCGAGCGCAGCGAGGTCGGAGGGGGTGAACCTACGTACTTGGTACTTCGTACTTGTAGGTACTGCGACTCAGAACCTGGAACCTAGAACCTGGAGGCGGCGGAGCTGCCGGGGGTAGGGGGCCACATTTGCGTGGTTTTGTGTCATTACCGGGCGTCAACAACGGTTTTCTGTCACAGGCTGCCGGTATGTTGACCATATGGAACACCACGTTCTGGCAGATGTGACAACCGACACACTGGAACAACGACTGGTCGAACTCGAATCGATCATCGCCCAGGCACGAGCCCGCCAGGTGGTGTTGTTGCGGGAAGCCGACCGACGGCAAACCCCACTGGCAGACGGATGTCGGTCGCTGTCCGAATGGGTCGCCGGACGTCTCGACGTATCACCGGAGACGGCTCGGGTCCTCGCCCGCACCACCCGACAACTGGCCGACCACCCACAGCTGGAACAGAACCTTTCGGACGGGGTGACGTCGTTCGACCGGACCATCGCCACCGCACAACTCGCCTGTCGGGGTGTGTCCGAAGAAGTGGTGCAACGGTCCGGATGGTTGGACATCACCGGGATCGGCCGTCTGGCGGCCCGCTACCGCCGTATCACCCCCACTGAGGAACAAGAGGTGTTCACCAACCGGTTTGTGGCGATGCAACCCAGCTTGGATCGCACCTCGTTTCGCCTCTGGGGACAGTTGCCTGCAGGAGATGGGGAAGTAGTACATACAGCACTCAGTCAACGAGCCGATCGGTTTCCCGACTATCCGGACGGTGCCCGACCGTCGTTGGGGCAACGACACGCCGACGCCCTCACCTCCATCTGTTTGGACTCGCTNNACTCAGTCAACGAGCCGACCGGTTTCCCGACTATCCGGACGGTGCCCAACCGTCACGAGGGCAACGCCACGCAGACGCCATGGTCTCCATCTGCCTCGACTCGCTAACCACCACCACCTCTGGAGAGTCCAGTTCGGGTCCCATACTGTCGGTGTTCACCACCACCGACACCGCCGGCCAAACCGGTGGACAGGCCGGATCGGCTACTGCCTCCGGATTGTCGGTCGGGTTGGCCACCATCGAAGAGATCTTCTGTACCGGGTCGGTCGAATCCATCCTCATCCGGGACGGGCAACCGTTGGCCCAAGGCCGCACCACCCGGGTCATCCCACCCAAACTCAAACGGTTCGTCCTCTGGCGGGACGGGGGATGTGCCGCCGACGGCTGTGTCAGCCGATACCGACTCCAACCCCACCACCGCACCCCCTGGTCCAAAGGCGGCAGAACCGACCCTGCAAATCTGATCACCCTCTGCTGGTTCCATCACCATGTCGTCATCCACCAAATGGGCTATGAGATAGACCCCCACTCCCCACCCGGACGCATCCGCTTCCACAAACCCACCACCGGCACCGACCCACCACAAGAGTGACCACTCGGGAGTTCACCGCAGGTGAACTCCGTGAGCAAGGGCCAAAGGCCCGCCGCGGCACCCACTCTGACCGGGACCCTCCATGGGCCGCTTCATCTCTCAACGCCACCATCTGATCGTCAATCGAGGTTGCCACTCGTAGGCTAAGGGTCATGAGTGCTCTTCGGTGTTGGTCCTGGCTGCTCGCATTCGCAGTGTCTGTCGCCGCCTGTGGCGGTGCTCCGAGCGAGGACGCACAGCAGCCGGCTTCGTCCGCAGATGCCCTCAAGACCTCGACGGACGCGTCTGCGACGTCGACGACCGCCCCCGATTCGCCGGCCAGGTCCACGACATCAGTAGGGAGTGACGACTCAATCGGGGCGCTCGACGTGATCGTTGTTCCGGACGAGACCGGCGAGTATCCACCCGACCTGATCGTCGCCTGTCCCGGTGGACCCAGCTTTCCGATCAGCGCTCTCGCCGATATCGCCGAGATTGGTCCGGACGATCCGGACGGCATGCTCGCCGCTATCGCGCCGTTTCTCGAGAGTGAGGAAGGCGTTTTCTGGCCACAAGATGGGTGGCACCTGCTCTACGACAGCCCCAGGGAAGCCATCCTGGTAGCCCCGCTTGAGGAGAACCTGGCGTACATGTTCCTGAACCGGGAGGGTGACGAATGGGCCTGGAGCGGTTCTTCGGCCAACGGGAACCCCTGCGTACTGCAGTACGCAGTCCCGGCGAGTCTGAACACCGTCGAGTGGCGTCTGGACCCTTCAACCCCTGAGCCGGGTGCCGACACCACAGAACTCCACGTGCTGCTGACTGAGAGGGAGTGCGTCAGCGGCCGCGAGATCGGAGATCGCCTGGTCGGACCCCAGGTCGTGATCACGGACACCGATGTGAGACTGGCCTTCGCCGCCAGGCCTCCCCCAGGGGATGCTCAGACCTGCCAGGGGAACCCTGAGAGTCCGTTCACCGTCGAATTACCCGAACGTCTCGGCGACCGTGAGATCATCGATGCGATGTCGATCGGCATCAGCCTTGAGGACTTCGTGCGTTAAGGAGTATGTGGGCGACCCCACCCGTTGCGCCGAATCTGAGCAGAACCCCGATTGCTCCTCACCACCGGCCCAGGCGCTGCATTCGGGGGCGAGCGGCGCGGCCGCGTCAACTCTCGGGCAACAGGATCCTCGCCAGCTGACGGCTGAGTGCAACCAGGTTTCCCTCCGAGTCCCAGAGCTCGCCGTCCTCTTCAACGTGGCTCTCGACCAGGAACCGGGACGAGAACCAGCCTCGAAGCCAACCCGGCGCCGGCCTGGCCCGGAAGTGAATGGTCAACTCGATGGTCGGCACCCATCCATAGCGGTCCAGGTTCAGGACCGTCGGCGGGAAGGCATCGGCGAACAGCGCCAGGGAAGCGATGTCGGGCTCGCGACCGTCGGCGAAGCGGATCCAGCCCCCCACCTCGGCCTTGCCGGTCGGGGTTCCCATCGCCCCGCCGGCCACGGAAGGTTCCAGGCGAATGTCGACGCGGTTCTGGAACTCCATCGTTGCGGTTTCGCGAGCGACGCACTCTTCCGGCGGTGGCATAGGCGGGGGAGCGGCGGTCACCAGCGTCGGGCCCTTCGATGCTTCCAGGTCGCCGTAGCCGGCCAGCATCCGGATGCGTTCACGTCCGTCCTGCAGGAGCCTGGCACAGGCCGTCGACAGCGTGCGCCCCGTGCGCAGTACGTCCACCTCCACCGTTGCCGGCTGCCCGGGCGCTACCCGACCGAGATAGTGGCTGGTCACGGTGAGTGGATCCGGGTGCGGCAGACTGCGACCGACGGCCGAAAGCATGATGGCCGTGAGGTAGCCGCCGTTGGGAATCGTGCCGATGTTCCAACCCGGAGAGATCTCTGCACGCCAGGCACCGTCCTCGAGCGGCGCTACGTGCGTGTCCCGATCGAACTCGAATGTCACCTACGGCACCACCACCACCGGGCAGGTGGAGTAATGGACGAGGCGATCGGCGACCGATCCCATCACGAAGCGCTCGATCAATCCGGCACCGCGCCGTCCGATCACGAGCAGATCCGCGTCGACTTGCTCGCAGTAGTGGACGATCGCTCCCGCCGGGTCGCCGAGTTCCTCGGCCACCGAATAGTCGATTCCGGTGAGGTCGACTTCCTTCACGGTGCGATCGAGCACCTCTTTCTGCGCCTCGACGAGCGATTCGGAGAGTGCTCGAGCAGGTGGTGGTGCTCCTCCGATGCCCCACCAACCTTCCGGGGGTCGGACCACAGTGAGGATGTGAAGCTTGGAGTTGTTGCGTCGCGCCATCTCGGCCGCCAGCACGGTGGCGTTGATACTTCGCTCCGAACCATCGACGGCGGCGACGATCACGTCGGGCGCCCAGACCATGTTCGACCTCCTCTCGGCCTCTGCTCTCACTCTACGTCGCCCGGCGGCGGTTCGGTGGGTTTGGTGCATCTCGGCCGGGCGGGCAAGATTGGCTGTTCAGGAGGTACACCCGATGCGGCCCAAGGTGGTCATAGCCGAAACGATCTCTCCAACCGGCATCGAGGCGCTGGCGGCGGACTGCGACGTCGACGTCGCAGCCGGTGTGGAGCGTGACGAACTGCTGGCGCGGATGAGCGATGCACACGGCCTCGTGGTGCGCTCGGCGACCTCGGTCGACGCCGAGTTGCTCGGCGCTTCCCCACAGCTCAAGGTCGTGGGACGCGCGGGTGTCGGGGTCGACAACATCGACCTGCGCGCGGCGACGGCGGCCGGCGTTTTGGTGGTGAATGCTCCGCAGGCGAACATCATCAGCGCCGCCGAACACACGATGGCGCTCCTCCTCGCCCAGGCGCGCAACATTGCTCCCGCCGACGACAGCATGCGGAGCGGTCGGTGGGACCGCAAGAAGTACCAGGGCGTCGAACTGCACGGCAAGACACTCGGGGTGATCGGCCTGGGACGGATCGGTTCTCTGGTCGCTCAGCGTGCGCTTGCGTTTGGTATGCGGCTACTGGCGTTCGACCCCTACGTGTCGTCGGAGCGCGCCCGGCGACTGGGCGTCGAGGTCGCCGCCGATCTCGATGACCTCCTCGGCAGAGCCGACTTCATCACCGTTCACCTGCCGCGCAACGAACAGACCGTCGGTCTGATCGGCGCAGAGAACATCGCCAAGATGAAGGACGGCGTCCGGATCCTCAACACGTCCCGGGGAGGCATCGTCGACGAAGCGGCGCTCGCAGAAGCTGTGAAGGCCGGCAAAGTGGGTGGTGCCGGTCTGGACGTGTACGAGACCGAACCCCTCGGAGACAGCCCGCTGCGGGAGTTCCCGCAGATCGTCCTCACCCCGCATCTTGGGGCCTCGACCTTCGAAGCACAGGACAAAGCGGGTGTCGATGTCGCGGAGGCCGTGGCGGCGGCGTTGCGAGGTGAACTCGTCCTGACGGCGGTGAACGTGGATCTGGGCCGGGACGTCGGCGACGAGACCAGAGAGTTCCTCGGAGTTGCCGAGTACCTGGGCACGATCTTCTGCCGGATCGCCCGCGGCCTCCCCGATCACCTGATAGTCCGTGCGGAGGGCCGGATTGCCAATCATCCGATCCGGCCGCTACGACTCTCGGCACTCAAGGGCGCCTTCAACGTCGTGAGCTCGGCTCCCGTCTCCTTCGTCAACGTCGATGCACTTGCCGCCGAGACGGGACTGGTCGTTCACGAAGAGTCCTCGACCGAGTCGGGGGAGTTCGTGTCGTTGCTGCGGCTTTCGGGAGAGGTCGGTGGCCGGGGGGTCTCGATCGCCGGGACGATCGGCCGGAAGGGCCCTCATCTGGTGTCGATCTTCGGTCACGACGTCGAACTGCTCATGTCGAGGCACATGCTGCTCGTACGCAACGCAGATGTTCCGGGTGTGATCGGACGGGTCGGCACCTATCTCGGCGAGAACAACATCAACATCGCCAACATGGCAGTGGGCCAGTCGCCCGTCACCGGCAACGCAGCCATGATGGGACTAAGTCTGAACAAGCCCCTGGACGACGAGCAGATGGCGGAGTTTTGCCGTCTGGAAGGCGTCGAAGAGGCCGAGCAGGTCGAACTCCCGATCTAGCGGCGCGTCAGCCGAGCCAGAGCCGGACACCCCATCCGGCCGCCAGGCCGTAGAGGCCGGCCATCAGGTCGTCGGCGGTGATTCCCCACCCGCCCGGTAGCCGTTCGGCGGCGCCCACGCCGGGGGTCTGCTTGAAGATATCCGCCGCCCTGAATACGGCGAAGGCCGCCACGGCCGGCCAACCCCCGAGCCCGACGGTGGCGACGAACGTTCCTGCGGCTTCATCGACGACCACCCATCCCGGATCGCCCTCATCTGCGAAATGCCCGGCAGACCAGATCGAGAGTGCCACGACCAGGAGCGCCGCCAGAGCCTGGACCCACCAACCGACTGTGCCGGCCCACATCGCCAGGATCAGGGCGAACGCTGCTCCAACGGTTCCCGACCCGCCATCCGATCCGCGCAGGCGGCGCAGGATCAGACCGGATCCGAACCAGGAAGCGACGAGTCGAGACATTCCCGGGGAGGCTACTCGCCGGAGATCGAGAAACGATCGGTCCGGCCGCTAGATTCCCGGTGTCGACTTGCCGGAAAGGACGTCATGCAGGCTTCGGATCTCGCCCGACTCTCGATTCCCTCCGACCCACAGATCAGCCCGGATGGGACGAAGGTCGCATTCGTGGTGGCACGGCCCGATCTCGACGACGATCGTTATCACCGCACCATCTGGTTGTGGGACGGGGAGCGGGCCCGGGAGTTCACCCATGGGCCGGCCGACTTCAACCCCCGCTGGTCGCCGGACGGGGCTTCCCTGGCCTTCCTGCGAGGCGGAGCCGGTCCCGAGAACCCGCCGCAGGTGGCGGTGATGCCGGCGGCAGGTGGAGAAGCCCGCACGTTGACCGCCATCGAACTGGGCTGCGAGGAGGTCGAGTGGTCTCCGGACGGTTCGACGCTGGCCGTGGTTGGTATCACCTTCACCGATGAGTGGGCCGGTCTCGACGACGCGGAGCGAGGTCGTAGACCTCGCCGGATCACCGAGGTTCCGTTCCGTTTCGACAACATGGGATGGATCCACGACCGCAAGCGCCATGTCTGGCTGGCCGATCCGACGGGTGCTTCCGAACCGCGGCAGCTCACCAGCGGCGAGTTCGACGAACGGTTCATCGTGTGGCGGCCCGACGGAGGAGCGATCGCTTTCACCACCGACCGCTCGGGACGCCGGGCGTTCGAAGACGGCGTCGATCTCTTCGAAGTCGACGTCGATGGCGGTGGGTTGAGTCGACTTGGTGAACGCGGCTCGTGGGGGTTCGCGACCTACCGTCCCGACGGCACCCTCCATGCGGTGGGTGATCCGGTCCCCGGTAGCTGGCCGAGCCTCATCTCGGTGTGGCGTCTCGAGGGAGACCCGATCGATCTCACCGGTCATCTCGATCGCAACGTGTACTCGATGACGCTTGGCATCGTTCCGCGCGGACCCCAATGGCACGGGGACTCCTTCTTCTCGGTGATCGAGGACGCCGGCCGCGTCGGGGTCGTTCGAGTTCATCCCGACGGCGCAGTGGATCATCTGATCGACGGCGACCGGGCGGTCAAAGGAGTGACGGTCGACGCAACGGGCGGCACGCTGGCCATGGTGATCAGCGGACCGGACGACCCGGGGGAGATCTACCTGTACGCACACGGTGAAGAGCGCCGCCTCACCGACTTGAACGGTGGCTTTCGAGCCGATGTCCCGATGGTCCAACCGGAGCACTTCCAGGTGGTGTCGGGCGGAATCGAAGTCGATGCCTGGGCGATGCTGCCGCCGGGGGAGGGAAGGGTGCCGGTGCTCCTCAACATCCACGGCGGGCCGGCCACCCAGTACGGCTGGGGGTTCTTCGACGAGTTCCAGGTCTACGCAGCAGCCGGGTATGCCGTCGTCGCCTGCAATCCAAGGGGATCCACCGGTCGCGGGCTCGACCATGTGCGGGCGGTAGTCGGCGACGGTTGGGGAGAGGTCGACGTCGAAGACGTGACCAACACCATCGAGGAGGCACTCCGCCGCTACCCGCGGCTCGATGCGGATCGCATCGGTGTGATGGGCGGCTCGTACGGTGGATTCCTCACCGCCTGGCTGATCGGTCGGGACCGTCGATACGCTTCGGCGGTGGTCGAACGGGCGCTCCTCTCGTTCACGTCGTTTGCGGGTACGTCGGACATCGGCGGCACGTTCCCGAAGATCTACGCAGGTGCCGAACTCATCGAGGATCCAGAGCTGCTCTGGCAAAAGAGCCCGCTCGCCTCCGCACACGAGATACGCACACCCACCCTCATCGTGCACTCCGAGAACGACTTCCGGTGTCCCATCGAGCAGGCCGAGCAGCTTTTCATGATCTTGAAGGGACAAGGAGTGGAGGCCGAGTTCCTCCGGTTCCCCGGCGAAGGGCACGAACTGTCTCGGTCGGGCAAGCCGAAGCACCGCGTCGAGCGTTTCGACGCCATTCTCGAATGGCACGACCGCTTCCTGGGAGCGTAGAAGGCAGCCGTGGCGCGACACGGTGTCGAATCCGGGCACGCCGTGAGAGACCTGCGAAGATAGGCCCATGGAAGCTTCGCAGTTCATATGGATGGACGGAGAGATGGTGCCATGGGCCGATGCCCGCGTGCACGCCTTGAGCCATGGACTCCACTACGGCACCGGCGTCTTCGAGGGAATCCGCGCCTACGCCACACCTAACGGTCCGGCGGTGTTCCGGTTGACCGAGCACATGCAGCGTCTGCACCGGTCTGCCGCCGCCTACGGAATCCCGCTCACGTGGACGGTGGATGAACTCGTCGATGCGGCCCGGCGCGTCGTTCGCGACAACGGCCTGCCCTCTGCCTACATCCGGCCGCTCGTCACGTTCGGTGACGGGTCGCTGAGTCTGGACCCATCCGCCTGCCGGCCGGTGACCGTCGTCGCCGCATGGGAGTGGGGGGCGNNATCCGGGTCGGAGTGTCGTCGTGGAGGCGCTTCGCCGAGTCGACGTTGATCTCCAACGCCAAGGGCACAGGGGGATACCTCAACTCGGTGCAAGCGAAGATCGAAGCCATCCGCGCGGGGTTCGACGAAGCCATCATGCTCAACACGGACGGACTGGTCGCCGAAGGCAGCGGCGAGAACCTCTTTCTGGTCCGTGACGGCGCCGTGCTGACCCCACCGGTGACGGCAGGGATCCTCGACGGCATCACCAGGGCGTCCATCATGCGACTGCTTCGCGACGACGGTTTCGAGGTGCGAGAGGCATCGCTGGCGCGAAGCGACCTCTACTACGCAGACGAGTTGTTCTTCACCGGCACCGCCGCCGAGGTCACGCCGATCCGGGAGGTCGATCACCGGCCGGTCGGATCTGGACAACCGGGACCGGTCACCAGGCGCGCTCAGGACTTGTTCCGGCAGGCGGTAACCGGCAAACTCGAGGCGTACAGCAACTGGCTCGAGCCCGCTTAGGAGAGATCTGTCATGGGTCAGCAGCCCAATATCGAACTCGATTTGGACGACCTTCCCCGTCCTTCACATGAACCCGGAGCGCCGGCGGGTTGGAAACCCACGCGACCGGGAGAGATCACCTCGCCGGCGCAGATGCCGGTTGGTGGTGTGTTCGGGAACCCCAGCCCCGACACCGGGTGGGTCAAGAAGCTCGTCGCCAGGGCCGAGTTCGATCGAACTGCAGCCAACGCCGCCGACGTGGTCGCCACCATCGCTTCGGTTCGTGCCTCGACGTTCGGGCGTGGGCCGGTTCCGGCAGACGTCGAAGCGGCGCTCATCGTTCTCGGTCTGCGCAACGAAGGACTCGACCAGGCCACTCGCGACAAACTCGCCGAACTTCGTGAGGAGTGGTTTCGGGCTGCTTCGCACGAGACCGTTCGCGGCCGCTCCGTTCTCGATGTGTTCGAACGGGAGTTCCTGCACCAGTCACTCGACGAGATTCGGGCCGGCGTCGCCGAACAGCTCTCCTGATGGAGCCCTTCCGGTATCTGACCGGGAACGTCATTCCGGTGCCCGATCCTGAGGCGTTGTCCCGGGTCGCCACGATGCATCTGCCGTGGTGCTTCGGCTGTGGTCCCGAGAATCCCGACGGCCTCGGGCTCCGTCCACATTTCGTCGGAGACCGCGTCGAAGCCGAGATCCAGTTCGCGCCGCGGTTTCAGGGTGGCCCGGGAGTCGTGCACGGCGGGGCTATCTCGGCCTTCTTCGATGATCTGATCGGGTTCGTGATGATGGCCCATCAGCGGCCGGGTGTGACGGCCAAGCTCGAGACGAACTTCCTGCGGCCGATTCCGCTCGGCATCACCGTCCACGGGACGGCATGGCTGTCCCGTACCGAAGGACGCAAGATGTGGGCGGAAGCCGTCGGTGAGGACGACCACGACAACCGCTACATCGAGGCGATCGCCCTGTTCCTGCCGATCGGCCCGGAGCACTTCGCGCAAACGATGCAGCACATGGAACCGGAACAGGTCGCCAGGCTTGCCCGCTACGAGAGAGACGAGTACTACCCATGAAGATCGTGCGAGTACGCAACGACGAAGGCATCGTGTACGGCGCCGTCGAACCCGAGGGCATCCGCCTGTACAAAGGCTCGCCGCTGTTCGAGTGGGAATCCACCGAGACCGTTGCTCCGTTCGACAGCGTGCAACTGCTGTCTCCGGTGTTCCCGACCAAGGTGCTCGCCGTGGGTCGGAACTACGTAGAACATGCCTCGGAGATGGGTGTCGAGACTCCCGATTCGCCGGTCATCTTCTTGAAGCCGGCTACGTCGGTGATCGGCCCCGGCGCGGCGATCGTCCTGCCTCCCGACTCGGTCAATGTGCACCACGAGGCAGAACTCGCCGTAGTAATCGGAAGCGTTGCGAGGAATGTGCGAGCCGAAGATGCGACGTCGGTGATCCTCGGGTACACGATCGCCAACGACATCACGGCGCGCGATCTGCAACGTCTCGACGGTCAATGGACGAGGGGCAAGGGATTCGACACGTTCTGCCCGCTCGGTCCGGCGATCGAAACCGAGTTCGATCCGCTGGAGGGTGCCGACATCCTCTGCCGGGTCAACGGCGAGATCCGCCAGTCTGGTCAGACGACCGACATGGTGTTCGGCGTTGCCGAGTTGGTCGAGTACGTGACCCGGATCATGACGCTCCTTCCCGGTGACGTGATTCTCACGGGAACACCGTCGGGTGTGGGGCCGATCGTCGACGGGGATGTCGTCGAGGTGGAAGTGGGCGGCATCGGCGTGCTGACGAACCCGGTGGTGCGGGCATGACCGTTCGCGTCCGGATCGCACCGTCCCCTACGGGTCTCCTGCACGTCGGCAACGTTCGGTCGGCGCTCTTCAACTGGCTGTTCGCCAGGCATCACGGTGGAACCTTCGTGTTGCGCATCGACGACACAGACACCGAGCGATCGGAGCCGTTCTTCGAGGAGGACATCAAATCCGGACTCCGGTGGCTCGGACTCGATTGGGATGAGGGAGTCGACGTCGGTGGCCCGCACGGCACCTACCGGCAGTCGGACCGTTTCGAACGGTATCGGACGGTAGCCCATGACCTCATCGGCGCCGGTCACGCCTATTACGACGACCGTTCGCCCGATGAACTCGAAGCGCTGCGGATGCGTGCTCAACGTGAGGGCAAGCACCCCAACACCTACATTCGGAGACCCGACACGGAGGCGACGTCGGGAGTGGTTCGGTTCTCGGTACCGCAGGATCAGGCCGTTGAGTTCGTCGATGCGGTACGGGATGACATGCGGTTTGGGCCCGACGTCATCGACGACTTCGTGATCCTGCGCTCGAACGGCGTCCCCACGTACCATCTTGCGTCCACCGTTGACGACGTGGACTACGAGATCACGCACGTCGTGCGCGGCGAGGACCTTCTCTCGTCGACCCCGAAGCACATTCTGCTGACCCGGGCGATGGGTGCGAACCAGGCCGCCTACGCCCACCTGCCGCTGCTGTTCGGCCCCGATGGGAAGAAGCTCTCGAAACGACACGGCGACACCTCGCTCAAGGCGTATCGCGAGGGCGGGTACCTGCCGGAAGCCATGTTCAACTACCTGAGCCTCCTGGGCTGGTCGTACGAGGCGGAAACCACCATCTTCTCGGTCGAGCAGGCGATCGAACGTTTCGACCTCGACGGCGTTTCGAAAAACCCCGCCGTGTTCGACACCGACAAACTGCAGTGGATGAACGGTGAGTACATAAGGGCCATCGACACCAGCGATTTCACCCGGCGAGCCCGGCCCCACCTCGAAGCGGAACTCGGACACCCGCCGACCGACGCGGAATGGGCGACCTTCTCCGAGATGTCGCCGTTGCTCCAGGAGCGGGTCAAGCTGATCACAGACATCGGCGAGATGAGCCGGTTCCTGTTCGTCGATGAGGTCGAGTTCGACGAGAGCTCGTGGTCGAAGGTCATGAAAGGGGACACGCCATCGACGGCGCTGGAGGCAGCGCTGCGGCATCTGGAACCCGTTGAACACTGGACGGCGACATCGATCGAGGAGGCGCTGCGCGCCCAGCTCGATGAGACGGGGCTCAATCCACGTAGGGGCTGGCAGCCGCTGCGGGTGGCGGTCACCGGATCCCAGGTCTCTCCGCCGCTGTTCGAATCGATGGCGGCGATCGGCCGACCGCGCACCCTGGAGCGAATCAAGAGGGCGCTGGGGAGGCTGACGAACGGCTGACGTCGTTCGTTACTGCATCTCTTCTGCACAGATCGAGCGCAGCAGCGTCGCAACGGCGGCGTTGCCAACAACGGTCAAGCGGTCGATAGGGCTCCGGCCCCACAGCCACAGATCGAGATCTGCGGCTCTTCCGTTGATGATTACACCCGGAGCTTCGATGTCCGGAGTGACGATGAACGCATCGAGGTCGTGGGCTGTGCCGGTGTTGGGTGAGGTGCCGACAAACCGCCCGAACTGCACGTCCCACCGGTCGGGGCGGTCGGTGCACGAGAGGCGGGCGGTGTCCGACCCGGGCCGAAAGTTGCCCCACTCGGGGTACCCGCCCACATAGTCGACCAGCACCTCATCGACGCCGTCGGCCGCCAGTTCCGGATCGATGGGTGAGATCGAGCCGTGGGCCTGTTCGGCATCGACTCGATGGATCAGCGTTTCGTGCGCCATCCGCCGGTACCAGAATCCCACCGTCTGGTGTTTCGGATTCCACGTATACACCCTCTCGGCGGGATCGGCGGATCTCAGCACATCGAGGAGTTCGCCGAGCCCGGAAGTAAACCAGGGCAACAGCTCGGCAGCAGGTGCTTCCGGTGGTTCTGGGTTCTCGAGCAGTCGTTCCCGGACGATCGCCGTCTTGTGCCGGTGGACGATGCCGGTGTGTTCGACGACGTCTCGTACCGTCCAGCCCGGGCAGCAGGGAACGGAAGCGTGCAAGCCCGACCGGGCCGCCGCCGCGACCAGGCCGCCGTCGGTGTCGATGTGGGTGAGGTACGCCGCCCAGTCCATACCGGTAACATAGCCGCCGTGACCGGAGGTCCGCCGTGACTCGGCCGGGCCGGCATCACGATACAAACCCGGACGCGCACCGCCCCGTTGTCGAGACTGTGTCGGGAGCACGATGAGAGTTCTGTTGAGATGTTGTTCGAGGCGCGCTCGGGTGGCCAGAGCCGGGCTCGTAGCGCTTGCCTGGCTGCTCTTCTCGGCCGGGTACCTCCTGTTCTGGGAGGGCCTCGGCGGTGAAGCAGGTGCGCTGGCAGTACTTCCGGCTGCTTTCACCGGCCTGCTGTTCGGGTGGCGTGGTGGACTGGTCGCCGGAGTCCTCTTCCTGCCCCTGAACGGTGCGCTCCTGGCTCTCGCGGGAGGCGAGTTCAGAGACACGCTCGATGTCGAGTCTCTCATTGGAATCCTTGCCATAATCGTGGTCGGGGTCGTGGTGGGCGTGGTGCAGGAGTCACGTTCATTCATCCGCCTGGCAAGAGACGACCTCGAAGAAGCGCGCGCCAGATTCGAGAGCCTGTACGACGGCGTACCCGTCGGCATCTACCGCACGTCTATCGATGGTCGAATCACCGACTGCAACGTGGCACTCGCCGGGATCCTCGGTTTCGGAAGCCCCGCTGAGCTGATTGGTCGACATGCGGTCGACTTCTACGCAGACCAGTCCCAGCGTGTCGAGTTGATCGAAGCGCTCGAGGCAACGGGCGTTGCCGAAGGTGTCGAGATGCAACTTCGCACTAGGTCGGGCGATCTGATCTGGGCTCGCGACCACGCGCATGCCGTCGTCGACGAGGCCGGTGAGACCATCTGCTTCGAAGGTGTGCTGGAGGACATAACCGCCGAGAAGGAGGCCGAGTTCGCCTACCGCATGAGCGAGAAGCGGTTCCGCGATGCGTTCGCCGAGGCGCCGGTCGGGATGGCGATCATCGAGACCGACGGGACGCTCCTCGAGTGCAACGCGGCTCTTGCCGATCTGCTCGGATATGAGATCGAGGAGCTGTCCGGCATCCGCTGGGACGCCATCACCCACCCCGACGACATCACCGACAACCGGGCGAGCATGAGCGAGATAGTGAAGGGCGACGTGGNNGACGGGCATCCGATATGGGTGCTGGTCAACGCCACCGCCGTCCGGGATGCAACGGCACAGGCCTCCTACCTCATCGCACAGGTCGTTGACCTGACCGACCGCAAACGAGCCGAGGAGAGCCTGGAGGAACTCGTCCGATCGAAGGATGAGTTCGTTGCTTCGGTCAGTCATGAACTGCGGACTCCCCTGACCGTGGTCCACGGACTCGCCTCGGAACTCCGGGACCTCTGGTCGACCTTCTCCGCCGAGGAGGTCGACGAGTTGCTGAGCATGGTGGTCGACCAGTCGGGAGAGGTCGCGTCGCTCGTCGAGGATCTGCTCGTCTCCGCCCGATCGGACGCCGGGACGCTCTCGGTGCGGCCCGAACCCGTCGTTGCCCGCGACGAAGTCGAACGGGTCATCTCTACATCCGGTTCGAGGCTGACCGCCCGTCGGGCATGGGATGGCCCTCCGGTTCGGGTCTTCGCCGATCCGACGAGATTCCGCCAGATCATCCGCAATCTGCTCACCAACGCGCAGCGCTATGGGGGCGAGAGCGTGTGGATCACCGAGCTTTCATCTCGCGAGCAGGGCATTGTTCAGGTCGTCGACGACGGCGACGGCCTGTCCCCCGAGCACGCCGCACGGATCTTCGAACCCTACGCGAGCGCCCACAGCGGTTCGGGACAGCCTGCTTCGGTCGGGTTGGGCCTCACGGTGAGTCGCACGCTGGCGCGGCTCATGGGTGGCGACGTGACGTATCGATCCGAGGATGGGTGCAGTATCTTCGAATTGTCGTTGCCTCTCGCCGATGCTTCGGTGTCGTCGATCTCGCCTATGATCTAGGCCCACGCACGGCCCCGTCGTCCAGCGGCCTAGGACGCCGGCCTTTCAAGCCGGTAACGCGGGTTCGAATCCCGTCGGGGCTGCCAATAAGAAACCCGCCCTTGTGGGCGGGTTTCGCATTGGCGTGGTTTGGCTGGATCGCAGAACATGGAGTGTTCTGCAACGTGCCGACGTCAGGCGGCACGCCCCGTCGGGGCTGCCGATCAGAGTTCCCCCGGCTGAAGCCGGGGGAACTCGTACTTGGTACTTGGTACTTGGTACTTGGTACTTGGTACTTGGTACTTGGTACTTGGTACCTCTACTCAGAAGCTTCGGTCGATCTCGGCGGCCAGCGCCGCGTTGCGGCACTTGCGCTGGGCGTCGAGCACGGCGATCGCCGTCAGGTTGACGATGTCGCCGACTTCCGCATCACGCTGGGCAACGTGCACCGACTTCGACACTCCTGTGAGAATCGGTCCGATGACCTGTGCCTCCGCGAGGTGGTGCAGCAACTGGTAGGCGGCATTCGCCGCCGCCAGGTCCGGGAACACCAGCACGTTGGCCGGCCCACCCAGACGGTTGAAGGGGTGGCGCTTCTCGAGTAGGTGCGCCGTCACCGCCGTGTGGGCATGCATCTCGCCGTCCAACGGCAGATCGGGTGCCTTCTCGTTGCAGATCCGCACGGCTTCCCGAACCCGTTCCGGTTCCTCGCCGCCCGCCGAACCAAAGTTGGAGTAGCTGATCATCGCTACTCGCGGTGACACGTCGAAGTCGTGCAGAGCGGTTGCCGCCGCCGACAGAGCGATCTCGGCGAGTTCCTCCGCCGTCGGGTTGATATTGACCGCACAGTCGGCGAAGAAGTACGGCCGCCCCTTGATCACCACGATGTAGAGCGCGCTGACGATGCTCCGACCGTGCTCGAGGGGAAGCACCTGCAAAGCGGGACGTATCGTGTCGGCGTAGTAGGTGGTCAGACCACCGAGCATGGCGTCGGCATCATCGGACTTGAGCATCATTGCCGCGAACATGTTCGGCCCGTAGACGGCCTTGGCGGCGTCGTCGAGCGCCATGCCCTTGCGCTGGCGGATCTCGAACAGCGTTTGTGCGTAGCGCCGCCGGTGATCGACCGCTTTAGCCGGGTCGAGGAGCTCGATTCCGTCGAGGGGTATTTCGAAGTCGCGGGCTGCCTTTTCGATGGCCGGGATGTCACCCAGGATGATCGGAGCAGCTATGCCCTCATCGCTCACCCGTCGCGCCGCACGAATGATGCGTGGATCTCCGTCTTGCGGATATACCACCCGCATCGCCCGTTCCTTCGCCTTCACCGTGATGGTGTGCATCAACCCGTACGTCGACTGGAACTTGGCGTGCAGTTCCTCCTTGTACCGCTCGAAATCCTCGCAGGGGACCTGGGCCAGGCCCTCCTCGCAAGCGGTCGAAGCCACGGCCGGTGCCACGTACCACAGCACTCGGGGGTCGAAGGGCTTGGGGATGATGTAGTCCGGGCCGAAGGTCAGGTGGTCCAGGTTGTAGGCCTTGAGCACGACCTCGGAGACCGGCTCCCGGGCGAGTTCGGCCAGCGCATGGGCCGCAGCCACCTTCATCTTCTCGGACACCCCGGTGGCGCGGACGTCGAGTGCTCCCCGGAAGATGAACGGGAAGCCCAGCACGTTGTTGACCTGATTGGGGAAGTCGCTTCGTCCTGTGGCGACGATGGCGTCGGGACAGGCTTCACGAGCGGCGTCGTAGGTGATCTCGGGATTCGGATTGGCAAGAGCGAAGATGATCGGCTGGTCGGCCATCGATTGCACCATCTCCTGCGTCACGCAGTCGGCGACCGAAACGCCGACGAAGCAGTCGGCGCCGACCAGCGCATCGGCGAGCGATCGGGCCTCGGTCGGCCGCACGAACTCGAGCTTCTCCTCGTTCATGCCTTCGGTTCGGCCCTCGTAGATCACACCCCGTGAATCGCACAACAGGATGTTCTCGTGACGGACGCCGAGTTCCTGGAAGAAGCGCGCGCAGGCGATACCGGCGGCTCCGGCACCGTTGAAGACAACGGTCGTGTCCTCGATGTTCCTTCCGGTGAGTTCGAGGGCGTTGAGGAACCCGGCCCCGGCGATGATGGCCGTTCCGTGTTGGTCGTCGTGGAACACCGGAATGTCGAGCCGCTCGCGGAGGGTCTGCTCGATGTAGAAACACTCGGGCGCCTTGATGTCTTCGAGGTTGATCCCGCCGACCGTCGGCTCGAGCATCTCACAGAAGCGGATGACGTCCTCGGGGTCTTCCGACGCCACCTCGAGGTCGTAGACATCGATATCGGCGAAGCGCTTGAACAACACCCCCTTGCCTTCCATCACCGGTTTTCCGGCGAGCGGGCCGATGTTGCCGAGCCCGAGGACCGCCGTCCCGTTGCTCACAACCGCGACGAGATTGCCACGGTTCGTATAGTCGAACGCCTTGGATGGATCGTCGTGGATCACCAGGCACGGTTCGGCGACGCCAGGTGTGTAGGCCAGGCTGAGATCGGCTTGCGTGGCCGTGGGTTTCGTCGGTCGGACCTCGAGCTTGCCCGGCCTCCCACGAGAGTGGTAGTCGAGTGCTTCGCTGAAGCCTTTGCCATCGCTCATTGCTGCCCTTCCTTGTTGTCTCCGAACCTAGATCCTCCGCAGGCGGAGGGCGTTACCGTTTGATGATCTCCATTCCCTCACCGACAGCAGCGAACGCCTGCAGACCGTATTCCAGGTCTTCCGGGCTGTGTGCCGCAGAGATCATCACCCGGATCCTCGCCCTACCCATCGGAACGGTGGGGTAGGCGATCGCCTGGGCGAAGACCTCGTGGTCGTCGAACAACCGGCGCGAGAACTCCTGCGCCACCTTCTCGTCGCCGAGCATCACCGGTGTGATGGGTGTCTGGGTGAGCCCGGTGTCGAATCCGACATCGTTCATGGAGGTGCGGAACGTCCGGGCGTTCGACCAGAGCCTGTCGACGAGTTCTGTGGAAGCGGCGAGGATGTCGACGGAGGCGATGCAGGCGGCGACATCGGGCGGCGTGACCGCCGATGAGAACAGAAACGGACGGGCGCGCTGCCGGAGCCAGTCGACCACCGGTTGCGGGCCGGCGACGTAGCCGCCGACGACTCCGAAGGCTTTCGACATCGTCCCGACTTCGACCTCCACCCTCCCGTGGAGTCCGAAGTGATCGACGATCCCGCGACCGCCGTGTCCGAGTACCCCTTCGCCGTGGGCGTCGTCGACCATCACCATGGCGCCGTGACGATCGGCAGCCTCGACGATGGCGTCGAGCGGGGCGATGTCGCCGTCCATCGAGAACACGCCGTCGGTGATGATCAAGATCTGCCCGGCGCCCTCTTGCCGGGCGGCCGCCAGTTGCTCGTCGAGATGCGCGACGTCGGCATGGCGGTAGATCTTCCTGGAAGCCTTGGCCAGGCGGACGCCGTCGATGATCGACGCGTGGTTCAGTTCGTCGGTCACGATGACGTCACCCTCTCCGACCAGGGCAGGAATGGCGCCGGCATTGGCAACGAATCCGGCTTGCAGCGAGATGGCCGCTTCGACGCCCTTGAACGCGGCGAGCTTTGCCTCCAGTTCATCGTGGATGGTCATCGTCCCGGCGATGGTTCGCACCGCGCCGGGACCGATTCCGTACCGGTCGAGGGCCCCCTTGGCAGCGCTGATCAGTCGCTCGTCGTCGGCGAGTCCCAGGTAGTTGTTCGAACAGAAATTCAGAACCCGCTTGCCGTCGACGTGTATCCACGCTCCTTGCGGCCCGTCGATGTGGCGGATGGTGTTCTCGAGCCCGGCAGCACGGAGTTCGCTCAGTCGGTGCCGGAGATACTCGACCTTGTCCATGTCACTCCAGTGGTCCGTCGGCGTCGGCGGGGTCGGGGAACATGATGACCTTGCCGCACTCACCGGACGCCATCGTCTCGAACGCTCGCTCGAAGTCGTCCAGCGCGAAGCGGTGGGTGACCACCGGCGTCAGATCGACCGCGCCCGACCGTAGCAATCCGCGCATCTGGTACCAGTCGATCCACAGGCGTCGGCCCACGATGCCGTGGACAGACGCGCCCTTGAAGATGATGTGGTCGGCGAGATCGAAGTCCATCGAACTCGACGTCAATCCCAGCAGCGCAGCCTCGCCGCCCGGTTTGAGAGTGGTGAAGCCCTGATCGATGGCCGCCGGCGCGCCCGACATCTCGAGGAGCACGTCGATGCCCTCGCCCTCGGTCACGTCCATGACCGTGGAGATCACGTCGTCCACGCGAGGGTTGAGCGTGAGGTCGGCGCCCATTCGGCGTGCCATGTCCAGGCGGTAGTCGCTGATGTCGCTGGCGATGATGAGCCTGGCGCCGAGGGCACGGGCGACGGCGATCGCCATCACGCCGACGGGTCCGCAACCGGTGACGAGCACCTTCCGGCCCGACACGAGAGGCACGGAGGCGGTGTGAACGGCATTGCCGAAGTTCTCCTGCAACGAAGCGATCGAGTACGGCATGTCGGGAGGATCGGGCCACGCATTGGAGGCGGGAACCGCCACGTATTCGGCGTAGACACCGTCGCGGCCGACGCCGAGGATGCGGGTGTTCTCGCAGAGATGGCCTTTACCCGTCCGGCAGAAGGCGCAGCGATTGCAGACCACGTGAGACTCCACCGATACCAGTTGGCCGATGTCGGGCCCGTCTGCTTTCAGGCCCTTGTCGACCACGACGCCGCACATCTCGTGGCCGACGACCAGTGGGGGAGCGACGTGCGCTTGTGCCCAGGGATTCCAATCGCGGATGTGGAGGTCGGTGCCGCAGATCGAGGTGGCTTTCACTTGCAGCAGCACTTCATCCGGCCCCACTTCGGGCATTGGCAGATCGACCATCTCGAGCCCCGGACCGGATGATGTCTTGACGACCGCTCGCATCACGTCTCAGGCTAACCGACCGGCGGAGGGGTGGAATCCTGAGATGTTCGGGGGTGTGGAAGAATGCTCTTCATGAGCGTTGAAACGGTTTCCATCTTCTTCGCGCTGCTCACGCTTGCAGCCATGGGAGGTGTCGTGGGTGTCGTCGTCGTTCTGGTGACGGCGCGCTGGTCACCGGCGGTGGCGCGGTTTCGAGACGCGGCGATCGAGGCGGTCTCGCCCGCCGCGCTGTGGTTGGGGTCACTCATTGCCCTCGTCTCGATGGCCGGCAGTCTCTACTACTCGGAGGTCGCAGAGTTCGCTCCGTGCGATCTCTGCTGGTACCAGCGCATCGCCATGTACCCCCTGGCGATCATCCTGGGGATCGCCGCTTTTCGCAAGGACGCCGGTGTGAGGATCTACACATATCCCCTGGCGGTCATTGGAGCGGTGCTGGCCCTCTACCAGTATGTGCTGCAGTTGAACCCGAGCCTCGAGTCGGGGTTCTGTGGCGTGGACGCCTCGTGCACCGAGCGCTACATCTGGCAGTTCGGCTTCATCTCATTCCCGTTCATGT
>JABAHS010033712.1_pt3 | contig 32457 bp, 27 predicted proteins | sample 7062111 | NCBI WGS metagenome assembly JABAHS01 (sample SAMN14534600, study PRJNA622989) | marine sediment metagenome | biome: marine biome [ENVO:00000428]; feature: marine pelagic biome [ENVO:01000023]; material: deep marine sediment [ENVO:00002113]; isolation source: pool of 4 deep marine... | reverse complement strand
GTGACGGAACGGCAGGCGGACGCGGCGGAACACCTGTTGCAGCGGCTGGGCGTGGACGTGGAGATCGAGACGGTGTACTCCGAGGCGGCGAACCTGGGTAGCGGGATAACGCTGTGGACCGAATCGGAGATCGGACCGCCGCTCGGCGGATCGGCGCTGGGGGAGAAGGGGAAGCCGGCGGAGGAGGTGGGGCGCGAGGCGGCCCGGTCGCTGATGGGGGAGCTGAACGCGGGTGCGGCGGTGGACCGCTATCTGGCGGACCAGCTGATACCGTTCATCGCGGTCTCCGGTGGCAGCCTTTTGACCTCGGGGATCACTTCACACACCCGCACGAACATCCACCTGGCCGAGAAGCTGCTGGGCGCCTCTTTCGAGGTGGACGGGCTGACGATCATCGCGCGTCGTTAGGGGCCTCGGCGACGTCGGTCGGCGGATCGCGGCGAAAAGGAGCGGGGGACTACCCGACCTCGAGCCCTTCCTTTCGAGCGGGCACGGGTCACGGGCCGGGAGCCCCCCGTTTTCTATGCTGAGCAGCCGCCGTCGCTCAAGGCGTGAGCGCCAGGAACTCGCCCGACTCGATCGACGCGAGCCGCTGCTGCCTGACCTTCGCCTTGATCTCGTCCGGCAGGTAGGGTGAAGTCAGCAGCTTCTCCACACGGGCCACGTGTTTCTCGACCATCTGCCAGTTGCCGTTCACGCCGGCCAGCCAGGCGGCATCGGCGAGCGCCCAAACCTCGGTGGCGATATCGCCGTAGGTCGCCGCCTCCTCGGCCAGCGACACCAGCGTGTGACCGGCGGCCTGGAACCTCTCCTGGTAGAAGTAGCTGTATGCTATGCGGCGGAGCGCCTCGGCGGGCAGCTCGCCCCGCTGCCGCTGCAGCTCCACGGCCTTCTTGTACTCGTCACGGGCCGATCCGTACTTCCCCTGGGCCGCCAACTCGTCGCCCTTGAGGAGGTGCGCCTGCACGGCGGGATCGCCCGTCGGTTCCGCGCTGATGTCCGGTAACGGGACGGCCAGGAAGGCCAGGGCCGCTGCCGATAGGATGGAAAAGCGGAGATAGCTAGTCATAACACGCCTCCTGGGGCCTGGGAGCGTGTCCCTCCAGCACGCCACGTTCGCGCTGTCCCGACATCATGCCCACTGATTGCTTCGACTTGCCCCTGTGATACACAACGCGTCCGGCGGGCTCGAAGTTTCAGTGGCCCGACCCACTGGCCCGGGGTGGCCGGGGAGGGCTCAGCGTACGCTGTCGGCCAGGGCGCGTAGGGAATCCCCGCTCACGTCGCCCACCAGGATGAGCATTCGACCGTCGCTGTCGAACCAGCGGTAGGCGTTGCGGCCGTCGGGATCCAGATACAGCGCCGGACCGGCGTAGTCGCCCAGTCTCGAGCCCCCCGGCGCGAGGAGCTGCTGGATCAGCGTGAGCTCGTGGCCGGCGGCGTCACGGTAGGTGAGACGAACGGCGGGCAGGCCGGCCAGTCCGCCCTCCACGGCGGCGCCCGGGCCGACCTCGACGCGCTCCAGCTCGAGCTGGGGCAGCGTCCGCAGGCGAATGCCCAGCCAGGTCGACGCCTCCTCGGGCTGCACGACGAAGAAGGGGTCGGAGATCTTCCTGGCTTCGTTGCCGATGCCGAGCTGCCGGGCCGGCGCGGCGGCCGAAGGCGCCAGCGCGTCGGCTTCGGCCTGCGCCATGGCCCCTTCCGCCTCTTCCGGTGCCATGGCCCTTGCCTCGTCGCGGCGTGCCTGAGCCCGGCCGCGTGGCGCCGGTTCGGTGGCCTCTGCCGGCGCGTCCACGGCGGGTGGGACTTCCGCCGGCGGCTGGCGTGGCTCGGCCTCCCGCTCCTCCGCCTCGGCGTCGGCCTCCGACTCGAAGCTTTCGCCGCCGCCGGTGCTCGGACGTTCCGCCGCTGGCTGGGTTTCCACCGCGGCGTCCGCGGCGGCCCGCTCGTCCTCCCGTGCCGGGGCCGGCTCGGCGACGGTCCGGGACGCGGCGTCGCCGTTCGGCGATTCGAGGCTTCTCGTCCACTCGGGCCAGTATTCATGGGAGAGCCAGCCCACGCTGAAGGCGAGCACGAGGGTCGCCGCCCAGGCGAGGCCGGGCCGCAGCCGCGGACGGCCGGACCTGGCGCCGGCTCGGGCCGCGGCGCGCTCCTCGATCTCGCGCCAGGGCGGCGGTTGGACCGCGCCGGGCTCGAGCTCGGCCATGGCGCCCGACGCGTCGGCGATCAGCCGCCCCGCCTCCTCGAGCCGGTCGCGGCACTCGGCGCAGCCGGCGAGGTGCTCCTCGAGCTCGACGCGCTCGTGGCCACTCAGCTGGCCGTCGAGGTAGGCGTGCAGGGTGCCTTCAGGGATGTGCGACATCTTCGTCACCTTCTTCGTCCTCTATCTTTTCTATCGCCGCGGCCAGGCGCCGCCGCGCCCGGGCCAGCGTAGTGCCGATGGAGCCGCGGGAGAGCCCCAGCACCCCGGCGATCTCGTCGTAATCGAAGCCCTCTTCCCACAGGAGCAGCGCCTCGCGGTCCCGCTCGCTCAGGTCGTCCAGCGCCCGCCGGACCTTCTCGATCCTCTGGCGCCGCTCGAACGCCACTTCGGGCCCGGGCTCCGGCGGCCGGGCCCGGGCCTCGGCCTTGAGCAGCGTCAGGTGGCGCCGCCGCACCGCGCCCCGACGACCTTCGTCCCGGGCCAGGTTCGCCGCCACCGTGAACAGCCAGGCCCGCGGCTTCTCCGGCCGGTGCTCCAGGGCGCGGACGAACGCCTCCTGGGCCAGATCCTCGGCACGAGCCTGGTCGCCGATCCGCCGATACAGGAAGCGGACCAGCGACCGATAGTACTCGCGATAGGCTCGAGAGAGATCCAATGTCTCTCCAGGTTCCAGGATCGGCGGACCGGATCAGAGGCTGGCCTCCAGTCCGGCCACCACGGCCCGCAGATCCCTCGAGTTCAAAGTCGTCGCGCCCGTCTCGACCAATCGCAGCGCCACGCCGTCGCCGGCGATGACCAGGTCGTCGCCCAGAGCGAAGTACTGGGCCAGCGCCGGCAGCCGCTCGAGCAGCTGGAAGTAGGCCGGGCTGTAAGGCGCCAGCTCGACTACCTGCAAGCTGTCGTTCATCCCGATATCCGTCCAGCTTCCGTCCCGCAGCACGAACACGCGGCGGCCCACCTGTCGCAGCGCCGCGGCCTGGCCCGCCCCGCGCCCGTCGCGCCGCTTGTACTCGTCGGCCATCGCGGCTACGGCCGCTTCGGCCTCGGCCAGCTGGTCGGTCTCGCGCATGCGGCTGCTCCGCTCGGCGCTGCTGAACGACTCGGCGCCGACCTGATCGCGGGGCGCCTGGGCGGCCGCCGGCACGATGCCGCGTTCCATGATCTCCTCGGGCCGCAAGTTGGCCAACTGGGGCTCCTCCACCAGGTACGACGTGTACTCGGTCAGGATCCCGTAGCGCAGGCCCAGCTGGCGGATCTCCTCGACCAGTTCGCCGTCGGGGCCATGCAGTCGGATCTGGGCGGTGAGCCAGCCCGCCTTTCGCGCGGCCCAGAGCCGCGGTATGAANNAGCCATCGCCACGATAGCGCCCGAACACCACCAGCTCCTCGCCGTAGAACAGGTCGGGGAGCGGGTTCGGATAGAAGTCTTCGAGCTCGGCGGGTGCCCGGACGATGCGCAGGTCGGCCAGCGCCGGGAAGCTGATCTTGCGGGTCAGCGACGAGACTGCCTCTTCCACGTCCTCGCCAGGCCGCACGTAGCTGACGCTGCCGCGACCGCCCTCGGCCAGACGATCCAGCAAGTATGTGTTCACGTCGTAGCCGACGCCGAAGGCGAAGATGCGCTCGCCGTCACGAAGCTGCGCGGCCACATCGGCGATGCGTTCCGGCTGCGTTTCGCCCACCGTGGGCTTGCCGTCGGTGAGGAAGACGATCAGCGACAGACGGCTGCGTTGCGTTTCGGTTTCCAGCGCTTCCCGCAGCGCGTCCATCACGTTGGTGCTTCCTTCGGCCCGCACGGCCGCCAGGTAATCCCGCGCCTCGCGCAGCGTCTCGCGGTCGGCGCGAGCGAAATCATCGCGGAACGTGCGCACGACGCTGCTGAACGTGATGAGCCGAAAGCGATCCTCCGGCCTCAGACCGGCCAGGATCTGATCGAGGGCGGCGCGGGCCTGCTCGATCTTGCCGCCCGACATCGAGCCCGACACGTCGAGGACGAGCGTCACGTCGCGGGGGATCTCGAGCTCGTCTCCGTCGACCGGCGGCGAAAGGAGCAGCATGAAGTAGCCGGCCTCGGCGCCCGGCGCGTGAGCGATCAGGCTGGCCCCGACCCACGACTCTCGGAGCGGCAGAAAGAGCTCGAAATCGCGAGCGGCGCCGTCGCCGCGATGGGCGACGACCAGCTCGTCGTTCCGGCGTTCCCGCACCTCGATGGCGTGGGTCGGCGAGTACGGCGTGGCGAAGATATCGGCGTCCCGGATTCGGATCGTCATCGTGAACGGATGATCGCGCCGGGAGCGCGGGTCGATCGCCGGAACTTCCCGGGGCGCGCCACCGGGCAGCGCCACCACTCGCGGGTAGCGGAAACGGTACATGTCGCCGTCTTTGCCCAGCATCTGCGTGTAGCGCAGGATGACTCGGCGCTCGTCGCCCGGATCGATGGGAAAGACCCTGGCCCGCACCACGCCGTGACCCACCAGCTCGATCAGCGCTGGATCCTTCTTCCGTCGGACGATCTCCTCGTAGATCCGCCGTGCCTCGTCGGCCGGCAGCATCTCGCCGCGCAACTCCTGCTCGCCCATGAAGAGCGAGAACTCCGTGAACACCGCTTCCGACGGGATGGGATAGAGATAATCGCCCTCCAGCATCCGCCCGGAGCGGTTACGGAAGATCTCCTCCACCTCGACCTGTGCGACCCGCCGCCGGGGGTCGATCGTCACGTTCACATCGCTCCGCACCCGCTCCACCCCGTGCCGTGGCAACCAGCGGTTCGTGTGGGGCTCGATCCAACCCTGGGCAGCGGCGGGCCGCCCGGCGGCCAGGATCATGAGGCCGGCCAGGCCGGCGATCGTAAGCTGTCTCATGGTAAGGACCTGCATCGTGCACCTCCCGTATTCACCGTACAGGCGGGACTTTGCCTTCCGATTGTTAGACGCACGAGCCGCCCCGGCTTGCACAGGTTGGGAGAGCGCGGGCGAGGATCCGGCGCCAGATGCGGATTCGCCGGTCATTTGTTAACTTAGGGCTGCCCCCTGCTCCCCTAATTCCGTCCGCCCCGCCCCCTAACGCTTGAGCCAAACAGGGAGACCTCGCGGAGATGAAATTCCACAAGGCCTGGTTGTGGGTTGCCCTCGGTGGGGTGATCGCTCTGGTCTTCGTGAGCGTGCTGATCAGAGATCCCGGGGTGCGCGCTCTCCTGTCCGTCGTCGCGGTCCTGCCGCTGCTTCACGTCACCCTGCGGGTGGCGCTGGACTCGGAACGGGATGTGGCGCGGGAGAAGCGGAAGTACATGAAGCTGAGGACGGTGACGGACGAGTTCATCCTGAACGTCCGCAACCTGAACCGGCTGACGATCGTCGCGAAGGGCAAGGACGCGCCGGAGGACGTGGACAGAATGATCGACGAGGTCGTGGCGCGGATGCATAGCCTGGTCGATCGGATGCGTGAGGCGGCGGGCGAGGAGAGCCCGTTTCCGCCCACCATGGAGGAGCGCTAGGAGCCTCTCGAGACAATACCACGCGGCGATGCTATAGCTGGAAGTTGGAAGTTGACCGTGAACGTTGTACAGGTCAGCCTGGACGTTTGACCGTCGAATGTTCGACACTCAACATTCAGCGATCAAACCGACCGGTACAATGATCACATTCAACTCCCTATTCCCAGGTAGGTGCAGTAATCCTCTCTAACGCACACATCCAACGGCCCACCCGACGTGACCCGGACGCTACCCCTCGCTACATTGCACCGACCTTCACGCAATCGGGCCAGAATCACGGTTGGGGCAAACGCGCGACCATGACGGAACAGGAGACTCTCGAGCGGATCCGGGAGCTGGAGGCGACCAGCCGGCGATTGGAGCCGCCGCGGGCCGCCCGCGACCGGGTGGACGCGGCGGTGATCGAGTACGGCGAAGGCTTCGTCGATCGCCTGCCGGGGCTGAAGACGTACGAGATCGACAGGACCGGTGTGCAGCGGCTGCGAGCCGCGCCCCTCTCCGAGGAGCCGGCGGAGATCGACGAGCTGCTGGCGCTGCTCGAGTCGGCGCTGGTCGAGCCCGGGCTCAACCCGGCTGCGCCCGGGCACCTCGCCTACATACCCGGCGGCGGCATCTACTATTCCGCCCTCGGCGACTACCTGGCCGCCGTGACCAACCGCTACGCCGGAGTCCGTTTCGCCGGGCCCGGTGCGGTCGAGATGGAGGACCTGCTGCTGGACTGGATGGCCGGGCTGGTCGGCTATCCCGAAGGTGCCGGTGGCAACCTGGCGTCCGGCGGCAGCATAGCGAACCTGATCGGGATCGTGACCGCCCGGGACGCCCGGGGCCTCCGGGCCCGGGATTATCATCGGGCCGTGGTCTACCTGACGGGCCAGGCGCATCACTGCATCGAGAAGGCGCTGCGTGTGGCCGGGCTCGGGGAGGCGGTCCAGCGGAAGGTCCCGATGGACGAGCGGTACCGCATGGTACCGGCCGAACTGGAGCGGCTGATTCACGAGGACAGGGATGCCGGTCTCATCCCGTGGCTGGTGATCGCGGCGGCGGGGACGACCGACGTGGGTGCGATCGACCCGTTGCAGGAGATCGGCTGGATCGCTCGCGACCACGAACTGTGGTATCACATCGACGCCGCCTACGGCGGCTTCTTCGCGCTGGTGGACGAATGCCGGCCCCGGCTGGCCGGGATGGAGCTCTCCGATTCGATCGTCGTCGATCCTCACAAGGGGCTGTTCCTGCCGTACGGGACCGGTGCGGTGGTGGTGAAGGACCGGGGGGCGCTGCGCCGGGCTCATGCGTACCAGGCCGCGTACCTGCAGGACGCGGAGGCCGGGGGCGCGGCGGGCGAATCGCCGGCGGAGCTGTCGCCGGAGCTGACCAAGCATTTCCGTGGGCTGCGTGCCTGGCTGCCGCTGAAGATGCACGGGCTGACGCCGTTCCGGGCCTGCCTGGAGGAGAAGCTGCTGCTGGCCCGCTACTTCCACGAGCACGTGCAGCGGCTCGGCTTCGAAGTGGGTCCCGAGCCCGAACTGTCGGTAGCGACCTATCGCTGGGTGCCGAAGACCGGTGACGCGAACGCGTTCAACGCGGCGCTGATCGACGCCATCCACCGCGACGGCCGGGTGTTCATCTCATCTACCCAGCTCGACGGGGTGTTCTGGCTTCGGTTCGCGGCTCTCACCTTCCGAACGCATCTGGACACCGTCGACCTGTTGCTGGAGATCCTGGAGGAGAAGGTCGGGGAGTTGCTGAGCTAGGAGGGGAGACGGCGCGGCTCCCTGGACGGGTCCTGTGAAACGGGGCGGGGTCGTGTCCTGTCCACTACCTGAAGCGCCTCGGCGGCGAAGCCAGCGGCAGCTGAACGCCATCCTCAACCGCGCTACCCGGAGCCGAGCGGCTCGTTCCTCCCACGCGGTCACTGTCCCTAGCACATAGGATCAATTCGGCGTTTCGGGCAACCCGGACTACCCGAATGGCCGACCTCCTGAATCGAGTCACAGTCGAGCACGGCGCGTGGCAGCTGTGACCCGTCCGCCTCATCCGTCGTCTTTATTCTTGGAGCGTGGCGAAGACCCTCCCTGGCCTGACCTCCTGTCCCTTCGAAACCCAGCAAGCGCGGATTCCCGCAGGTGGGAGGATTACGATGAGAGGCATGAAACTGACGATGATGGCCGTGCTGGCCGTGCTGGCGATGGGCTGCGGCGGCGATGACGCGACCGGGCCGGACGCGATCCCGGTCGCTTCGGTGATCATCGAGCCGAACGCTGACACGATCATCGCGGGGGAGCAGCTCGCTCTCTCGGCGACGCTGCTGAGCGCGGACGGTGATACGATCTTCGAACGTAGCCCGGAGTGGTCAAGCCCGGATACGCTGATCGCGACGGTGAGCGCCAGCGGCATGGTGACTGGCGTGGGGCGGGGACTGGTCGAGATCGTGGCGAAGGCCGACGACGCCGCCGACACGGCGAGCGTCCGGGTCAACGAGGGGCCCGATCCCAGCCTGACGAGCCTCGAACCGGACCACGGTACCGTGGGCACGGAGATCCGTCTGATCGGGGAGCACTTCCGCACCGATGCCCGGGTGTTCCTCGACGGCCTGGAGTCCGATTCGGTGGACATAGTGAACGACACCCTGATCTTCGCCCTGGCGCCACCGGGCCTCACAGCGGGCGTCGCCTACGATGTCACGATCCGCAACCGAGACTCCACCTTTGCCGAACTGACCGCGTCGTTCGCGGCCGTGGCACCGGACCTGGACTTCGTCAACGGAGCCAGCAAGCCTTCGGGCAAGGTCGGCAGCACGGTCGTGATCGACGGCGATGCCTTCGGTGACCTTCGAGGCGTCGGCAAGGTGCTTTTCTCCGACGGCGTCGGCGGTTCGATCGAGGCGACCATCGCCAGCGAGGACGATTGGACCAACACCTTCATCCTGACTACCGTGCCATCCGGTGCGGAGACGGGCGACCTGGTCGTGGTCACCGCCACCGGGACCAGCAACGCCCTCACCTTCACGGTCACCCAGGAGGCTTCCTTCAGCCCCTCGAGCGTGGACTGGTCCCAGACGACCGACCTGCCGGTGGGGGTGAGCGGGCACGCGGCCGTGCGGGTGCCCACCGAGCCGACCCTTGGGAGCACCGTCCACCACGTGCATCTGAGCGGTGGCGCCTCGAACGACAGCGTGCCCCGGGTCGACGTGGCCTTCTCGATCGTCCAGTCCGACGGTTCGCTCGGCGCCTGGACGGGGACGACGCCGCTCCCGGCGGCTCGCGCCTTCCACGCCTCCGTTGCGGCGACACCGTTCAACTCCCGCGTATTGGGAGAAGGCTGGCTTTACGCTCTCGGGGGCATCGAGGCGAAGGGCGGGGATCCCGTGGCAACCGTTCTCCGGGCCCCGATCAATGCCGACGGCACCCTGGGAAGCTGGAGCCAGACGACCTCGTTGCCCGATGCGCTCCACTCGCTGGAAGCCATCGTCTTCCGCTCCAACATCTATATCGCCGGCGGTGCCCGGGTCGGGAACGAACCGGTGACGACGGTCTACCGGGCGCCCATCGACACCCTCGGCCGGCTCGGCGCGTGGAAGGCGCTGGCAAGCTTGCCGGGGCCACGGAGCTACCACCAGCTCACGGTCATCGGGAACTGCCTGCACATCTTCGATGGCGACAGCGCCGCTGTGAATCCGAACGATAACTCGATCACGGCGAGCCGGGTTCAGGATATCGTGCGGACCCGGATCGATCTCCGCAGCGGCGACCTGGTGCAAGGCGGATGGCTCATCGACGGCACCCTGCCGCCCAAAGCGCGGTCCAAGCACACCGCCATCATCGCCGGCGGCGGCGTACTCCGCAGCGGGGGCCTCTACGACGGGCTGCTGGGAACGCTCGGCTCCAGCGAGAACATGTTCGCTCAGATCGCGGCCGACTGCGATGTGAGCGACTTCAACGGGGCGAACAACAACAGGAGCATCGCCACCAAGGGCGGTGGTAACCTCTTCAACCACGCCGCCATCACCTACATCGATCCGAACGGCGTTGCCCACGTCATGATCCTGGGCGGCGACGACGCGGACAACCCCGGCGCGAAGCGCAAGGCCGTCTGGGTGTTCTGACCCACGCCGGTCCCGAATGGGATCACGCCCCACGGCCGAGGCCTCGGCCGTGGGGCGTTTGCCTGCGGGTGACCGGTCCTCATTAGAGGGTTCGTTCTAGCCTGCCTCGGGTTAAAAGGTGCGAAAATCGCGCGCTTCCAGCTTCGCCAGGTAGTCGCGTCGGAAGAACCCCGACAGGAGCAGGCCCGCCGGCGCCGAGGCGGGCCGGATGACCGCCAGCCGGTAAAGTCGCCGGAAGCGGTCCTGGGTCTGGATCCCCTTCAGCGGCAGCACGAACCAGGAGAAGGTGTAATAGGGCGGCAGGGCCTCCGGCGAGGGGACCAGCCAGGGCACGACGATCTCCGGTTGCAGCCGGTAGAAGACCTCCGGGCTGAACGCCGCATGACCGCTCAAGCCACGGCGGTCGCCCGGATGATGAGCCATCGCGGTCAGATTGAGGCCCATCAGGTCGACCGTCTCGCCCTCGTACGCGTAGGCGAAGCCGCCGGTGGCGATCACGCCGACCGCCGGCGGCTGGGCCGGGAACGCGTCGTTCAGATAGCCCCCGATCTCCCGGCCCAGCTGAGCGTAGCGAAACTCGATCTGGATGTCCTCAACGGCGAGCCCGGCCCAGCTGGCGCGGTTCGAGAGCACGAAGAGCAGGGTCGCACCCAGCAGGCCGCTCACGCGCACGACCGGGTGGCTCGGCAGCCGTTCGCCCAGCGCGCCGGCCAGGCGCGCGCCCAGTAGCACGGGCGGTACGACGATCAGCGGCCAGATCGACTGGTAGAACCTGAACAGCACGAAGTGCTCGCCGCCCTCGAGGACCGGCACGGCGATGCCAACGAGGACGACGATGGAGACCGCCAGGGCGGACATGTCGACCGTGCAGCTGCGGGACGCGGGCCGCCGCAGGCAGGGACGCAGGCGCAGGGCGCCGTAGACGACGGTCCCGATGGCCATCGCGACCGCCAGCCAGAGGAGCGGGTTGGACTCGAGGAAGAGAAGCAGGTAGACGCCGCCGGCCTTGATGTTGTAGACGAGGCTGGGAGCGATCTTCGCGTAATAGGTATTGGGCAACGGGTAGCCGAAGTAAAGGAGCCGGAAGGTCGTGAGTGCCGCGACGGTCGCCAGGTGAGCGACGGCCAGCACGCCGAACGCCCGTAGCGCCCGTGACCGATCTCCGAGCCCGATCAGGACCGCGGCGCCGAAAAGGAACGCGAGGATGCCGCCCCACAGCATCCCCTCCGGGCGCGTGAGCGGCATGGCCACGATGAGGGCCGCGGCCGCCCAAGTTCTCCGGCGATCGACTTCGTCGCTGCGGATCTGCGCCAGCACGACGACCGTCGACGCGATCAGGATGGCGCTCCACAGGCCGGTCTCCATCAGCGAGAGGCAGCACCAGACCAGGTAGCCCGGCACCGCCAGGCTCCAGATCACCACCAGCGGCCCGGCGAGCGAGAGCCGGGTCGCTGGATCACCCGTCCGGCGTCGCTGTCGCTCCACCTCGAACGCCAGCAGGGTCAGGGCGCCGCCGGTCAGGAGCACGTTCAGTGCCAGAAGCGCGATCTCGAGCGGTAGCCCCAGCAGGTAGAACGCGGTGACGATCGCCAGCCAGAGCGTGGAAGAGTAGCCCTCCACGCGCTCGCCGTCCTCGTTCCATCGCAGGCCGGCGCCGTTCGCCAGGTTGCGCGCGTAGACGAAGAAGATGTTGGCGTCGTCCACGCCCACGGGCTGCCGATCGCTCGCCGCGCCCTGCCAGACGCCGTAGAACTGGTCTTCGGCGCCGTAGGGCGCGCGAGTCGCCGCCCGGTAGCCCCAGACGGTCAGGGCCGTGCAGGCGAGGGTGATCGCGAGGAACGCGGCCGGAGGTGCATACCGCTGTCGAGACATCGGGTTTGTCAGACTTCTCCCGTCATCGGGGTGGGGGCGGGGGGCGGAGCCACGCTTGGAAGCATGGGATGGTCGACCCGGCGGCGCCAGTCGGGAGCCCACAGGTCAGGCGCCGCCGTTATACCCGACTGCATAGCTGGCATCGCGGCGGCTGGTGAAGCTCACGGAGGGTGGTGACGTCCACACGTCGCCGGCGCGGTTCCCAATGCGTTAAGGGGAGCGGCGCGGATCACGAGGTGTCGAGACCGTACTGTCTCATCTTGCGCCACAGCGTCGTGCGGCCCATCCCGAGCAGCTCCGCCGCCCTGGTTCGCACGCCGTCGGCTTTCTCCAGTGCGGCGATGATCGCGGCCCGTTCGTCATCGCCTGTCGCGTCGGCCCGGTAGCGACCCTCATGAACCCCGGCCTCCTCCTTCCCGCTCACCGCCGATCGGACCTCCTCTGCCAGGTGCTGGGCTTCGATCCGGCGGCCGCCGGCCCGGATGGCCGCCGCCTCGACGACCGCGAACAGCTCGCGCACGTTGCCCGGCCAGTCGTAGGCGCGGAGCATGCGCATCGCGAACGGCGAGCAGGAGAGGCGCTCGCAGCCGGAGCGCTCCTTGCGCAGCCGCTCCATCGCGGCTTCGACCAGCAACGGGATGTCGCCGCGGCGCCGGCGCAGCGGCGGCAGCTCGATCTTGAAGACGTTGAGCCGGTAGAAGAGATCCTCCCGAAACCGCTGGGCCGAGATCTCGTCACGGAGATCGCGATTGGTCGCGGCGATTACGCGGACATCGACCCCCACGGGCTTCACCGCACCCACCCGAGTCACCTCACGCTCCTGCAGCGCGCGCAGCAGTCGCTGCTGCAGTGAGAGCGACGTGTCACCGATCTCGTCCAGAAAGATCGTGCCGCCGTCGGCGGCCTCGAACAGGCCCGGCTTGTCCCGCACCGCACCGGTGAACGCGCCGCGCACGTGTCCGAACAGCTCGGACTCGAGCAGCCCCTCGGCGACCGAAGAGCAGTTCACAGGAACGAATGGGCCGCCGCTGCGGGACGAGAGGTCGTGGATCGCCCGGGCCACCAGCTCCTTGCCGGTCCCCGTCTCGCCCATGATCAGCACCGTCGTGTCGGTGGGCGCGACTTTGCGGATCGCATCGAACACGTCCACCATGGCCGGGGCTCGACCGACGATCCCGCGCACCGCCCGGTCTTCCAGCTCACGGGCGCTGGGCCGACGGGCGAGCAGCTCGGCGACGCGGGAGGCGAGCACCTCCGGCTCGATCGGCTTGGTGAGAAAATCGTCGGCGCCCTGGTGCAGCGCGCTGACCGCGGTGTCCACCGTGCCGAAGCCGCTGATCATCAGGATGGGGATCCCCTCTCCCCAGCTGCGCAGGAGCTCGAGCAGGTGGAGGCCATCGACGCCCGGCATCCGCACATCCAGGAGCATCAGGTCGAAGGGCTGGGATTTCAGATGGTCGGTGGCCTCCTGGCCGTCGTTGGCGCCGACCACCTCGTAGCCTTCCTCGCGGAGCAGCTCGGCGGTGGAGAGCCGGAACGTGCGGTCGTCGTCAACGATCAATATTCGTGCAGTCACTTCACACCTCACCCGCTGATCTCGAGGTCCGGCCTGGAGCCGGCCTGGCCGGCTTCGCCGAGCCTGGCTTCCTCGGCCGGCTTGAGCTCGATGCGAAAGACCGCACCGCCGCCGGAACGATTCTCAGCCACGATCCGGCCGCCGTATCTTCGGATGATCCCTTCGGCCACGAACAGGCCCAGCCCCACGCCGTGGGCGTGACCCTTGGTCGTGAAGAACGGATCGAATATCCGCTCGAGCGCCTCGTCCGCGATTCCCGGCCCGTCGTCCATCACGGTGATGACGGTCTGATCGTCGACACAGCGGACCGTGAGTTCGAGGCGACCGCGATCCTCCATCGCCTCGCGGGCGTTCTGTACCAGGTTGAGCAAGACCTGCTTCAACGAGTCGGGCGCGATCGCGGCGTGGCACCGGCCCTCGGCGGTCAGCTCGATCTCGAGCGGCTCGTCCGCCGCGCCGGCCTGCACCAGCGCGACGACCTCTCGGGCCACCGTTGCCGCGTCGCACTCCCGAACGTCAGGATCTCCCGGCCGGTTCAGGTCGAGCATCCGTTCGGCCAGCTCGTGCATGCGCAGCAGCTCGTCGATCGCCAGGTCGGCGAAGTCGCGGCCCGTTCGATCGCTGGTCCGGCGGCGGATGACCTCCAGACAGTTGCGGACGTTCGCCACCGGATTGCGGATCTCGTGGGCCAGCTCGGTGACCAGCCGGCCGCTGGCGGCGAGCCGGTCGCGCTGGATGAGCTCGGCCTGCAGGGCGGTCAGCCGCCGCTGACGATCGGCCAGCTCGCGGTTGGCCGCCTCGACCTCGTCGAGCCGGGCGGCGAGGGCGCGGCGCATCTCGTCGAAGGCCGCGGTGACCTGGTCGATCTCACGGATCGCCGAGCGCTTGAGCGGCGCCTCGAAGTCACCGTCGGCCAGGCGCGATGCGGCGCGGGCCAGGTTGCGGACCGGTCGGGCGAGGGCGGCGGCGAGCATGGCGGCCAGCGCCAGCGCCCCCAGCAGGGCGAAGGTCCCGACCACAGCGGCCATCTTCCGCAGGCGGGGAAGCACGGCCAGCTCGCTGTCCAGGTCGCGCACGAACGCCACCGTGCCCGCCACGCCGAGCGGGGCGGCGGTCATCAGGTACCGCCTGCCGCTCTCGGAGCGTAGCTCGTGGACCAGGCCGTCCCCGCTCCGGTTGCGAGCCGGTACGGCTACGGTTTTCACCACCTCCGGAGGCGCGGTCGAGATGTGTTCATCGCGGCCGAACAGGATGACGACCTCCGACCCGATGAGCCCCGCCAGGGTGCCGGCCGTCCCGATGTCCACCGGCGTGCGATAGCCCACGGCGCCCAGCAAGCCCTCGGGCCCGGACACCGGTGCCAGCGCCACCCGCCACAACTGGCTCCCCTCCGCCACCACCTTCACCGGCATCGCCCCTTCAAGGGTCTCCTCCACCATATCCTCGGGGGGGATCGCGTCGCTCCACGCCCTCCCGTCGGGCCCCACGACCAGCGGCTCACCGCCAAAGGCCGCCGCGGCCTCCTCGACCAGACCGACGGCTCGCGCTCGATCGCTCCTCTCCAGCGCCGCTGCCAGCCCGGCCGTCCCGGCCACCTCCTTGGCGTGCATCATCTCCATGTCGTTCGTCATCTGCTCCCGGTCGGCCAGCAGCGGTGCCGCCATCGCCAGGTCCTCCCGAGCCCGCGCCTCCAGCGACGAGGCGATCTGCCGGTCCAGGACGATACCGGCCGGCACCAGCCCCACGATCAGGGCGGTGCCGATCATCACCAATAGCGTCCGCTGCAAAGACATGCGCCTCCCGGGCTTCAACCAGCGTCTCGATACATCCGTCAACGGAGGCGACGGGGATTGCAAGTTCTTCTCCATCGTGCCGTCTGCGTGGTTTCGGAGCGACCGGAGCGTGGGATCGCACCGGTCTTCACCGCGTAGGGCCGTTCCAGAGTTCTCCTGAATAGTAGACAAAGGGACAGGGATGAAACAGTCGGATGTTTCGTGGCCGACGACCGGGGTGTTCCAGGCCGTTTCATGAAACAGGGGCGCGGGACCCGGTGGCCCCCGTGAAAGGCCGAGAGCTCAGACGCCAGGCGCCGCAGCCGCCGCGACCCCGCCTGGTATCTCTGTTGCACCCTCCGAAGGCCGAGTGTGGGCTGGGGTGTGAGGCGTCGTCGCACCGGGTGGCGCCAGCGGCAACCCCCGGCCCCGGGAGATTTGTCTTTCCGCCAATAGAACCAGGAGGACGAGAGATGGTCAGGAACGCTCTTACGGCTCTGGTTACGGCCTTCATACTGGTTGTCGTCGCGGGCTGCGACGACAACGGTGAGCCGGCCACGGGCGAGACCACGTTCGAGGTACGGGTCGAGAACGTCTCGACGGTCTACGACTTCACCTCGTCGGGCGTCTTCGACACGCCGGTGGGGGCCGGTTCGCCGGGCCCGATCGGTCCCGGGCAGGCCTACGAGTTCGAGGTCAGCGCCGCGCCCGGGTCGAAGCTGTCGTTCGCCACGATGTTCGTGGAATCGAACGACTTCTTCTACGCGCCAGGCGAGGCCGGGATTCCGCTGTTCGAGCAGGACGGTACGCAGGTGAGCGGGGACGTGACCTCGCAGGTCATGCTCTGGGACAGCGGCACCGAGGTGAACCAGGAGCCGGGCCTGGGCGCCGACCAGGCGCCACGGCAGGGCGGCCCCGATACCGGTGCGACCGATCCGGACAACACGGTCCGCATCGCACCGGACGACTTCAACAACCTGCCCGCCGTCGCCGAGGTGATCCAGGTGACCGTGACGCCGATCTCCGACACGCGCTTCACCGTGCGGATCGAGAACGTCTCTGACGCGAACACGCTGATGACCTCGGACATGAACTCGACGGCGGTCCCGTTGGCGCCGGGTGTCTTCGTGATCCACACCGAGGACGCTCCGTTGTTCACCGTGGGTGAGCCCGACCGCGGCGAAGGGCTCGAGGCGCTGGCCGAGGACGGGGTGGCGTCGACGCTGGGAGCCGCACTTCAGAGCCGCACCGGTGTGACGACGCCGCTGGCGCCCGGCGTCTGGGCCGTGCACACCGTCAGCGCCCCATTGTTCGACGAGGGGCAGGCCGACCGCGGCGAAGGGCTGGAAGCTCTGGCCGAGGACGGCGTTCCCGCGGCGCTGGCCATGTCGCTGATGGGGGCGACCGGCATCGAGTCCAGCGATGTCTTCAACACGCCCGAGGGCGCCGGAGCACCCGGTCCCCTGCTCCCGGGCCAGGCCTACGTCTTTACCATCCAGGCCCAGCCCGGCGACAGGCTATCCTTCGCCACCATGTTCGTGCAGTCGAACGACCTGTTCTACTCCCCGGATGAGAGCGGTATAGCGCTCTTCGATGGAAACGGCTCGGCGATCTCCGGTGATGTCACGGCCCAGCTGATGCTCTGGGACGCCGGCACCGAGGTGAACGAGGAGCCGGGGATAGGTCTGAACCAGGCGCCCCGTCAGGCGGCTCCGGACACAGGCCCCGACGAGAACGGCACGGTCCGTGTCGTGAACGACGCGTTCAGCTATCCGTCGGTTGCCCAGGTGATCCAGGTAACGGTCACGCCGATGCCGTAGGCGAACGCAGAACAAGACGAGAGAGTGATGGAAAGGGCCGTCCCCCGGGCGGCCCTTCGTGCAAGATGTGCAGAGGGGATAGACAAGGTAGAGGCTGAGCGGAAGCCACCGGTTTGACCCGGAAGGCCCTCCGGCATAATTTGACGTCGTACCCTTCGATAAAACAGTCAAAGCTGACGATGGCCCCGAGAGTCGAGAGCACTCAGGTGCAATTGCCCGACGGACGGGCGATGCGATAGCCTCGAACATAGATCTTCAGGAGGATAGAATGGACAAGCAGGAGCTGATCAAGAAGTTGAACGAGGACCTGGCAGGCGAGCTGAGCGCGATCACGCAGTACATCACGTACGCGGCGAAAGCGACGGGCCCCTATCGGCCACAGCTCACCCAGTTTTTCCTCGAAGAGGTCGTCGACGAGCAGGGACACGCCACGTTCCTGGCCAACAAGATCGTGGCGCTGGGCGGCGAGCCGACAACCGAGGCGCGTCCGGTCCCGAAAGCGCAGAACAACCGCGAGATGGTCGAGGCGGTATTGGAAGCCGAGCGGCGGGCGGTGGAGGATTACACGCGGCGCGCCCGGGAGGCCGACGAGTTCGGCGACAAGGGGCTGGCGGTGCAGCTCGAGGACATGGTGCGCGACGAGAGCGGCCATGCCGAGGAGACCGAGCGCATCCTGCGCGACTGGCCTCTGTAATACCGACTGACGTGCGGCAAGGGCCCCGTGGTCGAGCGACCGCGGGGCCCTTTTTTCAGCGCTGGAGACTGAAACCGATCGCTGATCCGCGCCGTACAGTCGGCAGTGGGCAGGCAGGGCAGGCGCAGGTGGGACAGCTGGGGCGGGTGGGCGCTCGCCGTACAGGGCGGTGAGCGCCCCGCATCGTTCTTGTATCGACGACAGGGGGTGCCGCTATGGTTCGCACCGTTTCGCTCTTCCTCGCGCTCGTTACACCGGCCACGCTGGCCGGGCAGGCCCCGGAGGTCGAATTCTCGGGCCGCACCTGGCGGGTGGTCGGCGAGGGGGTAAAGGTCGAGCGGTATCTGGGACGGGAGGCGGTGCGCTTCCGAAGCGGAGCGATCGTGCTGCCCGATGTGCAGTTCGAGAACGGCACCGTCGAGTTCGACATGGCCACCTCGGGTCACCGGTCGTTCAGCGGACTGGCGTTCCGGATCGGCGATGGCGGCTTTTACGAGGACTTCTACCTGCGGCCGCACAATTCCGGCCGCTTCGACGCCATGCAGTACACGCCGGTGTTCAACGGCATCTCGGCGTGGCAGCTCTACCCGGAGTACAACGCCAGCATCGAGATCCCCACGGACCGCTGGCTCCACGTGAAGCTGGTCATCTCGGGCTCGCGTCTGGAGGTGTACTTCGATGGAGCCGGCGAGCCGACCCTGGTCGTCGATGACCTCAAAGGCGATCGGCGCAGCGGGCGCCTGGCGCTCAAGTCCAACTTCCCGGCGGCGGGCGAGCTGCCCGAGCTGTATCCGGTCGCTTTCGCCAACTTCGTCATGCGTCCCGACGATGAGGCGGGCACGTACAACGAGCCGAGGGAACCCACGGCAGAGCTGGTCCGGCGCTGGGCACTCTCGCCGGCGGTCCCGGCCCCCGAGGGGGTACCGGCGGAGCTGCCGGCCGAATTGATGGCGACCGACGGCTGGACGGTGGTCGAGGCGGAGTCGTCGGGGCTGGTGAACCTGGCGCGCTACCGCGGGACCCCGCCGGGCAGCTCGCAGGCGATGCTCCTGGCCCGGACCGTGGTCGAATCGGACCGGGATCGGGTGAAGAAGCTGAACTTCGGGTTCAGCGATCGGGGGAGCATCTTCCTGAACGGGCAGATACTGTTCTCGGCGAACAACACGTACCGGTCACGCTCGCAGCGCTACCTGGGCGTGGTAACGGTGGAGAACGATGCCGTCTATTTGCCGTTGAGGCGTGGTGAGAACGAACTGCTGTTCGCGGTGAGCGAAGCGTTCGGCGGCTGGGGCCTCATCGCCCGCTTCGAGAACCTCGACGGCATCAGCCTCGACGCTCGGGCTCCCTGAGCCGCGATCGCCCGGTCGTTCTCGATGGCCGGGCCTGGTCTCGTGCCATTGCGGCCGCGATCGCGCAGCTGACGTCGCAGCGCGTTCCGCGCCCGATGCACTCGTGACTTAACGGTTCCCACCGGAACGCTCAGGATCCCGGCGATCGACTCGCAGCCGTGTCCCTCCAGCACCTGGAGCAGAAAAGCGGTCCGGTACTCGTCCGGCAGGTCGTCGATGGCCGCCCTGATGTCGGGATCGACCTGCTTGTGGAAGAACCGCTTCTCGGGGTTTCCGACGCCGCTGATTTGGAGGGGCAGCGATTCCGCCGCGCCGAGCTCGAGGTGCACGGCACGCCGGCGCGGCCGACGCCACAGGTTGATGTAGGTATTCCGCAGTATGGTCAGCAGCCAGGCGCGCACGTTCGAGTCGTCGCGCAGCCGGCCCCAGGCGCGGAACGCCTTGAGCAGCGTCTCCTGGACGAGGTCATCGGCGTCGGCCTCGCCCCCGGCGAAGCGGAGGGCGACGCGCCGTAGCGTGTCCAGGTGCGGCAGCACCTCCCGCTCGAACCGTCGTCGCTCTGCATTCGACATGATGCCCATCCCCCTGTACCGCCATCGGCGGATGAAACGTTTCATGCTGTTCCATGAAACGTCTCCGGCCCCGGCGCCGCGGCGCGCGGGTCAGCGATTTCTCCTGTTCTCTTGCGGTTTTCGGCTCAGGCGCCCTCGTCTGCAGCGCCCTCCGCCGGAGCCGCTCTACACGTAATCAGGCAACCGTTGTGCCGGGCCGGTGGGCTTGAGGCTGGGAATCGGATGAACGACGGATTTGAACGTCCGTCAGGTGGAGCGCAACCAGGAACAAGACAAGAGCCCGGAAGCTTGGCCTCCGGGCTCGGGTTCCGTGAGATGAAGCGAGGGCCCCGAGCGCGCCGGACCCCACACGGAATCCCGCGAAACTAGCCGACGACGATGTTGATCAGGCGGTCGGGTACGAAGATGACCTTGCGGATCTCTTTCCCGTCCATGTGACGCTGTACGCCGTCTTCGGCCAGCGCCTTCTGCTTCACCTCGTCTTCCGAAGCGCCGCGCGGGACCGAGATGGTGGCGCGGAGCCGGCCGTTCACCTGGACGGCGATGTCGACCTCGTCGGCGACGGCGAGGACCGGGTCGTAGGCGGGCCAGTTGGCGCCGGCGAAGATCGATTCCGCGTGGCCCAGCCGCTCCCACAGCTCCTCGGCCAGGTGGGGCGCGAAGGGGGCGAGCAGGACGACCAGCGGCTCGATCTCGGACCGGCGCGGTGTACGGCCGCCGGCGCGGGCGACGTTCAGGTACTCCATCATCGCGGCGATCGCGGTGTTGTACTGGAGGCGCGGCATGTCCTCGGTCACCTTCTTGATCGTGACGTGCAGCTTGTGGGTGATCTCATCGCTCTCCGGCGGCCCGTCACCCAGCTCGTCGGCCGCCGCCGCGTCCCAGACACGATCGAAGAACCTCGAGATGCCGGCGATGCCCTGGTCACGGAAGTCGCCACCCTCTTCGTACGGTCCCATNNACCAGGTTGCCGCGCGACTTCGACATCTTGGCGCCTTCTTTGACGATGAGGCCGTGCTTGCGGAACTTCTCGAACGGCTCCTCGAAGGGCAGATGTCCGAGGTCGTGGAGCGCCATGGTGATGAAGCGGGCGTACATGAGGTGCAGCACCGCGTGCTCCTCGCCGCCGATGTACATGTCGACCGGCAGCCACTTCTTCGTGCGCTTCGGGTCGAAGGGGACGTCGTGCCTGTCGGTCGACGGGTAGCGCATGAAGTACCAGGCCGAGTCGAGGAACGTGTCGGAGACATCGGTCTCCCGCTTGGCCGAGCCGCCGCAGTCCGGGCACTCGACGTTGAGGAACTCCGGATCGCGGGCCAGCGGGCCGATGCCGCTCTCATCCGGCTTGAAGTTCTCCACGTAGGGCAGGGTCACCGGCAGGTCGTCCTCGGGGACGGGGACGACGCCGCACTTCTCGCAGTGGATGACCGGGATCGGCGGGCCCCAGTAGCGCTGCCGCGAGATGCACCAGTCGTGGATGCGGTAGTTCACCGCGTGCTGCCCGCGCCCCTCCTCGGCCAGCCACTCGGTGATCTTCCTGATCGCTTTCGCCGCCGGCATCCCGTCGAACTTGCCGGAGTTGACCAGCACCTCGTCCTCGGTGTGCTCGGTGAAGGCGGCCTCGAGCTCGGCGTCGGGGTCGAACTCCTCGTACAGGTCCGCCGGGATGACGACGACCCGGATCGGCAACCCGTACCGAGTGGCGAACTCGAAGTCCCGCTCGTCGTGGGCCGGCACCGCCATGATGGCGCCGTGGCCGTACTCCATCAGGACGTAGTCGGCGACCCAGATGGAGATCTCCTCGTCGGTGACGGGGTTGATCGCCTTCGCCCCGGTGTCGACGCCGCTCTTCTGCCGTTCCTCGCCCGCCTTGCGCCGCTCGACCAGGTCCATGGCCAGCGCGTTCGCCACGTACTCCTCCACGTCGTCGCGCCGGGCGTCGGCCGTGATCTCCTGCAAGTACGGGTGCTCGGGCGCCAGCACCATGAAGGTGGCGCCGAACAGCGTGTCGGGCCGCGTGGTGAACACGCGCAGCTTCTTGTCGGGGTGGCCGACGATCTCGAAGTCGATGTCGGCGCCCTCGGAGCGGCCGATCCAGTTCCGCTGCAGCCGCTTGGTCGAGCTGGACCAGTCGATCCACTCCAGGTTGTCCAGCAGCCGCTGGGCGTAGTCGGTGATCTTGAAGAACCACTGGGCCAGGTAGCGCTGGGTCACCTCGGTGTCGCAGCGCTCGCAGCGCCCGTCGATCACCTGCTCGTTGGCCAGCACCGTCTTGCACGACGGGCACCAGTTGACCGGCGCCTCGCGCCGCTCGGCCAGACCGGCCTTGAGCAGCTGCAGGAAGATCCACTGGGTCCACTTGTAGTACTCGGGCTGGGTGACATCGACGACCCGGTCCCAGTCGTACATGAACCCCATGCGCTTCAGCTGGCGCGTGAAGTTCGCGATGTTCTGCGGGATGAGCTCCATCGGATGCGTGCCCTGCTTGAGGGCGAAGTTCTCCGAGTGGATGCCGAACGCGTCGAAGCCGATGGGCTCGAACACGTCGACACCCTGCAGCCGCTGGAAGCGGCCGTGGATGTCGGCGCCGGTGAAGGCGTAGACGTTGCCCACGTGCAGCCCCTCACCCGACGGGTAGGGGTACATCATCAGGTTGTAGTACGGCTTGTCGGCGCCGTCGATGTCGACGACATTCAGCCGGGCCTCATCCCAGCGCTTCTGCCATTTCGTCTCGACCGCTGTCGGGTCGTACCGCTCTTCCATCGTTCAGCGAGCCGTCATGTCCCGCAGGACGGGTTACGAGAAGAGGCGGGTTGCCGCCCGCCTCGCGAGTCCGGACCACTCCTCACGTGGTACATGAAGTAATAGATGATATGCGGGTCAGGCTCCAGATCAATGCCGGCTCGGCCAGCCGGGCGCGGCTCCGGCGCTGGACTACCGCCGGAACCGCAGCTCCACCGCCGTGTCCGAGACCTCTGGCAGCAACACCGCTACGCGCATGGCGTCCCCCTCGAAGATCCCGGTCCACGTGGCGAAGTCGCCCTCGAAGCGGACCTGGGACTCGCCGATGATGGTGACCGTGCCCACCTCGCTGTGAGATCCCGGCACGGGCGACAGGCCGACCGGGACGAGTTCCCACTCCACCGTCATGGCGTAGCTCCCGTCGGGATCGATGGACAGCGTCCCGGCCCTGACTCGGGTCACGTGCGTTACGGCGCTGTCGGTCCTGGCGGGCAACGGGTCGTCATCGACGTCGATCAGGGTGTAGACGCCGACGATGGCGGTGAGGCCGGTGGGGTCGTCGGAGCAGGCGGCGGTGCTCAGCGCCAGCAGGGCCGCCAGCGTCGCCCGGCGCACCTGTCTCGCCAGGGGGCCAAGGTTGCCGGTGGATCGGCTACGAGCCATCGACCGCGGCCTCCCGTCGGAATTCGATCTCGATCGGCTTTTCGAGAAAATCGGGCTCGCTGATCCCGATCGAGACGCGCGAGCCGTCGACCGTTCCGATCCAGATGCGGCCGGGGGTCGTCGACTGGAAGAGCAGGCGGTCGTTGGCGATTTCCCAGGGCCCGACGTCGATGAAGCCCTCGGTCGTCGGATTGCCGGGCATCCGCGGGTCGATGAGGCGGTAGTCGACGGTGAACGAGTACTGAGCGTTGGGCAGCAGCAGAAGGTTGCCGCCTGTCACGTGGATGTCCAGCGTGTCGGAGGTCTGGACGACGGCCGGCAGCGCCTGTCCCTCGGCGGCGATCATGATGTATTCGCCGGCCAACCCTTCGATCGTCAGCGGATCGTCGCCGCACCCGGTCAGCGCTCCGATCATGAGGATCAGGCCGGCGGCGATTGGATGGGGTGAGGCACGCTGTATCATCGCGACTCCTGCGGTGTCATGGCTCGGTTGGTCGGCGTCGGCGAATCTGCGAGCCCGCCGGGGGTGCGGCAAGTGCGCGGGTCGGTGCGGTCACGGCGCGACCTGGCTCTCGGCCAGCCGCTCCAGCGCGGACCACGGATCCGCTGCGCCTTCGACGGCGTCGCTGATGAGCTGGAACGAGCGGGCCAGGTCGCCGGTCCGCTCATGGATCGTGTCGAACAAATGCAGCCGATGGTAATACAGATGCCGGGCGACGAGCGAGGCGTTGTTGAGTCGGGCCGGGTCGTAGGCGGCGAAGCCCCGGGTCCGCATCGCAGGCGCGTACCGGCTGCGGTACCGTTCCGCCTCGACGGCCAGCAGGTGCCGGCGGCGCGGCAACAGCGAGTCGACGGGGAGCCCCTCGGCGTAGAACGCTTCCAGGTGGGTCCACAGCTCATCGAGAAAGACGCTGAACAGGACGGTATCGTTCCAGCGAGCGCGGGCCGTGCGGCAGAGCGGGCTCTCCGGCTCGCGCCCGCAGAAAAACTCGATGGCCCCCACCGAACCCACGAAGTTGGCGAAGCTTTCGTTGAACTTGACGTGCCCGCTCAGAAACACCGTGTTGTGAGTGACCTCGTGGACCACCGTTTCCACCAGGCCGACGCTGTCCTGGCGCAGAACCGTGTTGAGGAGCGGATCGGGCAGCCAGCCCAGCGTGCTGAAGGCGGACGTGGGTCTCAAGTACGTGTCGTAGCGCCGTTCCTCGAGCTTGCGTCGTTCCTTCTCGGCGGCCTCACGGCTGAAGAAGCCCTTGTAGGGGACGCGCCCGACGATGGGGAACCACCAGGTATACGCGGCCAGGCTGTCAGGCGGGCTGGCCGAGAGAACGAGTGCCAGGGTATCGCGGCCGATGTCGGCGTACGAGGTGTAGCTGTCGCCGACGTCGAGACCCAGATCCCGGGCGGCGAAGCTGCGTGCTTCGATCACGAGCTCGAGTTTGCCCCGGGTTCCGCCGTCGAGTGTTGGATCGTTGAGGACCTCCTCCATCGATTGGCGTCGCGCCAGGATGCGCGCCTCTTCCCATGCCGCTCGGAGCACGTAGCCGGGTGAGCAGGCCATGAACGAGGAACTGACCAGGAGGAACCAACCGGTACCTCTCACCGCGCCTCCCAGGCCGCCAACTGCCTCAGCGCACGCAGCCGGTCGGTCCGTCCCACGCGGGCGCGACGCACCGCGCCCCGCAGCCACTCGACGGAACGGTCGTAGCTCTCACGGTCGACCGGGTAGGGGTGGCCGTCCTTGCCGCCGTGGGCGAAGCTGAAGCGGGCGGGATCGCGATAGCTGGCGGGCGCTCCGTAGGCGAGCTCGGCGATGAGCGACAGGGCGCGGATCGATCTGGCGCCCACGCCGCGGAGCGCCAGCAACGCCTCGAAATCGCGGGGCTGCGCTTCGTAGGTCGACAGCAGAACTTTCGAAAGGTTGCGCGGGTTCACGTCGCGACGGATGTCCACGTGGTGCCGCTCGGGCATCTCGAGGGCGACGATCTTCCTGACCTCGTTCTCGACCCGCGCCGGGTCCGCCCGAGCGATCTCCGCCGCCGCCGATCGTGCGCCCTCGGATTCCCGCGCCACCAGGTTGAGCACCAGCTGATCGCGCAAGTCCGAGCAGACCGCCGAGTGCGGCTCGCAGACGAAATCGTCCACACGTTCACCCAGCCAATGATAGCGCCGCGCCGAACGGCTGCGCTCACGCATCCCCTGCTGGACGACCGCCCATTCGCCGCTCGGCGTCAAGAAGAACGAGTGATGGTAGACCTGGAATCCGTCCTGGACCGCCGCGCTGTCCACCTTGGCCGACATGCGGCTCGCGTAGACCAGCGCTTCGCCGTCGAGACCCAGGAGCCCGGCGTGGGACCGAAGCTCGTCCGGCGTCTTGCGCGACGCCTTCCCCTTGCCGCCCGCGACGTAGACGGATGTGTCCGCCTCGGCCCCGGCCAGCCCCGCCTTCAGCGCGCCGCACACGGTGGTGGTCACACCGCTGGAATGCCAGTCGAACCCCAGCACGCAGCCGAACGCCTGGAACCAGTACGGGTCGGACAGCCGGCGAAGGAACTCCACAGCGCCGTACTCGATCACCAGCGCCTCGGTGAACGCCCGGGCCAGCCGGGTCATCCGTTCGAAAAGCCATCGCGGCGCCCGTCCGCTGTGGAGCGGCAAGGTCGCCGAACCCGTGCGACGTGCCATCTAGCCTCGCAGTAAGCTGTTCAATCTCGTGGCAAGTTATTATACTCGTCGGAGTTGGACACGATCCACAGCGTCGTCGGTGATGAACCGACGGGTATCCTGGAAGCCGGAAGGGCACCTTTCAGGTTCAGAGAGGTAGAAGAAGGAGGCGTCGGCAAGTCCGACGATCCCGCGTGGCAGGAGGCGAGGCGGGATGAACGGGAAGGACCCAGACCGGGGAGGCGAGTCGATGGCTGACGAGCATGCGGTGGACCCGAAGAAACTCCGACAGGATCTCATCAACCTGGCAGATGCGATCATCCGTCTGGATGAAGAAGGCACCCTTCTCGAGGCGACGCCGGAGTTGATACGCATCTTCGGGGACCTGCGGTCAGCGCTGTTCGAATACGAGGTACGCTTCACCGGCCAGTTCTTCGACGAGGATGACGACGAAGAGCTGCCCGAGGTGCTGGAGGCCCAGCGGATCGTCAACGAATACGCTCGTCAGATCGAGGAAGACGAGCGGGGTTGGTGGCGACGCTGGTCGGTGGAGTTCGAGGAAGACGATGACTAACAGAAAATAGGAGCGGCCGGATCGGCTAGATCCGGATCACTCCTTCGAGCATCGGAACGGCGCCGCCGGCGATCTCCAGATCGCTGACGACGCCGTTCTTCTGATAGACCCTCACCGCCACCCTGCCCGGCCGGCCCAACAGATCGCCCTGCTCGCCCTTCAGCTCGGTCCACCCTTCACCGGCCGCCGGCTGTGCCAGCCCGAGGTGGATGACGCCCATCGGGCCCTGGGCGCTGCCCGTCACGATATCTTCGTCGACGCCGTGGAAGGGAGCGAAGAAGCGGAGGTGCCAATCGGAGTCGGGATCGACCGTGTCGCGCGTGAAGAAGGCGAAAGCCGCGCGGTCGTGGACGGCCGACAGCTTCTCCCGGTCAAGGCGCAGGGCCCGCAAGGCGGCGCGATCGCGGACGGGAATGTACCAGTAGTCGAGCCGTGTGTGGCTGAGCCACTCGCCGGCCAGGGCGTCGAGCCCGATTCCCCAGGCGCGGGCGAAGGCATCGCCGTCCAGCTCCAGCGGCGCGAAAGTCGGCACGGGGATCTGCATGGCGATCTGGGGCCTCCCATCCTGTCGCGAGATGCGAACCCGCAACAGGCCCGACAGCGTCTCCACCTTCAGTTCCCGTTCGCCCGATTCTTCGACGGGGAAGAGACCGTGCTCCGCCGCGGCGGCGAACGCGGCGATGGTTGCGTGGCCGCACAGCGTGACCTCCATGGCGGGGGTGAACCAGCGGAGGCGGATGTCGGCGCCGGGATCGTCGGGCGGCACGAGGAACGCGGTCTCCGCCAGGTTGAGCTGGCGAGCGATGGCCTGCATGGTGTCGTCCGGGAGCCCTTCGGCCTCGGTGACCACGCCGGCGGGGTTGCCGGCGAAAGGTATGTCGGTAAAGGCGTTGTACTGGAAGATGTCGATCTTGCGATCCATCGGCCGCGCTCGCGTCAATCCTCGAAGTCCGCCTCGTCCAGATCGCCCTGGAACTCCTCGGGGTCCGGACGCTTCTCGTCCTTGCGGAGCTTGCGGTAGACCAGCCAGGAGAGCCCGACCGCGCCCAGCGCGCCGACGGCCGACGCCGCCAGCTTGGCGATACCGCTGATACCTTCGCCCGATTCCTTCTTCTTTTTCCGGCGCGAGCTCCATGACCACAGGTGACGGTCGAGATCGCTGCGGTACAGGTCGCGGACGTTGGCCGCCTCGATTTCGCGTCGTCGATCGTTGCCGCTTCGCCGGTCGGCGCGGCGCCAGCGCTTCCGCCCGCTCCGTCGTTCGCGTTCCTTTTCCTGCTTCCGCTTCCGGGATTTCTTGCCCAGTTTGAGCGGTGACATCGCTCTATACCTCCAGTGGAGCGCGACACGCGGCCGCGGCTCCGCTTCGACCCCTGGCTGCAGTGGCGCCGGCCTGCCGTCGGCGCGACGCCAGTCGGCCGAAAGCTACTGCAATAACCACACGCGTTCCAGTGAAGGAGGGTTACACCGTCCGAACGTAGTAGAGCCGCTCGGTGACGCGGTCACCGCGGTAGCGGCGGACATCGCTGTCCCGGTCGCTGCGGTAACGCTTGTAGGAGTGCTCCAGCCGCCGGTAGCTGTCGGTGGCGCCGCGATCACGCAACACGCTCTCGATCCAGTCCTCCGGGATGATTCCCTCGGAGTTGTAGGACATGAGGATGTGGCGGCAGTCGGCGGCCTCTACGAGTCGGCGAAAAGCGGCCTCGCAGCGCCGGCGCCGCGACCAGTCGGAGCGTTTCTCCTCGTCCTCCGGCAGCCCCGTCTTGCCACGCAGGATCGGTCGCTCCGCGAACCAGCCCTCGGCGATGAGCTCGGGGATATGGTAATAGCCCGCGTATTGCCGGGTGTTGTAAGGCGGATCGAGGTAGAGCAGATCGAAGGGGCCGAGCGCCGCTACCACGTCGATGGCGTCTCTCCGGTAGGCCCGGCACTCGCGGCCGGTGCCGGTGACCATCCGTGGCGGCCGGAGCTCCAGCGGCCGCTCCGCGTTGGGCTGCCAGCTTTTCACGTACGCGGCGTAGACGCCCGTGGTGTTGGCGACCCGATCGGCGGCCTCGATCAGCGCGGTGAGCAGAACGAAGTACTCACCGTCGTTCAGGGCGCCGCCGGTCCGCCACTCGTGGAGGCGCCGGCGGACCGAGTCGATCTTCGCCGCGTTGTCAGGGGTGAAGTAGCGCCGGTCGTGCTCGAAACCCGCGTGCCCCTCGGGGCAGAAATGCTCATACACGAAGCCGGTTTCGGGGCGTAACCGGTTGAGGTGGCGGAGGACGGCATCGAGCCGTTGACCGTCATCTTCCACCTCCTCTGCCAACCCGGCGAATCGGGGCGGTGCATCCACCACGACGTAGGCCCATTGGAAGGCGAAGCTGAACGACATGATGTCGCTGCTGGTGACGGCATAGCCATGCTTCTTGAGGAACCTGGCCACCGCCGCCGTACCGGCGAATGGATCACAGGCGGTGGCGCCTTCGATGCCAAGGCGCTCGAGGGTCCGCCGGATGAACGGGATCAGTTTGTTCTTGTTGCCGATGTACCGCACGGCGCTGGAGACTCTCCGCTCGGTGGCGTCTGCGGCCGCCAGACGTCTTCGTGTGATCAGGGCGGTAAGATGCAGCGCGACGGGACGGCGATCAATTGCGACACTCGGGCTGTCGGCGCGAAAAAAGCCCGTCGACCGGGCTCCGTCCCTTCCTCTAACCGGGCAGATGGATCGAGGAGGAATCTCCGTCATGGGGGCGAACCCGGCCGACAGGCTGTAACGTACGCGATGGTAACGATGGCCGGTCATGTAGCGATCAGCCGGCGACCATTCAACTATCAGGGGAATCAGGTAAGTATCATGGCGGGCCCGTTGCCGCGCCGGGCCGCCGCCGGCAGTTTGGGGCCATGAAGTTCAGCGAGGTGCTTTACGACTGGGGGACCGAGGCGGCCCGGCGGATCCTGCCGCGTGCGCCGTTTCTTCCTGCCAAGCTGAAGCGCAGCGTCGAGGGCCGCCGGGGCCTGGTGGAGCGGATCGCGGCCTGGGCGACCGAGAACCGTTCGCACGCGCCGCTGATCTGGTTCCACGCGCCGAGCGTCGGTGAGGGGCTGCAGACACGACCGGTGATCGAAGCGCTCCGCGATCTGCACCCCGATCTACAGATATTCTATACGTACTTCTCGCCGTCGGCCGAAAAGCTGGCCGCCCGGATGCCGGTGGACGGCGCCGACTTCCTGCCGTTCGACGTCGTCGGGGAGTTGGAAAGGGTCATGACCGATCTGAGTCCCAGCGCCGTCGTCTTCGGCAAGCTCGACGTCTGGCCGAACCTGACCCGTGTCGCCCGCTGGCGCGATGTGAAGCTGGCGCTGGTCAGCGGAACGCTGGCCCCGAACTCGAGCCGGCTCAGGTGGCCGGCCCGCTCGATCCTGCAGGGCGCGTACGAGCGCCTCGACGCGGTGGGCGCCATCTCGATGGAGGACGCCGCGCGCCTGGCGCGACTGGGGGTGGCGGCGGACCGGATCGAGATCACCGGGGACGCCCGATTCGATCAGGTCTGGTCGCGGGCGCAGGCGATCGACCGGTCGCGGCCGCCGGTCTCGCTCCTGTCGAGCTACGAGGGCGTCACGCTGGTCGCGGGCTCGAGCTGGCCGGCGGGCGAGACGCATCTGGTGCCGGCCATAGCGCGGCTGAGAAGAGAGCATGAGGGTTTCCGGGCGGTCATCGTGCCTCACGAGCCGACGCGGGATCACCTGGTGCGCCTGGAAGCGCACCTGGAGATGGACGAGCTGGCCCACGTTCGGCTGTCGGAGATCGAAGCGGGCGCCGCGCCGGTCGGGGATGTCGTCGTCGTCGATCGGGTGGGGGTCCTGGGCGAGCTGTATGCCCTGGCCGACATTGCATACGTGGGCGGCGGCTTCGGGCGGCGTGGCCTCCACTCGGTGCTCGAACCGGCGGCGTTGGGCGTGCCCGTCGTGTTCGGCCCGCGTCACGCCAACGCCCGTGAGGCGCAGGAGCTTATCGAGCGAGGTGGCGCTGCCGAGGTCGGAGACCGGGCCTCGCTTCAGGCGCAGCTGGGCCGCTGGCTGGAGAGCGAGGAGGTGCGTCGCACCGCGGGCACCGCCGCCCTGGGTTACGTGCAGGAGAACCTGGGCGCGGGTCGGCGGAACGCGGAGCTGGTTTTGAGACTACTCGAACGGTAAGTGTGCGGTGTGCGGTGCGGCGGCAGGATGTCAACCTCACTGCACACCGCCGCACCGCACACCGCACGCATCCGCACACCGACTACTGCCGACAGGGTTCGTTCGGCCCCGGCACCGGCTTGTCGACCACGACCCGGTGATCGAGGTTCGCTACGGTCTCCGCGATCGAGTACACCAGCTGGCTCACCCGCTCCAGCTTGTCGTAGTCGATGTAACCCGGCTCGTCGGTCAGCTGGTGATAGTCCCGATGGCTGCCCGTGCTGAAGAAGACGATCGGGATGCCGTAGCGCGCGTACATGTAGTGGTCGCTGCGGCAGTAATAATTGCCGGGATGACCGTCGGCATCGTACTCGTAGTCGAACTCGAAGCCGAAGCCCTCGCGCACGTTCACCGCTTCGACCAGGTCGCCCAGCTCGGTGGAGAGCCGACGCGACCCGATCAGCTGCAGGTAACCGGGACCGCCGTCGTCAGCGTCCCCGGCGGTGCCGCGGCCCACCATGTCCATGTTGAGCTGGGCGACGATCGACTCCCGCGGCACGGTCGGGTTCTCGGTGAACCAGCGCGAGCCGAATAGCCCCCGTTCCTCACCGGTGTGCCAGACGAACAGGATCGAGCGGCGCGGCTTCTGCGGGCTGGCGGCGAAGGCCTCGGCGATCTCCAGCATGGCGACGGAGCCGGAGCCGTCGTCGTCGGCGCCGTTGTAGACCGAGTCGAGACGCGCCGGGCGCAGCGCCCGCAGGCTGTCACGGATCGCCGCGATGCGAGCCGCCTCGGCCTGGCTGGGCTCCCGGTCGCGGCTATCGGCGCCCATCGGCCGGACGACCTGGTTGTACGCCCGGAGCGAATCGTGATCGACCGGGGTTCGGGCCATGCCGATGTGGTCGTTGTGCGATCCGATGGCCACGTACTGATCGGCGAGCTCCGGGTCGCGTCCCCGGACGATCGCCACGACGTTGCGAGCGGGGTAGGGGGCTGGGGTCTCCTCGAACTCGAAGCCGCCTTCGACCCGCGCGCCGAGGTCGCCGGGCTCGACGTCGTCCAGCGGACGCCCGAACAGAAGCTCGGCCGCCCCGTTCGAAACCAGCACCCCCACCGGACCCGACGACGGCTCGCCGCTGGACATGACATCCCGGGGCCGGGAAAGGAAGTTGGCCCATCCTTCCGGCAGCACGTCCAGCGCGGTGATCGCGATGCCGGCGGCCGACTCGAAGGCGCTCACCGCACCGGGCGACCAGGCGCGTATGTTCGGCTGACCGTTCGACGCGACCGGGACACCGAGGAGGACCAGCTTGCCGGCCACCTGTTCCTCGCTCAGCGAGGTGGCGGGCGAGCTGGCAGGTCCGCCGTAGATCACCTGGACGCCATCGAGCGAGCGTGAGAGGCCGAAGGGCATGAAGCGGCCCAGCGGCTGCACCGGCAGGTAGTCGACGCCCATCGACAGCTCGTTCCCGTTCACCGCCAGCGAGAGGTCCTCGGCCAGTAGGCGCCGCCGGACGAGGGGCAGGGTCTGAAAGTAGGTGCCGTCGTCGCCGGCGGCCTCGAGCCCCCTCCGCTCGACCTGCGCGGCGATGTACTCGGTTGCCCTCACGTTGCCCGCCGTGGTCATGGCGCGCCCCATCATCGAGTCGTGGGCGAAGGCGGCGAGGTGTTCCTCGAGCTCGGCCGCGGTGATGGCCGCGTCGCTCGTCTCGGCCTCGCTCGGGGCGGTTCCCGGCGCGGCGCTGCCCGCCGATCGAGAGGTCGAGCAAGCGGCGTGTAACGCTGCGAAGCCGATCATCAAGGATGTGCGAAGGACATTCACCGAAGATACTCCAGCTTCAGGAAATTAACATGCCGTGCGCCTGCGGAATCTGTTGGGTGGATCGACCCGTCGCAAGCGGTCAGGCCACGCTCTCGGCCACGAACTGCAGCTCGTAGAGGCGCGCGTAGAGCTCCCCTTTCTCGAGCAGCTCCGCGTGCGTTCCCTGTTCCACCAGCTCGCCGTGGTGGAGGACCAGGATCCGGTCGGCGTTCTGGACGGTGGACAGTCGGTGCGCGATGACCAGGCTGGTGCGGCCGCGCATCAGCTCCTCCAGCGCCGCCTGGATCTGTGCCTCGACCTCCGAGTCGACCGAGCTGGTCGCCTCGTCGAGGATGAGGATCTTGGGATCGAAGGCGAGTGCGCGGGCGAACGAAAGCAG
>JABAHS010080564.1_pt2 | contig 32492 bp, 24 predicted proteins | sample 7062111 | NCBI WGS metagenome assembly JABAHS01 (sample SAMN14534600, study PRJNA622989) | marine sediment metagenome | biome: marine biome [ENVO:00000428]; feature: marine pelagic biome [ENVO:01000023]; material: deep marine sediment [ENVO:00002113]; isolation source: pool of 4 deep marine... | reverse complement strand
TGAAGTAGGGCGACTGATAGCCGCGGTCGAACTGCATGCCCTCGACCACCTCGAGCTCGTTCGCGAGTCCTTGCCCTTCCTCCACCGTGATCACGCCGTCCTTGCCCACCTTCTTCATGGCATCGGCGATGATGTCGCCGATGCTGCTGTCGGCGTTGGCGGAGATGGTCGCCACCTGGGCGATGGCTTTGTCGTCCTTGATGGGCTTGGATATGCTCTTGAGCCCCTCTACCGCTGCAACCGCTGCCTTGTCCAGGCCGCGCTTGAGGTCCATGGGGTTCATCCCGGCCGTCACCCCCTTGAACCCTTCGCGCAACAGGCACTGCGCGAGCACGGTGGCGGTGGTGGTGCCGTCGCCGGCCACATCCGAGGTCTTGGAGGCGACCTCCTTTACCATCTGCGCGCCCATGTTCTCGAACTTGTCCTGGAGCTCGATCTCCTTGGCCACCGACACCCCGTCCTTCGTCACCGTCGGGGCGCCGAAGCTCTTCTCGAGCACGACGTTACGGCCCCGCGGGCCCAACGTGACCTTCACGGCATCCCCGAGGATATTGGCGCCGCGTACCATGCGTCGGCGCGCGTCCTCGGAGAATTTGACCGCTTTCGCTGTCATATCTTTTTTCCTCGCTGGTTCATCGGACGCTGCCGATCGGCGCGTCTCGATCAGTCTTCGATGACGCCCATGATGTCGTCCTCACGCATCACGAGCACGTCTTCTCCGTTCAGCTTCACCTCGGTGCCCGAGTATTTTCCGAACAGGACCTGATTGCCGACCGCGACGTCCAGCGGTCGTACCTCACCGTTCTCGAGGATCTTGCCCTTGCCGACCGCGATCACCTCACCCAGCATGGGTTTCTCCGCGGCGGTGTCGGGAATCACGATCCCTGCCGGCGACTTGCGCTCCTCTTCTTTACGTTTGATGACCACACGATCGTGTAACGGACGAATTTGCATAACCCACCTCTCCTCGACGTAACAAGGGCCGGCACGTCCTGAACGCGCCGCCCGGATCCCAAGCCCTCGTGCGGGCTACGATGCCTATGGGGACGGCGTGGAGAATTTCAAGGGGGCCCGCGCCCGCAGCGCCATCTGCTGCACGCCCTTATGAGCGGATGTCCCCGTGTACGGGACTAAGAATGGATGTGAGCATTCACTTACATAGCGAACTTTGCCGGACGGGAAGACTCCAAGGCCTTGAGAGAGCCGCGCCTGGTTGGCACCCCGGCGGGCAACCGGCCCCTGGCACCCGCCCGGGAGCGGCCGGGTCCGGTAACATGTGGGCGAAGCCAGCCATAGCGAGCGGGACCGAACCCGCAGAGGGGAAGTGAGACCATGGGACGCTTGGTCGAAGGAGTGTGGCGCGACGAATGGTACGACACGAAGAAGCACGGGGGGCGCTTCATGCGCGAGGAGAGCGCCTTCCGCAACTGGGTCACGGCCGACGGCAGCTCGGGCTTCCCGGCCGAGCCGGGCCGTTACCATCTCTACGTGTGCTACGCCTGTCCGTGGGCGCATCGCACCCTCATTTTCCGCAAGCTCAAGGGACTGGAAGACGTGATCTCGGTCTCCCCCGTGCACTGGTACATGGGGGAGAACGGATGGGAGTTCAGCGACGAATATCCGGACTCGGTGAACGGCAAGCGGTATCTGCACGAGGTGTACACCAAGGCCAAAGCCGACTACACGGGGAGAGTGACGGTGCCCGTGCTGTGGGACAAGCAGAACGAGACCATCGTCAACAACGAGTCGGCCGAGATCATCCGCATGTTGAACGCCGAGTTCGACGACTGCGGCGACGCGGGCCTCGACTTCTATCCGCAGGAGCTGCGCGCCGAGATCGATGCGGTGAACGACAATGTCTTTCGCGACGTCAACAACGGCGTGTACAGGGCCGGGTTCGCGAGCAGCCAGGAGGCGTATGAGGAGGCATTCGACGCGTTGTTCGAGACCTTGGACGAGCTGGATGCGCGCCTCGCGCACCAGCGCTATCTGGTGGGCGAGCGCCTGACCGAGGCCGACTGGCGACTGTTCACGACGCTCGTGCGTTTCGACCCCGTCTACCACGGGCACTTCAAGTGCAACCTGCGCCGCATCGTCGATTATCCGAACCTGTGGCCGTACCTGCGGGATCTCTACCAGATCCCGGGCGTCGCGGACACGGTGCATATGGACCACATCAAGAATCATTACTACGGAAGCCACCGGCGCATCAATCCGACCGGAATCGTGCCCAAGGGACCGGCCATCGATTTCACGGAGCCGCATGATCGCGACGCGATCGGCCAACCGGGCGGCCTGGGGGCGGCGGCGCGCATCGCCTGATGCCGGGACCGAACCTGGCCGGTCCCACGCCGGGCGCGTAACGTTCAGGGGGAGGTAACGTCATGATGAGGCGGGAGGATTCGGGATGGGCGGCGAGCATTCTTGCAGTGCTCGCGATTGGGTTGGCACTGTGCCTGGGCCCGGCGCGTGCAGCGTCGCTCGACTATCAGTCGGCGCTCGCCGCCTTCGAACGCGGCGATTTCGAACTCGCAGAGAAAGCGCTCAACGAGCTGGCTGCGGAGGGTGACGCGCGCGCCCAGAGCTTACTGGGGCAGATGTACGCCCGCGGCGAGGTCGTGCCCCGCGATTACCTGCGGGCGCTGCGCTGGCTCCAAGAGGCGGCGCGGCAGGGACACGCCGAAGCTCAGTACAACCTGGGGTTGATGTACGAGCAAGGGCTCGGTGTGGACCCTGATATGAGCGAGGCCGTGCGCTGGTATCGCAGTTCGGCGCATAACGAGTACAGCAAGGCGCTCAACAATCTCGCGGTGCTTTATCACGTCGGCCGCGGCGTGCCCCGGGACTACGCTCGGGCACTCGGCCTTTACCGCAGAGCGGCCGCCCAGGGCAACAGCTTGGCCCAGAACAATCTCGGTATCATGTACGCCAACGGCCAGGGAGTGGCGAAAGACTATGCCGAGGCCGCGAGCTGGTACCGCAAGGCCGCCGAGCAGGGTCATGCCGACGCCCAGTTCAACCTCGGCGTGATGTACGGCAACGGCCACCACGTCTCCCGCGATTTCGTGCAAGCGTATGCGTGGTGGAGCCTGGCTGCCGCCCAGGGCAACCGCAAGGCCCTGCGCTACCGGGGCATCGTGCAACAACGCATGTCCCGCGAGGAGATGGCGCGGGCTGTCGAGCTGGCGCGCAGTCTGCGCGACACGTATGGCTCGGCCTGGTTGCGCGAATAGAGTGCCATCCGCAAAGACGATACGCGCCCCCCTCTCGATCGTCGTTCTACTCCTCGTCTGCGGCTCCGCCTTCCCCTGGGGGCAGACCGGGCATCGGGTGGTCGGGCGCATCGCCGAGAATCACCTCGCGCCGTCGACCGCCGAGGCGCTCGCCGATCTCCTGGGGCCCGACAGCCTGGCGGAGGTGAGCACGTGGGCCGACGAGATCAAGTCCGACCCCGCCTGGGAGCACGCGGACCCCTGGCACTACGTGAACATCCCCGACGGTGCGCGCTACGCCGCCGCGCGCAGGAATCCGCGCGGCGACGTGATCACCGCGTTGCGCGGTTTCGAGTCGACCCTGCGCCGCCGCAACGCGACCGCTGAGGAGCGCGTGGCGGCCCTGAAGTTCCTGGTGCATCTGGTCGCCGACGTGCATCAGCCCTTGCACGTGGGGCGCCCGGACGATCGCGGCGGCACCGACCTGCGCGTGTCGTGGTTCGGGCGTCCCACCAACCTGCACGCCGTGTGGGACCACCACATGGTGAATGACACGAAGCTGAGCTTCTCCGAATACGCCGCGTTCATCGACGACGCCTCGCCCGATCAAATCACGCGCTGGCAGAACAGCACTTATCTCGACTGGGTAGAAGAATCCATGGCCGTGCGCGAGAGTGTCTACGCCGTCGGCGACGGCGATCTCCGCTACGCGTACTGGGATCGGCAGCGACCGCTCGTCGAGCGGCGTCTCCTCCAGGCAGGCGCGCGCCTGGCAGGTCTGCTCGACTCGATCTTCGCGCCCTAGGAAGAAGGGCCCGGTCCGTTTTTGACTGAAGGCGTCGCCGGAGGAACGCAGGGATCACGAGGGTTGCCGTGCATGACTAGCGTCTCCAGGATGCTGCGCAGGTGCCGCGGATCGATGATCTTCACCCCCAGCCGGTCGGCCCAGTGGTGCAGGCCCTCGTCAGCGGAGACAAGCACCCCGTCGAGCTCGTAGGAGAGCAGCAGACCGCGGCGCTGAATCCGAAGGCTCGGCGTTGTACAGTGTGGGCGCGGGCGGCGGGCCCAGGTAAGCGCCCGCGGGCACAACGCAAAAGGAGACGCAGGCGATGGACGACGGCATCGTGATCATAGGAGCCGGCCACTGCGCCGGGCAGCTCGCGGCGCGGCTGCGCGCCGAGGGTTATGAAGGACGTGTGCGCCTGATCGGCGAGGAGCCTCACGTGCCGTACCAGCGTCCCCCGCTCTCCAAGGCGTACCTGGCCGGCCACATCGGGCTCGAGCGCGTGCACATGCGACCGCGGAAGTTTTACGAATCACAGAGCATCGAGCTGATGCTGGAGAGCAGGGTCACGCGCCTGGACCCGGGGCGCCGCTCGCTCACCCTCGCCAGCGGGGAGGCCGTCGACTACGAAAAGCTCGTGCTCGCCACCGGCTCCCGCCCGCGCCGGCTCCCCGTGCCCGGGACCGACCTGGAGGGCATCTGCTACCTGCGGCGGGTCGAGGACGCCGACGCGCTTCGCGAGGCCTTCCGGCCCGGCCTGCGCCTGGTCATCGTGGGCGGCGGCTATATCGGGCTGGAAGTCGCCTCGGTCGCGCGCGGCAAGGGAGCCGAGGTGAGCGTGCTCGAGACCGAGCGGCGGTTGATGAGCCGGGTGGTGGGCGCGCAGGTCTCCGAATTCTACCGCCGGGTTCACGGCGAGGCCGGGGTCGACGTACGCACGGGCATGCGCGTGAGCGGCTTCGAGGGCGACGGTGGGGTGGCGCGCGTGGTGTGCGACGACGGTAGCCGAATCGACGCCGACCTCGTGCTGGTGGCTATCGGCATCCTCCCCGACACCGGGCTCGGCGGCGAAGCCGGGCTGGAGATCGACGACGGCATGGTCGTCGACGAGTTCGGGCGGACGAGCGACCCCCACATCTACGCTGCGGGCGACTGCACGAATCATCCGAATCCGATCTACGGCCGCCGCGTGCGCCTCGAGTCGGTGCACAACGCCATGGCCCAGGGGCGGGTCGTGGCCGCCAATCTCGCCGGCAAGGCGATGGCCTACGGGGAGGTGCCCTGGTTCTGGTCGGACCAGTACGACGTGAAGCTGCAGATCGCCGGGCTGTCGCAGGGCTACGACGACGCCTTCGTGCGCGGCGACTTCGAGGGCGGCCGCTTCACCCTTTTCTACCTGAAGAACGGTGTGCTGATCGCGGCGGATACCGTGAACGAGCCGCAGGACCATCTCGCCTGCCGCAAGCTCGTGGGTAAGAGGGAGGCATTCTCGCGCGAACAGCTCGCGGACCCCGACGTCGCCCTGAAGGATCTCGCCGCCGGCGCGTGAGGCATGCTTTCGAAACCCGAAAGCCGGTGACGCATCGAGAACGCCCTCCGGAGCGCGAACGCGGGCGCACACGGCGCGGCTACTCCTCGTAGTACTCCTTCTGCTTCGCGCGCTCGATGTGCTCGCCCAGCGCGCCCTCGAAACCCTCCCTTCGCATCATGGCCTCCTCGGGCTCCGTGTCGTCCACCAGGATGGCGGTGACGTAGTTGCCGTCGTCGTCGTAGATGTACGTCCACGTTCTGGGCCTGATGTGGCGCAGGCCCTGGACCAGCGGTCCGAGGCTCAGGAGCAGGAGCACGGGCGCCAGCAGCGGTATGTTTGCGTTGTACGCCGAGAAAAAAACCACGATCGCGGCGAGCAACAGGGCGCCGCCGATGCGTGCGTTCCTCACCGCGTCCGGGTCCATCTCGCGCACCTGCGCGAACCTGGGCGAGAGGTAGTGCAGCAGGTACGTTCTCGAGCCGAACCCGGAGCGTTCCTCCCAGCGCTCGTGCAGATAGCGTTCGTCGAACTCGAGCACCATCCGCCGCCAGCCGATGCGATACTCGTAGCGCGTGTGCTTCGGCCTGAGCTTGGATACCTTGCTGTCATCCGCACGCTTGCGCATGGTCTGTGTCGTGGCGTACTCGGAAGCCGGCGTGGTGTCGTGCGCTTCGACCGCGCCGGGAGGTGATGAGAGGGGCGGCCCGGCCCAGGGTGGGCCGGGGGCTCCCTTAGCTACGGCGGCAAGTCTACCACGGGGCTCACCGGCCGTCCGTTCACGCGCCGACGGACGAGGGTGTGGGCCCGCGCGTGTGAGCGCGGGGTTGGAGAAGCGCATCCAGGTAGCGCTCGGCGGCCGCATCCACCGAGAAGGCGGTGGCGCGCCGGCGCAGTCTCCCGCGATCGAGCCTCGCGTCCAGCGTGGCGAGGATGGCGCCGGCCATGGCAACGTCGTCCCCCACCGGGACGAGCGTTCCGTAGGCGCCGCCATCGAGGATCTCCCCCGGGCCGCTCGGGCAATCGGTGCTCACCACGGGGCACCCGCAGGCCAGCGCTTCGCACAGCACGTTGCCGAAACCTTCCCAGGCCGAGGACAGGACGAATACCGAGGCGGCGGTCATCCACGCCATGGGCTCGTCCACGAAACCGGGCAGGGTGAGGTCGTCGGCCACGCCCAGCCGAGCCGCCAGGCTGCGCAGCGACCGGCGCAGCGGTCCGTCCCCGAGGATGATCAGACGGGCGGATCGCGCGGTGCGTACCCGCGCGAAGGCGCGCAGCAGTGTCGGGAAGTCCTTCTGCCGATGCAGGCGACCCGCGCTCAGCACCAGCGGCGGCCGGTCCCCTTCGGGCCTCGGGCTGACGCCGCAGGCTATCCGCGCCGCGCTCAGCACGGGATTGTGGATGACGCGAATGCCGGCGCGCGGGAGGCCGGCGGTGGCCGCCAGATCATCGGCGACGCCGCCCGAGACGGCGACGACGGCGTCCGCTTGGGGGTAGCTGCACGCGGCCAGCGACGGATAACGGCGGCGGAAGCCCCGCCCTGCGCCGCGCACGACGCGCGACATGGTGTTGCGCTCGCTGATCACGATGCGGGTGGCGATGCCGGCGGCCGAGCGGGCCCACAGCGCCGCGAGGTTGGATTGGGTGCCGGCGGCCAACAGCGCATCGGGCCGCGCGCGCCGGAGATAGCGGACCAGCGCCGGCAGCCGGCGCAGCATGAGCGGGCAGGGTCCCAGGAGCAGCGGCCACGCGACACGCGAGGCTCGAGCGGCGCCCAGCGCTCGCAGCGCCTCCAGCCTTGAAGACGGGGATAGCCGGATCAGCCGCACCTCCTCCGGCACCTGTCCCGCCAGTGGGCCCCGAGGGCGAGCCACGACCAGGTCGACCCGGTAGCCGCGTTCGGTGAACGCGCGCGCCAGGTTCAAGGTCATGCGCTCGATGCCGCCGCCGTTCAGGGAGCGCATCAGCAGCGCCAGGTGCCTAACCCCGCTCATGGGCGGCCCGCGGGCGGACAAGGCCCGCCGTGGTCAACAGCACCTCCAGATAACGGTCCACCACCGTGCTGAGCGAGTACGCTCCGACCCGCTCGTACAGCCACCGGCTCTCCGGCGGAGCATCCAGGAGGCCCGCGATGGCCTGGGCCATGGCGCCCGCATCTCCCACCGGAACCAGCGGGCCGTAGGCACCCTCGGCCAGGATCTCGGCGGGTCCGCTCGGGCAGTTCGTGCTCACCACCGGGCAGCCGCAGGTGAGGGCCTCCAGCAGCACGCCCGGCAGGCCCTCCCACGCCGAGGAGAGCACGAAAACCGACGCGCGCGCCATCCACGCGTAAGGATTGTGCACGTAACCGGGCAAGTCTACGTCGGGGGCGACGCCGAGAGCCTCCGCCAGGGACTCCAGGCGCTTGCGCATCGGACCCTCGCCGAGAATCACCAGACGCGCTGGCCGGGTGCTGCGAACGCGGGCGAAGGCGCGGATCAGGGTCGCAAAATCCTTCTGGGGGACGAGCCGGCCGACACCGAGGATGAGCGGCGGGCTTCCCGGACGCAGCCAAGGGTGCTCGACGGGCATGGCGGCCTTGGTGCGCACCTCGTTCACATCCACGGGGTTGTAGATGGTCGCGATGCGTTGGCGCTCGACACCCGTGAGCTGTGCTACGTTGTCGGCGACGCCGTGGGAGACGGCGATGACCCGTGCCGCGGCCCTGTAGGCGCGGCGCGCGAACCATTGCAGCGTCTGGCGCAGCGCCCTCCGCGCAAGCGGCCACAGGCGCATGTTGGCGGAGGGGTAATTGCTCGCGCGCAGCACCACGGGAATCGGTATGCGCGCCAGCCGGCGCGCCCACACCGCGACCAGGTGCACGTGGTTGGCGGCGGAGAGCAGCACGTCGGGGCGCTCCGCGCGGAGATAGCGTGCGAGCCCGAAGACACCCACCGCCGTCTGCACGCCGCGATGACCCGTGACGCGCGTCACCGTCCGCAACATGCGGCTCCAGCCGAGGTCGAGCGCGATCACGCGCACGTCCTCGGATACGCGCCGCAGGAGCGGGCCTCGGCCGCGCACCAGCACCAGATCCACGCGGTGACCGCGGGCGCTCAACGCATTGGCCAGGCTCAGGGTACGGCGCTGCGCGCCACCGCCGGTGAGGGCGTAAATGAAGAGCGCAATATGACCGGTGCGCTCCGGGCTACCCGGCAGGACAACGCCGTCCGCGCCGGGGTCGGCACGGTTCCACCACGCATCCTGCGCGCTGACGGCGGCGGGCGGCTCGACGATGGACGCGCGCCGCTGCACCCGCTCCAGCACGGCCAGGTAGCGGGTGACCGCCCGATCCACCGAGTAGAAGGCGGCGCGGGCGCGCAGCCGCTCGCGGGCAGGGGGCGTGCCCAGCACGCCGAGCACCGCGCCGGCCATGGCCTGGTGGTCGCCCACGGGGACCAGAGGCCCGTAGAGGCCGCCCTGCAGGATCTCCGCCGGGCCGCTCGGGCAGTCGGTGCTCACCACGGGGCATCCGCATGCCAGCGCCTCGCACAGGGCGTTGCTGAAACCTTCCCAAGCGGAGGACAGCACGAAGACCGAGGCGTGCGCCATCCACACGAAGGGATTGTCGACGAACCCCGCCAGATGCACGTCCGACTCCACGCCCAGCTTTCGGGCCAGCGCGCGCAGTCGCTGGCGCTCCGAGCCCTCCCCGAGGATGGCCAGACGCGCCGGGCGCGCCGCGCGCACCCGCGCGAACGCTCGGATGAGGGTCGCGAAATCCTTCTGCGGCTCGAGCTTGCCCACGGCCAGCACGAGCGGCGGTGCGCCGGGCTTGCACCATGTGTGCGGAGGGGGCTCGGAAGCGCGCTCGCGCAGCCGGTCGAGCGGCACCGGATTGGGGATCACGCTGATGCGGGTGCGCGGAAGCCGGGTGAGGCGCGCCAGATCGTGCGCGACGCCCTGCGAGATGGCAACGGCCGCATCCGCCCGCGGGTACCACCGCTGCATGAATCGGCGCAGCCACCGCCCCCACAACGGTCGGCCCGGTCCCGCGGCCTCCGAGAGATGCACGTTGACGCTGATGCAGACGGGGATGTCCAGGCGCGCCAGCCGTCGCGCGCACAGTGCGGCGAGATTGGCCGGATTCGAGGTGCTCAGGACGAGGTCGGGGCGCTCACGCCGCAGGTAGCGCGCGAGCGCTGGCGCGCTCGCCAGCACCCACAGTCCTTTGCTGCCCGTCAGCGCCGCGGTGCGCGTCGGCAGCGAGTCCAGCGCGACGAGGCGCACCAGCGGCGAGAGCTCGCGCCTGAAGGGCCCCTCGGATCGGGCGGCCACCACGTCCACGCGGTAGCCGCGCAGCGCGAACTCGTGGGCAAGAATCAGCAGCCGGCGCTGAGCGCCGCCGCCGGCGAGCCCCGAGAGAAACAGAGCGAGATGTCTCGGAGGCACTGACGTTCCTTTGGGTCCAACGATGGGGGCGCGCGGTCTTCAGCTCTGTGTGGCGGCCTCGACCGACGAACACGTGTCGGCGTCCGCTGCGCGTACCTTTAGGCTCGACGCGAGAGCCATGCTTGATCGAGATCAATGACACAGGTTTTTAGAAAAGCTTTTAGAGACGTTCTCGGGAGGTTTTGCCGCACGCCGATCGCGCACAAACAGCAAACGCCGGCGCCCTCTACTCGAGGCCCGGAATACCTTTCCGCTCCTTCGCGGATGTCCTCATTCTCCGGTGTTCCGCGAAGAGTTCATGATCTCGCGTAGCGAATCGATGAGAGGTGCGGGCCAGCAGTCATGCCTCGCGCTGTCGTGTATTTTCTGCGCACACGGCGTCAGGCCAGCACGAAGTAGCCGCCGGCGGCGGCCGCGATCACCACGACCACCGCCACCATCAGGGGCCAGGGCGTGCTTTTCTCCTGATTTCCGGATTGCTCGCGGCGCGTCTTCTGCTTCTCGTGAAGCGCGAGGGTGTCGACCTCGACGGTCTTGGTGATGTCGCGGTCCTTCAAGCGCATGTCTTTGGCTGTCATGGTCACGGCTCCTGGTCGCGGTGGGTGCGAGAGTACGGGTCGTGGGCGCGCGTGCCGCGCAGACAAGGGTCGGCCGGCGGCGGGCAGACTTTACGGATCGGGGGATCCTGTCCGGCCAGACCGGCTCGGCGGGCGGCCTCCACCACCCTCCGGAGCTCAGCGGGATTTCTGCTCCTTCGGCTCGAAAGCATTCCACGACGGCGGAAGGGGTGCGCGCACACTCGGCGTCAAAGCCGTCATTTGCGCAGCGACTCCAGCAGGGCGTCGAAGGTGCTGCGCACCCGGACCTGCTCGCGCATCAGGAGCAAGCGCACGTGAAACGGCCGTACCTCGAGACCCCGGTCCACGTACTGCCGGGCCGTCTCGTGATCTCCGTCGGAGAGCCGCTCGTCGGCGAGGGTCACGTAACGCTCTGCGATAGCATCCAGGCCCCGGGCTGCGCGTGCGTTGCGCGGATCGCGCGCGAGGACGCGGCGGTAGTAGTGAAGCGCGTTGTCCCCGGTGGGCACCGTCAGCCGGTAGTCGGCGAGGGCGCGATCGCCGAGCCTGAGGAGGCGTTCCACGCCGCGTTCGTTCACCGGGAGCCGGGCGGAGGACCCTTTCGGTTCGCCGTGCCACACGCTCGAGCTCACCATCGTCCCTGCCAGCACCGCGAGCACCGCGGCGATGAGCACCGCGGTGCGCCCCTTCGCCGAGCGATGGCCCCGTGTGGCACGATGCCGCCGGGCCGCGCGACGTGTGGTCTTCCCGGCTGCGGGAGCGCCCTCGTCGCGCACCCTGCGGACGGCTTCCACCAGGGCGCTCGCATCGCGAAAGCGATCCTTTGGGCGCTTGGCCAGCATCCGATCGAGCAGCGGTTGCAGATCGGCCAGCTCGCGCGGGAGCTTCGGGATCGGGCTCTCGACCTGATTGAGGATGGTGTCGACGTCGGACTCGCCCCTGAACGGGTTCTCGCCGACCAGCATCTCGTAGAGGATGACGCCGAGGCCGTAGATGTCTGCGCGCCCATCCACGCGCTGCCCCTTGGCTCGCTCCGGGCTGAGATAGGCCGGCGTGCCCAGAACCTTGCCGGTGGTGGTGAGATCGCTTCGGGTGCGTTGCGCCTTGGCGATTCCAAAGTCCGTCAGCAGCGGCGTGCCGTCCTTGCGGAAAAGAATGTTGGCCGGGGACACGTCGCGGTGCACGACGCCCGCCTTGTGCGCGAAGTGCAGGCAGCTCCCGATGGTCTCGACGATGCTCAGCGCCGCATCCGGCGCGACGCCCCTCGAGATGCGTCGCTTCAGATCGCCGCCGTCCACGTACTCCATCGAGATGTAGTGGAGTCCGTCCACGACGTCGATATCGTGAATGGTGATGATGTTGCTGTGGCGGAGCGACGCGATCAGGCGCCCCTCGCGCACGAAGCGCTTGGAGAACTCCGGCGTATCCGCGGCGGACGGGTGCAGCACTTTGAGCGCGACCGGGCGGTTCAGCGATTGCTGCGTGGCGAGGTAAACGGACGCCATACCGCCCTTACCGATCAGACGCTTGATCCGGTACCCGGGTATCTTCATGGAGCGGAAACGATTCGGCGCGCCGCGGTGCAAAGCGCGTTGTGCCTTCGATGAAGCGCCGTCGCACCGTCCCCACCATGCACGCTGCGGCCGCGGCTAGCCCGCACTTCTCACCGCCTCACGGCTGCCGGCGCGGATCCAGACCTTTGCTTTCGCGCGCCTGGTATCTACGGGCATCTCCACGCCCTCGCTTCGCGCACCGGCGAGAAATGCGGGCTAGAGTGCTATCGGTAACGGCGGCCTTTCCTTGAGCGTCGCGACCGGCGTTGATTCCGATCAACTCCCGTCGTCCGCGGGTTTCTAAGATTCGGGCTGCGCTCGAGCGGCTCGCGCAGCCGGCTCGGACTCGGGACCAAAATCCGCGTCGCGCCGCGATTTCCCCACGACTGTGTTCGGGTCCGCCTGCGTCCGAAGATTGGTGATGGTGCTGCGGCCTGGCGCTCGCACCGGTCGACCTACCGGCTGCTGCCTCCGACGATGCGACTCCTCGGTACACGCTCGACGACGCGGGCCGGGCCACCGTCCACCTTTATTTCTTCTGGTCGAGCCGCTGCCCGCACTGCCTGCGTGCCGCCCCTTCGTGGAGCAGCTCGACCGGTCCCGCTCCTGGCTGCGCGTGCACGACTACGAGGTTTCAGAGAGTCGGGACGACGTCCAGCATTACCTCGCTCTTGCGGATGCGATCGGCGAGCAAGCCACTCGGTGCCCGCCTTCATCTTCTGCAACCGCGTGCCCGTCGGCTACCACGATGCCGAACACAGCGGAGCCTTCCTCGAGGAAGCGCTGCTCGCTTGCCGCCGCACCATCGAGGCCCGCAAGGCCCATATCTACCGGAGAATGCGTGGCATCGTTGCAGAGCGAAGCCTCACCGCCATGTCGATCGGCAGTCGATCGGCACGGTCGCCCTCGCCTTCGTAGCCAGCAGCTACGAGCTTTTGTGCACGGTCGGGTTCCCGATGGTGTACACGCGCATCCTGACGCTGCGAGGCCTGACCGGCGCCGGCTGCTACCTGTATCTGGCCGCCTACGGAGTGCATCTCCGTCACCCGCCTGTTGGTGCGGCCTGCCCACACCGGCGACACGCACGCCGAAGTGGTTTATGACGCCATGCTCCTCAATAGCCGTCTGGAGGCGCGTGTCGTTCACGCGACCCTCGTCCTGCGCCACGAGGAAGGGCCGGTGCTGGAGCCGTCCGAACCGACGCGATATCCGGTGCGCGCTTTCGGCCTGTGCCGAGTGGGCGAGCGCGCGCTGTTTCGACGCGAAAATGTGGAGGCGGCGTTGCCGGCCATCGAGCAGGCGCTCGCCCGCTGACGCCGCCGAACGCCGTCCTCAGGCGTTCGCCCACCCGGGCGGTTGCCATCAAGCCATCGGGCCTCGGTGCCGAAGAGGCATGCACCTCGGGCAGACCCTAACCTCCCGGGACATTCAGTGGTGTCAGACACTACTTAATATTGGGCGCTCGCCCTCCACGGCGGAAAGCTGGCAATCACGCCGCTCCGGGTAAAGCCGGGCTCGCGGGAATCAGGGACGCAAATGACGGACATGCACGGGCGAATCTACCGCTGCCGCCTCCAACGGCTCATCCGATGAGCACCGGTGCCGCCATGGGTGACGGCGTGATCACGCTGCGCGATGGGCGCGTTCTGGCTTATAGAGAGTACGGGCCCCCCGAGGGCACGCCCCTCGTCTACTGCCACGGATTTCCGGGCTCGCGGATGGAGGCGGGGCTCGCCGAGGACGCAGCCGCGGGTCAGGGGATCCGCCTCATCGCCGTCGATCGTCCGGGATTCGGCGGCTCCGGCTACCAGCCAGGCCGGCGCATCATGGACTGGCCCGGCGACGTCCTGCAGCTCATGGAGCGGCTCGAGCTTCCCCGCTTCGGCGTTCTGGGTGTTTCGGGCGGCGCGCCCTACGCCCTCGCCTGCGGCGCGGCGCTGCCGGGCAGCGTCGCGCGCGTGGGCGTCGTTTGCGGTATTGGACCCACAGGATCCATGGCCTGGCGTCGCAGGCTGTCGCTGCAGCGTGCCGTGCTGGCGCTGTCGCGGCGGGTACCCGGCGCCGGTCGGGCCCTGTGCGTCGCCATAAGCGTCGCGGTGCGCCGCGCGCCCCCCCTCGCTCTGGGCTTCCTCGGGGCCTCGCCCCCCGACCGGCGGGTTCTGGCCGACGTCGGCGTGCGCCGGGCGCTGCTGCGTTCCATGCAGGAGGCCTTTCGCGCCGGCTCGCGCGGGCCGGCGCACGACCTGATGCTGCTGATCCGCCCCTGGGGTTTTCGATCCGAGGACGTCAGCGTGCCCGTGCACCTGTGGCATGGGGAGCTGGACGCGGTGGTGCCCGCCTCGGCGACGCGGCGTCAGGAGCGGCTGCTCCCCCGCCCCAGCACCCACTACTACGCCGGCGACGGACACTACTCCATCGTCCTCCACCACATGGGCGAGATTCTCGGCGCGCTGATTCCGGGCCGCGACGCGCCGCGCAGAGCGCAGGGTTCGCCGGGAACGTGAGCGCGGCGCTGGATCCGGTGGGGTGTGCGTTCAGCCGAGCGGTGCCGTTACTCGCCCGGCGCGAGGCGGTAAGGCTCGGGGACGAAATACAGGTGGTCCTGATCTTCCACCGCGAGGTGGCAGCCTATGCAATACTGCACGCGCTCGGCGCCCTCGCCCTTCGTGCGCCCCAGCACCGTTCCGTCGGGCTGTACCAGCGTATATCGCCAGTCCCCGCTCACGTAACTAAAGCCCGCCGGCATCTTCTCCATGATGAACAGGGGACCGAGCAGGATACCCCCGGTCCGTGTGACCGCGAAGCTGTCCTTTGCGATCACCGAACCCACCGGCAGCTCGCCGGCTTTCTCGTAGCCGCCGTAAGCGCTTGCCGTCGCGTTGGCGTAGTTATTCAAATAATGGTTGCCGTGCGCGGAGGAGAGGTACGGGGCACGGTTGTACCTGCGCCAACGTTGGTAGCTCCGGGCCGCGGAGAGGCCCGAGCGGCCGTACCCGTTGCTCAAGGCACCGCGGATGATGTCGTAGTACCCGGAGGCGTCGCTCGGGGTCAGCTCTGCCGGGGAGCGCAACCGAAAGTGGCGACGAGGCTGCTCCGGTGGTCCGCTGATGGGGCTCATCTCGATGTCCTTCCCGGCCTCCTCGGACGCGGGTTCGTCACCGGACACCACGCCGCCGCCGAGGAAGATGGCCGCGACAGCCATCGCCATGATGCTCGCTCGACGCACCGCGGTGTCCGTGGCGCGCATGAGTCACCTCCGTCTCGATGGCTAAGATAAGGAGACAACCTTTTGGAGCCTGGCCATCGTCCGGTAGTTCCAGGGGGCCAGATCTATTTTTCAGCGAGGTCTGTCAGAATCTGCGATATCCCGGGCGAAAATAGATCTGTTCCCTCTTGACCGAGGATGAGGTGAGATCATGGCTGAGACCTACGACGCAATCGTCATCGGCGCGGGAGTGATCGGCGCTGCCATCGCCCTCGAGCTGTCCAGGCGCGGTCAGCACACGTTGAGCGTCGACAAGCTGCCGGCTTCGGGGTACGGGCCGACCAGCAGCTCCTGCGCGATCATCCGCGTGTACTATTCGACCCTCGACGGCACCGCGCTGGCCTACGAGAGCTACTTCGACTGGAAGGATTGGCCGCAGTATCTGAGGGTCTCCGACGAGCGCGGTCACGCCCGCTTCTTCGAGTGCGGGTGCCTGGTGATGAAGACCGAGATGAATGGACACCTGGAGAAGCACTGCGCCCTCGCCGCTGAGCTCGGCATTCCCCACGAGCACTGGCATCCGGCGCAGATCAAAGAGAGGCTCCCCGTCTACGACCTGAGGCGCTACGGGCCGCCGAAGCGCATGGACGAGCCGGGCTTCGGCGAGCCGACGGGCGGTGAGCTCGCGGGCGGGGTCTTCTTCCCCACGGGCGGCTACATCTCGGATCCGCAGCTCGCGACGCACAATCTGCAGCGTGCGGCCGAAGCGAGCGGCGCTGAATTTCTGCTGGGCAGGGCCGTGGTCGAGATCGTGGAGGAGCGCGGGCGCGTCGCGGGCGTGGTGCTCGACGACGGCGGTCGCATCGCCGCGCCCGTGGTGGTCAACGTCGCCGGCCCGCACTCCGGTGCGATCAACAAGCTCGCCCGAGCGGACCGCGACATGAAAATATCCACCAAGGCACTGCGCCAGGAGGTGGTGCACCTGCCCGCCCCCGCCGGCTTCGACTTCGAGAAGCGGGGGCTCGTGGTCTCCGACAGCGACATCGGCTGCTACTGCCGGCCCGAGAGCGGCAATCACATCCTGGTGGGCAGCGAGGATCCGCCGTGCGATCCCCGCGAGTTCGTGGATCCCGACGACTACGACCGCGATTTCAGCGACCAGGGCACCACGCAGGCCTGCCGCATGGGGCAGCGCATCCCCGAGCTCGGCATCCCCTCCCGGCTTCAGGGGGTGGTGGACCTCTACGACGTCTCCGACGACTGGATCCCCATCTACGACAAGTCGGCGATCCCGGGGTTCTACATGGCCATCGGGACGTCGGGGAATCAGTTCAAGAACGCGTCCGTGGTCGGCAGGATGATGGCCGCGCTCATCGAGTACTGCGAGAGCGGGGCGGACCACGACGCGGAGCCTCTCCAGTTCCGCCTCGAGCACATCGGTCGCACCATCGACGTCGGCTTCTTCTCGCGGCTGCGCGAGGTGAACCCCGAGAGCAGCTTCTCCGTCCTCGGGTGAGCCGCTCGGGAGCGCCTGCCACAGCAATACATCCGGCGGTGCGAGTCTTCCCACGAGACGACACGGGACGGTGCCAATGACGGATCAGAGCTCGACGAAGGGCATGCGAACGAAGGCGGTGCACGCAGGCGAAGGCGCGGATCCGGTCACCGGCGCCTCCTCGCCCAACCTGGTGATGTCGAGCACCTTCGTCGTGCACGAGCCCTTGAGTTTCTCCGCGCGCAACATGCGCGAGGACATGCCCTATCTGTACACGCGCTGGGCCAACCCGACGGTGCGCCAGCTCGAGGACAAGCTCGCTGCGCTCGAGGGGGCCGAGGCCTGCGTCGCGTTGGGATCGGGGATGGCAGCGACGGCGGCCGTGCTGCTCGGCACGCTCTCCCAGGGCGATCACCTGGTCGTGAGCGACATCAACTACGCCGGCACCGCGGAGCTCGCCCGCGACACCCTGCCGCGCTTCGGCATCGAGGTCACCCCGGTGGATACCTCCGAGGCGGACAACATCGCGCGCGCCATGCGCCCGAACACGCGGATCGTATGGGTCGAGACGCCGGCGAACCCCATCATGCGCTTGACCGACATCGCGGCCGCCGCGCAAGTCGCGCACGCAGCCGATGCTAGGCTCGTGGTGGACTCGACCTTCGCGACGCCCATCGCCACGCGCCCCCTCGAGCTCGGTGCCGACCTCGTCGTGCACTCGCTCACCAAGTACATCGGCGGACACGGTGACGCCGTGGGCGGTGCGGTGCTCGGCAACGCGCAGGCGCTGAGCGCCGTCAACGTCGAGGCGCGCATCCATCACGGCGGCGTTCTCAGCCCCTTCAACGCCTGGCTCATCATGCGCGGGGCCGCCACCTTGCCCCTGCGCATGCGCGCCCACCAGGAGAATGCGCTCGCGCTCGCGCGGTTCCTGGAGGCGCACCCGCGCGTCGAGCGCGTGCTCTACCCCGGCCTGCCCTCGCATCCGCAGCACGAGCTCGCAGTCCGTCAGATGGACAACTTCTCGGGAATGATCGCGGTGCGGGTCAAAGCCGGTGCAGCCCTCGCCGAGCGCATGATGCGGGAGCTGCGCGTGTTTCACTATGCGGTCTCCCTCGGCCACCATCGCAGCCTCATCTACTGGATGGACACCCGCGACCTTACCGGTTCCTCCTTCCGGCTGAGCGGCGCGGCGCTGGAGAGTTACCGACGTGACGCCGGCGACGGCGTGTTTCGTATCTCCGTGGGCGTGGAGGACGTCGAGGACTTGCGCGCGGACCTCGCGCGCGTCCTCGACTGAGGGTGCCGGACCGCGGCGCGGCCGCCGAATGCGCAGCCGCGATCGCCCGGATGCGCTACGCTGCGCAGGATGCAAGCTGCACTGGGACAGAGGGGCCTGCTGCGCGCGCTGGCGGTGGTCGTTCTCGGGCTGGCCAGCGGATTGCTCGCTGCGCTCATCGCGGTGGGCTTCGTCGCCGCCATGGGTTGGCTGAACGATGTGCTCCTCGTCTCGCCCCGCAGCCGCATGATGTTCGAGCACCGCGGCTGGCTGATGGGCGCGACGGTGCTCGTCCCCGCCGGCGGCGGGCTGGTCGTGGGGCTCCTGCTGCGCCACCTCGCCGAGGGCCGTGCGCACGGGCCGGCCGAGGCCATCGCCGCCGTGCAGACGGGGCGCGGAGGATTATCGCCCCGGGCGGGAACGGTCTCCGCCCTCTCCAGCCTGGTGTCGCTGGGCAGCGGCGCTTCGGTGGGCCAGTACGGGCCGCTGGTGCACATCGGCGCCAGCCTGGGATCGGCGCTGGCACGCCTGTCCCGGGCCGCGCGCTCCGACGACAACATCGCCATCGCCTCCGGTGTGGCCGCCGCCATCTCCACCGCCTTCAACGCACCCCTCGCGGGCATCCTCTTCGCCCACGAGGTCGTGCTGCGCCATTACGCGCTGCGGGCCTTCGCACCCGTCGCCGCCGCCTCCAGCGTCGGCTACATCGTGGCCGCCGTCGTTTTCGAGCGGCGGCCTTTGTTCCACGTCGAGGCCGCGGCCGTGAACCACGCCTGGGAGTACGTCGCCTTCATGGCCATCGGCGTGGGCGGGGCGCTGGTCGCGGTCGCCTACATGCATGCCATTCTCGGCGCCACCCGTCTGGCGCCGAGGGTTCCCTTGCCCGTGCCGCTGCGCCCCGCGCTCGCCGGTGCCGCGGTCGGGGTCGCGGCCCTGTGGGTCCCGGACATCCTGGGGATAGGCAAGGAGACCCTGCGCTTCGCCATCATCGAGGGCGCCTACAGCGGCGGCGAGCTCGGCCTGATCCTGGTGGTCAAGCTCCTGGCCACGGCGCTGTGCCTGGGGCTGGGCTTCGCGGGCGGCGTCTTCAGCCCGGCCCTGGTGATCGGCACCCTGTTCGGCGCCCTGTGCGGAACGGGGCTGGAATGGGTGGCGGGCGCGGAGCGCGGTCCGCTGGCCATGTACGGTGTGGCGGGAATGGTGGCCGTCACCGCGCCGGTCATCGGGGCGCCGCTCACGACCGTGGTCATCGTGTTCGAGCTGACGCACAACTACACCCTGACCACTGCCGCCCTGGCGAGCGTGGTGCTCGCGAACCTCGTGGCCTCACGACTGTTCGGGCGCTCGCTGTTCGACGTGCAGCTTCGCGCCCGGGGTATGGACCTCTCGAGCGGTCGCGGCAAGCTCGTGCTGGAGCTACGCAAGGTCGGCGAGCTGGTGACGCGCGACTGCGTCACCGTGGAGCCGGCCATGACCGTGCGCGAGGTGATGGCGAGCCTCGCGGAAAGCGATCGGGGCGAGGCCTACGTCGTGGACGCGCAGGGGCGATACCGCGGTACTCTGACCCTCGCGCGGCTGCAGGCGCACGCTGACCCGGGGGCAGGGGTGGGCGAGCTGGCGCGCGACGATCGGCCGCTGCTGAGCTCTGACACCGGCGTCTGGGACGCCATGGAACACATGCAGGACTTCGTCGGCGAGGCGGTGCCCGTCGTGGAGCCAGGCGGCGCCGGCTTTGTGGGCGTGGTGCACGAGACGGCGCTGATGAAAGTCTACCTCGGCACGCTGGACGCGCTGCGGCGGGAAGAGCATGGTTGACGCGGAATCCCCGGAAAGGGGAGGTTCCGTCGTGCGAGGCTGGGTCCCGGGGCACGCACCTCTCCGTCGCAAGCCCCGACATACCCCGGCAACCTCGAATGCACGCGGGGGCGCGCCGTGCCGGCTCGATGCTTGCGTGGGCTTCGGTTCAGCGTGCATGTGTCTCATGGCGTTCGGGTCGACTCTCGGCCCCGCCCTGCGGGGCTTGCGACTACGCGACGCATACCCCGGGACCCATCTGAGAGAGCGCTCGTCGGCGCCCTTTCCCGGAAATGCGCGAAGCGCCCTTCCAGGAGGCCGGTGAGAAGTGATGCGGGCTGCGACGAAATATGCGGCGGCGCTCGCCGCTTTGCTGATAGCCGCCACCGCCGCGCAAGCGGATTCCGGGGCGCCGGAACTCACCGTCGTGTCGTGGGGCGGCGCCTACGAGGCGGCGCAGTGCGAGGCGTGGTTCCAGCCTTTCACCGAACGCACCGGCATCCCGGTGCGGGTCGAGCGCTACGACGGCGGGCTGGAGGGGCTGCGCGAGCAGGTCGCGTCGGGCGACGTGCGCTGGGACCTCATGGACATGACCATGAGCGACACCCTCGCCGCATGCCGCGAGGGCCTGCTCATGCCGCTCGATCACGGGCGATGGCCGCCTGCGCCCGACGGCACTCCGGCCGAGCGCGACTTCATCGACGGCGCCTTCACCCGGTGCGGCGTGACCCACACCATCTACGCGACGGTGATCGCCTTCGACCGTCGAGCCTTTCCGGGGGTGCGCCCCGACTCCGTGGAGGCTCTGTTCGATACCGAGCGTTTCCCCGGGCGGCGGGCACTGCAACGGACTCCCGCCGCCAATCTCGAGTGGGCCCTGCTCTCCTACGGAGTGCCCCGCCAGGAGGTCTACGACCTGCTCAGCACCGAGCGGGGTCTGAAACTGGCCTTCGAACGGCTGAGCCGGATCGCGGGCGACATCGTGTGGTGGCAGGAGGGGTCGCAGGCGCCCGACCTGTTGGCCGAAGGAGAGGTCAGCATGGCATCGGGCTACAACGGGCGTTTCTTCCACGCGGCGGTGACGGAGGGAGCGCCCATCGAGATCATCTGGGACGGACAGATCCAGGAGCGCGAGACCTGGGCAATCCCGCGTGGCGCGCCCCACCGCGAGGCCGCGGTGCAGTTTATCCGGTTCGCCACCACGAGCGAGCGCCTGGCGGAGCTCGCGCGGCGCATCCCTTACGGTCCCGCCCGGCGCTCGGCGACGCGCCGGGTCTCCACGCACATCGGCACCGGTATCGACATGCGCCCGCACCTGCCCACGCACCCCATCAACGCGCGTTACGCGGTGCGCAAGGACGTAGACTGGTATGCCCGCACCTACCACCGCATCCGGGACCGATTTCGGCGCTGGCTGGGGGCGCGCGACTGAATGTGGCGTCCCCGACCCCGCCGCCACCCGTATCGTCGCCGTCTGCCGCACAGACCTGCTCCGAAGCCGACGGACCTTTGTGGAATATCGGATGAGCGCTCTGCAATGCGAAGGTCGTGGGTCGGACTCCCATCGACTCCATCAATCACCTCGAGGATTTGCGAGTAGCTATCACGGAAGCTTGCCGTCTCTCACCGCAACGTTTCAAGATGTCGCGGCCGAGCTCTTGGGTGTTGCATGCGAACTGGTGTTCAAAAGGATTTCGTTTGTGTGTCGATGCCTCGCTTTGCGTGCCCTTGGCGCCTGCATACTTGCTCGTACCGGATGAAATAGTATAGACGCCCTTCACAACTGTGCCCTCGCCTCGTGCGGTCTCATCACCTTCGAAGCGAGCGGTGATGGAAGAACCGTCTTGAAACGTGTACGTGCTGTATCCGTGGAACGTCCCGACGCCCTTGCTGTAATCGAAAGCGAACGTATACTTCTTGTTCGCGATTTGGCCGTCCTCGAAGATCGCCACGCCGTGCGCAGTTGCGAGGCCAAGGACTTGTCCTTCGGTCTGCGAGGCTTCGACGACCTTCATGTCGATGTTCCGGGTAATCAACCGGTATTTCAGCGTCTCCTCGGCAGCGATCGGCGCTTGCGGCAGGGAGAACAATCCTGCTATGAGCAACAACCCGCGGCACGTGCGATAGCGTGTCGTGGGACGGCTGCTGAACCTGTTCATTTGTATTCCCTCCGAGTTCGACTGGAAATGAGCCGGGCGAATGAATGCACGTGATAGTGCGGCGGGCGTCGCGAAGAGCGCGACGGTGGGGGCGGTGCCCGCCAGACCGCGAAGATGACGCAGTTGCGGGGTATCGTTCTTTACTCTTCTGTTCCTACCTCGTGACGGTGCCCCTCGTGCTCCCGGGAATCGCCGCGTTGCCCATCGGTGCGCACGTGGTGATCTACGGCAGGAGAATGCAGCTCAGGGATGCCTTGACGGTCCTCTCGAAGGACCACCGCCCGCCGGCTCTCTATCCGCGCTCCTTCGACGACGAGGACTTGCCGGACCCGACATTTCGCTCTACCGTACCCGAGCGTAACGCCGTCGACCACATCGAGTTTCGCGCTGGCCGAGGCCCGGCCAAGACTCCCGGGCCGCCGGCAGGGCGGTTGGACCTCCTGTATAGCTCTCGGGAAGCATCGCCCGTACGCTTCGCGTCGGGGGATCGAACCGGGCGGACCTGCGCGAGGCCATCGGCGGCCGCTCAAGCGAGAGCGGGTGGGGCGATGGCCTCATCCGGCTCGTTGGGTCGGAAGGGGCTCTTCCCTTCGCGGCGAAGGACCAGGTCCTTTTATTCGTGCTATTCTTTCCTCGAACAACAACAAAACCGATAAGCAAACGAAGAAGCCGAGGAATGGTGTTCTTGGCCCGACAAGAATAACGATAAGGTAAAGTCCCGCTGGGTCTGCCCGCATCCGCATGGGAGACAACAACCACCGGCTACCCGACCCCGGGCAGTCACTCCGTGCGAGCTTCAAGACCCGACTCGGGAAGAAGGGGGAAAAGCATGAATCGTTTAGTACAGGTCGCTAGCATCTCGACGTTCTGGCTGCTTTCGTCCACTGCATCAGCTTACGAGCTGATCCGCTTTGGTCCGGAGGCTTTCGACCCAGACACAGCAACGATGGATATCGGGCTCGGCGTGTCCGGCTTCATCATTGAGGATTTCGAAGATGCCGACTTCGTCAACGGGCTCACGATCAACCCCATGGGTTCTTGGTTCATCCATCAAAATCCTTATTATTGGGATGGAGCAGACGGCTCGGAGGATGGATTCGTGGCGACTTTCGCGGGGTCGGTAGGAGCCACCCTCGTCTTCGATATTCCGGGCGGCGCATCTTCTTTTGGAATCGGCTTTAGCAGCGCTAGCCTTCCGAACACCATCAGCATTAACGGCGGTCCCGCGATTGGCTTAGCCAATCCACCGTTCGTGCTAGACGCGATCGGGCGTAACGGCTATGTGCGCGTCGATGCCGAACCCGAAGATGCAGCGATCACGTCCATTGCGGTAACGATCCATCACCCCGATAATCCGACCACGGGCGAGGCGATCAGAGTGGACCATGTGGCCTTTGCGCCCAGCATCGGTCTGGGCACTCTCATTAACGATCTTCTCGCCGACCCTCCGTCCGTGAACGGCCATGTCATCAGTCTCGAGCCCGGGATCGATATGAGCGGGCCCAACGAGAACGCCAACCGCGGCCGGCTGGGCGCGTTCACCAACCGGCTGATCGCCGCCCAAGACCTGGCCAGCACGGATCTCGACGGCGCCTGTGAAGAGCTCGCCTCCGCAGCGAAGAAGCTGACGGGCCGCAACTCGTGGTTCATCGGCGATACAGCGTGGGACCTCTTGACGGCCATCCAGACAATCCGGCTCATTTTCGGCTGCCCGGTTTAGCAGGGCGATGCGCGCACTATCCGGTGCCCGAGCGCGCCGTAGCGGCGTCAACGGCGTGCACGTCGCCGTCGACCACATCGAGTTTCGCGCCGGCCGAGGCCCGGCCAACACTCCGAATCCGCGGGCAGGGCGCTTGGATCTCCTATCCGCCGGCGGGTGCCAACGCGAGCTCAATCCACCTGGTCTTCCCGCACGGCTCTCAGGAACAATTCCGCCCACCATGGCGTAACCGACTCCAGAGCAATAACGGCCTCCTTTGTCAATTCCTGCAGCCGGTCACCGAGTTCCGGCGCATTCAACTGGAATCGAGTGATGTCTTCGAAGATCTGCAACATCTCCACGGCCAGCAGGCGTTGTATATCATTTCGCATCTCCGAGAGTAACAATTTCATCTCGCGGATTCGCTGCTCCGCGTGAGTATCGTCGTCCGAGGCGCCGTGCGTGCCGTACGACGCAAGGATGAGCGCCAAGCAATGTTGCAAAAGCTTGTCAGTGAGCTCCTGAGGAGCGGCTTCACGTATTGTGCTTTCGAGCCTCCGAAGCCCGGCCTCCAACTCGGCCTTTCGCTCCGCCACCCCTTCCGTGTCCGGCAGCTCCTTCTCCATTGCACAAAAGAAGCTGTACTCCTCTTCGATTTCCTCGAACTCCGCATACATGCGGCTCAATGGCGAATTCTCCTGGCCCAAGAGCTTATTCACCGATTCATCGCGGCTCACGCCGGGTCTCACCCCGAAGAGTGAAAAGGTGACGTACCCTAGCCACATCACGGAATCTGTGACCCCTGACGCGGCGGCGCGATCGAGCAGCCTTCGAGCGATCTGCTCCTGAAAATAGCTTCGCAGGCCCTCCCTTTCTGGTGGCATATCAGGCACCAAGTCCTCGGAAACCTCCAGAAGTCTCGTGCTATTGAAGAGGACAAGAAAGGAAAAGTCCGTCGCCGCGACCTCCGGCGGGGCGCCGCGCTTGGCGTAGGCGACTGCCGTATCGAGCTCCCCCAAACCCAGGTAGCAGGCCGAAACGACGACGATGGCATTTCTGTCGGGCTCCTCGATCCCACGCAACCACCCAAGAGCTTCTCCATACCTGCCTCGAAAGGCTTGTCGGGCCCCGATCGTCATCAGGTCGGCTCGCGTTCTTTGCAAGTTTTTCGGCGGCCAGATTATCCTCGCCACTCCGGCGTAATACAGGATGGTGCTAATGGTGCGGAATCGCTCCCGAAGCGGAGACTCGAGACCAATCAGAGACTCGGCGGGCTGTTGCAGGGTCAACACTTCGACCACCGTGCCGACGAAAGCTGGAAAGTTCAGCGATGACCAGCCCTCTCCCGTCCAGGCCGCATACACCGCGGCCAGCGTAGTCAGGTCGAACAGGCCGACGCCAATCAACTTGAGAAAGACATTGCCAGAGGTCTGGCGAAAAACGTCGGTCAGGGAGACGGGGCGTAGTACGTAAACAAGATGACGAGCGGTGACATGCGCCAGGCATCCGAGTACGACGATTCTTCCGGGCAGGGATAGCTCGGGAAACGAGCAAAGCGAAAGTGCCACGCCGGCGGCGAGCACGGCCTGGAGAAGGTCGCTGGGAAACAGGAGTGTGGAGACAGGGACACCGAAGCGGTCCCGGAAGATCGCGTAGTCGTTCGCATGACGCAGCCGGTACACCAGCAAGGCGGGCCACAGGAGAAGATGTGCCGATTGGTGTAGCGCGGCATAGACCGGCTGGAGTCCGGACGATCGACGACTGGCGATGGTAAGGAGCTCATCGAGTGCCGAATCACTGGGCGCTTCATGTCGTCGCTGCCTGCGTCTAATGCGGGTGAACCACAACTGAAAAACGAATGGGAGAAGCGCTCCGATCCCATAGGAGACCAGTAGTGACATAGAGAGGCTGAGGGGGGTCAACCACCAGATGGGAAGGCATAGGGTAACTACTATCCCCGCAACAAGAACGCACTGCAGCACCAACGCGATTGACTCGAACAAGAGAGGTCGAGCGCTTCGGCGTAGGGACACAGGGATCAGGCTCCGCTCGGACTCTGGACATATGGCAGTGGTCTGCCTGAATTCTTCGAAGCTGAGTCTACCGACATTTTGGACAAATCGCGTCGAGTATTCGAAACTCGCAAGGTTCTTGCGTCTCCATGAGTCGCGCCTCGCTCCCGCCGACGCCCATCGCGTTTGCGTGCGGTTCCCGGCGTGACGCGTGCATGCTCTCGCCGCGGAAACGACGTCAACAACGTGACGCCGCACCGGTGCCCGATTAGGTGTGCGACCGGACCGTGTCTTGGTAGACCTCGAGACGGCGCACGGGTCCATTGCACCTGGGGCGGCTGCCTCGTCAGGACGCGAGCCCCGCTGAGGTTAGGTTAGGTTGTCGGGGCGGGCCTTTTATTTCGATGCGGTTATTCTGAGAACGCCTTTACACGACGTCACTCACGAGCGTAGTCGGCTGGGTGCAGAGGCGCCTCTCGCGTGCGGTGGACAAGCCTTGAGCTCACGCTCAGCATCATGTGCGGCTTCGGCGATGCTGCCCACCGCCTCAACCCGTCTGTGGCGCGCGGAATTCGGGCCGGTCCAAGCGCACCCACGTCCCAGACTGCTCAAAAATGCGAATCGCCGGATCGCCGGGATGCTCGCGTTGCCACCGCTGGAAAGCGTGCATCATGAGTTCGTCGATGGTCTTCGTGCCCGCCTCGGGCCCGAGCTCGCGCACTACTCCCTGGACGTAATCGTAGAGGGCGCGCCCCTGCTGCACTTGGAGCTGGCGCTCGGGGACCCACACCATGAGGGCGCCGCCGTCGAGCAGCGCCTCGCGCAACGCGGTGGTCTCGACGAAGGCATCGCCGCACGTGATCAGCGCGACCTGCTTGTTGCGCAGTTTGCCGAGCGCGGCGGCTTCTGTCACCTGACGGCGGAACCCCTCGGTGTTGCGCGCATGGAAGACGGCGATGCGCGCGTGCTCGCCGTCTCGTGGCGTGAACGGCACCGACGCCAGCCCCTGCTCGTCGACGAACGCGACCTCTCCGAGGTCGCGTCCGCGCTGGCGGTCGAGCACCGCCAGGTTGCGATCGGCGCGCCGCGGGTTAACGGTTTGGTAGACTCTCGGTGGCCGGGGTCGCACGCCGAGCATCGCGACTAACCATGGGTGCGACCAGTGCGACCCCCCAGCGCTGCCGGACGGGGGTGCGCCGCCGGCCCCAGGCGGCCCTAGGGGCGGCGTTCCCCTCCCGCCCGCGCCGGGTGGAGCTTGCGCGCGCGGGGCCTTGTCGCCCGCCCGCCCGTCGTCGCTACCATCCGGAAGGCGGCGGGGTTCGGGTTCGGGTGCCGCCGAAGAGACAGTCGGCGAGCCGCCGTCGTGCGGCGGCCCGCCGGTCCCGGACGCGCGCATGCGGTCGAGTAGGGGCGAGACCACCACACCGCCTCGTTGAACCTCATCCGGCTCCCGGAACAGCACGACGCGCTCGGGGACGGAGCTATCCGCCGTACGCGGCGGGCTCTCGAGGAACTGGCGTACGCTGGTCTTGCCCGTCGGCGTCACGATTTGGTAGCTCGGGGTACCGGTCTCCGCTGTTCGGTATGCGTAGGCGTATGCGGTGCGGGAGTCACTGAGCTCGCGCACGCTCTGCTGCGCCCGCTGTCGGTCGATGATCTGGTAGTACTCGCCCGGGCGCCCGGGCAACGGGCCGCGCTCGAGCACATGATCGCCAAGGTCGGCGTTGCGGTCGAAGGGCTTTCGCGAGGTCGTGATCACGCGACCCTCGCTCAGCACGCCCTCGTACACCCGGCCGTCGCCCACTAGACCGCGGAGCGACGGTACGGTGTCGGCGTCTACCCCATACAGGTGCTCGAACAGCCCGAACCTCGCCTTTTCCTCAGCCCGCCAACGAGGGTCGAGTAGCGGGGACAGCTCCTTGATGCTCGGATCAGTCGTGAAGAGTCTCTCGCCGCGCGCGCCGACGCGCCGTGCCTCCCAGGCGCGACGCTCCCACGGTTCGATGTCGGCGTCGCTCGAGTGCAGCCTCAGTGCAATGAATCCGACGCCCCGCTCGCGGAGCTGAGTTGCCATCCCCGGCAAGTGCGCATATCCCACGATCAGCGCAGCCAACGGCGCTGCGTGAGCCTGCAGATAGCGCCGCGTGTTCTCGGCCATCGCCGCATCGCGCTCGCGCAATTCCTGCTCGGCCGTCTCGCGTTGACGCTGCTCTAGCCATTCGCGACGCTCGGCCCAGAAACGCTGCGTCGCGTTCACGTCGACGCCCAAGGGCCTAGCGAGCGCGTGAAGCCGATTAGCCGCGGTGAAGTAGGCGTCCTCAAGCCGCGCGATGGATTCAGTCCGAGACTCAACAGCGGCTTCGATGGCCTTAACCTCGGTCGACGAAGGCTTCCGGCGGAGAAAGTCGTCTAGCGCCTTGATCTTGGGGTAATCGTTGGCGACGAACGCATCGTAACGGGCCTTCAGTCGCTGGTAACGCTCGTACTCTTGATCGAGTTTCTGCTGCGTGCGCTCGAGCCCTGCGGACGTCGGGACCTCCGCGCCGAGGAGCCTACGCCGACTCCTCGTCAGGGGCTCCATGTACTCCTTGATATGCTCATCGTCCAGGCCGTCTTCGAGCGAGCCGGTGTCCCCGAAGGATCGGCCACCGAGGATGCTGCGGTTGTACTGCTTGAGCTTGCGCTTGTACTCCGCCGAGAGCCGATTGAACCGCTTGGCGCTCGCGTTGAGAGCGTCTTCGAGCCTTTTCATCTCGGTGAGGTCTTCGCCGTAACGCGCGAACACCGGCTCCGCCGCGCGCCGCAGGCGGGCGAACTCGCGTGCGCGGTAGCGCATCGGGCGCATCGCCTGCGAGTATGCTTGCCAAGCTTGCGTGTACTCTGATAGGGACTGCTCGTAGGCGACGATTGCCTCGCGCAGCTGCGACGTGTCCGGCGTCGTCGCGGTGTCCCCGGCCGTCGAGCGCTGCTCGAGCGCGCTCAGTCCCTCTCGCAGCCGCAGTGCACCGAGCCGATACGACTCGATCTCGAGCTTCACGGTCGGAGAGTCGTATGTGGTCAGGCTCGTCTCATAGAGGCGTTTTGCTAGCATGTCCTCGACGCCATGCACGACCACGCCGGGTGTCGTGAGCGCCACGAACTCGTAGCCCGCGATCCGGCCCCATTCGAGCTGCTCGCGCCAGTAGACCCGCAGCGCGTCGTCGTCGCGCCCGGCATCGACCTCCGCGCGTATTTTCTTAAGCGGAAACGGCCCGTTGGACCCCTCGACCAGAATGGTCTCGACGCCACTCTCGCGACGGAGGGCCTTGAGCAGCTCGACTAGCTCGAGCTGGTTGGCGACCGATGCGTGGTTCTCGCCGATCAGGTACACGAACGGCCGATCGGCAGCAGCGTGACGGCTGACGACCTCAACCGGCGCCTTGGCCACCAGCGCTTCGGCCGTGGCGAGCTTATTCGCGGCACTGGACTGGTCGCAAGCGGCGACGATGACGGCGGCGAGCAGAACGGCAAGCCGCCAAGAGGAACGAATTAAGGAGCGTCTGTTCATGACTGCATACCTGTCGGTCGGTGGAGATTCCACGCCTGCCCGCCGGTGCCCCCGATTAAGCCGCGTACCCAGTTCGTCGCCAAACGAAACAGCTCGAGGCGCGGGGAGGTGGGACATTGCTCTTCGACGCGACGCAAAGCGTCGTGAAGGAGCTGATACAGCAGAAGCCGGAGCTCGGTCGGGGCACCCGGGGCCGACGCGTCGGCCCACAGCGTCTCGAGGAGGTCGTTCCAGAGACCCAGTCGCACGCGGGCGGCGTACACAGCCTCGGCGGGGCCCGTCACCGTGTCCAAGAGCGCACGCTCGGCCGAACCCAGCCGCCGAACCGTGCCGGAAGCTAGCGGCGCATAGCCGAGCCCGGTGCCATCGTCCCACGTCACGCTCCAGCGGTGCCAGTCGCCCGGTGCGAGTGTCGCTATGTCCAGGTCCACGACCCCACGGGCGCCGGGCGGGACCTCTCGTGCCAGCACCAGCGCCTCGCGGGCGTCGCGGATGTCGATGCGGTGTGCGTAGTGCACATGCTCGCCGTCGAGGTATAACGCCAGCCTGTCGAGCACTGCGGTGTCGGGCAGCGGCAGCAACGCCTGCGCCGGGCACGGTGGCGGATCCTGATGCGCGTCGTTGTGGGTATCGGCGGACTGGTCGGCCCGCGCTCTAGTTTCGGCACCCAGATGAGGCTGATACTCGAGCGTCCCGAGGACTTCCTGCGCCAACCGGACGAGCCGGGTGCGGACGCTCGCCGGGACATCCTCGAGTTCGGGGGCGAGCGCGACTCGGCACGGCCCGACGGTCAGCGCGAGCCCGCGTAGATTCAGACGGCGCCGGTGGCGCTGCACGAGCCGCTCGAGTCGGTAGGCAGTCGCACCTTTGAGTGGCTCGACCCAGTCGGCGCTCGGCGCTCGCAGGTGGAAAGTGACCAGACCGTTGCGCCCAATCGCGATCCGCTCGGTAAGGGCCGCGAGCCAGCACTCGAGGGCCTCATCCTCATCCGGCAGCCGGTCGACGTAGGTCGCGGCGACACTTGCTCGCTCGATGCTCAGGATATCGCTGATCCCAAGCAAGGCGGCGACGACGGAACTGCTCGGGTGAAGCCGCGCGAGGCAGGGGTCGGGATCGTGTCCTGTTATCCCCGCCTCGTCTTTGACGACCGGCTCGGCAATTGACCACGCGGCGCATGCCACCTCCTCGGGCAGGTCGGCTGCGCACCGCACCTTTTCGTAGGTGAGCCCCCCGTTCACCAATCGCAACGCCGTGAGGTAAGCGGCCGCAACCAGGAGATCGTGGGTGGAAGGGTCGAGGAGGCCGTCCAGATCGAACGCTTGGTGTAGTTGGCGCAGCGCGCGCCATACGCGCCGCGCCCCCGCATCGAGGTAGCTAGGCGACCCGGTGCACGCCTCTAGCATGTGGGCTAGCACCCACGCCCATCGCCGATCAGCGGCAGGCGCAATCGGCTCCTCGGCGCCGCCGGGCGCGGCGAGCTCGGCCAGCAGCACGTCCGTCAGATGGTGAGCGAACTTCGCGGCGAGCTCATCCGCATCGTCGTAGGTGGCAAACAGACCCGGGTAGCCGGCGCGGAACTCCAGCACGCCACGCAGCTGCTCGTCGGCGAGTTCGTCGTCGCGCGGCTCACACGCGGAGCAGAAGTAGAACAGCACGCGAGGTTTGCCGGTGCGCAGGAAACGCCGCCGCGCCGCGGCGAACTCCTCAAGGGTTCCCGAGGGCGCACGTTTGGTCGGCGTGCCCAGCTGTCGGCACATGATCCCGACGTAGATCTCGTAGTCCTCGGGCAGATCGCGCTCGACTACCGCCTGGGCGTCTACCCCGACGCCCGGCAGCGCGCTGCGCTCGTGTCGCCATACACGGGGTTGGAGACCGTACTTGCCGAACAGGGCTCCCTGCTCGCGCACGACGTCGTCGATGCGCTGGCGTTCCTCGGCCACGTCGCCGGGCGAGGAGAGGAAAATGGTCACGGACCGCGCCGCGTGCTCTGGACTACCCACCGCCGCCTCTTCCCGTCGAGCCCGCATATCGAGCCCTCGCCTTTGCCGCTGCAGACGACGGAGTCGTGGGCCCGCGGTACGACGTCAAGGACCATTCTATGGAGACAGGTTAGTCGGGCTGTGCGAATTATCACACTCGCCGTCCGACTCCCGGCGTGTGTGTTTTCGAGCTCAGCGGCTGGTGGCGGAGGAAGCGAAAAGCGCCGGAGCGGCAACACTGTCGGACGCGCTTCGAACAGGCGCGTACCCGCGAGGTCTGACCGAGCACGGCGACGAGACCGCCGTGCGCTTGTAACCATCCAGTGCGCTCGTGGTCGACCAGGGTGGTACTGGGTGAAGTTGGCCCCCCCGGGACGGATACCGCGACCGGGTGGTGCCGGCTTGCCCCAGTCGGGCCCAGTGCCGCGCCTTTCCTACTGGGTGAATGGGGGTCCGTGCGAGCTCGACCCGGCGAGCGCGGGACCACCGGACAGGCTTAGCCCCAACGCCGCGACGAAGCTCAACGCCAGGCTTCCGGCGCGGGTCCGCGTCAATGTTCGAATGCGTTTCAACATGTTCCGCACCTCCTTCCGAATGCGTTTCCCTTACACCGGTCCCGGGATGGGCGACGCCGGGCTTTCGGGGGTCGGCCGCGGTCCCCCGGGGGTCCCGGGACCGCAGGCGAGACGCGGAACTCGCCGGTGCGCACTCCCCGGGGCTNNGTGCTCGCTGGACAGCTTTCCCCGGCGCTGGATTCGGTGCGGGGGCGGGGATGTCCGTGGGCAGAACCCTCACGGCTCCATACGGTCAGTCTCGTATGAAGATGAGGTTCGCAAACCTGTTCGCAACCGTGTGCGTGACGCTCGCGCTGGCGGTGTCGAGCGCCCACGCCGCTGCCCCCAGCCTCGCCCGGGAGATAGAGGAGGCGGTGGAGCTTCTGCTGGCCAGCGTTCGGGCCGAGGCGAGTGCGCGTGAGGATTTCGAGCACCAGGTGAAGAGCGGGGCTCTCAGCCCTCGGGAGCGACGGGACTACGAGGTCTATCTCGGCCGGCTCGCGCGCATGGTCGAGGAGAACCGGGCACGGGTAATGGCCTTGAGCCACGAGATCGATGCCGGGGCGGTGCCGGGGAGCACGGCGCTGGGAGCCGAGGATCCGCCGACGGCGGACGAGCGGGTCGCGGCCCTCGACGGCGATCTCGATGCCTCGCTCTCGGAGTTCGACGAGCTGCTGCTC
>JABAHS010148923.1_pt4 | contig 32530 bp, 37 predicted proteins | sample 7062111 | NCBI WGS metagenome assembly JABAHS01 (sample SAMN14534600, study PRJNA622989) | marine sediment metagenome | biome: marine biome [ENVO:00000428]; feature: marine pelagic biome [ENVO:01000023]; material: deep marine sediment [ENVO:00002113]; isolation source: pool of 4 deep marine... | reverse complement strand
TGCAATGGTTTCGGGTTCGGTGGTGTCAATGCATCGCTAATCATAAGCAACATTACCAAATGAACTCAGTGCTTCTACTTAACTGGCCGCCGGGTAGCAGGCGGTAGCTAGATCTTGCGGAATCGGACCCTAAGCGGACCTTGAAAGCTGTCCTATCGGGTGCCCGCTTTTGGCCGATAGCGGACAGGATGCAAATGCGCATCGGCTTTTGCCATCTGGGGCCCTGGACTTGAGCCGGGGGAACGAAAAACCTGAACCGTTCCGAATGACAGGCCAATGGGTGCCAACATTAGCGACCATTGCTCTCGCACCCCGATCCGATCCCTACCTCGATCTGCTCCTACCGAGTCTTTCCGCCCCTCGCCCCAGTGCGCCGCGCGGCGGTGCCGGCGATGCGCGAGCCTTCTTCGAGCAGGTAGTCCTTGAAGGCGGCTCCTGCCACGGAGAGCTGCTTACCCTTGGGGTAGACCAGGTACCACTGGCGCTCGATGGGGAAGCCCTGCACGTCGAGCAGGCACAGGCCCTCCGCGCCGCCGACCAGGGTGTGCTGCGAAAGCACCGAAACGCCCATGCCCGCCGCCACGCTCTGCTTGATGGCCTCGTTGCTGCCCAGCTCCAAGCGCACCTTGAGCGCCAGTCCGTGCTCTCGCAGCATCCGCTCCACCGCGCGGCGGGTACCCGAGCCCGGCTCGCGCGCGAGAAAGGGGTAGCCGGCGAATTCGGCCAGGGGCACGCGCGCACGCCTTGCCAAGGGGTGATCCAGCGAAGCCAGCGCCACCAGAGGATTGCGCAGAAACGATACGGCCTCCACGTCCACCCCGGCGGGGGGTAGGCCGTAGATGTAGAGGTCGTCCTGGTTGTCCTGCAACCGCTCCAACACACGCTCACGATTGGTCACCTTCAGCGAGGCGTCCACGCCGGGGAAGCGTTCACAGAATCCGCCCAGCAGCCGCGGCGCGAAATACTTGGCCGTGGTGACTACCGCCAGGCGTAGCCGGCCCTGCGTGAGGCCCTTCATGTTGGCCACGGTCATCTCGAAGCGTTCCAGGGTATCGAACATCTCCCGGCAGGTCCCATAGAGCGCCTGCCCGACCTCGGTGAGATAGATCCGTTTTCCCACCTGCTCGAACAAGGCCATGCCCACCGCATCGTTGAGCTTCTTGATCTGCACGGACACGGTGGGCTGGGTCAAGTGCAGGGCCTGGGCTGCCTTCGTGAAGCTGCCCAGCCGGGCGATCGCCGTGAAGACCTCCAGCTGTCGCAGGCTGAGGTGGCGGCGCAGCGCGATGGGGGGCTGATGCACGGTTGGGCCTCCAGAGGCGAATAGACGCGCGTCTATGCAGAGCATAAGAAATATCAACTTCCATAAATACTAGATCAAGTCCAAGCTATTCCTGAGTGCCGCAGTCTGGATTGTGCGCAGCGCACGCCGGAGGCGGCGTACAGGCGTCTAAACAGGAGGACCGGCTATGGCGAACGAAGGTGCGGGCGCGGTCACGGATCCGAAGGAGCGCTACAAATCGGGCGTGATCCCATACAAAAAGATGGGCTACTGGGAGCCAGACTACCAGCCCAAGGAAACGGACGTGATTTGCTGCTTTCGGATCACGCCCCAGAAGGGTGTGGAACCGGAGGAGGCTGCAGCGGCGGTGGCCGGCGAGTCGTCGACGGCGACCTGGACCGTGGTGTGGACCGACCGCCTGACGGCCTGCGAGCTCTACCGGGCCAAGGCCTATCGGGTCGATCCGGTGCCCAACACCGGCGAGGGCACCAACACTGAGGCTCAGTATTTTGCCTACATCGCCTACGACCTCGACCTCTTCGAGCCGGGCTCGATCGCCAACCTGACGGCCTCGATCATCGGCAACGTGTTCGGCTTCAAGGCCCTCAAGGCCCTGCGGCTCGAGGACATGCGCATGCCGGTGGCCTATCTGAAGACCTTCCAGGGCCCGGCCACCGGCATCGTGGTGGAGCGCGAGCGCCTGGACAAGTTCGGCCGCCCGCTGCTCGGCGCCACGACCAAGCCCAAGCTGGGGCTGTCGGGGCGCAACTACGGGCGCGTGGTGTACGAGGCGCTCAAGGGCGGCCTGGACTTCGTGAAGGACGACGAGAACATCAACTCCCAGCCCTTCATGCACTGGCGCGATCGCTTCCTCTACTGCATGGAGGCCGTCAACCGCGCCTCGGCCGCCACCGGCGAGGTCAAGGGCCACTACCTCAACGTCACCGCGGCGACCATGGAGGACATGTACGAGCGGGCCGAGTTCGCCAAGGAGCTGGGCTCGGTCATCATCATGATCGACCTGATCGTCGGCTACACCGCCATCCAGTCCATGGCCAAGTGGGCGCGCAAGAACGACATGATCCTGCATCTTCACCGGGCCGGGCACGGCACCTATACCCGCCAGAAGACCCACGGGGTGAGCTTTCGCGTGATCTCCAAATGGATGCGCATGGCGGGTGTCGATCACATCCACGCGGGCACGGTGGTGGGCAAGCTCGAGGGCGATCCCAACGTGATCGCCGGCTATTACGACATCCTGCGCGAGCCGCACGTTCCGCAGAACCTCGAGCACGGCGTCTTCTTCGACCAGGACTGGGCCTCGCTGAACAAGGTGATGCCGGTGGCCTCGGGCGGCATCCACGCCGGGCAGATGCACCAGCTGCTGCACTATCTGGGCGAGGATGTCGTGCTGCAGTTCGGCGGCGGCACCATCGGCCACCCCACGGGGATCCAGGCCGGGGCCACGGCCAACCGCGTGGCCCTGGAGGCGATGGTCAAGGCACGCAACGAGGGCAAGGACATCATGAAGGAAGGCCCCGAGATCCTGGAGAAGGAGGCCAAGTGGTGTCAGCCCCTGCGCGCCGCCCTCGATACCTGGAAGGACGTGACGTTCAACTACGAATCCACGGACACCGCGGACTTCGTTCCCACGGCCACCGCAAGCGGCTAAGGAGACAACGCCATGGCGATGACCAATCTCGGCAGTCGCATCACCCAGGGGACGTTCTCGTTTCTGCCGGACCTAACGGACGAGGAGATCACCCGGCAGATCGAGTACTGTCTGGCCAACGGCTGGGCGATGAACGTGGAGCTCACCGACGACCCCCATCCCCGCAACACCTACTGGGAGATGTGGGGCATGCCGATGTTCGACCTGAAGGACCCGGCGGCCATCCTCTATGAGATTAACGAGTGCCGCAAGGCCTATCCCAAGCACTACATTCGGGTGACCAGTTTCGATTCCACCCGGGGCTGGGAGACACCGCGGCTGTCGTTCATCGTGAACCGGCCGGCCGAGGAAGAGCCCGGATACCGGCTGATCCGAACCGAGGACGAAGGGCGCAAGATCCGCTACACGATCCAGCCCTACGTCACTCAGGAGCGCCCGGAGGGCGAGCGCTACCGCTAGTGCGCGATGGCGGCGCCGGCGGTATGGCCGGCGCCGCCATCGCCAACACGGCATTGGTGCGAGAGAAGACAAGGAAACGCCTGCGGATATGGAGATGGTAGCAGCGCCAAACCCTGTACCATCCCGTTGACGCAGCGCGCCGGGCGCGCTGCGAAGGAGTAACAGCACAATGATCCAAGAGGTAAACCCCAAGGACCTTCCGGTGAATCACGACGAGGAGAGGCCCGAGGCGGGGCTACCCGACGACATGCCGATCGACCTCGAGGCCGAGTTCAAGGCCTCCAACGTGCAGGAGGTGCTGGACAAGCTCGACCGCGAGCTGGTGGGCCTGGCGCCGGTCAAGCAGCGCATCCGCGAGATCGCGGCGCTGCTGCTGGTCGACCGCGCGCGGCGGCGGCTGCACCTGACCACCGAGACGCCCACGCTGCACATGTGCTTCACCGGCAACCCGGGGACGGGCAAGACCACCGTCGCGCTGCGCATGGCGGAGATCCTGCACCGCCTCGCGTACGTGCGCCAGGGCCACCTGATCGCCGTCACCCGCGACGATCTCGTCGGCCAGTACATCGGTCACACCGCGCCCAAGACCAAGGAGGTGCTCAAGAAGGCGATGGGCGGCGTGCTGTTCATCGACGAGGCCTATTATCTTTACCGCCCGGAGAACGAGCGCGACTACGGCCAGGAGGCGATCGAGATCCTGCTCCAGGTCATGGAAAACAACCGCGACGACTTGGTGGTGATCCTGGCGGGCTACAAGGACAAGATGGAGCGGTTCTTCCAGAGCAATCCCGGGATGCGCTCTCGCATTGCCCATCATTTGGATTTTCCGGACTACACGGCCGGCGAGCTGTTCGAGATCGCCAAGCTGATCCTGCAGGGCCTCCACTACGAGTTCAGCCCCGATGCCGAGGAGACCTTCAAGGAATACATTGGACAGCGCGAAAAAATGCCCCACTTCGCCAATGCGCGCTCGATCCGCAATGGCATCGACCGGGCGCGGCTGCGCCAGGCGAACCGCCTGTTTGCCAATCGCGCACGACTGACCAAACGCGATCTCAGGATCATCGAGCCCGAAGACATCCGGGCGAGCAGCGTATTCAGCCAGGGCGTGCCCGATAGCGACACGGCGCTGAATCGCTGAAGCGCTCGGGGGCGGAGCGTGGGCCAAGGGCAGTGCGGGGAACGGCCATGATGGACATCCTGGACGGACTTACACCCCTGCGTATGCTGCCGAAGACGATCGACGCGGCGTGCTACAACCGCATCCGCGTGGCGCTGCTGCGCAACGATGCGCCCCTGCGCGCGGCCGTGCCGAACCACCGGGGGCTGGAGGTCATTTTCACCGACCCCGCCTGGCTGTGCGTCAACGCGGCATGGAACGATCAGCCGGTCCTGGCCTAGAGCCGATTCGACACCACCGGGCGCAACGCCCTGCATCGGCCGGTCACGTGCCGGTTGAGCCTCTACCATATTTACGCCGGGCTCGTCATGGGCAGCGCCCTGCAGGAGCTGGCCGGCGGCGAGTGGCAGGTGATCGACGGCCGGCGGCACGGTGGATCCTGACGCTGCTTGCAACAAGACGGCAGATTTGTATTTACCACCAGGTACCGCCCATCAATAGCGAAGATGGGTCCATCACCTTATTGGGTTTTTCAGACGCGGCTACTGGACCGATATGGTGATGGTGTCCGAGTTGTCCGCCGGGTCGTCGCCGGGGATCGAGTTGCCGATGCTCAGGGTGAGGTCATGGTCGGCCGCCCCGATCGACGGAGAGACCCACGTGAATATGAGCTCAACCGTCTCGCCGCAACCGACGTCGATCGGCAGTCGCGGGTCCGCGACCCGCGTGCCTTCGGGGCCGCTGGCGGGCGTATCCGTGAACGTCACGTCGACGCTCTGCTCTTGGATGCTGTTGTTGTTTGCGAGCCTGGCGATCAGGCTGACGCTCTGCCCGGGTGGTACGGTGGCGGGAGGATTGACGAAGGCGATGGAAAGCTCGCGATCGAGGGCCAGAGCGAGGGATGCGGTGGCCTCGTCGTTGCTCGCGTCCCCGTCGTTCGAGGCCGAGGCGGTGGCGGTGAGGGTGTAGTCGCCGGCCTCCACGCAGGCGGTGTCCCAATCGAAGCCGACGTCTTTGGTCTCGTTGATGTCCAGGCTCGTCACCTGCGTGCCGAGGGCAAGCGGCCCACCCGTCGGCGGCTGTGCCGCGAGCCTCACCAACACGAAGCTTTCCGGCACGTTTCCGTTGTTCTTGACGGACGTCGTCACCTGCACGGGCACGCCCACGTCGGCCGCGGCTGGGGCGGAAAGCGTCACGGCCTCGACGTCATGGCTCTCCGCCGGCACGGATGGCGCGCTGACGCCGCCGGTCTGGGAGGTGCACCCTTCACTGCCCTCGATGATCTTGAGACCGATCACGGCCCCGCCGAACAAGGCCGGCAGATTGAAGTCGCAGGTGAAGTCCATGATCGTTCCCGCTTCATCCGCCACGGTGAAATGGATGCTCCATTCGCCCGGATACAGCGGAGCGGAGACCGGGAAGTTCAGGGTCTCGCCCTGAAGGACCCTGCTGTGGTATCCGAGCTGCACCTGGGCCTCGTGCGCGCCCTCCACGCCCGAGGGTACGTCGGCGGTATTCGGGTGCTCCAGCGTCCCCGCCCACGTGCCCTGGACCCCCTCGTGATAGTCGATGAGCTCAACCTGCACCTCCAGGCGCGGCGCCTGGAATGCAGGCGGCACGGACAAGTCGACGTCGCACCCCCAAAGCGAGAGTACGCCGGCCGTCAGGATCATGAACACAATGGAATGCCGCCGCTTCATTCAATTCACACTCTACCTGATGGAGACCTCGCTTTGCAGCTCCACATAACCGCCTCTCTTCACGAGGGACACGTTGCGCGGCTGCAGATACAACCGCCGCGACCCGCCCGCTGTCTCGAAGTAGACGATCGACGTCCCGATCGGCATCGGGGGGATGTTCAGGGTCGGCGCGATGTTGATGTTCACCGGCAGGCAGACGGTGAAGGTTCGGTGAAAATCGAGCCAGCCGATGTCGACGTCGATGCTGAAACACGCCTGCACGTTCGCCGAGGAAAAGGAAAAGTGCACCGCCTTGTCCGCCGAGCTGTNNGCCGAGCTGTAGTAGACGTTTCCCGTGGCGCTGAGCTGGCTGCTCGAGAAGTCGAAGCCGCACCAGTCGACCCCGACGTCCCCTTCCGCGGTGACGCTGCCCGGCGTGATATTGAAGCCCAGCCCCGAGACGATGGCCGTATAGTCTGAATCACAAATGGTGAAGGTGTGCGTGCCGAGCCATCCGGCGTCGATGGTAATGCTGAAAGTGTAGTGCCCTTCTATTCGGGCGGGTTCGATGGCGCGGGCGAAGTCGTTGAAGGTCGACTCGTACACCTTGATGACGGAGGGCCGCTCGGGGGCCAGCTGCGGAGGCGCCACCGTGGCCATGTTCGCGGCCTCGTAGGCCTCGTGATAGTTGAAGGCCCCGTCCTCGGCTTGGCAAGGCCCGGCAATGACGAGCGCGAGGCCCGCCGCGCTTGCCCTAGAAATCGACGTCAAAGGTCACCTCCAGGGCATCTTGCAGATACCTCACTGCCGTGATGCCGGCAACGCGCCCCGTAACGCTCTTCGAGGTGCCGTCCGGCATCCTCACGCTGAACTGCTGCGGAACGATGGGGATGGCGATGCTGAAGAACCTCGCAACGTCCACCGGCTCCACGTCCCTGAACACGGTGCCCGCGTCGGGACGCAGCTCGACGCTGAAGTCTTCTATGTCGAGCTGTAGCCTGTTCGTGCCGCCGTCAAATTGCACGGAGGCCCCAACGCTTCTGGTTACGGTTTCCCAGTCATCCCCCACGTGCGTGGTCACGGTGGCAGTGAACGTCATCTGCCCGCTGTCCACCTCCAGGCGGGCGTCCGATATCCACCATTGCCAGGAGACGGGGTCTCCCTGGGGCAGGACGGCGACCCCGCCGCCCTCCTTCCTGCAGACCACGAGGGAGATGCGGTCCCCGCCGAAACCGGGGATGCGCTCGGGGATGCCGGAGCAGGCCACGAAGCCAATGGGAATGCACTCCTCGAAGAGAGGCCCCGCTTCGGCGACGCTGTAGGGCTGGGCAATGCCGCCGTCCGAAAGCACGTCCATCTTGCGGATGACGCGGTTCAGGGTGGACTCGGGGATCTCCAGTNNGAGCGCGATGCCGCCGATCAATGGCTTCTTGGTCATCCCTTACCGTATGTCCTCCGGCCGGCCTCCGCCTGGGGCGCCTGCTCCAGTCACGGGCAGCTTGCTTTCGAGGAGGAGCTCTTCCAGTACCGCGCGGTTGTCCATGACGATGTCCAGGGACTCCCGAAAGGCGGGGTCCCCTCCGAAGCCCTCGTACCTCTGCCTACTGCAAAGGTCCAGGGCCTCCGACACCTGCGTGCCCCACTCTATGGCGCCTTTGTCGGCGTCGGGTATTTTCTTCAGCGCGGCCAGGGTTTCCTCCAGATGTATCCTGGCCAGGAGGGCTGTGATGTCCTGCATCAACACTCCCATTCGTTCGATGGAGAATCTCTTTCGGCCTTCGGCCGACAGCCTGAAGCCCTTTTTTTCCTCGAGGGACGTATATTTCAGAAGCTGGATAAGCGCCTTCACCTCTTTGCGACGCATGGGCACGAAGAGGTCCTTTCGATCCGGGTCGATGTCGACGCGCACCGAAGGGAACTTCGGGAACTTCGCGCCCGGGCCGGGGTTGTCGATGGGCTCAACGCAAGGCCTGGACAGGAGCCGTGTCTTCCCACCGGCCTCTTTCTGCTCGGGCGCGTCTTGCGCGCCGGCCAGGGAGGGAAACGCCAGGAGCAGGGTCAAAAATGCCCCAGCACGCTTGGATGCCGCGCGAGGCACTAACGGGCTCTCCGCCCAAGCGCCCCCCTTCCTAGCGCCGCCCCGACAACGCCCGCGAGCAACAGCGCCAGAGTGCCGGGCTCGGGCACTCGGGTGCTCGCGCCGCTTGCGGTATTGATCACGATATTGTCTACGACCTCCGCAGCGCCCAGATTGACCGGCTCGCCGCCGGCGGCGGGGCTGAAATACTGGTTCGTGTACGCGAACGTGGCGTAATCGAAGAGGACGCCGCCGCCGATCGAGCCGAATATGATGGTCTGGTCCATAAGGTCGTTCACGTTGAGCGCCACGGTTGACTGCCCCACCTGGGAGGACCCGAGATACGCTGTCAGGACCGCCATGTCGGTCGGAACGGTGTAGTTGGGATCGTCGTTGCCGAAGTCCAGAGAGATGTAGTCCGCCGTAAAGCTCAGAGAGATCTGCAGCAGGCTCAGGTCTCCGTCGGTGCCCACAAACAGCGAGTGCGAGCCGGACCCCTCCGGGATGGCGCCGGTCAAGTAGAGGTCTTCTCCGACACTGTCGGAAAAGGAAACACCGCTTGCGCCGGAGGGGGTGAAGCCGTTGGCTCTGCTGCCTTCGGCGTCCGCCTCGAAATCGACCGTCATGAGCGCCGCGCCGGCAGGGCCGGCAACGCAGAAAGACAGAACGCCGGCGGATAAAACGAGGTATTTGAGGTGTCCAATAACCGCCATCGGTTCCCTCCTTTAGGATGTATCCCCTCCGGCGCATGTAGCAATTTGCATACCTGATTCGCAGGGTGTTGATATTTCTAAGAACTCAGAAACGCTCGGAAGAACAGCGGCGCGATCCTGTAAAGACAACCGACGCCTTCTGCCGGCATGCCGTATGGCCGTGGCTTCCGCCGCGCCCGACCTTACAGGGGAAACACGAACGGGCTCACTTGCCGGCCCGGATGTGTTGCGCGGCAAACATGACGAAAAAGCTGGAAAGCAGGTCCGACGATCCTCCGGCCGGCTCTTCAACCTAGTGGCATTCATCGAACTCGATCATGCCACCGTATGGCGGACATCGCCGTGACGGCGCCGATATGTGCCGGGGCTCGACAGCTACACAACGCCCATTCCGACATCGCTCAGGCTCGTGCCCGAGCGCATCTTGTGGGCCAGCTCTTCGACCTGTTCGGCGGCATCGTGCAGCTCGTCCGAGAGGGCCTCCTGGACAAAGAGCGCCAACTGCTCGAAGTCGCTGGCCGGGATGGTCTCCAGCACCCTCTGATCCAGCAGCTCGCGGAACGATTCCACGACCTTCTGCGCGCGTTTCCGATGTCGTTCGGTCATGAGCTGATCTCCCCTCTTGATCGTATCACCAGGTTCGGCGATTATCCCCGACCCTCACTGGGCACACGCCGTTACGACGAGCCGCTCACCTTCTTTGGCAAAGGCGTGACGCAAACCAGGCATAATCAAGGTATCCGGTTTGGCGTCTTGCCCGCTGGGCCGGCGCGAAAGCGGGCCCAAGCCTTGCACGCGCGGCCGGACCGCGCAGCCCCGCAAGTGGCCGCGGTCCCACGGGTCGTATCGCCCTACTTGCGGACCTCTCAGTCCTCCACTCTCATCGCGTACGGGGCGAACCCGAAAGGTCCGCCGAAGTACGCGTGGTCGGAGCTGTTTCTAGGGTAGCGCGGAGATAACCTCCTTGTATTCCTCTTCTGTGAAAAGCCGATGGGTCTCGGTTCGAACGTTCCCGCCCGAGGCGATGGCGAGCACCATCTTCGCAACGGCCTCGTCATCGGGGGCCTGGAGTATGAATATCGTATCGAATTGGCTGCCGAGTATTCCGTAGAATGCCTTCATCTCCCCTCCCATCGCCCTGACCGTCTCCTTCGCGGCCTCGACCCTGGCCGGACTTTCTTTTATGTTCTGGATTCCCTGAGCGGTGAAACCAAAGAAGACCAAATAACTATTCATCGTGGCACCTCCTTTTTCTGCCTGTTGAGTATCCGCGCAAGCGGATATCGGGAACACGCAAAATGGGGACAGAAAGACCAGCATCAGCACCCTGCTTTTCATCGCTCCTCCTTGAGCCTTTCATTGACATTTCCGGGAAAGACACTGAAATGGTGAGCGCTCATTGCGTAATGTCAACTCGAGTCAAGACCTCGTTGGCCGGCCCGTCCGCCTGCAGTGAACGGCAAAGAGTCCCTGCAAATTGAGGAAGTCCCCGCGCGGCGCCGCAGAGTCCCATCCGACGTTGGCCGTGCCACATTCCCGTCGCCGTGCCTTCGCCTGGTGTAACTAAAGAAATTGCGAATGGCCGTGTTCGCAGACGTTCGACTATATTCCAATGGATTCGCCGTTGATTGTCTCTCGAGAATCCACATCGGCGCATCGGGCAGGCAGCCCCCCGAGACCCCGTGGTGCCTGCCAAGGCTCATGTGGCCCGAGCATTCGGGCCACCCCTTTCCACTTTCTGTGTTACATCCTGTTACATCTTGCCTCAACGTCCGGCCGCCAGCGCGAGACCGCGCCGCGGCGGCTTGAAAGTCCACGGCCGCGGTCTAGTCTATCTGTCGCTCTCTCCATTTCGTGAAGTACGCCAATGGCACAGGAGGTGCTGCCATGAAAATGACCATCGACATGCCGGTCGTGATGCAATGCGCCGTCACGGACTGCGCCTACAATACCGACAATGCCTGCCATGCCCGCGCCATCACCATCGGCGATGGGGCGGCGCCGGGCTGTGACACGTTTCTCAAGGCCTCGCCGCACACCCGGGAGAGCAGGCGCCAGGCAGGGGTCGGCGCCTGCAAGGTAACGGGCTGCACTTACAACGATGACTACGAGTGCGTCGCCGACAACATCGAGGTCGGCTTCGCTGGCAAGCAGATAAACTGCCTGACCTACAGCGCGCGCTGACGCCCGCTCATCGGTCAGGCCGCCAGGGCGGCCCGCCGGCAGCGAGTCCTTCCGCGCCGGTATAGGGGTCCGACGCCCACCGCCCGGTAGAAGCGCACCCGCAACGCCAGCGGGGTCCCCAAGGACCCGAGCGACCAGACATCGTCCAGCAGCCCAGTCCAACGGCACGCCATTGGAGCTGGAACGGCGAGCGAGGCGGACCGGTGGTCGTGGAGGACACAAAGAGCGCGTGAGGAATTGATTGGTCGCGACAGGAATGTCGCTCCCACCCTGCTTTCGGTGCCTGCGGTAACGCACGGGGTGAGCAGCATCCCCACCACGATCAACGCCGGTTAGGGACACCCCGAGCACGCCGAGGCACAGGGACCGCGAATATGCATTGCATCTCCTTTGCGCCCTCTGCGCCTTTGCGTTGGGCTCTTTGCCTTTTGACTTTTGACTTTTCCTAAGGTCACCCGAAAAAGGTCCCCAAAACGGCACCGTAGGCGGCATGACCCACCACAGTGGACAAGGGCGTGCCGTGACCGTAGTTCAGCCCCATGAATCCCGGAGGCTCGAGCCGCCGTTCGGCCGTGGGCAGGTCGTATTCGGTGGCCATCCGCGGATGCAGCTGCGGCAGCAAGGGCAGGATCACCACCAGCAGAAAGAGCGCATGGAGCAGACCGACCAGCGCACCCGACCACCAGTGGGCGGCGCCCACGCTGGCAAAGACGACAAAATAGAAGAATGCGAACAGCCATCCGCCGAAGACGTACAACAGAAAACCCCACACGCTGGCCCAGCGCCGGTCGCCGTTGAACATGGTCCCCACGAGGAACGGCAGGCTGAGCCGAGACAGCCCCAGTCCCTGGCTCCCGTGCAGGATGGTGGTCATGGTCGCGGTGCCCACGAACCCCCACACCAGGATGCTCTCCAACTGCGTCAGGACCACGGGCGTGATCATGCGCTCTCCACCCCTGCGGGCACGACGGCCGGTGGCTGCTCGAGCTTCGCCAAAGCCATGGCCGCGCAGATCAACCCGACGTGGCTGAACGCCTGCGGGAAATTCCCCAGGGCCTCTCCGGTCCCCGGATCGATCTCCTCGGCGTACAGGCCCACATCGTTGGCATGGGCCAGGAGGTTCTCGAATCGCCGCCGAGCGCCCGCGATGTCGCCGAGTCGCGCGAGATAGTCGGCGGCCCAGAAGCTCGAGATCACGAAGGCCCCCTCCCCCGGCGGCAGGAAATCGTCATAGCCATCACGATAGCGGTACACGAATCCCGCGTGTCCGAGCTCCCGATCGATGCGCTCGAAGGTGGCGCGCATCCGGGGATCGCCGGCCGGTTTGTAGCCGTATTGGGCCATCAGCAGGAGGCTCGCATCGATCTCCGTACCGTCGAAAACGCTGACGTAGGAGCCGATCTCCCGACTGAATCCGCGGGTCTCGATAGCCTCGTGGATGGCCTGGCGCTCGCGGCGGAACCGCGCAACCGGCGCCCGGATGTGACCCCGCTCGTGCAAGGCGATCAGACGGTCCAAGGCCGCCCAGCACATCAGCTTGGAGTAGGTGTGGTGGCACCCGGCGTCGCGAAACTCCCAGATGCCGTGGTCGACCAACCGCCAGTCCTTGCACACGACCCGCCCGAAGCCGGCCAGCAGGCGCGCCTCCTGGGGATCCAAGCCCCCGCCGCCCGCCACATAATGCGCCGCGGCGAGCACCACCTCGCCGTACACGTCCAGCTGCAGCTGATCGGCCGCTGCGTTGCCGGTGCGCACCGGCCGCGAGCCCCGATGCCCCTCGAGATGCTCGAGCTCGCGCTCGGGAAGCCGAGTCTCTCCGTAGACATCGTAGAGGATCTGCAGTCTGGGCCAGGTAAGGCGCGTGGCGTGCAGCAGCCATCCGAGAAATGCCTCGCCTTCGGCGCAAAACCCCAAGTCTATGAACGAACGCAACGTCAGCGCCGCATCCCGCAGCCAGCAGTAGCGGTAGTCCCAGTTGCGCACGCCGCCGATCGTCTCGGGCAAGGAGGTCGTGGGCGCCGCGATCACCGCGCCCGACAGGCCGTAGGTCAGCAGTTTCAGGGTCAGGGCGCTGCGGATCACCATGTCCCGATACGGGCCTTCGTAGCGGCACCGCCGGCTCCAAGCACGCCACCAGTCGATCGTCCACTGCTGGCGGCGCCGGGCCTCGTCGCCGAGCGGGGCGATCACGCCCACGTCCCGCTGCGCGTAGGTCATTGACAGATGATGTCGCTGTCCGGCGCGCACGAAGGTGCGGCCTGCCAGCGCGGTCCCGCGGCTTTCGGCCCCCATGTCGAGATCTGCGTGAAGCATCAGGATCTCGGCGCCTGCCTGACAGGCCCATCCCAAGCGCCCACGCCGAACCAGTCGCGGGCGCATACGGGCATAGCCCGGGCGGGGCTCGTACCGCACCTGAAGCTGCACCTCTCCTTCGATCCCCTCGACGACGCGCAACAACTCGCGTTGCGGCTGCAACGCTCCGTCGTGCTCGGAATCGAAAGGAATGATCAGGCAGTCGGTCACTCGCACGACACCCCGTTGAGTGACGAACTCCGTTTGCAGGACGTTGGTGTCGCTGATATAGCGGCGTCGCGAACGGAATGCATGGGTGGGACATATCGAGAACCGGCCGCCGGAACGATGATCGAGAATCGCGGCAAAGACCGAGCGTCCCGAGAAATGGGGCATACACAGCCAATCGACGGAACCGTCCCGCGAGACTAGCGCGGCCGTACGGCAATCCCCGATCACCGCATAAGCGCCGATCGGTGGATATTCTGTTGGATGATCCTGGACGGGCGGCACGAGTGGTCGACTCCTGGAAGGCCGATGTCTGACACTTTAGACCATGGCGCCCCAACGCGGTTTCCACGTACGAAAGGGCGGCCCGTCTGTTCCCGTCACCCGAATGTATCGCGCCGGCAGCGCTGGTCGATGTCCCCTGCCGGAACGCTGTTCCCGAACATCCGTGCACCCGATTTCCTTCATCGGCCCAGGGTGATGTCGAGAAACATCATCACGGCGAATCCGATCATGAGGGAGAAGGTGGCGGTGTCCTCGAAGCCGCGGCGGTGGGTCTCGGGGATGATCTCGTCGCTGATGACGAACAGCATGGCGCCGGCGGCGAAGGCAAGCCCCCACGGCAGCAGCGAGACGGCCAGGGTCACCGCGCTCACCCCGAGCAACCCGCCCGCCGGCTCGACCAACCCGGTGACCAGCGCCACCGAGAACGAGGCGACACGGGTATAGCCGATGGCGACCAGGGACACGGCCACGGCCAGGCCCTCCGGCACGTTCTGCAGTCCGATACCCAGCATGAGGGCGAGCCCGTTGGCGATATTTTCCCCGCCGAATCCCACGCCCACCGCCATGCCCTCGGGGAAGTTGTGCAGGGTGATGGCGATGATGAAAAGCCACACGCGCTTGAGGTCGCTTGACCCCGCCGGACCCTCGCGCCCCAGAACGAAGTGCTCGTGGGGTACACAGCGGTGGATCAGCCACAGAATGGCCGCACCCAGGAACATGCCGCCTATCAAGATGAGCCCGGTGCCCTCGGGACCGATGCCACCATTTTGGGCGACCTCGAGCGCCGGCAGGATCAGCGAGAAGAACGTCGCCGCCAACATGACGCCGGCGGCAAAGCCCAGTAGCCCATCCTCCGCGCGCGCGGAGAGAGCGCCGACGACAAATACCGGCAGCGCCCCCAGAGCCGTGCCCAGCCCGGCCACCAGGCTCGCCGTAAAGCCGACGGCGATGAGGGGGTATGCCGCCAGGGACTGGGTCAGCGCATCCATGGTCTGCGGGCATCACGGCCCTTCGGTGCCGGCCCCACTGACGAGGCTACTGTTTCTTGGCCCGGACTGCGGCCTCCAGGGTCACGATGGCCTGCGGCCGTTTGATGCGCAGCGCCAGGATCTCAAACACGCGCAGCACGATGTTCATCTTCTCAGGGCCGAGGGCGGCGGTGATCAGGTCCTGGGCGATGGCCAGATCCATGTTCTGGGCGCCGGTGGCCACCACCGCCGCCCGGCCCTCGGGTATTACGGGGGAGCGGAGGATGCCCGCGGTGGTCAGCTCCTCCACGTTGCGGATCTCCAGCACCCCGGTGCGCTCGTGCACGCCGTGCATCTGGGCATACAGGGCCGGCGGCACCGCCAGCGCGTACGGCCCGTAGAAGCCTTCGGCGCCCAGCCGTTCCATCGCCGCGGTGACGTCGCTGAAGGCATTGCCCACCTTGCCCCAGTCCGAAAGCGGCAGCACGTGACGCCCCCCGGCGGTGAGGATCCCGTCCAGCCCGAGAGCCGCGTCGCCGTTGAAGATCAGGTCATCCTCCTTGCGCGCCGTAAAGGCGGCGGCACTGGCCGCGGGCGCAGGGTCCAGGGGCACGCCCGTGCCCTCGGCGGCGACGTTGCGCCAGAGCAATAGAAAATCTTTGTGGATCACGGGCAGGGGCAAAAAGCGCGCCCCGGAGGTCCGGATGGTGCCGCATTCCGACTCGCCGGTGTAATCGGCCGCCCCCGCGTAGGTGCCCTCGAACTCGTGCAGGGGCACCGTCTGCACGCCCGCCCCCAGCGGGCCGTAGACCGGGATGAAACGCCGGCCCACCAGCGCCCGGCGCGCGGTCTCGACCACGACCCCGTCGAGCTGCGCCCACTGGTCCTCGCTCAACGCGACGGCATCGCGATCGAGAAAGCGTTCCATTGTCCCTCCTCGTGCATCCTTGCTTCGAGCTCAATCGATGAGCCCACCGACCGTGAGCCGCGATCCATTCGACGCCTCCTCCGTTTCGGGCTGCTGCGTCTCACCCGCGGCCAGCTCTTCAATCTCGGTGATCTCGCCCCCGGTAAAGAGGTAAGTGCGCAACTTTTCGGCGAAGATAGGGTCGCGGCGGCGGATCCATTCCAGCACCATGGCCGCATGTTCCTTTTCTTCATCCCGATTGTGGGCGAGCACCCGCGCCAGCTCGGCATCCTCGGTAACGTCGATGCGTTGCTGATACCAGTTGACCGCCTCCAGCTCCTCCTTGAGCGAGGACAGGGCGCGCTGCAGGTCGCGGGTGCCCGGCGAGAGCTCGTCGGTCGGCTCGTGGTAATCCGTCATTTCGACCCTCGTCGATCGGTCTCCGGCGCCTGGGCTGGGTGCCGCCGCCCGTCCGAGCCGGTGGTACCTTTCAATCTAGCAACGCGGGGAAGGTTGGCAACCGCGGGGCTGCCGGAGATCTAGCCCGAGACGATGGCTTCTTCTTTGGTACACAGTGGACAGTGTACAGTTAACCGGGGCCGGCAACCGCCGGCCAGCTCGTCCCCGTGAGGGCCGCCCACCGCTCACTCTCTTCCTGTCTACTGCAAACTATCCACTGAACGCTAATCGATCGGTCCGCGCCTTCGGCGCTTGTCCCATCCTATGACGGCTGGATTGCACCGGCGATGGGAGCGAGAACCGGGGGCCGACGTCAAACCGCCTGTCCGGTGCGCGGGGACCAGGGCACGGTGCCGCCCGGGGCATCGGACAGGAAATAGCGATCGACGATCTTGAGATCGTCTGCGAGCTCATAGACCAGAGGCCGCCCGGTGGGGATCTCCAGAGTCTCTACGGCTCGATCGCTCAGCCGGTCTACGTACTTGACCAGCGCCCGGAGGGTGTTGCCGTGGGAGACCACCAGTATCCTCCGCCCCGCCGCCACGCGCGGTACGACCACCGCCGACCAGTAGGCGACGATGCGATCGTAGGTATCCGCCAGGCTCTCCACCGCCGGCAGCCGCTGGGGGTCTACATCGGCATAGCGCCGGTCGACGCGGGGATGGCGAGCCTCGTCCGGGTCCAGCGGCTCGACGCGATCCCGAAACCCGCGGCGCCACCGGTGCACCTGCTCGGCGCCAAAGCGGGCGGTGACCTCCTTCTTGTCGGCCCCCTCCAGGGCGCCGTAGTGGCGCTCGTTGAGCTGCCAGCTCTTGAACACCGGGATCCACAGCAGGCCGAGCTCGTCGAGGACGACCATCAGGGTGCGGATCGCCCGGGTCAGGCGCGAGGTATAGGCCTCGTCAAACGTAAAGTCGTGGGCCTTGAGCAGGCGCGCAGCCCGGCGGGCCTCGGCGATGCCCTGCTCGGAGAGATCGACGTCGGCCCAGCCGGTGAAGCGGTTCTCGAGATTCCAAAGGCTCTGGGCGTGGCGCAGCAGCACAAGCTTGTGATGTCCGTTCATGGCGGCTGGTCGTCCATCCTCAAGTGCTGCTCATACCTCCGGGACCGAGACATTCCGCCCCCTGTGGCATCGGCGCTGCCGGCGCCCGAAACGATGGGTGCGCGCCTTCGGCGCCTGACCCATCCTACGACGGTTTCCGTGCGTAGCACGGCGGAAAAGGCCCTCGCCGCTCAAGCGCTGGTGACGAGGGCCCGTGTCCGAAGTCAGTGCAGATCGCCTACCAGAGCGCGGCGCACGTTGTCTGGCACGGCTTCCGCCTGGTAGTCGTAGGCCTCGTGCTCGATGCCGGCGGCAATGGCCGCCCCTTCGCGCGCCGCGCCGATCATCTCCGGCGTGAGCTCAAAGCGAAGGAAGTGCACCGACGAGGTCTTGTCATCGGTGCTGCGCTCCAGGTCTTCATTGGCGATGGCCCACACCCGATCGAAGCCGTCCACCTTCACCCAGACCTTGTGCTCGATCCCAACCATCCGGGCCAGCGCCCGCTTGCGCTCCTCCACGTCCACGTACTCGATCATGAAGGTGGCCTTCCAGTTGTTTCCGTCCGGGATCAGCGGATTGTAGGCCGCCAGCTCGTCCTCGATCTCCTGGGGCTCGAAGATGCGCTCGGCCCGCAGCATCTCCTGTACTTGGTATTGCATGGTCATGGCGTCCTCGAAGTACAAGGTGGCGTGCGTGCCGACGGGCACCGCCCGGTCCTGCTTGTGCGCCATCACCTTGGCCCGAAACTCGGGCCGCACGCGGGCGTAGTCCTCCAGGCTGTAGAGTTTCTCGCGCGTGAGTTTTTCCATCTCGCTCTCCTTACTGCCATCGACCGGCTCGGGGTCGGGTTGGACCCGACCGAGGAACGAGGGCGGGGCGGCGCCCCGCCCCCCGTCGATCTCACTGCTCCAAACCGTCCAGGGCCTTCTGGAAGCGGTTGGCGTGGGAGCGCTCGGCCTTGGCCAGCGTCTCGAACCAATCGGCGATCTCGTCGAAGCCCTCGTCGCGGGCGGTCTTGGCCATGCCCGGGTACATATCGGTGTACTCGTGGGTCTCGCCGGCGATGGCCGCCTTGAGGTTCTCGGCCGTGGCGCCGATGGGCAGCCCGGTGGCCGGATCGCCGCTGGCCTCCAGATACTCCAGGTGCCCGTGGGCGTGACCGGTCTCGCCCTCGGCCGTGGAGCGAAACACCGCGGAGACATCATTGTAGCCTTCCACGTCGGCCTTCGACGCGAAGTACAGATACCGGCGGTTGGCCTGGGATTCGCCGGCGAAGGCCTCCTTCAGGGCCTGCTCGGTCTTGCTGCCTTTGAGCTCCATGGTTGCCTCCTTAGGTTAGACTCGGTCTAAATCCTATACCCACCTTATCCCGCACGCGCAGCATTGTCAACAATTCTTCGATATTCACATTGACTCACGTCAACTGAGCTGACCCTCCGCCGCGCCCGGGCGAACGGGCCCGCGGCCGCTTCGGGCTGGCGCTACCCGGGCACAAACGGATACAGTACGCGGGTAGATTCTGTTTCGAGGACGCGGGCGACCGTGGGCAAGACCAAACCACAGGAATTCCAGTTCGAGGCCGCGCTCAAGGAGCTCGAAGGGTTGGTCGAGCAGATGGAGCAGGGCGAGCTGTCGCTGGAAGACTCCCTTCGGTATTTCGAGCGGGGCGTGGCCCTGACCCGTGCCTGCCAGCAGGCCCTCAGGGCGGCCGAACAGAAGGTCCAGATCCTGCTCGAGAAGGAGGGAAGGCCCGCCATGGAACCGTTCGACTCCGAAGAGTAGTCCGTTGGAATTTTCCGAACTCCTGCGTGTATACCGTGACCGGGTGCAACGAGCGCTGGATCAGTGGCTGCCGGCGGCGGCGACACACCCCAGGGACCTCCATGAGGCGATGCGCTATGCGGTGCTGGGCGGCGGCAAACGCATCCGGCCTGTGCTCACGTATGCCACCGGCGATGCCTTGGGCGTCAACCGCGCGGAGCTGGACGGAATCGCCAGCGCGTTGGAGCTCATCCATGCCTACTCTCTGATTCATGACGACCTGCCGGCAATGGACGATGACGACCTGCGTCGCGGCAGGCCCACCTGCCACAAGGTCTTCGGCGAAGCCACCGCCATCCTGGCCGGCGACGCGCTGCAGGCGCTGGCCTTCTATATCCTGGCCCACGACCCGCACATCCGCGTGGGACCGGCAGTACGGGTACACATGATCGAGAGCCTCGCCCTCGCCTGCGGCTCACGAGGCATGGCCGGCGGTCAGGCCATCGACCTCGCCTCGGTGGGACGCCAGCTCGACATCGCCGAGCTCGAGGACATGCACATCCACAAGACCGGCGCCCTGATCCGGGCCAGCGTCCTGCTCGGTGCCCTAAGCGCGCCGGGCATCGACTCGGACCGGCTGGAGGCATTGGACCACTACGGAAAGTGCATCGGCCTCGCCTTTCAGATCCGCGATGACATCCTGGACATCGAGGGCGACACCGAAACTCTGGGCAAGACCCGCGGGGCCGACAACGCCCTGAACAAGCCCACCTATCCGGCCCTGTTGGGCCTTGACGGGGCCAAACAGCGTGCCCTGGAGCTGCACGAGGCCGCCATTAGCGCCCTGGGCCTCATGGGCCCTCAGGCAGACGCGCTGCGCGAGGTGGCGCGCTACATCGTCGAGCGCATCCGCTGATGCTTGCACGGCCTCCGTTGGCGGCGGATAATAGTGAGGTTTGCTCGCCCACGCCGCAGGACCCATGCCTTCCCGGACTTCTTACGCGCTGCTGGAGACCATCGATTCGCCGGCGGAGCTCCGAGCACTGGCCAAGGAGCAATTGGGGCCGCTGGCCGCGGAGTTGCGCGAGTTCCTAATTCGCTCCGTGGCCCACACCGGCGGACATTTGGCCGCCAATCTCGGAACGGTAGAGCTGGCCATCGCCCTGCACTACGTGTTCCGCACGCCGGACGACCGCGTCGTCTGGGACGTGGGCCATCAGAGCTACGCCCATAAGGTGCTCACCGGCCGGCGCGGGCAGATGGGCACCCTGCGCCAGACCGACGGCATCGCCGGCTTCCCTCGCCGCAGCGAGAGCCCGTACGACACCTTCGGCGTCGGCCACTCCAGCACCTCCATCAGCGCCGCCCTGGGCATGGCCCTGGCGGCGCGCCAGACCGGCACGCGTCGGCGCGTCGTCGCAGTCATCGGTGATGGGGCGATGGGGGCCGGCATGGCCTTCGAGGCCCTCAACCACGCCGGCGACTTGGGCGTCGACCTGCTGGTGGTGCTCAACGACAACGAGATGTCCATCTCCCGCAACGTCGGCGGGCTGTCCCGGCATCTGGCCAAGATCCTCTCGGGGCGGCTCTACTCCAGCATGCGCCAGAGCAGCAAGAAGATTTTGAGCGGCATGCCCGGCATGATGGAGCTGGCACGCCGCGCCGAAGAGCACATGAAGGGCATGGTCGTGCCGGGCACCCTGTTCGAGGAGCTCGGCTTCAACTACCTCGGGCCCTTGGACGGCCACGACCTGCCCGGCCTGGTACGCGCACTGGAGAACGTCTACGGCCTCCAAGGCCCCCAGCTGCTGCACGTGGTCACCCAGAAGGGCAAGGGCTACCCGCCCGCCGAGCAGAATCCCTGCGCGTTCCATGGCGTGACCCGATTCGATCCCGGCAGCGCCACCCCCCCCAAACCGAGAGCGGGCACGCCCACCTATACCGATGTGTTCGGCCAGTGGATCTGCCGCCGCGCCGCCGAGGATCCGCGCCTGGTGGGGATCACCCCGGCTATGCGCGAGGGCTCAGGGCTGGTGGCCTTCTCCGAGCGGTATCCTGGGCAATTCGTAGACGTGGGCATCGCCGAGCAGCACGCCGTTACCCTGGCGGCGGGCATGGCCTGCGAGGGCATCAGGCCGGTGGTGGCCATCTACTCCACCTTCCTGCAGCGCGGCTACGACCAGCTCGTCCACGATGTAGCCCTGCAGAGTCTGCCCGTGCTGTTTGCCGTCGACCGGGCCGGCTTGGTCGGTCCCGACGGGCCCACCCACGCCGGCAGCTTCGACCTGTCGTTCCTGCGCTGCGTGCCCAACATGGTGATCATGGCCCCGGCGGACGAGAACGAGTGTGCGCGCATGTTGGAGACGGGCTACCGCCACGCGGGCCCGTCGGCCGTTCGCTACCCGCGCGGCCGGGGACCCGGCGTACCCGTGGCAGAGCCCGTGGAGCCGCTTCCCCTGGGCGAGGCCGAGGTGCGCCGAGAGGGGACAAGGGTCGCCGTGCTGGCCTTTGGCAGCATGGTGGCCCCAGCCCTGACCGCCGGAGAGATTCTCGATGCCACCGTGGTCAACATGCGCTTCGTCAAGCCCCTGGATGAGGCCGCCGTGCTGCGTGCCGGCGAGACCCACGAGCTGCTCGTAACCGTGGAGGAAAATGCCGTCGACGGCGGCGCCGGCGGCGCCGTGGCACAGTGCCTGGCCGCCCGCGGCTCGAGCACCACCCTGCTGCAGCTCGGACTGCCGGACCAGTTCGTCGAGCACGGTGAGCGCCAGGTGCTACTCGCCCGCTGCGGGCTGGACACCGAGGGAATCGTGGCCGCGGTGCGGGCCCGCCTCGGCGCCGATTGCAATGCCGCTTCCGCCCACTTAGTATCGCAGTAATTCACTCAGCCTTTCCCGCATGCCGCCTCGCTATACCCTTAAAGTCGTTACGGACTTCGCCTCCGCGCACACCCTGCGCGGCTACCCCGGGGCCTGTGCCCGGCTGCACGGGCACAACTGGAAGGTGGAGGTGGAGGTGGTCGCCCGCGAGCTGGATGAGGTCGGAATGGGTATTGATTTCAAGAAAATAAAGGCTGCCGCCCGAGAGGTCACCGCGCGCCTGGACCACCGCTATTTGAACGAGCTGGAGCCATTCGACACAATTAACCCGACCGCAGAGAACCTCGCCGCCCATATCTACCGCATGCTGGCCCGCATGCTTGACGGCCCGCGGGTGCGCGTCAGCCAGGTGACCCTGTGGGAAACCGAGCGCGCCTGCGTGCGCTATTCAGAGGACGCGGACCAAGCATGAGCCAGACGCCTCCCCTCAAGCCGGCGCCCGATGCCAAACCGAGCATCGAGGACGTGCAGAGCAGCGCTGATACCCGACGCATTGCCATCAACAAGGTCGGGATCAAGGACATCCGTCACCCCGTGCGCATCAAGGACCGCTCGGCGGGCGAGCAGCACACCATCGCCACATTCAACATGTACGTAAACCTGCCCCACAACTTCAAGGGTACGCACATGTCGCGGTTCGTGGAGATCCTGAACCAGCACGAGCGGGAGATCACCGTCGACTCGTTCAAGGAGATGCTGAGGGAGATCACCGAGCGCCTGGAGGCCGAATCGGGGCACGTGGAGATGGCCTTCCCCTACTTCGTCAACAAGCGCGCGCCGGTATCCGGGGTGGAGAGCCTGATGGATTACAACGTCACGCTGATCGGCGAGATGGACCAGGGCGAGCCGAAGATGAACATCAAGGTCGAGGTGCCGGTCACCAGCCTGTGTCCCTGTTCCAAGAAGATCTCCGACTACGGCGCCCACAACCAGCGCTCCCACGTCACCGTGAGCGTGCGCACCCGTGGGTTTATCTGGATCGAGGAGGTGATCGATTTGGTGGAGACCGAGGCCTCGTGCCCGGTCTATGGCCTGCTGAAGCGTCCCGACGAGAAATATGTGACCGAGCGTGCCTACGACAATCCCAAGTTCGTGGAGGATATGGTGCGCGACATCGCGGTGCGGCTGAACCGTGACAAGCGCGTGGCGGCCTATGCGGTGGAGTCCGAGAACTTCGAATCCATCCACAACCACTCCGCCTACGCCCTCGTCGAGCACGACAAAGAGCGCTGAGGCGAGCCCGCGATGGGCCGGCACCGAATTTCAGGGGCGCGCGGTCGTCACGGGCGCTGTCTCAACACCATCGCCTTTCCGTCGTGCTCGATTTGGAGTCGACCCAGGAAGCTCATGCCCAGCAGCGTCACGCGCGGCGCACTGCCTTCCAGCACCACGGCATCCACGTTGTGTAGCAGGATCTCACCGACACCCACGCGATCCAGGGTGACCCGGTAGACCCGGGCCGCCCCGGAGGCGGTGTGTGCCATGCCCTGCTCGCCCTCCAAACGGAAATCGATGCCCAACAGGCGCGCCTGATTGGCGTTCATCGCTATCATCGTGGCGCCCGTGTCGACCATGAAATCCACCGGATGGCCGTTGATGCTGCCCACGGTGGTGTACATGCCGCCGGCATTGCGCCAGATGCGCACCTCATTGGAAGGAGCTTGAGCATAGCGCGTGCTCACCTGGGTGCCCAGGGAATAGGTCCGCCGTTCCCCGCCCACTTCCAGCACCGCCCCCTCGCTGTCCGCCGAGATCAGCACCACCCCCTCCGGGCTGGGCTCCCCGGCCCGCAGCAGGCGCCGCTTTCCGTCGATGCGCACGACCGCCTTGTCCTTGAACAGCCCGAGCACGGTGATGCGCTCGACCTCGGCCATTCCCGCCCCGGCCAGGACCGCGATCAGAATACCCGCCACCAGAGAGCGCAAGCTCTTCCCAATCGTTCCGTGAAACAACCGCGTTGAGCCCGGATAGAGGCCGTCGATTGCGCTGTTTGCGCCATATCGGTCATTTGGCGCCGGGCTGCACCGACGGTTGGACCGAGAGCCGCGGGCCTTGCGAAGCGGCATGCGACAGCGAATCGCACAGGGAGCGTGCGATTCGAGCTTGCCCGCAGCGAGCGGAGCAGGGACAGCGCAGCGAGGGTAGGCGGCGTTCATGCCCTTCAAGGTGCAAAACCCCCGCTTCTCGGTCCACTCATGCAATGATTGGGTCTTTCCCTCGGCTAGCGTTTCACCCGAAAGCGCTCACCGGAGGCCTGCCCGAGATCTACTCGCACGCGATCCGGGCTCCAGCCGTGCACCTTGTCGCGGGCCTCCACGAAGATCACCTGCGTACCCGCCGGGATCTCGATGTCGTTCAGGCTGCGGGTGAACGGCTGCTCGTTGACATGGGGGTGCCACAGAGTGCGCGTCCCCAGCTCATCCCGCTGCTCCGCGACCACGCGCCAGGCGTCGGCGTAGTGGTCCCAACCGGTGTCATCGTGGCGCAGGGTCACCGCCGCACGCCAGTGCCCATCCTGGCGGCTGAGCTCCACCATGCGGATCTCCACGTCACCGCCCGCCGCCGGCCACCCCAGGACCATCGCGACCGACAGGGCAAGCCCTCGCGTCATTGCCATCGTTCCCTCCGTCGAATTCCATTGGTTGAGCGCGAAAAACCGCCCGCGGCGGAAACGCCAACACGAGGCCGCGCGAGGGCCGCCTCCGCGAGGCGCGCGGCCAGCCCCTGCGCTTGCGCGGACGTTGCCCTCGTAACCGTACGAGCTAGGACGCGAGAAAATGCGCCCCGACCTGAAGCGCCGCCCAAGCGTACACCCCCGCGACCACGTCGTCGAGCATGATACCCAGGCCGCCGCCCACATTCCGGTCGACCCAGCGCCCGGGCCATGGCTTCACGATATCGAAAACCCGAAACAGGAGGAAGCCCGCCGCCAGCCATCGCCAACCCGCCGGGGCCAGCGTCATGGTCACGAAGAATCCCACGAACTCGTCCCACACGATGCCGCTGTGATCGTGCACCCCGAAGTCGCGTGCGGTCACGTGGCACACCCACACCCCCAGGCCGAACAGCGCCCCCACGGCGGCCAGATACCACCCTGCGGGAAGCAGCCGCAGCACCAGAAACAACGGGATCGCCGCCAAGGTCCCGGCGGTCCCCGGAGCGAAAGGGGCGGCACCGGAGCCCAGGCCGCAGGCCAACAGATGCACCGGATGCCGCCAGAAATCCTCCGGCAGGGTGTTTCTCTTGAGGAGCGTGGCCTTACCCATCCCCAGCCCCGTCGAAGTGTCGATACCCGGCGCGCCCGGGAGCCGCCACGGGGGCACCGGCACCGTCCTCCAGCCGCAGGCCCAGGTCGGGCTCCACCGTGCCGATCCGGGTGAGCCGGACGTCCAAGTCGGCTGCGGCGGCCCGCAGCGCCGTCTCGGCACTGGGCGGTACGGTAAAACAGAGCTCGTAGTCATCGCCGCCACCCAGGGCGTGGCCCAGCGCCCTCTGAAGCGGGACCGCGGCGCGCAGGGCCCCGGAGAGGGGCAGGGAGCCGACCTGGACGCGAGCGCCTACCTCGCTGGCCTCGAGGATATGCTGCAGGTCGGCGACCAGCCCGTCGGAGACGTCAATGGCGGCGCTGGCGATCCCGTGCAGGGCGCGCCCCACCGCCACCCGCGGCTCGGGATAATCCAATCGCCGATTGACATGCACACCTTCGCGGCGAGGCAGCGGGGCCCCGGATCGCCGCCGCTCCACCGCCAGGCCGGCGTCGCCGACGGTGCCGGTAACGTAGATCGCGTCCCCCGGACTGGCCCCGCTCCGGCGCAACGTGCGGCCTCCCGGGCTCAGCCCGTAGGCCTGCAGGGTTACGCTCGTGGGACCCCGACCCACGCAGGCGGCCCGGATTTCGACCCCGTGGCGCCGGGCGAGCGCGCCCAGCCCCGCACGAAATGCCTGCATCCAGCTGCGGGGAGCTCCCGGCAGCGAGAGGGCTGCGCTCACCCATGCGGGCTGTGCCCCCATGGCCGCCAGATCGCTCAGATTGACCGCCAGGGCCTTGTGCCCGACGGCATGGGCCGGCGTGCCCGGAAAGAAATGCACCCCCTCCACCAGGGTGTCCACCGTCATGACGAGGTCGTGGCCCGGCGGCACACGCAGCACGCCTTCGCCCTGCCCGGGCCGTTCCACCTGGCGACCCGCGTCGAGCAGTCGGCCGCCGACGTGATCAAGACTCAGGGACGACATGGCCTGCGGGGCGAGCCGCTGCCGGGACGGCGAGCCCATGCAGCCGCCTTGGACACCGTCGGTCTCAGCGCGCCGGCTCCCGGCCGATCTCCACGGCCCGCAGGCGCCGGGCCGCCTCGTCCAGCACCCCGTTGACGTAGCGGTGACTCTCCGACGCGCCAAAGGTCTTGGCCAAGGCGATGGCCTCGTTGAGGATCACACGATAGGGGATGTCGATGCGGCGCAACAGCTCGTAGACGGCGATGCGCAGTATGGCCCGCTCCACGGGGTCGAGCTCTTGAACCGGTCGGTCCAGGACCTCGCCCAGGGCGCTGTCCACCTCGTCGAGGTGGGCCGGGACCTCGTGCAGCAGCTCGTGGAAGTAGTCCATGTCCGCGCCGCGTACATCCTGCTCTTGCCGGAACTGGCGCTCAATCGCCCCCAGGCTCTGCTCGGAGACCTGCCACTGGTAAAGCGCCTGCATGGCCAAGCGCCGCGCGCGCCTGCGGGCGTGCGCCGGATTGGGACGCTGCGGCGCGGTCGTTCCCATGGTCTGTTGGTCACTCGCCCAATCGGCGGAGCAGGCTGACCATCTCGATGGCCGACAGCGCCGCCTCGGCGCCCTTGTTGCCGGCCTTGGTGCCCGCCCGCTCGATGGCCTGCTCGATGGTATCGACGGTGAGCACGCCGAAGGCCAGCGGAACGTCGTGCTGCAGGGACACGCCGGCGAGGCCCTTGGTGCACTCACCGGCCACGTACTCGAAATGCGGCGTGCCGCCGCGAATCACGGCGCCCAGGGCGATGATGGCATCGTAGTCGCCCGACCTCGCGAGCCGGCCGGCCACCAGCGGCATCTCGAAGGCGCCGGGGACGCGCACCACATGGATGGAAGCGTCATCGGCCCCGTGCCGGCGCAGGGTATCCAGCGCCCCGTCGAGCAGCCGCTCCACGATGAAGCCGTTGAAGCGCGATACGACGATGGCGAAACGGGCGTCGCGCACCACCAGATCGCCTTCCCATTCCTTAACACTCATAGCACACACTCGCGGTTGTTATTTGGTTTTCGGCTGCCGGCCTGGGGACAGACCCTGAAGAACAGTTCGTGTCCCGCTGCAGTTCCCTAAAGCCCAATGATTGCATAGTAAACAGTTCACAAGTAGCTCGACCTGGCGTTGGATCGTGCCGGTGGTCCGATCGAGGACCGCGAGCGGAGCAAGGACAGCGCAGCGAGCGTAAGCGGCGCAAGGCCCCCGGTTCTCGGTCAATCTACGCAGTGATTGGGTAAATTGATCGAAACGCACAGCGCCCCGCCGGGCCCGGCTCATTTCGCCCCCTCTGCCGGCTCATCGCGGACATACTCCACCACCTCCAGGCCGAAGCCCGAGAGCCCGTGCATCACCCGCGGGGCGCTCAGGACCCGCATCTTGCGCACCCCCAGGTCGTGCAGGATCTGCGAGCCCAGGCCAATGGTGCGCAGCTCGCTCTGGGACTGGGGCGCATTGCCGTAGGTCTCGCCCATCCCCAGCCCGATGTTGCGGATGCGCCGCACCAGCTCGCGCTCGTCCTCGCGCTTGCGCAAGAACACCACCACGCCCTCGCCCTCGGCGGCGACATGCTCCAGGGCGCGGCGCAGTGGCCAGCTGCACTGATCGGGGCATTGGACGGCCAACAAGTCGCACAGGGTGTCCTGCAGGTGCACTCGCACCAAGGTGGCGCGCTCGGGGCCCACTGTGCCCTTGACCAGGGCCATGTGCAGCTCCTGGTCGATGGTGTCGAAGTAGGCCACCAGCCGGAACGGACCCAGATCCGTGTTCACCGGCACGTTGGCGACGCGCTCCACCGTGGTCTCGTTCTCCACGCGGTAGCGGATCAGGTCGGCGATGGTCCCGATCTTCAAATCGTGCTCACGCGCGAACAGCTCCAGGTCGGGGCGCCGCGCCATGCTGCCGTCCTCATTCAGAACCTCGACGATCACGGCGGCCGGCTCCAGACCGGCGAGCCGCGTGAGGTCGCAGCCGGCCTCGGTATGCCCGGCGCGCGTGAGCACGCCGCCGGGCTGGGCCATGAGCGGAAAGATATGACCAGGCTGGACCAAATCCGCCGGCTTGGCGTCGGGTGCCGCCGCCGCGCGCACCGTGACCGCGCGGTCCGCGGCCGAGATGCCCGTGGTCACACCTTCGGCAGCCTCGATGGATACCGTGAAGTTCGTCGCATGCTTGGCGTAGTTGTCGCTGACCATCAGAGGCAGCTTGAGTTGCTCGCACCGCTCCCGGGTCAGGGTCAGGCAGATCAGGCCTCGTCCGTAACGGGCCATGAAGTTGATATCCTCGGGGCGAACCATCGGGGCGGCCATGAGCAGGTCACCCTCGTTCTCCCGGTCCTCGTCGTCCATGATGATGACCATCTTCCCTCGGCGGATATCCTCGATGATCTCTTCGATGCTGTTCAGGGCCATAGGCTTACGAATGCGTTCGGGAATCGGCCGACGTGACGTTGCGGGCCCGCCGCCCCATTTGTGAGCGCCTTGGGACATTCGAAATCCAGGGTCCGGAATTCGAACCGAAGTCGGGCGACTTGTCGCCACCGGCGGGGGTGCCGTTCTGGACCTTGGACGCCGCGTTTCTCATTCTTTGACGAAGCCGTGCTCGCGCAGCAGCTCCCAGGTTACACCGGATTGCGACTCGCCGGCGCGATGCCCCAGCACCAGGCGCTCCAGATAGCGTGCGACGATGTCCACCTCCAGATTGACCAGTCCCCCGGGCTGGAGCTCCCCGAGGGTGGTCCGGATCATGGTGTGCGGCACGATATTCACGTCGAACTCGGCGCCGCGCACCGCATTGACCGTGAGGCTGACGCCGTCCACGCAGATCGAGCCTTTCTCCGCGATGTAGCGGGCCAGCTCGTCGGGTGCCTGGATGCGAAAGCGCACCGAGCGCCCTTCGGGACGGCGGTCCACTACGGTGCCCATGCCGTCCACGTGGCCGCTCACCAGATGGCCACCCAGGGGCGTGGCCAGGGTGAGGGCCTTCTCCAGATTGACCGCGTCGCCCACCGCCAGGGCACCCAGCCCGGTGCGCGCCAGCGTCTCCCCGGAGACATCGGCCCAAAAGCCCTGGCCCGCGAGGTCCACCACGGTCAAACACACGCCGCTCACGGCGATGCTGTCGCCGAGTGAAACGCCGCCAAGGTCCAGGCTGCCGGCGTCGACGCACAGGCGCAGATCGTCTCCCTTGGCCTCGGTCGCCACCACGCGACCGACGGCCTGGATAATTCCGGTGAACATTATTCGCCCTCAACCCGCATTGCTTATGGAAGGTCCTGGACGATGGCGGGCTTCGCAGCCGGCCTCGCGCCGCCCTGGAACGAACCCCATAGCCGTAGCTACGGGGTGAGTGAAGGAAAAGCGAGGCCGAGCGAGAAACCGCCAGCGCCGGGACAGGCTGACAGCGTGTAGAACCCCCGCACCCCCAGGTACCCTCGCAACCGCTGAATCCATCCGCCTTTACTCTACCTCGATGCAACTGCCAGCCGCCTTCGTGAACGATGCGGGTTAAAGCCGTGACCCAAAATACGCCACCATGGACCGTCCGACGGCGGCTGCACCCCCTGCGCGGGCCTCATCCTGCCTCGCCCGCACGCCTGACCCGCGCGCGAATGCGCCAATCCTCACCCACGGCCCGCACCTCGTCGATCTGCAGCTCCACGCGCTGGACCATGGACTCCAGGCCCGGCAGGTGAAACAGCCCGCGAGCGCCGTCGCCCATCAGATGAGGCGCCACATAGACGACCAGCTCATCGATCAGACCGGCCCGAAGCATGGCACCGCTGAGCGTGGCCCCCGTCTCCAGCAGAGCCTCGTTGACCTCCTCGCCGCCCAGGCGCTCCAACAATGCATGCAGGTCCAGGGCGCCAGCCCGGCCGGGCACCTGCAGCACCTCCGCGCCCGCGGCGCGCAGCGGCTCGGCCACCGTCGGCTCCCGCACCGCGGTGGCGAGGAGCGTTCGCCCCGGCAGGCTCAGCATGCGCGCTTCGGGAGGCGTGCTCAAATTCGGGTCCAACACCACCCGCAGGGGCTGGCGCCAGCCCTCCGGCGGCGCCGGCTCGTCCAAGCGCACCGTAAGGCTGGGATCGTCCGCCAGCACGGTGCCGATGCCGGTGAGGATGGCCGAGCTGCGGGCCCGCAGGCGGTGGACGTCGGCACGCGCCGCCTCGCCGGTGATCCATTGACTTTCCCCGGAGGCCATGGCGGTGCGCCCATCCAGGCTCATGGCCAGCTTGGCGCGCACGAACGGCCGGCCCTGGCGCATGCGCATGACGAATCCGGGGTTCAGGGCCTCGACCTGCTGCGCCAGCACACCCGCCTCGACCCCGATCCCGGCCGCCGCGAGCCGCGCCAGCCCCTGTCCGGCCACCCGGGGATTTGGGTCCTCCATGGCCGCGACCACCCGGGCCACGCCCGCCCCGATCAGGGCATCGGCGCACGGCGGCGTGCGCCCATGGTGGGCGCACGGCTCCAGGGTGACGTATACCGTGGCACCCCGTGCCCGCTCACCTGCCTCGCGCAGGGCATGGATCTCGGCGTGGGGCTCCCCCGCACGCGCGTGCCAGCCCTCCCCCACCACTGCGCCACCGCGCGCGACCACGCACCCCACCCGTGGGTTCGGATCGGTTCCGTACAGCCCGCGCTCGGCCAGGCGCAGGGCCCGGCCCATGAGCTCGTGGTCAACCGCGCTGGCCATGGTCGATCGCCTAGTCCTCCTCCCCGCGCCGCTCCCCGGGCAGGAGCGGAAGCTGGTGCCTTTTCAGCTCGGGGGTGGGCTCGCTCTCCAGTCGCTCGATCTCCTCGCGAAAGGCGTTCACGTCCTGGAAGCTGCGATAAACCGAGGCGAAGCGTACATAGGCCACCTCGTCGAGCTCGCGCAGCTCGTCCATCACCCACTCCCCGATATCGCGCGAGTAGACCTCGCGCTCCCCGGCGGCCCGAATCCGGTGCATCACGCGCCGCAGGGCCGCCTCGATTTGCTCCGTGTCCACAGGGCGTTTTTCCAGGGCGCGAAGAAAGCCCGTACGCAGCTTGTCCTCGTTGAAGGCCTCGCGCAACCCGTCGGTCTTGATCACCCGCGGCATCACCAGCTCGGCCGATTCGTAGGTCGTGAAGCGCTCGCCGCAGGACAGACACTCGCGGCGACGGCGCACCTGATCGCCGTCGCTGGCCAGGCGCGAGTCCACCACTCGCGTGTCTTGTGCCTCACAAAAGGGGCAGCGCATAAGTTCAGTATCGAGTTGCGATTTGCGAGTAGCCAGTTGCTGCCAGTAGCTGCTCGCCATCCGCTACCTTTCGTATACGGGAAACCGCTTGCAGAGCTCCAATACCTGGCCCTTGACCCGCTCGATGGTTGCCTCGTCCTCGAGATCGTCGAGGACGTCGCACATCCAGCCGGCCAGGTCGCGCACCTCGGCCTCTGAGCAGCCCCGCGTGGTCAGCGCCGGCGTGCCGATGCGAATCCCGCTGGTGACGAACGGGGACTGGGGGTCGTTGGGCACGGCGTTCTTGTTCACCGTGATGTTGGCCCGGCCCAGGGCGGCATCGGCATCCTTGCCGGTGATCCCCTTGTCGATCAGGTCCACCAGAAACAGGTGATTGTCGGTGCCCCCGGAAACGATCTTGTAGCCGCGCTCGGCCATCACCGCGGCCATGGCCCGGGCGTTGGCCACCACCTGCTCCTGGTAGGCCTTGAACTCCGGGCGCAGGGCCTCCTTGAAGGCCACCGCCTTGGCGGCGATCACGTGCATCAGGGGCCCGCCCTGGGTCCCGGGGAAAACCATGGACTGCAGCTTCTTCTCGATCTCCGGGTTGGCGCGGGCCAGGATCAGACCGCCGCGGGGCCCGCGCAGGGTCTTGTGGGTGGTGGTGGTGGTGACGTCGGCGATGGGCACCGGGTTCGGGTAGACGCCCGCGGCCACCAGCCCGGCGACGTGGGCCATGTCGACCACCAACAGCGCCCCTACCCCGTCGGCGATCTCCCGGAAGCGCTGCCAGTCCACCACGCGGGAATAGGCGCTGAAGCCCGCGATGATCATCTTCGGGCTGTGCTCGCGGGCCAGGGCCTGTACCTGCTCATAGTCGATCTCGCCGGTCTCCTCGTCGAGGCCATACTGGACGGCATGGAAGACCTTGCCCGAGAAGTTCACCTTGGCCCCGTGGGTCAGATGGCCGCCGTGGGCCAGGCTCATGCCCAGGATGGTGTCGCCCGGTCTGAGCAGCGCCATGTAGACCGCGGCGTTGGCCTGGGAACCCGAGTGGGGCTGCA
>JABAHS010088529.1_pt3 | contig 32605 bp, 31 predicted proteins | sample 7062111 | NCBI WGS metagenome assembly JABAHS01 (sample SAMN14534600, study PRJNA622989) | marine sediment metagenome | biome: marine biome [ENVO:00000428]; feature: marine pelagic biome [ENVO:01000023]; material: deep marine sediment [ENVO:00002113]; isolation source: pool of 4 deep marine... | reverse complement strand
GAACAATCTCCTGGCCTTCTCACCCGAACCGTGGCAAAGCCCGGCATATTGCACTCCGGATTGCTTAAAAACCGAAATGACTTTTTCAATCTTACATTTACCCGCCCATTCCAGATGAAAACCGCCCATTACCAGAAAGATATCATCTTTCACCAAATCCTTCGCCGCATCGACGATGTTCACAATCCCCGGATGCGAACAGCCTACTATCAATACAGGGCCTTTGTCCGTCCGGACAATCAAAGACTGCTCTTTTATCCATTTTCCATGCTGGCCAGTAGACCATACATTTTCGCAAATCTTGATTGGCTGCCCCACCTCAACAACTTTTGCTCCCTGCGCCCGCACATCATCTTTGAATTTTTCGGCGAATGATTTCGGCATATAAACAGTCACCTCAGGATTCTTTTCAAGAAAGCTCTCTAATCCACCCGTATGGTCGGGATGAATGTGAGAGAGGAAAACTGTATCTATACTTTGCGGCTCTATCTCCAATTTCTCCATATTGACGAGCAAAGAGCTCTCCGGCCCGGTATCGAAAAGAATGGTCCTTTCAATTCCGGTCACAACACAGGAAAATCCCCACCCTGTTTCCAGTCCCTCCTTATACGGATTATTATCGCAAACTATTGTAATGTTTATATCTTGCATTTTGTCCCGAGTTCAGTTACGTAAGAAAGCTCGATTATAACCGATAAAATACGATTGGGAATATACCAAACCTCATTTTTTATTAGCAACCTACTGCTTTTTAAGTATAATTATATTTTTATCCGCCATTCTGAGGCTTATCGGTGGTTTGTTAAAGACCCGATTGAGGTCTTACTTGAGATGTTGTTAATTATCTGAATTTGAAGGAGATCATAATGTTTAAGTATCCTCTAATTAGTGCCGGTTTACTCCTTTGCTTTGCCTCCATCGGCTGCAGTGAAATTATTGAGGTTGTCAGACAGCCGAATACAAAAGAAACAAACAGCTTCTACATCGGCAACCGTCAGCCATTGACACCAAGTCCATTTGTTAAGCTGCCCATAGGTGCAATAAAACCACAGGGCTGGGTTAAGAAACAGCTTGAGCTGGAGGCCGAAGGCTACACCGGCCACCTGCTTGAAATCAGCCGATTCCTAAAAAAGGAAGACAATGCCTGGCTGAGCCCGGAAGGCGAGGGCCACAGCCCGTGGGAAGAGGTCCCCTACTGGCTAAAAGGTTACAGCAATCTCGGCTACGTGCTTGCTGATAAGCGAATTATCGACGAGGCACAAAAATGGATTGAAGCTACAATTGCAAGCCAGCGCGAAGATGGTTACTTTGGGCCACGTTCCAATCTTAAACGGATTGGCGGCAATAAGCCGGATGTATGGCCCAATATGATTATGCTCAACGTACTCCAGTCGTATTATGAATACTCAGGCGACGAACGAGTCATCCAGCTTATGACCAAATACTTCCGATGGCAATTGACCATCCCCGATGAGGATTTCCTCGAACCTTTCTGGCAGAACCAGCGGGCGAGTGACAACCTCGCCAGTGTCTACTGGCTCTATAATCGCACAGGCGACAAGTTCCTCCTGGAACTCGGCAGAAAAATCCACGACAACACTGCCGACTGGACCGGCGGCGTCGCAAGCTGGCATGTTGTCAACATCGCCCAGTGTTTCCGAGGACCGGCCGTCTTCTACCAGCAGTCCAAAGATCCCAAACACCTCAACGCAACAGAAAAAGACTACCAGACAGTAATGGGCATCTACGGCCAGGTACCGGGAGGCATGTTCGGAGCAGACGAGAACGCCCGCCCGGGCTACATTGGCCCCAGACAAGCCGCCGAAACATGCGCAATGGTAGAGATGATGCTCTCCGACGAAATGCTTCTTACATTCACTGGCGACCCCAAATGGGCCGACCGCTGTGAGGAAGTGACCTTCAACTCTCTGCCCGCCTCAATGACACCTGATATGAAAGCCCTCCATTACCTGACCGCTCCGAATATGATACTCTGCGACAGGCACAACAAATCCCCCGGATTACAAAATGGCGGCCCTATGCTACTGTTCAATCCGCATATTCACCGCTGCTGCCAGCATAATGCCGGTCATGGCTGGCCATACTACGCCCAACACCTCTGGCTCGCCACTCCCGACAACGGACTGGCCGCCGTTCTCTACGCATCTTCACAGGTAACTGCGAAAGTCGGCAAAGGAACAGAGGTAACGATTTCAGAATCAACACATTACCCCTTCGACGAGGAAATCGAACTTACTGTCAAAACCGAAAAACCGGTCCGCTTCCCCCTTTACCTGCGTGTCCCGGGCTGGACCAGGAATCCCCTTGTTGAAGTAAACGGGAAAAAAACAAAAATAAAAGCACACCCACGCTCTTACATAATGATTGAACGTAAGTGGAAAAATGGTGACAAAGTAAAACTCAATTTTAAGATGAGCATTTCGATCAAAAAGTGGGAGAAAAACAAAGACAGTGTCTCCGTAAACCGCGGCCCACTAACGTACTCGCTCAAGATTGGTGAAAAATATGTCCGCCAAGGCGGCACCGATAAATGGCCCGCATGGGAGATACATCCAACAACACCCTGGAACTACGGCCTGATTGTAAACCAGAAAACTCCAGCCTTATCCTTCGATATTGTACAAAAAGACTGGCCCGATGACGACCGGCCTTTTGAAGCCGATGCCGCTCCCATCCAACTGCATGCCAAGGCAAAGAAGATTCCTGAATGGATTAAAGACCACCTCGGACTCGTCGGAAAGATACAGCAAAGTCCCGTAAAATCAGATGAGCCCGTTGAAACGGTAACGTTAATACCGATGGGCTGTGCCAGACTCAGGATTTCCGCCTTCCCCACAATCGGCACAGGCCCTGATGCTCACAAGTGGAATCAGCCCCCAAAAACGTTACCTGCTTCCGCCTCGCACTGCTGGGGTTCCGATACCGTCCTGGCCCTCAGCGATAAGTCACTGCCAAAAAGCTCGAACGACCAGAGCATCCCACGCTTCACCTGGTGGCCCCGCAAGGGTACGACCGAGTGGGTACAATACAATTTTAACAAGCCGCATGAAATCTCATCCACAGACGTTTACTTCTTCGACGATACCGGCGGTGGAGGCTGTCGCGTCCCCAAGTCCTGGAAACTACTCTACAAGCATGGCGACCAGTGGAAACAGGTTCCCAATGCAGGAAGCTACGGCGTGGAAAAAGACAAATTTAATAAAGTGAGTTTCGACCAGATTAACACTCAGTCTTTACGAATCGAGGTACAGTTGCAGCCGGACTTCTCAGCCGGCATCCTCGAATGGCGAACTGACGCAAAAGAATTATAACAAAAGGATACACTTCGTTAAGGAAACGTAAATGGCAAGGCAAAAGATTACAATAGTCGGTGCGGGCAATGTCGGCGCGACAACAGCCCACATCGCTGCAACAAGACAACTCGGTGACATCATACTCATCGACATAGTCGAAGGACTCGCTGAAGGCAAAGCACTCGACATCGCCGAGGCCGGCCCTGTTCAGCTTTACGACTCATTCATAACCGGCACACGCGATTGGGAACAAACCGCCGACAGCAACCTCGTTATCATAACCAGCGGCCTTACCCGCAAGCCCGGCATGAGCCGTGACGACCTCCTCGCTAAGAACGTGCAAATCGTAAAAGATGTCAGCCAAAAAATAGTCAAACATTCACCCGACAGCAGCATTATCGTCGTCTGCAATCCCCTTGATGCGATGGTATACGCCGCATCTAAAGTCACAGGTTTCGAAAAAAATAAAGTTATGGGAATGGCCGGCGAGCTGGATTCAGCCAGATTCAGCTATTTTATTGCTTCCGAGATTGGCACAAGTGTAAAAGATGTAAAGTGCATCCTCATGGGTGGCCATGGTGATGATATGGTACCTTTACCGCGCTTCACTTCAATCGGTGGAAAACACTTAACCGACCTGCTCGATAAAGCAAAAATCGACGAGCTCATCGAACGTACACGTAAAGGCGGCATCGAAATTGTTAATCTGCTGGGTTACAGTGCATATTACGCCCCCGCTGCCGGTGCCTTCAAGATGGCTGATGCCATTCTCACCGACAAAAAAGCCGTAACATCATGCTGTGCCTATTGCGATACTGAATATGATGCCGGAGGATACTATGTAGGTGTTCCCGCCGTGCTCGGAAAAGAAGGCGTAGAGAAAATCATTGAGCTGGACTTGAACGATTCTGAGCTTGCCCAGTTTAAAAAATCTCTCGACCACGTAAAACAGCTCGCGGAACAGGTCGACAAACTACTCTAAGGCGGCGGAGAACTCATAGTCGTAAACATCCAGACCTCACCCGGGGTTTTTCCCCAGCTATTGACCGCATCGATACGCCAGTAGTAAGTGGTACCAAAGGCCATCGTACCGGGCTCGAAGGTTGTGGTGGTCTGATTACCCCGGAATGTACCGGGACTGTTCGTACCGAAGTACACATCGTACGATATGGCATCAAATCCGGCCGACCAGCTCAAGTCAGAATTTATATCGACCCCTAACACACCATCGGTTGGATTCGGATTACTCACCTCACCCGGTAGCGGTCTGATTGGAGATGTCAGCCAGCTTCCGACTAAGACAGCCAGGTCGTTAGAATCTACTATACCATCACCGGTGGGCGGCGGTGCAATATCGGCTGAGGGAATACCCGGCCCCTGCAGCCACTGACCGGCAAGTATCGAATAGTCATCGGAGTTTACGATACAATCATGATTAAAGTCGGCATCATACAGGCACAGCGTCTCCTGCCGGAGTATCTCCAAGTACAGATAACCATAATCGCTGTAGTAGTCACCTTCCGTATAGTAGTCTCCGGAAACCGAATCATCCACGTTGGTTATACCCGCCGTCCCCGCTGTAGGCTCAATCTGCGTATCCTCATGCCACTCGTTGAACGAGGTGACCATCAGCATATTCTCGGCCATGGCGTCGACTTTCGGTACAACGACATCTCGCAGCATACTCCTGAACAAATCGCCCTCCTGCGAAAGAGGATTGTCTTCAAAATACCGTGGTGCTCCGCTATGACCTTCACGAACCCCCCTGTCGTTGAATCCCGGTGATGCAAATGGTATCAATCCGACGCCGACACTATTGGCGGCCGTTTTGGCATCGTTCAGGATATCTTCCAGCCGGTTCAATGCCGCTTGAGTCGAACCGTAGCTACCCAACGTCTGACCGTAAACATCATAAGCCGTGACGGCGTCCCATTTGCCTGCATAGCTTGAGTTATAATAACGGCCGAATATGTCGTCTGCTACGATATACAAACTGGGGAAAGACGCACGCAAACCGGCAAGTGCCGTATCCCCTTGATTTCTAAAATACACTCGCGTCAGATAGATAAAAATAACCGGTCTCCCGTCTATCTTCAGGTAATTCGGATTCCCGAAGTAATTGTCGGACAAATATTGAACGTCAGGCACCAGCCGGGAATAGTCGGGATTATCGAATGATCCCAACCGTCCTGTCGATTCATACATTATCGCGTACTTCAGTTCGCCGGCTTGTTCGTGCGTGAGGATGTGGTTCTTGATAATATTATCTTCAAAGCCGCCGGGACCCCACCAACTGCAAGCCCAGAAATGGATGTTCGCCTGAACGCTCTGGTTGATATGCGCCGCAATCACATCAGGGTTCGAATTATCGTAATGACCAAGCATCGGACCCTGCTTCGGCGCCAGATGGTCGCGAAGTGTATTACCAAAGCCGTGTCCACCCGTCCCCGGCCCATGCCATGGATAATAATAAACCCCCACCATAATGTCACCGGCCGAAGCTATGCACACCATCCCAAGCAATAATATTACCATTGCCTGCAAAGTCTTTTGATTGATTGCCCGCCTCACTTGATTCTTCGCAAAGATCTTTTGTTTCTCAAATTATCCGAAATTTCCAATATAGACTAACAAATATTCCTCCCGGAACCTCCAATATGTCTATACTACCAAATCCACCCCCAATTTCCAACCGATTTCATCCTCAACCGATTGTTACTTCCGTCTACATCACGCGCATTTAGGCCGAAATTTGCCTCAAATGAGCAAATTTTCACTTATTTATTGAAAAACAGACCGTAATATCATATAGTAACCGTTTTTATTACTAATCCAGGGAAGAAGAATGGAATTGATAAAGCAAATAAAGCAGGCTGAAGCACAGGCCAGGCAGATTATAGAACAGGCCAAAGCCGACGCGGCTAAACAGGCCGAAATGGGCCGGCAGAATCGACAGCAGGATCTGGCAAATGCCGAGCAGCAAAGAAAGAAAGCAACCGAAGCCGCCGTCGCAGCAGCCCAAAAAGGGGCCTCGGCCGAAGTTGAAAGTCTCAAAGCCAAAGCCCAAAACGAACGTCAACAGTTACGCGAAAAAGCAAATAATAAAATGCCCCCGGCAGTGGCAAAGGTAATGGAGTACTTGCGTTCCCATTCTGCATCATAATTACAGATGGGTGTCCCAAAAGAGGATAAATATGGCCATTGCTCAGATGGAAAAAGTTATTATCGTCACCCACCGCTCACAGGCCTCTGACCTTCTCGAGGCCCTACAGCACGAGGGAATTTGCCACATACTAAACGCCGATGAGGCCATGGTCAGCAGGGACGCTCCCGAACTCGCCGCCACAGCCGAAAGGCCCAGAGATATCGAAAACCTGCTAAACCGCCTCACAAGAAGCATCGAATTCCTCAAAACATATGCAAAACCCCAAAAAGGCCTTGCCTCCGTACTCGCCCCGCGTGCCGTTATTGATGCCCAATCATATAACAGCGTCGTTTCCGATCGACAGCTTATCAATGTTATCGACCAGGCCGAGCAAACACAGACAGAAATAGAACAGCTAAATTCCGAATGCGAAAACCTCACCGCAACNNCACCGCAACCATAAATATGCTTGCTCCCTGGGCTCCTCTGGAAACACCCGTGGAGGAAATCGGTGGACTTCAACAGGCAACCTGTCTCCTTGGTCTTATCCCCTCCCAGCATCTTGAACAGACGGCCGAACAGCTTAAAGAGTTCGGTGCAGCCTTCCAGCCACTCGGAACCGCTGCCAACAGGCACGCCTGCATAATTATTGCCCTCAATGAAAACATCGCCGACGTCCAGAAGATGCTCCGTTCCGTCGAGTTTGAACCTGTCAACTTCGAACGCATGACCGGGACTGTCGCAGAACTAACAGACCGTTACCAAAAGGAACTGGACCAGGCAAAAAAACAATTGCAGGACCATTACGATAAAGCGTCTTCACTGTCTGAAAATCTCCTCAACCTGCAAATCCTTCACGACCATTACACAAACCTCTTAAACAGGGAGGAAACCAGAGGCACCGCCCCTGCAACCGAGCACACCGTCATCCTCGAAGGATGGGTAAAGAAAAGAGAATATCCCCTACTGGAAAAAATCGTCTCTAATTTCCAGGCCTCTAGTCTTACAAAAATCGAACCCGCCGAGGACGAAGAAATTCCCGTCGAAATAGAAAACAAATCTGGAATCAGACCGTTCGAAGTCATTACCCGCCTCTACGGCATGCCCCAGCGTATTGAAGTTGATCCCACAGTATTTCTCGCCCCATTCTTCGCACTGTTCTTTGGCCTGTGCCTTACAGATGCCGGTTATGGACTCATAATGGTTGCCTTATCAATATACCTCTTGAGAAAACTTCAGGGTGACAAAAAATTTGCGGCCCTCATGGTAATCTGTTCCCTAAGCACCATCTTATGTGGTGCTTTAACTGGCGGATGGTTCGGAGACGCAGTACAAATTCTTGGCATATCTCCGTTGTCGAAGGCAAGGGATGCAATACTCCGTTTCGGTTTTGATCCTGCCCAAAATCCAGAGATATTCTTCCGTCTTGCCCTTGGCATTGGATATATACAACTTCTCAGTGGCATACTCGTTGCATTTTTCTATAAGCTGCGTCAAAAGCGCTTCGTCGAAGCTACATGTGCCCACTTGACCTGGTTTGTCATGCTGAACTGTTTTGCCGCATACTTCTTCAGCACAAAGCAACTGTTCGTCCCCGAAGAATACGGCCGGTTCTTTCTGAAATTAGCAATCATACCTGCTTTCTTGATCGTCCTTTTCAGCCATAACGAGGGAGGAATCCTGGGAAGGCTCGGAATGGGAGTTTTCAATCTCTTCAGCGCAATCTTTTACATAGGTGATATTCTTAGCTATGTCAGACTCATGGCGCTGGGTATGGTTACGGCGGGACTCGCGGTCGCCATCAACCAGTTTGGGGTAATGGCCAGTGATGTTAAGTATGTGGGCCCGGTTTTAGCCGCTTTAGTACTTGTTGGGGGACATGCATTTAACATGGGAATCTCTGCGCTTGGAGCGTTTGTCCATACACTCAGACTTCAATACGTCGAGTTCTTTCCAAAATTTTTCGAAGATGGTGGAAGACTCTTCCAACCGTTCACAAAGAAGTACAATCATATATACATTAGCAAAAATTAAATATAATTTAGGAGAACTTGGAAAATGGAAGGTTTAATTGGATTGGCAATTGCAATGATTGGAACAGCAATGGCGGTCTTCATGGCTGGTATCGGCTCCGCTATCGGAATCGCCACCTCTGCCAGAACTGCCACAGGAGTGCTCAGTGAAAAACCCGAACTATACGGAAAACTCTTCCTGATGGTTGTACTGCCCAGCACACAGGGTGTCTACGGTTTCCTTGTCGGATATAATCTCGTCGGCGCTCTCATTGGTCCTCAAGCACCGCAGCTAACCCTTTGGTCGGGCATCGCAATACTTGCGGCCTGCCTGCCGGTTGCCATCGGCGGATTGGCTTCGGGTATTCATCAGGGACGTGTGGGTGCAGGAGGTATCCTCATGGCTGCCAAAAAACCGGAAATGGCCTTCAAAGCCGGCGTTATCTATGCCGTTATGGTCGAGCTATACGCTGTTTTGGGTTGGCTGGTGTCTACGCTCGCTACGGGCGCAATCATCGAAATGGCAAAAACCTCAACGGCCTTATAAATTACAATTAGTTGATTAGAACGGATAGTAGTATGGGCACAGAAGATGTTATTGAAAAGATCTTAGCCGAAGCAAAGGCCGAGGCTAAGAAGATAAAAAAACAGGCCGAGGAAAAAGAGGCCGCCGAGCAGGAAAAATTTAGCGAGCAACTGGACGAGCACAAAAAGCAGACAAACGCTCTCGCCGAGAAGCTCGGCAGAGAGAAAAAGCTCCACCTCCTGGCGGCCGCAAGAATGGATATTGCAAAAGAACACCTCGCCGAAAAAAGCAAAATCCTCGACGAAGTCTTCGAACAGGCACGCCAGCAATTGCATAAACTATCCGACGACCAATACAAAAATCTCTGTACCAACCTGATGCTCGAAGCCGTCGAAACAGGTGACGAAGAGGTCATCATCGACACAAGCGAAAAAAGGATAGACGAGAAATTTATCAGGCAGATTAACCATAAATTAGGCCCCGAACGCAAAGGAAATCTAAAACTCTCAAACCAAAAACAACAAATCGGGGCCGGTTTCATCTTAAAACGAGGCAAAATTAAAAACAACGTCTCGCTGGACGTGCTCCTGGCACGGGCCCGAAAAGACCTCGAAATCGATTTGGCAAAGGACCTCTTCTCATAACCGGCTATTCCCGGTATGGGATAATAACTAAGAGCTATGAACCACGAACAACGAACTGCCGTCTTGGATTTTTACACGTACCCGCCTGTCGGCACGGACGACTGGCGATATGTGTACCAGTCTGCTCAGGTGCGCGTCCTTGAATTGCAGATGCTCACCAGGGCGGCTTTTCTGGATATGGCCAACGCTGAAAACTTCCCAGCCGCTGTCGACCTGTTGTCCGCCACTGAATATGCCATGCAGCGTTCCGAGAAAAGCTCTATGGAAATGGAGAATAACCTGCTACTTAGGAGAGCTGCCGTCCGGGAGATGTTCGCCGATTTAATCCTCGACAAGCCAATTGTAAAACTGTTCAAAACACGGGATGATTTCGCAAATCTCCGTCTGGCAGTCAGGCGAACGGTAACCGATAAACCTATAGGCACCGATTACAGCGCCGATGGCAATTTCCCGCCGGAACAGTTCGAGCAAGTCTTTGCTGAGGAAAACTACACAGAGTTCCCCGATTACATGGCCGATGCCGCAGACCGCGCGGTCCTGGCCTACTATCGAAACAAGGATATTCGCCAGGTTGATAACGCTATAGACAGCGCCCAGGCCGAGTATAATCTAAAACAGGCACGCCTGCTAAACAGCATCTTCCTGCTTGGGCTTTTCAAAATACAGATTGACCTGACTAACATTCGCACGATGCTCCGCCTCAAATTCACCGAGTCCGAACAGCGTAACGTATTCTTAAAAGGCGGCTTCATAGAATTGGAACGCTTGGAACGCGGCACAGAGCTCGGCTACGAAGCCCTTGCCCCGTTGTTCTTTGTAACCCCCTACTACCATCTTGTTGAGGCGGGTGCCGCTTATCTTACCTCGGACAAATCTTTCTTAAGGATTGAGCAGCAGTGCGAAGAGCACCTGACCGGATTTTTGAAAACAACGGTTCAGATTACGGCCGGCCCTCAGCCGATTATCGCATATTTACTTTTGAAGGAAAATGAAATCCGTACTGTACGTTTAATATTGACCGCCAAGAAAAACAACCTGGATACGAAACTTATTTTAGACCGTATCTCATGAAACGAAATACAAAACACAATATAGGATTATGTCATTCTATTTGCCTGACTTTCGTCTTTTTGGGCATTGCTTTTTTCACTGCTTATAATGTCCGGGCGGATACCGACAGCAAATATCTTGATGCGGTACGCACCTATGCCGATAACGTCATAAAACAAGGCAAAGACGTTTACGGCCAAAAGCATACTCCCATGTTCGTAGATGGTTTGAACATACACACCCACGAACCACCAAGATGGAAAAGAAGCGGAAAAGTCTGGATACTTTCCAACCTTGCCAGTCATCAGAATCTTTTCCGCACTCTCGTCGCACTTACTAATATTACAGGCGATCCAAAATACCGCCGGGAAGCTGAACAGGCCATCGAATTTGCATTCGAAAACCTAACCAGCCCCAACGGCCTCCTCTACTGGGGAGGACACATGGCCTACGATGCACAGGCCGATGCGCTCTGCATGGAGCAGTATCAACACGAATTGAAATGCCACTATCCTTATTACGAGCTCATGTGGCAGGTGAATCCAAAGGCTACGAAAAAGTTCCTCGATTCATTTTGGGCAGCTCATATACTCAATTGGTCAAACCTGGAAATGAACCGCCACGGAAGCACGAAAAAATCACTCGACGATCCCTGGCAGAACGAATACGAAGGCGGCCCCGTTTTCTTCTGGGGCACAGGTCTGTCCTTTATAAACACAGGCTCTGACCTCTTTTACGCAGGCGCGATGCACTCTAAACTGTCTGGCCAAGAACAACCCCTAATCTGGGCAAAGCGACTGGCATATCGATACGTCGAAACCAGAAATCCCAAGACAGGCATCGGAGGATACCAGTTCAGCCAGAGCAAAACAGCATATTGCAACGGCCCCGCAATACGCGGAGACCGCGCGAAATATCAGTACGGCGACGATTTCAAAGGACACTTCGTCGTCGAAGGCACATTGTTCCCATGCTATGGAAGTACCCCCGTCGTCAAACCGAGAATTTGCCAGTTCCTGCTCTCGGAAACCCTGGGCCCTGATGGCAAAGAATTCAAACAATGGGCCCTCGAAGAATTGACAGCATGGGGAAAAGTCGCTTACCGAAAAAAGGACAACTCATTTATCCCAATGCTCACAGATGGGACTTCCATGGAGGGATATTTCTGCAAAAAGGATGGATACTTCGGCCCCAAGGGCAGGGTCATGAAAGCAGGACGGGCAGGCCCGATAGACTTCTGGACTTACACCCTCGCTTACCGCCTCACAGGTGATAAATTCATGTGGGAAATGGCGCGTAATATCGCTATGGGCAATAGCTACGGTGATATCGGCAAAACAGCAAACGATGAGTCCAGATTAAACACAAAAATAAATAGCTCCTCTCCGGAGCTTCTCCTTGCTTTCCTTGAGCTTTATAAAAAAACAAAAAAAATCCCTTACTTGAAGATGGCGGAAAGTATCGGCGATAATATCGTTGCAAACCAGTTCCATAAAGGATTCTTCGTAAAAAGCGGCCAACACCTCTTCTGCAAATTCGATACTGTCGCCCCGCTCGTTCTCCTTCATCTTGATGCCGCATTGCAGGGGAAATCGAAAACTCTGCCCCGAGTCTGGCCCGGCCGTTCGTTCTTCCACTGTCCGCATGATGGAGTGGGACGAACCTACGACAACAGTGTCATTTACAATCGCAGAATTGGCTCCAAGCCCGCCGCCGATTTCAATACGAAGGACGAAGATGCTCGGTCACTACTCATAGCCGCAGACCGTGGTGACCTTCAAAAGGTCCTATCGCTCATTTCAGAAGGCGTTAATGTCAACACAGCAACCAAATACGGCGTTACCTCCCTGCACAAAGCGGGCGAGCAAGGCCAAAAGGATTTAGCTAAACTGCTTATTGCCAATGGCGCAGATGTCAACGCACGTGACAAAGACGGCATCACACCTCTGCACTACGCCGCTGGTCAAGGCCACAGAACCGTGGCAGAACTCCTCATCGCCAAAGGAGCCAATGTGACCGCTAAAAACACCGATTACCTTACGCCTCTGCATTTCGCGGCGCTCGGAGGTTCCAAGGATATGGCAAGGATGCTTCTGGCTAAAGGAGCCGATGTAAATGCAAAGGACAAGTTGCGCATTACACCTCTGCACTATGCGGCCAAGGCAGCCCATAAGGATGTAGCCGAGTTCCTTATCTCCAATGGTGCCGATGTCAACACAAGAAACTCCGATGGAAGTACCCCTTTGTACTTTGCGGCCCTTCGAGGCCACAAGGACATGGCAGAACTTCTTATCGCTAAGGGCGCCGACGTCAATACAAAGTCAGATGCTGGCTGGACGCCCCTGCAAAGAGCGGCCTCTGCAGGCCATAAGGATGTAACAGAACTCCTTATCGAAAAAGGCGCCAATGTCAACATCCAGAACAATCGGGGCCAGAGTGCGTTGTCTATGGCGAAAGAGAAAGGGCATAAAGAAATCATTGAACTCTTGCGCAAACACGGAGCAAAAGAATAACGAACGAGTAAACGAGATACGAAACTATGGAAGGTAAAATAGCAGTTTTAGGTGATACTGACTTCGTCATGCCGTTTTCGGCAATGGGCCTCGATACCTACGCCACGGCTGATACAGTCGACGATATCAAAGAAAACACCAACAAAATTATAGAAGGCAAATACGCCCTCGTAGTAGTTGCCGAAAATATTGCCCCAAAAACTGAAGAGGTCTTTTCTGATTACCAGAATACTCCCACTCCGTGTATCGTGGTTGTGCCCTTTACAACTGAATCAAAGGGCTTTGCAACACAGGCCCTGGGAGAGGCGCTTAGATTAGCCACAGGTATAAATATTTTACAGGATAATTAATTTTGATGTCTCACGGTCGACATGCTTTCTCGACCGCGAGGCGCCATACATGAGGACAAAAATAATGGCTGATAAAAAAACGGGCAGGATAGTTAAAGTTGCTGGTCCTGTTGTTATTGCCGAGGGTATGACTGGCGTGCGAATGTACGATGTTGTCAGAGTCGGCAACCTGAATCTCATAGGTGAAATCGTCGAACTGCACGAGGACCGGGCGTCTATTCAGGTCTACGAAGAGACCACCGGCATAGGCCCCGGCGAACCGGTCACCGATACCCAGGCCCCCTTGAGCGTCGAATTAGGACCGGGCCTGATTGAAAGCATTTACGATGGTATACAAAGACCTTTGAACGCCCTCGTCGAAGCCGAAGGTGAATTCATGAGCAGAGGCAATTTGCTCCCCGGCCTGGACCGTGAAAAGAAATGGCACTTTCAACCTTTAATTAAAGACGGAGCAAAAGTAGGCCCCGGCGATATCATTGGACAGGTACAGGAAACAACACAAATCCTGCACAAGATTATGGTACCCTTCGGAGTCTCGGGAACTGTCCACAAAATTTCTGAAGGTGATTATCCCGTCGATCAGCCCGTCGCCGTTTGCACCGCCGAAGATGGCACAGAAACCGAGCTTAAACTGATGCAAAAATGGCCCGTCCGCAACGCAAGGCAGCTAAAAAACCGCCTGACTCCTGACACCCTCCTCGTCACGGGACAGCGCGTTATAGACAGTTTCTTCCCCGTCACCAAGGGCGGCACCGCTTGTGTCCCCGGACCTTTTGGAACTGGAAAAACCGTCGTCCAGCACCAGTTGGCAAAATGGGTGGATGCCGACGTAGTCGTATATGTCGGCTGCGGGGAACGTGGAAATGAAATGACCGACGTCCTGATGGAATTCCCCGAACTGAAAGACCCGCGAAGCGGCGAGCCCTTAATGAAACGTTCGGTACTGATTGCAAACACATCCAACATGCCCGTCGCTGCCAGAGAAGCCTCCGTCTACACCGGAATCACCATAGCCGAGTACTTCCGCGATATGGGCTACACCGTCGCCCTTATGGCGGACAGCACAAGCCGATGGGCCGAAGCGATGCGTGAGATATCCACTCGTCTGGAGGAAATGCCTGCCGAGGAAGGTTATCCCGCCTACCTTGCCGCCCGTATTGCCGCATTCTATGAAAGGGCCGGCCGAGTCCAGTGTGCCGGAACCCCTGAGCGTGAAGGCGCTTTATCAATTATCGGTGCCGTAAGCCCGCCCGGCGGAGACCTCTCAGATTCTGTCGTACAGGCGACCCTGCACGTCGTAAAGGTCTTCTGGTCACTGGAAGGCAGGCTCGCCTACCAAAGGCACTTCCCTGCGATAAGCTGGCTAACTTCCTATTCCTTCTATAAGGATTCGCTAAAAGACTGCTTCGAAGATAAAGATCAGGGCCGGGAAATGGAGCAAATGACCGTCGAGGCAATGGCCCTCCTGGAACAGGAGGCTGAGCTCCTTGAGATTGTTCGCCTCGTCGGTGCCGAGGCCTTGTCACCAACGGATAGAGTGTCCCTCGAAACCTCAAGGTCAATTCGCGAGGACTACCTCCATCAAAATGCCTTTCACGAAGTCGACACCCACACTTCGATGCCCAAGCAATACGAGATGCTAAAAACAATACTGCACTTCCACAAGCAGGCACTTGTGGCAATCAAGGCTGATGTCGAAACCGCTGATATCTTCAAGCTAACCGTTCGGGAAGACATCGCAAGGGCAAAATACATCCCGCAGGCGGAAATAGATAAAATTGCAGACATAAGGAAAACTATTGAAGACCAAATGAAGAAACTACATGCTTCAGTGGCAACTTAAATAGCCCCGGGCAAAATACGAAACACGCTTCGCGCTTAACGAAACAGGAGTTTTGAATGTTATCAATAAAAGAATATCAAACAGTTTCAAGTATTGCCGGCCCCCTGATGATGGTCGAGATGGTCGACGAGGCCAAATACGGCCACATCGTCGATATCGAACTGGCCGACGGCTCAATACGTCACGGCCAAATACTGCAGGTGGAAAACGACAAAGTCCTCGTACAGGTCTTCGAGGGAACCCGGGGTATCGACGTCGACAAAAGCACCGTTCGCTTCTTGGCCAAACCACTTGAACTGGCTGTCTCCCCCGAAATCCTCGGTCGCGTTTTCTCAGGACTCGGAGAACCAAAAGACGATGGCCCACCTCTAATACCCGAAAAGCGTCTGGATATTAACAGCAGGCCAATCAATCCCTACGCGAGAGACTATCCCAACGAATTTATTCAGACCGGCATCTCTACAATCGACGGTTTAAACCCCCTCGTTCGGGGCCAGAAGCTGCCGGTCTTCTCCGGTGCGGGCCTGCCACACGACCAGATAACCGCACAGCTTGCCCGTCAGGCAACCGTTCTCGGCAAGGCCGAAGCATTTGCCGTTGTCTTCGCGGCAATGGGTATCACGTTCGAAGCAGCCCAGTTCTTCATCAACGACCTGCACGAAACAGGAGCTATCGAGCGGGCTGTGATGTTCGTAAATCTCGCCAACGACCCGGCCATCGAACGAATCGCCACGCCGCGGTTTGCCCTCACAGCGGCCGAATACCTCGCGTTCGAACTGGACATGCACGTCCTGGTAATTCTCAATGACATGACAAACTACTGCGAAGCACTCCGCGAAATCAGCGCCGCCAGAAAAGAGGTACCCGGCCGGCGAGGCTATCCCGGCTATCTATACACAGACCTGGCGACTGTTTACGAAAGGGCCGGCAGAATCAAAGACAAAAAGGGCTCGATCACAATGGTCCCCGTATTAACAATGCCCGAGGATGACAAAACCCACCCCGTCCCTGACCTTACCGGCTATATCACCGAAGGCCAGATTATTCTCTCCCGCTCGCTGCATAGAAAGGCCGTCTCTCCGCCGGTCGATGTCCTTCCAAGCCTTTCCCGCCTGAAAGATAAAGGCATCGGCGAAGGCAAGACCCGCGAAGACCACGCCGACCTTTACAACCAGCTTTACGCCGCTTATGCCCGCGGCAAAGAAGCACAGGAGCTGGCAGCAATTATGGGTGAAGCCGCCCTCTCCGAGGAAGATAAAAAATACATGACCTTCGCCGATAAGTTCGAGGCCGAATATGTCTCTCAGGATTATTATGATAACCGCCCCGTCGAACAGACACTGGACCTCGGCTGGGAACTGCTCAGCATGTTTGAAAACGTCGAGCTAAAACGCATCGACATAAAACTCATAGAAAAGTATATGCCGAAGTTCCGCAAAGCGGAACGTGAAGCGTGAAGAGTGAAGTGTGAAGCGGAAAAGAATGAATACAAAGGAAAAGATTAGGAATTTTAAGGATTTAGATGTGTGGAAGAAAGGTATAGAAATTGTCAAAGACATATACAAAACTGTAGATGGCTTTCCCAAAAAAGAATTATATGGTTTGGCAAGTCAAATACGGCGTTCTTCTATTTCTATACCATCGAATATTGCCGAAGGTTTTAACAGGTTTCACAATAAGGAATATAGACATTTTTTATATATAGCATTGGGGTCCTGTGCAGAGTTGGAGACCCAAATTGAAATAGCGGTAGAGCTTGAATATATAGACAATGAAAGAAAAGCTCTTTTACTGGAAAAGCTTGACCATGAATCTCGCATGCTCAGGAACTTAATCAAAAAGCTTAACTGAACTTATGTTAGGAGCGGAAAGCGAAATACGAGATACGCTTCACGCTTCACGAGATACGCATTATGCTGGCCAACGTGAACGCAACTCGAATGCAGCTTTTATACCTTCGCAAGCGCGTGGCCTTGGCCCGCCGCGGCCATCGCCTGCTAAGCGAAAAACGGGATGAGATATCTCGACAGTTAATTCGCATAGCCCGTCAAATTCGGCCGTTGCGAAAAAAGGTCGAGACCGAGCTTTCACAAACTTTTCGACGCTTCATGCTTGCCCGTGCAACAATGGAGCCCGAAGACATAAAAGCCGCCCTTGAGGTCCCTACAAAGAAATTTTCATTGGCTATAGAATTAGCAAGCGTAATGAACGTAAAGGTCCCGCACCTGACAAAGGAGATGGAAGGCGAGATTATCTGTTACGGCTATGCAACAACTTCCGGTGAGCTGGACGTCGCGCTGCTGGCTTTGGAGCGTGCCTTTGATTCTTTAATCGAGTTGGCCGAGAAGGAAAAGCAGGCCCGCCTCCTCGCTACCGAGCTTCAGATGACCCGCCGAAGGGTAAACGTCCTGGAGCACGTCGTCATCCCCGAACTGGACGAGACCATCAGGTTCATCTTCGACAAACTCGCAGAAGCCGAACGCGACAACACCTCCCGACTTATGAAAATAACCGATATAATCCGCGCATAATTAGCCCTCATGTTTTACATGTGTTTGTCATTCCTGCAAAACCATGTTCGTTCTCAATGATCTTTTTTAAGAATCCGTCTACTGCCTTACTTTGTCAACAATTACTCAGGTTGCATACATTGCGCCGATAGCTTTTATGAGATAACTTATAAGTATAGATACAACCGCAGTCAGCAATGGAAAGATGTAAACAGTTAAAAACCTCCGTAACGTACTTATGTCAAATGGCCAAACCGGGATCTGGTTAACGAGCTCCTTTAGTTTTTGCAGACGGTCGATCATCTCCTCATCTTTCTTGGCCATTGACCGTTCCTCTAATTCTTGCATTATCCGAGTATATTCGTTCTGCAATTGTGTCGCCACCTTTGCCTGTTCTGCCTGTTTCGCCGACAACATACTCTTTCTAAAGGGAAGAAGGGGACCTATGAAAATAACCGGCCCCAAAGTAATATAAGCAACAAAACCCGCAACGAGCAACGGGATTGTGCGGGCGTCTCCTCGCTCTATATTTACGGCTAACAAGGCAAGCAAATTCAATCCGACAACAGCCAACAGATATTGGTTCCTAATACCAATATATCCCACGGCCCTAAGCCCGCAGCAATTGTCATAGTGGAAAGGCCAGATCCTGATTTTAAAGTTCTTAGTAAGGCTGAACAGTAAAGCTATCGTAGCCAGTCCCTGGCTTGCATAAACGCTTACGATCCAGTAAAACAACGGAATCTGCCAGCATAAATACACCCAGCCTGCGGCATTTACTTTTCCATCGTCGCCCCCCCAACCTGTATAGCCCTCCAGCGTTAATACCGATTTATAATTAGCGAAAGCAACGGCGAAAGCCACCAGTACGCCGCCTAACTGGCCAAAAACATTTACCATTTTGTATCTCTTGTTCCATGTACTCACAAACTCACTGACTTTTTCGCCGCGATATGTCGCACTCCCGCTTATAATACTGGCAATCCGCCTCGGAACCATACTGCGCTCCGAGAGAGCAAATATTACTAACAAAGGAAGTGTAACAAGGTACATAAACATCACATTCCAGTCATTCAGGAAGCCGACTTTGAGCCCCAAATTCGCATCACGCCTCAAATTGTGTGGCACCATTAACAACACAATAATCAGAGGAATCCCATAGAAAAGAAATGCCGTGATGAACCAGGGCATGAAATAGGTCTTCAGAAATGTCTCCTTTTGTACGGGTGGACGCGTGAAAAGGTGGTGCAATAACGAACAACCGCATATATCTAACTTGCCGAATTCGTTCTCAATATTTTCAGTAAGATTTTCAGAATCCACAATTACCTCCATTTATTCCAATTAGATCTTGTAATATCTTATCGATACCATACACGAATCCAAACCTTCTGATTCGCCGCGTTAGATTGGCCGGAAAGTCTTAAGTCCGGTGTTATTCTTCTCATCTTGCACCCACTTCGCGTCCCATTCTTCCGAGAATTTTAGCCGTTCCCGGCTAACAGCACAACATCCTTTCGGCCTTTTTCAAAAAGATAATCCCCCCATCCTTCTCCCCTCCTCCGCATATATAAGCCGACACAGAACACTCAAATATTGATAATAAATTTAAAAAAACTTTTCGCCTCTGACCGATAAAACCGCTCGTCTTTCCGCCGGCCAACCGAAATTGCCCTTTAAAGCCATATCCTGCTAATATTCTTTTGAAACAAAAAGCTGTTTTTGATATAATTCTATGAACATTTGAAAACGAATTTATGGGGGAACAAATGCGGAATAAGATTAAAAAACTGGCGTTTCTTACAATGATTGTGGTTGTAATTCTATCTGTTTTAGGCGTTGCAAAATACCTAAATATGCAGCCAAAACAAATCGTATCCGGCCTGACATCACTGGCCACGCAACTGCAAACGCAAATACACACACAACTGCAAACACAACTACAACCAATTGAACACCTGTCAACAACAGAAAAATTGTGCTTCCCTGCCGCGATGTTCTTACTTTTAATATTAAGAACTACGATGGTAAGAAGAATTACCGGCTGAAGCTTACGAGTTGATAACTGAATATGTAAATTCGCGTAAGTGTCGTGCATAAATACTCACTTTCGCGGCTACAAAATATATGGCGACAATGCTGATAATACGCCCCCCGCTCCTCGGCTTTATATTTTATCTATCCGCAGGCGATTTCTGTATATCTCTGTTGCCCTGTCAAAATCCGCCCTGCTTAAATTCAGCTTGTCAAAAAGCTCATCAGGCAACGCAGTCGATATAATATCGCCGCTCGGATCGCTGGCCGATACAAAATGCGACAAAAATATTATCCCACCCGGAAAACTGAAGTCCCCGTTAACAAGCGGCGTATGATGTCTCAATACCCCTTCCTGAATGACCGGTAAAAGATTCCACTTCCGGCAGATTTGCTTCCCAACTTCACAGTGATTGGTCCCCAGCGTCGCTTTTTCCTCCTGCACAATCGATGCCATCTTGTCCCATAACGTCCCCAAAACGTGTGCGCCGGTCTTATCACTCGCCACAAGAATGGTCAGACGGCCCACATCATGAATCAGGCCGGCAAGGGCATAGACTTCACACTCATCACGCGGCATATCTGAAATCTCCGCCAGAATACGGCACCCGATAGAAACCTCCTCGGAGTGGTCAACATATTCGTTCAGATACTTCAGCGAGGCGAACTCATCCTGTATAACGTGACGAGCATAAGATATCCCAATCAACTGGACCAAAGGCTGGATACCAACCTCCCTCACGGCATTGGTGATAGTCTCAAAATCCCTGTCTTTACCGAAATAAGAACGAGCCAGATTCAATAGCTCGTCCCTGAGTTTGGGATCGCTTTCTATCAGGCGAATCAGTTCTGCGCCATCTGTGCTTGGCTTCACCGCGGCCGAAAGCAATCTGTCAATATCGGTGGGGAAAAGCGGCAGGCTTTCCACCAATTGCGTTATCCTGTTGGATAGTTCTTCTCGGTTCTTCATTTTTCCCTCCATGACTATTCGCCTTTGTACTCAACGGCACCCGGCTAAAAAAAAACACAGACTCCAAACTCGTTTCTACTCGTTTGATATCGTCTCATCACAAACTACTTATACAAACCGACAATGTCAAGGCTAAATTACTGTTCCATAAAAAGTGAAGCGCATGTCGCTAAGGTTGACGAAGATGAACAAATTACTCCGACTATACTTATTATGCGAGGCTTCAAACCTATCGCTAATGATACCTGCGAAGTTTCTTTTCGGCCAGCGCCCTTTTGACCCAGTCGACTATGGCAGGAGTGTAATCATAATTCTCAAGGTCGCCGATATCATCCGGGTCAAACGGCCCTGCCGCTCCCAAAATCTCACCCATGGCAGTGCTTTTGATAGCGTAAACCTTGCCATTCTCATGCTGCCAAAATCCCTTTATCGTTTGCATCAGTTCTTCCTCATTAAATCGGTCCCCGACAGGCTTTCACTTACTTGTTGTTGGGGGGCGGGGACCCATTCATTTTGTCTTCAACAGTTTTTCATATTCCATCTCGAAACGCAGCTTATGCTTGATCTCCTGCTCGGCCAGGGCCATAAGAGTCTCGTATGAATCTTCATCTCGAGCATTTGCCGCCAGTTTCACATAAAATCTAAAAGCCGCATCCTCCTTTTGTATACCCAAAAGCAGCATGTCTTTGTAATCCATATCGATCCAGCTGTCAGGTTCTCCAGTATCAATCCGCTCTTTGAATAACGGTTTTTGCGATTCCTTCATGACCTTACCCGTCTTCAGAATTTCCAGTTCCAGCTTGGCCTTATGCTCTAATTCTTCATCGGCCAGTTCCTCAAAAACCTTGCGTAATTCAGGATTTTTTGTACGTGCGGCCAGCTCTAAAAAAAGCTTGTTGGCGATTTCTTCTCTGGTAATTGCCAGTTCTAAAATCTCCTCATTAGGAACAAAATCTGCCATTCTTCGCCCTTCTGGGTAATTGTCAATTCTACCCTTGTACGAAATACTTGCCCCTGCTCCATCGAGGGAGACGGAGATCAAACAATTCTCTTAGTTGTAATTCTCTAATCCAAAGCATCTGACCGTTGTTACCCTGTTCTCAATATATTATCGTATTCCATCTCGAACCGCATTTTATGCCTGACCTCCTCCTCAGCAAGGGCCAGAAGGGTCTCGTACGCATCTTCTTCTGTAACCCTTGACGCCAAATCCACGTAAAGACGAAAAGATGACTCTTCCTTTTGCATCGCCATAGTAAGCAGGTCCTTGTAATCCATATCTATCTCGGAACCAACATCTGCAGCATAATCATTAGCTTCAAAATACAGCTTTTTCTTGCCCTCCGTTACGACCCTGCCCGTTTTGACAATCTCCAGTTCGAGCCTGGCCTTGTGCTCTAATTCCTCGGCCGCCAGCTCTTCGAAAACCTTTCGCATATCCGGATTGACCATCCGTGCAGCAAGCGCCATCAAAAAAATATGGGCGTCCTCTTCCCTGGCCACTGCCAGTTCCAGAATCTCCTCAACGGTTTCAAATTCGGCCATCTTGAGAACCCTGCAAAGCGAATTAGTATTGAATATAGTCTTTAGGATTGAGTATATAATATGAAATATAAAACAGCAAGAATTTTGTGAGGTATTAAGAACAAATCCCCTTATTCACTGCGATGAGAGGGCGCAAATAGCTACATGCGCGGATCCGAATTCGGCCCGAGAAACCACATCGTCGCCGGCCTGCTGTATTTCTTTTCTCTTCTTGATGGGCGCTGTCCACAGAAATATCTTGTGCTGGGCATTGTCCTCACTTGAGGTCAGATTGACAACCTTGTCCGGCTTGACTCCTCGCATCCTGAAGTCGTGAGAGACGATCCGAGACCCCGCCCTTGAGCTTCTTCAACTGAGGAATAAGCTTCACATTCAGGCTCGGAAGCAGATAAAGCGTGATTACATCCGCCTTGCTAAGGTCAAGAGTGAAGATGTCCTTCTGCTCAATTGTAACCAGGTGCCCTACATTGTTTTTGGCCACATTTTCCTGCGATTCCTTGATACGCTTCGGATCTATATCGTAGCCCACGGCTTTGCACCCGAACCGCTTCGCCGCCGTCACTACAATCCTGCCGTCACCGCAGCCAAGATCATAAAGCAAATCGTCTTTTTGAACATTCGCCAATTCCAGCATCCTGTCAACCACATCATTAGGCGTAGGCACATAGATAACATCAGGCTCTCTCTCGACTTTCTCAACAACATCGGTTACTTCCCCCTTCTCGTTTGTGATTATACGGACCTCCATTCTTGGCGGCTGCTTCTCGACGGCCTCGCTGACAGAAACCTCAGGTACATGCAAACCGTCGCTCTCGTAGGCCGATACAATCACAGGAACAGGCGAGGATTCAGGATCATAACATCCGGGGATAAACACAAAAATGATAAGCACCAAGCTACGCAGTTTCTTCATCCTGTAATCTCCAAAGAACAGCAAAATCCAAAACTCCACATTCTAACCTGTCCAGCCTTATAATCAGAAACAGTAAAATAACAAAAAACATGTTTCAAATCAATAAAATACGTAGAATCGTGAAATCCCTTCCCCAATCACCAATACACGGGCATCGGGTATCCTTCATCTCGCCGGGCTTGCATGCGAAAACAAGTAAATACGGGAGTGGTTATTATAATTTAAAGTTCTCAGCAATGTATTTGCGAAGCGAACATTTACAAAAACGGCCCGACCCAAAAGTAAATCCGAACTCACAAATCTCCCCGTTTTCATCCAAACACTTGACAAGTTTGCCGTCACAAATAATCCTCACTTCGCACAGGTTCTCAAATCCTGACTTGTAACACTCGAAATCCTTTGGGCATTGCATCCCCCTCATGATCTCCCGTATTTGGCGTTCATGCTCTTCTGTGATATCCATATCTCTCTCCCTTCATCTTTATCTTCACTCCACTGTTAAAATAGGAGCACCGCTGCCTGTGCGTATGTAAGGCCCACAAGTGTATGGAGACTGCCTGGAGCGATGCCCCTTAACAAAAATAAAAAGTGGTCTCTTCTTTGCGAGAAACTGCAACATATTTACCCCCATGAATCCTTTTCAACATCTGTGAAAGTAATGAAATTTTATGTTTCTCCCGGCGGTTAAGCAAGGAAAATAATAAAAAATTTTCGCCTCTTTATAACACAGAAAAGAAGGCCCATAAATCACCAAAAAACCGGTCTTCACATCAAAATATTTCACCTCGCACCCACCTTCACCGGCAGCTCACAAAAACTTAATTTTAATCTTTTATACTTGATTGTTGATTCTTTCGAAAAGGTCGGGTAGGATAACCGGATATGCAAAATATTGACAGCCGGTTGTTCCAACAGGAGCTTTCGTAAATAGCAAGGAAAAAAAGAAATGGATATTTATGTCGGTAATTTGTCTCCCGATGTCGGCAAAAACGACTTGATAGAGATTTTTGACAAGTTTGGTGAAGTTACAGAGGTCCGCGTGATAAAGGATAAGTTCCGTGGAAAATTCAAAGGATTCGCCTTTATACAAATGCCTTCCGAGGAACAGGCAAAAAAGGCTATCGAGGAAATCAACGGCCAGGAACTCAATGAACGTGCCCTGACTGTCAGCGAGGCAAAACCAAAGGCACAACGCCGAAGAAAAAGCAGGAAAAAAGCAAGAAAAAGAAAAAAGCCGGGAATCTATGGGGGGGAGAACAGAGATAATTTCGGTATCAGGCGTCGGGGAAAAACCGGAAAAAGGTACTAAATACAGAATTTTCTAACCCACCTGAAATTCTAAATTCTCAATGCTTACTTCCCCCTCCATTCCATTTCGAAATAATACAACAACTAAAAGAGTACTAACAAGGATTTTTGAATCTTTTTGTGCTCAACTCAGACATTCATATGACCGATAAAGCATTAGAAAGCTATATTCCTGTATTGGAAAAAATTGGGAGACAAAAAATGGGAATCGATCATTCATCGCAGGGCATTTTGACTGTTGACTTACTTCCGGAACCGGATATGGGCAATGAACTCGAAAAAGTTCATAAAATTGCGAGTGAAGAAGCTGATTGTGACGTGGTAGTTGATTTCTCCAGCGTCGATATTATAACCTCTACGAATATCGCCAAACTGCTGAAGTTAAAAAAGCTCCTTGATGGTTTCGGTCATCGGCTTGTTCTTTCCGGTCTTATTAGTGCGACCAAACAAATCTTTAAGCTGGCCGGCCTTGACCAGGTCCTCGAATTTGCCGATGACAAATCTGCCGCCCTATCAACAGTCAAACATGCACGGAACGTAAAAGCCTGAATCTAAAATTACTTCCTGAGTATTCTCGCTAGGCCTACCCGAATCCCTGTAGGTCGTCGACAGGACCACAGACACCTTTTAAATATAATTCTAAATTCTGCATCCTCAATTCTACTTTCCCCTAATAACAACCCATCCTGAATCATTTCTATCTGCCGCCTTTTCCTGAAAGTGTTTATATATCTTTTAATTGGCTTGCAGTGCGTTTCACATATAAACGTGAGTTTAAACATTAAAAAGACCAATCGAAAAAGTGAACACAAAATTATGAGTAATCGAGATTTTTCTGGATTAAAGTGAAATTAATTGTTAAAACAATACGACTTATAAACCGAAATAGGGCAATAATGGCTCCAGGTAAACTGAATATCTACAAAAGGCCAAAACTTGAAAGGCCAAGGATGTTGTTGGGTTTTTCCGGCTGGATGGATGGCGGAAACGTCTCGACGGGAACGATAGAGTGCCTTATTGTAAAGATGAGGGCAAAAAGATTTGCGGAGATCGAACCTGAGGGCTTCTATATTTACAGCTTTCCCGGTTCCATGGAGGTTACCGCTCTCTTCCGGCCCCACACAAGGATAAAGGACGGCCTGATTGAAACTTACCAGAGGCCGACGGACGCATTCTTCTACAGCACAGAACACAATCTTATACTCTTTTCGGGCAAAGAACCCCACCTGCAGTGGGAGGAATTCGCCGACTGTATCTTCTCACTGTGTACGGAATTCGACGTCAAAGAGATATATTTCATCGGCAGCGTAGCGGGACTGGTGCCCCACTCTCGGGACCCAAGAATTCATTGCACGGTTTCCGACGCAAAATTTAAACCGATCTTGGAGCAGTACGGCGTAAAATTCACTGACTACGAAGGACCGGCCAGTATCATCACATACCTGTCGGTAAACGCAGGCAACTATGACATCAGCATGGCCACTCTGGTCGCGCTGATACCCGCTTACGTGCAGGGTAGAAACCCCAAATGCATCGAGGCCGTGACAAGACGGCTCATGGGTATAATGGGGATTCAAATCGACCTTGAAGACCTCAGGGCAATCAGCGATGAATTCGAAAAGAAATTAAATGATATAGTTCAGGACCAGCCCGAACTGGCCAACAATATCCAGAAACTGGAAGAGGATTACGACAACGAGATTTTCGATAGCGAAATGGGCGATTTGAAAACATGGTTACAACAGCAGGGAATACGCCTCGATTAACTAAATGCTCCCTCGACCAAAAGACTCACTTCTAAAAACCACCAAAATTCCTTAAGACCGCCCCTCATTACAGTGACAAACTTGATAAACCTGTAAGTTCTTCAGCAGGAAATTAACAAATGAAATTCAGTTTGTCCAAATGGGACTTGAGATGGCCTCCTCGTTATTGGCCTGAAAGATTCGCACGTAGTAGAATGAGGTTTGGCTCTTGTCAAAATCTTTGTCCCTCCAACTTAGCTCAAAATACCTCTTGTTTGGCTCGGCGGTAAATACCATCTCGCCGTTCTTGTTGATCACAACTCGTGTGATGTCGGCTGTACCCACCGCACTTACTGCAAAGACGGGTGATTCCACAGACTTGAACTCGGAACCCATTACATGTCCACCTGCTGTGAACTCAAGTATTATGCGATCCCCTGATGTCGCGTAACAATAACGGTCGTAAAGTGCTGTAAATATGGACTTACGTGTGAGTCGTTCTGCGTAGACTGCTATCAGACCCATTCCGACCTCTTCCGGCTCAAAGGCTGAACTTTTATCTCGTCCGCGTTTCAAATAGCCGTAGCCGGGATTACCATAATGGTTGTCGCTGCTGGCCATGATGCCGACTCGGTGCCCTTTTTTCAGAAACTCAGCCGCCCAGGGTTGACTTCGGAAGTGTTCGCTGTAGATTTCGATAAGGCGCTGTACTTTCGGATTGTGCCATTTGGGATTACCCGCCCTTCCCCCTCGATGCGGGATGCAAAACACGTTCTTATCTCTTAATCTATCCTGCAAAATTGCAAAAAGTTCTTCTATGTGCCCCACCTTCGGATCCGGGCCATGATAAAGCTGTGGATTTAACTTATTATAGGCCGTCTTTGACCGGTAAATTGGCGGGTCCTCATCCAGCCAGTAAACGTTATGATCTCCCCCTACGTTGGCCGTACCGCTCCATTCGTACGCATTGAAAGTTACAAACCGCCCCGGCCTGTTAACCCGATTAGTAACGGCCTTTGAATGAGTCCACATTTCTTCCGTCATCTCGAAGGCATGATCGGAAACCGCGCAGAAGTCCAGCGCTGCTGCTCCTCTGGCAAAGTCGTAATACTCTGCGACAGTACCCCGGCCGTCGGATTGGAGTGTATGACCGTGCAAGTCTCCCCAAAGCAACACCCTCCTGGGCCGCTCCTGCAAAACCTTCACCGGATTGCCCTGATCTCTGAAAGAACCATCCCCGGCGGTAACAGTCTGAATACCTTTTCCATTGAATGTAATACTCTCGAATCGATGTACACCGCGATCCTCCTGAGTGAAAGTATAATCCTCCGGAAGAATTGCTGAACTGTCGGTTGAGTTAAATCGAATAGTTCCTTTGTAACCGGCAGCGGGATTTCCAAAACGATCTTCGGCCCTGACAACGCACCAGGTTGGCTTGCCTTCCACCGCATCCGAAGGCATCAATACGGTCAACTTACGTGCCTCGGCCGCAACAATCTCAACTGCCGGACTATTGGCCAGGGGCAGGTATTCCCCTTTACCGAGCGGGTCGACGTATAACTTGAAGACATAGGATGGTTCATCAAACGGCTGGACCTGGAAGCCGAGCGACCCGCCTGACTTATCACCATAGACTACCTCAACAGTCTGACCGGCCTTGAGCCCAGGTTTCCCGACGATGACCTCTACAATGTTCTGCCAGGGAAAGTATGGGCCCATAAAGCGTTTACTCCAGTTGTCGCATTCAACTGAAACAGATACGGGTATATCATTAGAGGCTCTTGCGGATAGATATCCGGCAGATTTCGGNNGGCTCTTGCGGATAGATATCCGGCAGATTTCGGGTCCTCGTTCTGTACAGGGCTCCACAGATGATTCATATGTCGCAGAGCGACGCGTACGCCCCCGCCCGGTCGGATCCCTTTCTTTCCGGCCGTGTAAACGACAGTCCATCTCTGATGACTGTGGACTTCGGCGGTTTTAGGGCCTTTCAGCTTTGCTGTACCGATACCTTTAAATTCCCGAGCAGATTCCGGCTTGACCAAAGATGCTATCGGTCGCCCAGTAGCCTCGTTGGCTGCTGTTGCACAAGCACTGACAATAACCAAAGCAATCACTAAAACCATCTCTATGGAGAGTCTTGTAAGATACTTTTGTTTTATATGGATGTTCATTCTTCTAACCTCGTGCTCCAGAAATTTTACATTGACCACCTGGTAATATGCCATCATAACAGTATTCCTTGCAATCGCAACGATTTATGCTAACCTTTGAGGATGAATAAACAGATGCACGAAAAAACCCGGAGCGCATGGCTCCGGTATAACAGGTGAAAGCCGAACCAAAAAGTAAAACTGAATTCTTGGAAAGGACCATACCAATTCATACACGACCAAACAAAAAAATCATAAATCGACGCGATTTCATTGGACTCACTGTGGCGACTTTTACCCGAGCCGTGGCAGCCACGGATCGAAGGTCGAAAAATTCCCTAAAGCCCTCTTCCCAACCAGCATCAGTACGGCCCAATTTCATCATCATACTTTGTGATAACCTTGGTTACGGTGATTTTGGTAGTTTCGGCTCTAAGATAAATCGCACGCCTCATATCGACCAGCTGGCCCGGGAGGGAATGCGCCTCACCAGTTTCTATTCCTCAAGCCCGGTCTGCACACCATCGCGGGCCTCCCTGATGACCGGCTGCTACGCCCAAAGGGTAGGCATGCACATCTCCGACAAAGGTGGATGGGTGCTTCAGCCGGTAAGTGCCATAGGCTTAAATCCGAGCCAGGTAACTATTGCCGAGATTCTCAAAGCCCGGGATTATGCAACCGCCTGTCTGGGAAAGTGGCATCTCGGCGACCAGCCCGAGTTCCTGCCAACACGTCATGGTTTCGATTACTACTTAGGCATACCTTACAGCGAAGACATGGTGCCGCAACATACACCGTCATGGCCGCCGTTACCCTTGATTCGCAACGAAACTGTGGTCGAGGCCCCCGTCGACCTTACCAGCATGACTAAGCGATACGTGCAGGAAGCAGCGCTATTCATCAGGAAAAATCAAGACAAACCGTTTTTCCTTTATTTTGCTCATCATCTTCCCGGCAGCAGAAAACTCCCTGTTGTCGACCCGCAATTTCACGGCAAATCCGCCAACGGTCGCTACGGTGACAGCGTTGAGGAGATTGACTGGTCCGTTGGTCGGATTATGAGCGAACTTAAAAAACTTGGGCTCGATAACCGAACCCTTGTGGTACTAACATCCGACAATGGCACACCACATCGTAAAGGCGGCAGCAATGCTCCCATGGGAGGATGGGCCTACTCAACCGCCGAAGGCGGCATGAGAATGCCCTGTATTGTGCGCTGGCCTAATAAGGTCCCGGCCGGCAGAACCTGCGACCAATTATGTACGATGATGGACCTGCTACCGACGTTCGCCGCTCTCGCCGGCACGGCTGCACCTCGGGATAGAATAATCGATGGCAAAAACATCTGGCCGCTATGGTCCGGCAGCACCGGCGTAAAATCACCTCACAAGGTGTTCTATTACTACATGATTAACCAGCTTCAGGCCGTGCGCTCCGGCAAGTGGAAACTGCACCTGCCGCTAAAGAAAATCCGAGGCAGGCTCGTAAATAGACCTTTGAAACTGATAGACCTAAGCAAAGATCCGCAGGAAGCCAACAATCTCTCCCAGCAACACCCGGACATAGTGCAAAAGCTAATGTCTCTTGCCGAGCAGGCACGTCTCGACCTTGGTGACCTCAATCGCCCGGCCACAAACCAACGACCCCCCGGCCACGTGGACCATCCCACCCCCCGAATAATCTTGAATTAATCGATATTCCCTTTTAATATCAGGTTGTTTATGTCATCCTCTGCCTGCTATGCTCTACTACTAAACTGTTCTACAGTTCAAATCCTCCAATACACATTAATCGCATTTCTACCTCCGGTCCGAATTTTCCTTACTCACTCCGGCCCTAACGGACCTACGTGATACCATACGATGCTCATCGCGGCCTTCGGTAGAAATGCTACATTTCCCTCCATTTCGCCTCCAGGTCATTCTGAGCGAAACGAAGTGAAGCGAAGAATCTCCTAAAATTTATCGTTAATCACTCGTCCTTAATATCGTCAACATATCCCTTCAACGCTCTCACTGACATCGGTTAAATGTGGCGCAAAATTCGCGCGTCTCATATATCCACACATCGCGTTGTAAATAATTCGGTTGTATCCCTGCGGTTATCTGGAAGTTGAAGTTGAATGGCTCTGTCTCAAAAACGTTGGACGGCACCCACAAGTCGTAGTACCTGTGGTATCCGGGTTCTCCTTTAGTATGATCTGTGATTAAAAATTTGTCTCTTTTAACTTCCTTCCAGGGAAGCAGTGGTAGTTTCTCAAAGGAGGATGCATCGAAATGCGAGTACTCGATACTGAACTCCGGTATTTTTATGATAATCTCATACCAACAGGCTCCACCTTCCGGATTCAGAAATTTGTATTCGACATCTAATTTCAAAACGGGCGGTGGAGTCTCCTTAAATTTTGCCCACCGCATACTACTCCACTGAAATTCGGTTTTTCCCTCGTTGTTAAACAGTTGTACGATCGGTTTAACAGGCCATTCACATACATGTATAAACTCTTTAATTGTGCTTCTCCTTCAATTTTATCAGACATATTTTCATCCTGTCTTATACTGTTGCTTTCAGTCTCCAACCCAAATATGGGAACATTAAAATATAATGATAACACTCATGTTAGTCAAATCAACTGTGCACTTTGACTTTTACAAAAAATGTAAATTTTTCTCTGTTTGCAGGCCGATTTCGGGGGCGGGTAAAAAAATTTATCTTAGTTAGGTGTAGGGTGTGCAAAATTCATTTTTGCACACGCGGAAACTACATGCTAAATACTAACGACTAATTTGCCGCATTTCTACCTGCGGTTCGCATTTTATTTACTCACTCCGGCCCTAACGTTCCTCCAAATAATCAATAAGCCTTGATCATATATATAAAACGCCGGTCGTCCCGGCCTCGTTTACAATAATCAATCATAAATAATAAATAATAATTTATATGGCCTCCGGTAGAAATGCTGAATTATTTCACTTCTCCATGATCCCCTTTTATCCTGTCATTCCGCACTCGATGCGGAATCCAGTTTTGATTTTTACATTGTATTTTTGACATTTGCTCTTTGATTTTTGATTTGTCTATGCTATTCTGTTACCATTAATTGATAAAGAAACCGGGATGTTACCACATAGACTATATACGAAGTTTACCCTAAGCAAAGTCGAAGGGAATATATACTAAATACTAATTGTGGCCAGATAAAATGAGTGGGAAACTTTTACTTCTCTATCGCCGCCGTCTGGTTAAGAGCAGGCTGCCTAAGGCAAGAAATAAAAACGTTGTTGGTTCAGGAACCGTTATAGTGTCGAGTAAATAGAACTCAAAAGGACCGCCAAAGAGAAATATCTCAGCTTCCGTCGCACCACCTACCATGCTCCAATTGATACCACCAATGTATGTCCCGATACCAGTACTAGGAACACCATCTACATCACCTATGAATCCCCACATACCATCCATCGATGGTGGGCAAATGCCACTTGCCCTGGCATCATTACCGTAAATCACGGTGTCTTCTGGTGCTAAAACACTTACAGAACCGCCGCTGACCGCTACTTCGGATGTATCGCCGACCACCGCAAAATAAATATCATCACCAACTACATAACCTGAGGTCGCATAAACATCCACCGTATTACCCGCTCCACGACGAAGTTCCAAATTCATCATCGCATTTGCCGCCGAAGCCATCGAAACAACTAACATAAGAGATAACAGAATTTCCGCTTTTTTAAGCATTTTCAATCCTCCGTAAAACTGAAATCATTATACGACTTTCCCGGTCCTCTTGTCAAGGCTATGATTGTAAAATTCGATATTTCGCACCAATTCGACTGTTTACCGTGTTTTACTGAGACTGATGGGCGGTGACATTAAGGTTGCTTAAAGAAATTATATATCTTACGAGGAACCAGTAAGCAATAAGCACGAGTATGCTTATAAGATATACAATGATTAATTCCGAACACAATTTATAAAAACGTAGACAATTCAGAATACTCTCAGACTGCTCAGCGGATTCAGGGTTGTA
>JABAHS010005697.1_pt1 | contig 32883 bp, 35 predicted proteins | sample 7062111 | NCBI WGS metagenome assembly JABAHS01 (sample SAMN14534600, study PRJNA622989) | marine sediment metagenome | biome: marine biome [ENVO:00000428]; feature: marine pelagic biome [ENVO:01000023]; material: deep marine sediment [ENVO:00002113]; isolation source: pool of 4 deep marine... | reverse complement strand
AACTCCCCGTCTTCGACCCGAACCTGAAGGCGCTGGCGCAGAAGGTCGAGGCGACGTGTATGCTCGCGCATGTGCGCGGAATACCGTACGACGCCGGACCCGGCTTTGGCCCGCAGAACCTGCACCCTTTTCATTACCCCGGCTATGCCTGGGCGATGGCTCACAACGGCGATCTCTACGGCTACAACCGCATGAAGGCAGACCTGTTGTCACAGCTGCGTCCCGAGATCGCCGCGCAGATCGTCGGCACGACCGACAGCGAGGGTGTATACGCACTGGTCATGAACGAGCTGCCGCGGCTCGATGACGACGACCCGGGTCTGCTGGTCGGCGCCATTCAGCGTGCGTTGCAGCGACTGAGGGCCCTGCGGGAGACCCACGGCCTCGACCTGTGGAGCTCGCTCAATCTGTGCTTCAGCAACGGGCGCGGGATCGTGGCGCTGCGCTGTACGCTGAATTTCGGCTGCTATCCTCTCGACGATCCCAAAGCCATTCAGGAGGGTCTCTCGCAGTATCTGAGCCTGTGGTTCACGGCCGGGGAGCGCTATGCCTGCAGCGGCGAAGAGTGGCGCATGAGCGGCGACGGCAGTCGCGCCGACTCCGTGCTCGTCGCCTCGGAGCCGTTGACGCGAGACATCACCGGCTGGGTGGAGGTGCCCGAGTACACCATCCTGTGCATCGATCGACGCGGGGACGACTCGCAGATCGGTCTCATCCCGGTGGCCGAGTAGGGGATCCGGCGTCATCATGGCAGCGGCCACGTCTCTACTCGCCAACGTCTCGCCGTCCACCCGCCGTCTCCTGGACGGATGGATGCAGCTTGCGGACTTCGACGACGGTGAGGATCTCGTCCGGCAGGGAGACCCGGCCGACAGCGCGTTTTTTATCGAGGAGGGAGAGGTCGAGCTGACGATTCGGCTGCCGAGCGGTGTCGTCACGCCCATCGCGAGGCTCAAAGCGGGGGATGTCCTGGGCGAGTTTGCGCTCATGGAGGAGGCCTGGCGCAGCGCGACCGCCACCGCCCGCGGTGGGGTGCGGGCGCGCGTGGTGTCGCGGGTGGATTTTCAGGGCTTGCTGGGGCGCGCCTCGGTGGAGTCGGTCGAGCTGCTGCACGCCTTGGCGGTCAGTGCCGCACGCCGGGTGTGCGCGATGACAGAGCGGTTGATCGCGCTGCAAAGCGCGCGTGTCCCGGCACAAGGGCCGATCCCGTCATCCACGGGTACGCTGCCTCGGCCTCGGGAGGGGGCCGACTTCGATATCCGGCCCTTCCTCCCGCGGCTGCCGGTTTTCGCCCGATTCACCGCCGCGAACCTGGAGCGCTTCATGCAATCGGTGCGGGTACGGTCGTTCCGGCGCGGTGCTCTGCTGCTCGATCGGGATGAGAAAGAGGGCTGCGTTTATGTGGTCGTGCGCGGGGCGCTGGAGATGCGAAGCGCCCGCGCGGTTGCAGCTAGCCGGATCGCGGTCGTCGGCCCGGGAGCGCTGCTGGGCGTGCTGCCGCTGCTGCTCGAGCGGGCCAGGACGACGGCGTGCATTGCCCGCGAAGATTGCGTCGTGCTGGAGATTTCGCCGGCGCGCTTCCGCCGGCTGATCACCAGCACCGAGCCTCACGCCTTCAGGTTCACGCGCGCTCTCGTGGAAAGTCTTATCGAGCGCACGGCGCTGATGAACCGCGCCGTGGCTCGTGCCGAGCACGAGCACCTGGCGGGCTACGACGGGTCGGGGGAGCGTTCCCGGGAAGCCTCGCCGGTCCGCGGTGTCGAGCGACGCTGAGGATCCGCGTAGCCGACGCTACAGCCCGGTCGGGCGGCGGCGAGGCGCCCCGGCTCAAGCCGTGCGTCGCGCCGGCTTGATGTCGGCGAAGTAGTTGGTGCCGAGCCAGCTCGAGAGACCTCTCTTGAGGTGCGTTGCGCCCGTCACGCTGAGGCGCTCGCTGCGCAGGGCCTGTCCCAGGCTCGAATCGCCCATCCACACCGCGGTGAGGGTCTTCACGTCGGTGAACAGGTGCAGATCGACGTCGTGGCCGGGGTCTTTCAGGCAGACGTCGACGTCTCCGTTGCGGATGACCAGCCACCAGCGGCGGAGCTTGGAGGTGTAGTCGCTGAACTCGAAGAGCAGCACCGTCTGTTCGGCGCCGAAGAACGCGGCATCGAGATTGCGGTGGATGTCCCACATGAGCAGCGACGGGTCGAGGTCCTCCTCGGAGAGGTCGCTGCGCACCCAGCGGTGCCCCCACACGCCGAGCTGCATGATGATCGGCTTGAGCTCCTCGCCGGCCTGGGTCAGCTTGTAGCGCACGGCGCTGTCGGTCGTGGCGCGTTCCACCACGCCGGCGCTCTCCAGGGTCTTCAACCGTGCCGAGAGCAGCGACGGGGAGATGAGCGGCAGCCCTTTGCGCAGCTCCCCGAAGCTCTCGCCGCCGGCGATCAGCTCGCGGATGATGAGATGGGTCCAGCGTTCGCCCAGCACTTCGGAAGCTTTGGCGATGGGACAGAACTGGCCGTAGCCTCGCATGGGCACAGTTTAAACCCGCCCTGCGCCCGCGGGCCAGCGCCGAATCGGGACGCGACGCGGGGCGAGGGCCAGCGCCGTCCTCACCGCGGGCGGCATCTTCCCGAGGTTTTCGCCTGCGGGCCTTGAAGGGCGCTTTTTCTCAGCTGCCGCGGTAGGTGGTGTAGCCGTAGGGGGAGAGCAGCAGCGGAACGTGGTAGTGCTCGTGCGGAGCGCTGACCCGGAAGCGCAGCACGACCTCGTCGAGGAAGGGTGGGCTCTCGGGCTCTCTGCCCTCGCGCGCGAAGTACTCGCCGGCGTGGAAGACGAGCTCGTAGAGGCCCGCCACGAAACGCTCGCCCGCGAGCAACGGCCCGTCGCCGCGCCCGTCGTCGTTGGTCAGCAGCTGCGCGAGCTTCTCGCGGCTGCCGCCGTCGAGGCGAAACAGTTCCACGCGCACGCCGCGGCCCGGGCGACCCATGGATGTGTCGAGAACGTGGGTTGTGAGTTCCCCCAAGCTGACCCCTCCTCGGTCTGTGGGCTCTGCGACGCGCGCTGCGACGCTGTGCTCGGCGCGATGACTCTACACCGACGCCACGAAGGTGTGCAACGCGCTCGATCCGGGCGCGGCGCAGGCATAGAATGCGGCGCCTTGAGACCGCACAGACCCCGATCGCTAAATGACTGACAAGCACAGCGGCGACAGGCCGTACCGGCGGCATCGGCCGAGCCGCATGACGCGCGAGCAGTTCGTGCGCGTGTTCGGCGGCGTGTACGAGCACTCACCGTGGATCGCGGAGGCGACCTTCGACCGCGGCCTGCAGGCGCAGCACGACACCGCGGCCGGTCTCGCCGCCGCCATGGCCCGGGTGGTGGCCGACGCCGACAATGCCCGCAAACTCGATCTGCTGCGGGCGCACCCGGATCTGGCCGGCGCTCTCGCGCGCCGCGGCACGACCACCGCTTCTTCCGCCGCGGAGCAGACCGGCGCCGGTCTCGATCAGTGCAGCGACGAAGAGCACGCCCGTTTCGGCGAGCTCAATCGGCGCTACCGCGAGCGCTTCGGCTTCCCGTTCATAGTCGCCGTCAAGGGGCTGCGGCGCGCCGAGATTCTCAGGCTCTTCGAGCGGCGTCTCGGCCAGGGCCGTGAGCGGGAACTCGCCGAGGCGCTGAGGCAGGTGCACCGGATTGCGGCGTTGCGTCTGCTGGAGATCGATTGAGGCGCGGCGCTTGCCGCCGTCGACCCGCCGGGAGGAGCTGTGCGGCGGATACGCAGAGCCCGCGCGAGGATATAATCCGGCGCAATGTGCAACGAGAGATACGCTCGATGCGATGGCCTGTCTCACTGTTGATAACGATAACGGCGGTGCTGGCGATCCTCTCCGGCACGGTGGCGGCCGACAGCGCCCCGGAGCCGGGTGCGGCGCCGCGCGGCAAGGTCATCGGCGCCCGCGTATCCGAGTTTCCCGACTGGTTCAAGGAGAGCTTCCTGGACATCGCCGAGGACGTGGCCGAGGCCGCCGCCGGCGGCAGGCACGTCATCCTGTACTTTCACACCAAAGGATGCCCGTACTGCTACAAGATGATCGAGGAGAACTTCAAGCACTCGCCCTACACCGGCTTCCTGCGCGAGAGCTTCGACGTCATCGCGATCGACCTCAGAGGCGACAAGGAGATCGCCTTCAACGAGCAGCTTAGCTTGAGCGAGAAGGAGCTTGCACGTCACATCAACGTGCGCTTCACGCCCACGGTGTTGTTCCTCGGCGAGGGCAACCGCACGGTGCTGCGCTTGAACGGCTACCGCTCGGTTCCCGCGTTCGAGCATGCGCTGCGCTTCGTGCACGAGAAAGCCTATCAACACACGACGCTCTCGGAGTACGTCGAGAGCCGTCAGCAGGCGCCCGTGTACCGACTGCGCGATCATCCGGGCTTCGTCGACAGCAACGACCTTTCGGCGCTAGCGAACGAGCCGCTGCTGGTGCTGTTCGAGGACTCTGCGTGCGACGAATGCGATGCGCTGCACGACGACATTCTGGGTCTCGAGCAGACGCGGGAAATTCTGGCCGGCTTCACGGTGGTGCGTCTCGACGCGCACTCCGAAGCGCTGCTCATCGACGTGGAGGGGCGGCGCACGACGCCGAAGCAGTTTGCGATCGCGCTCGGTCTGACGTACCGTCCGGGGGTGGTGATGTTCGACCGCGGGCGCGAGATCATGCGCATCGACGGCATGCGGCGCACCTTTCATTTTCAGCAGGCGCTGCGCTACGTCGCCGAGCGGCACTACGAGAGCTACCCGCAATACCGAGATTACGCCCGAGCCCGCCAGGAACGCATACTGGGCAGCGGTCGGGACATCGACGTCTGGCGTTGACGGCGCTCGATGGAGCCCGCCGCGATCACTGTCCGCAAGTTATACTCTCGCCCCCGCCGAGGGCGGGCGTGGACGAACCGCGGCCGGCGCCGCGGGTTTCTCATCAACTCCAATCATTGAGGAGGTTTCGACATGCGCCGTCAATTCCTTGCAACAACGTTCGGGGTGGTCGCAATGCTCGTGGCTTGGCAGAGTGAGTCGTTGGCCGCCTGGGACCCTGCCAAGGTCGAAGGGCGCGACGAGGCCACGCAGCAGGCACTGCAGGATTTCATGAACTCCGACCCGAGTCTCGAGCGCTACTTCGACGAGGCCTACGCCTATGCGGTTTTTCCCAAGGTGGGCTCCGGCGCCTTTATCGTGGGCGGTACACACGGCACGGGCGAGGTGTTCGAGCAGGGCAAGGTGGTCGGTGAGGCGCGAATTACGGCCGTGTCGGTGGGCCTGTCCGTGGGCGGCAAGACGTTCAGCGAGATCATCTTTTTCCGCAACAAGGACGTTCTCGACAGGTTCAAGAACGGCAAGTTCGATTTCGGTGCGGGGGTCAGCGCCCTGGCGGCGACGTCCGGCGCGGCGGCGGGTTCCGTGTGGAACAACGACATCGCTGTCTTCACGCGGGGCGAGGAGGGCCTGATGCTGGACGCCTCCGTCGCGGGGCAGAAGTTCAACTACGCCGCCTACTGAAGGCGGACCAATCGCTCTTGCGTGACGTGCCGCGGGACGCGCGCCGCCCGCGGCACCTCTTTCAGCCGATATACTTCCAGTAGGTGTCCTTCGTCACCACCTTGCCGTCGCGAAACGTCCACACGTCGCAGCCGAGCCAGTCGATGGGACCGCTGCCGTCGCTCGGTGTGCCTCGCACCGTCCACTCGGAGCACGCCTTGGTGCCGTCCGGCGAGATGAAATGCGACATCTCCTCCCAGCGCATGTCCGGGATCACCTGGTAGCGCGCGCGCAGCGCATCCCCGATCGCCTTCTTCCCCTTCAGTCGCCTGCCGTCGCGGGCGTCGGGACCGCGGGCCATCAGCCACTCGCAGTCGTCGCTGAAATACGAGAGGATGCCGTCGACATCGTGCCGGTTGAAGGCGTCCTGAATCGCGTCCAGCAGCTCGATCGTGACCTTGGTCGTCTCGCTCATGACGTGCTCCCGTGCCGGCGCTCGACTCCGGCCGTCGAAGGCTTCGACTCCGGCTCCAATAGCGTGTGCGTTCAGCCCTCGCCGAAGACCAGAGCCCGGATTCTCTCCCGCAGCTCCTCCTGCCGCTTCTCGAACGCTTCGAGCTGGGTGGTGTCGAGCGACTCCTCCAGCCGGCGCCGCGTCTGTTCCTGCAGCTGCTCGTAGTCGCGCTTGAAGTCCGCGAACGATTTCTCGGTCTGCGCGGCGAAACGCCTGAGCAGCTCGCTCAGTCGCTCCAGGTTTTCGAGCAGAATCGGGCGCAGTTTCTCGATCTGCTCCTGTGTCAGCTCCAAGGCGTTCGTCATTTCTTCGAGCAGAGCCTGGCGAATCGACTCCAACGCCTCCGCATCGAGTCGCTCCAGGTAGGCGCGCAGCTCCTGCATCTGCCCGCTGTCGAGAGCATCCTGCAGCTGCTCCTGGACGCGCTGCGCCGCGTTATCGAATTCCCGGGACAACTCATCGAATTCGGCGAATCCCCGCTCCAGGCTCTCGCTGATCGAGCTCTTGAGCTCCCGGCTCTTGAGATCGAGCGCGGGTTTCATCTTCTCGAGCTCTTCACTGGTGAGCTTGAGGCGTTCGTCGAGAGCGTCGATCATATTCTCGGTATCGAACGGCTCTTGCTGTGCCTGCGCCGGCGCCGCCAGCGTTGCCAGGGCGGCCGCGATCAGCAGTGTCCTCATCAATCCCATCTCCATGCCTCTTGCGTTCAAGCGGCGGGAGTATACGTGCTCGGGCGCGGCGTCGACAGCGCCGCCCGGCGGCGGACGTGGGTCGCGATGCGAGCGTCTACGACCGCACCTGCGTCGAAAGCCCGCGCAGGAAACCGGCCTGCTGCCTGGCGGCCGCCATCATGAAGGCGAGGTCGCTGCCGCACAGAAGCAGTCGCATGCCCATGTCGACGCAGCGCGCGAGCAGCTGCGGATCGTAGACGCCGCCGACCCCCGGGTGCTTGCCGTGGGCGCGGCAGGCCTCGATCACGCGCTCCTGCGCCGCCAGGACCTCCGCCGCGCCGACCTGGCCCGCGATGCCCATTTCCATGCACAGGTCGTTGGTGCCCACGAGCAGGGCATCGACCCCCTCGACGGCGGCGATGGCGTCGGCATTCGCCACGCCCTCGGGCGACTCGATCATCAGCACCAGCAGGGTGGATGCGTTGATGTTTGCCGTTGCCTCGCCCAGCGGCAGCGACTCGAACCCGGTCTGTGGCAGCGCCCCGATCACCGAACGGTGCCCGTGCGGCGGGTAGCGGCAGTGCTGCACCATCTGCCGGGCCGTCTGCGCGTTGTCCACGTGCGGCACCACGATGCCCTGTGCGCCGCCGTCGAGAACCCTGCTCGCGTGAAAGTGCTGCGGGCCGGGGACACGCACGATCGGTGCGATGCCTGCGTCCTGCGCGGCGACGCAGATCTGCGCGGCGGCGTCGACGGACATCGTGCCGTGTTCCATGTCGACGAACAGCCAGTCGTAGCCGCAGGCCTTCATGATCTTGCCGATGTCCACGCCGCGGGCCTGGCGCAGGCCCACGCCGAGCGCCAGCTCGCCCGCGGCGAGTCTCGCCAGGGCACGGTTGGAAATCGCGTTCATGCTCCACCTCCGGTTGCGACGCTGCGCGAAATCGCGGTAGCTTCGCTCACAGTATACGAAGGCACGGCAGGGGCACGCGATCGCCAGCGGCCATCCGCGCCGCCAGAAGCGGGGCAGGGCCCGTGCGCCGCGGCCGGGCGTTTCGTCTGGGGGCAATCGAGGTGACGGCGATGAATCACGAGCTGCGTTTTCAGGTGCTTGTCCTGCCCAACGTATCGTGCGACGAGCTCCTGCGGCGCTGCAGGTACATCGAGGCGCTGGGTTTCGACGCCGTCGGCATGGCGGATCATTTCGTCGACTGGACCAACCCCGCCAGCTCCTGGCTGGAGGCCTGGACGCTGCTCGCGGCCATCGCGCGGGAGACGACCACACTGCGACTGGGGACGCTGGTGGCGCAGATTCCGCTGCGGGATCCGGCGATGCTCGCGTTCCAGGCGCTGAGCGTGGATCATCTCTCCGACGGCCGCCTGGAGCTCGGCCTCGGAGTAGGGCTCACCACCGATCCGTCCTACGACATGATGGGCATCCCCAACTGGTCTGCGAAGCAGAGGGTGGCGCGCTTCAAGGAGTATGTCGAGGTCGTTGATCGGTTGTTGTCCAACGAGGTCACCAGCTACAGCGGCCGCTTCTACCGTGTCGACAAGGCTGTGATGAACCCGCGGCCCGTGCAGCGGCCGCGGCCGCCCATCATGATCGCGGCCATGGGGCCGGTGATGATGAAGCACGCCGCCCGCTACGCCGACAACTGGAACAGCCTGAGCTTCGCCGCCACCTTCGCCGAGCAGCTGCAGCAGACGCGCGAGCGCATCGAACGTATCGATGAATACTGCACGGCCATCGGCCGGGATCCGGGCTCCCTGCGGCGTTCCTACCTGATGTTCGACGCCGCGGCGCGGCCGAGCGGCGGGTTCATCAATTACTACGAGTCCGAGAGTGTCTTTGTCGACATGGTGCAGAGCCTGGCGGAGACCGGCATATCCGAGATCGGGCTCTACTATCCCACGCGCAAGGAGCAGCTGCCGGTGTTCGAGCAGATCGCCCGCGAGGCCATCCCGCGGCTCAAGGCGGCCCGGAGCGGGCGCGAGCAGGCCTGATCGCAGGACGCGCCCCAGCGCGGCGCTCGCAGCGCGCCGGCGTCGTCGGGCGAGTTAGGCTCGCCGCCTGCGTCACAGACGGCTTTGCAAGCCGTGATGCTGTGAGATACCCCGGTAGACGATGTTGGACACGGAGCGAATGACGTCGCCGCGGGAGCGGATCCAGGAAGAGTAGCTGCGCGTGCGCCGCTGTTTCTCGATGACGCCCACCAGGCTGTAAGGGTAGTGCTGCCCGTCCGCGCCACGCACGATGAGAATGCCCATGTCCCCGCACAAACGGGCGGTGCTGCCGGTCTTGTTGTAAACCTTGGTGCCGTGCGGCAGGGCGCGTGCTCCGGTGAACAGCCGATCCGGTCCGGGCAGCGCCATCAGGCGCTTGATTTCCCGGGAGCCGGCAATGTCATCGCGCCACAGCGCGTGCAGAAAGCGGCTGTAGTCGCCGATGGAAGCGCGGTTGCGGTAGGTGCGTCCGCCCGCGGGAATGTATTCGACGAGGGTCGTGTCTCTGAAAACGGTCGGGTACTTCCGCTTCAACAGTCGTTCCGCCTCTCGCGGTCCGCCCACGCGCCGCAGGACCCAGTTCGTGGAGTGGTTGTTGGAGCGCTGGATCATGCGTTCCATGTGCCGGCGGCTCTTGCTGCCGTAGATGAGCCGTCCGGATTCCACCTTGACAAAGAAGGCCGCGGCAAAGAAAGGCTTGGCCAGACTGGCCGCCTGGAAGGGCACGTCCTCGTTGATGGTGACGAGCTTCTTGCCGGTCTTGAAGTCGTGCACCGCCCAGCCGGTGCGCTCGTCGGCGGCGATCTTGCCTTCCCGTCGCAATTGCTTGATGGACCGCTCGACCGCGGCCTCGAGGTCCGGCATGGTCGGCGGCTGTGCGCTGCGCCTTATCGCCACCGGGCTGGCCCCCGGCGTCGCGTCGCTGTCGACGAAGACCCAGTCACGCGAGCGCACCGGCGCCGCCGCGGCGAGACCGCGTGCGCGCAGAACTCGCGTGTGCGCGCGGGCGACACGCGCCGCGCCGGCGCTGTCGCCGCGACGGTGGTAGACGATGCCGTAGAGGTTGGAGCGGTCGACCACTTTCAGCTTGGCGGCGACGGTCGGACCCAGAACCCGGCTGAGCTGGCGGTGATAGGCGATCACGCTGTCGAGGTCGCGATGCCAGAGGTAGGAGACGTCGTACGCGGCCCGCCCCCCGGCGGCGGGTTGCGGACCGATAGGCGTCGCGAGGCCGGCCAGCAGCACAACGACGGCCGTGAAGGTCGTGTGCTTCACGAACGGCATCGCCGCCGGCGCGGGGGAGACGCACCCGGTGCCCGCGTGCACATCTCCCCGTGTTCCAGAAGCAGCATGAACTGGCTCATGTTTCTAATTGTAATATCGAGGTATTTCGGGTTCAACCTCGGCGTGACAAGCCGTCTTCTGCCGCTCCCGCCGGCGCCGGCTTCAGCCGTCGGCGTCCGGTCCGGCGGCGCCAGCGGGCAGCACCCTCACCTCGACCTGCAGCGATTCGCCCTTGTCCAGCTCGAGCGTGAGCGGAAATCGCTCGCCGGCGCGCAGCGCACGCGTGAGTCCGATGAGCATGACGTGGTTGCCCCCCGGGGCGAACACGACTGTCTCGCCCGGGCGCAGCTCGACGGTCTCGAGAGCTCGCATCGTCATCATCCCCGCTTCGACGCTGTGGCCATGCAGCTCGGCGCGCTCGGCCACCGGCGACGACGCGCCGATCAGCCGGTCCGCCTCGGCGCCGCGATTGGCCACGGAGAGATAGGCGGCACCCATCTCGCTCACGGGCGGGGTCGCCCGCGCCCACGCGCCGGAGACGTGGACATTGCCGCCGGCCGCATCGTCCGCCGACGCGAGCGCACCGACGGCCGACAACGCCGCTACAGTCGCGGTACGCAGCCACCGCATCATCGCCCTGTCAAAACCGCTTCCGCTCATATCCCGCCCTGGGCAATCGTCTCTGTGACCAGGCCCGCGAGTCTAACAGCTGCCGGTCCCGTCTGAGCCGGCCGCGCCGTCAGCGGCGTTGCCCCGGTCGCTACGTCTCGTGCCGGCGCGGCCGCGTGCGTATACTGAGGCCGTCGCCACTGTCGGAGACGCGTTGCCGATGACGGCCCCGAACGTTGGTGTGCTGCTGCCCACGCGCGCCGTCGTGCTGGCGCCGCAGCCGCCGCGGGATTTGGAGTCGATTCTCGACATGGCCGAGGTCGCGCAGGCGCAGGGCTACGGCAGCTTGTGGGTAGGCGACAGCCTGCTGGCCCGCCCGCGGCCCGAGGCGCTGGTGACGCTCGCCGCACACGCGGCACGTACGCGGCGCATCGGCATCGGCACCGCGATCCTCATCGGCTCGCTGCGCCACCCGGTGCACGCCGCCCATCAGCTGGCCACCATCGACCTGATCTCCCGGGGGCGCCTGACCGTGGGCGTCGGCTTCTCCAGCGGCACCGGTCCGTGGACGGCCGAGCACGACGCCGTCGGCGTCGACGTGCGCACGCGGCGCGCGCGAGCCATCGAAGGCATCGAGCTGATGCGCGCGCTGTGGGCCCCGGGCGGGTGTTCTCATCACGGGCGTTTCTTCGCCATCGACGACGTCGAGCTCGCGCCGAAGCCGCACCGGCCCGGCGGCCCGCCCGTCTGGATACACGGCATGCGCGGGGTGAAGACGCTCGAGCGGGTGGCGAGGCATGGCGACGGCTGGATCAACAACCTGCCCGCGGCGAGCGAGTTCGCGGTGGGCTGGCGGTTCGTGCGCGAACGCGCGGCGGGACTCGGCCGCGATGCCGGCGGCCTGACGGCGTGCCACTACAGCACCGTGCGCATCGAACGCGACGGCGCGGCGGCGCGGCGTGAGGGGCGCCGCTTCATGCAGGCATAATACGGCGGCACGGACCCCGACGAGATCGAGCGCGTCGAGTGCTGCATCTACGGCACGCCGGATGCCTGTGCGCAGGCCCTCGCTCGCTTCGTCGAGGCGGGCGCGCGCGCCCTCGTGCTGCGGCTGGCGAGTCACGACCAGCGCGGGCAGCTGGCGCTGTGCTCAGGGCATCTCCTGCCGCTGCTTGGAGAAATGACCGTCGCCGCGCCCGCCTGACAGAAGCCGCGCCACCCGCGCCCGGTCGGGGAGCGCAACGGTGCGGTCGTTCACCCGGCCGATGTAGTAGAGTTAGCCAAGTTCACAGAGGTTGTCAGAGGCTACGACGTGCAATGCGCTCAGTGTCAATTCGATAACCCGCCGGCGGCGCGTTTCTGCGCCGGCTGCGGCGTGCCGCTGCCGCAGGCGTGCCCCGATTGCGGCGCCGCCCTGCCGGGCGGCGCCAATTTCTGCCCGGGCTGCGGCGGCCAGCTGCAGACCGGCGGGCCGCCCGCCGACGCAGGCGAGGCTGGCACGCAGTCGCCAACGGCGGCGTCGGCAGACTCCGCCGAGCGGCGGCAGTTGACGGTGATGTTCTGCGACCTCGTCGGCTCCACGGCGCTCTCCGAGCGCATGGATCCGGAGGACCTGCGCGAGATCATCGCCGCGTACCGCTCCACCGTCGCCAAGGCCATCGAGCGCTACGACGGCTACGTCGCACGCTACCTGGGCGACGGACTGCTGGTGTACTTCGGCTATCCCAGAGCGCACGAGGACGATGCCGAGCGCGCCGTTCGAGCGGGCCTCGCCATCGTCGAGCGCGTGGGGCGCCTCTCCGGCGAGACGCAGATCGAACTGCGCGTGCGCGTCGGGGTTGCCACCGGGCTCGTGGTTGTCGGCGATATCGTCGGCGAAGGGGTGTCGGAGGAACGCGCCGTGCTCGGCGATACGCCCAACCTGGCCGCGCGGCTGCAGGCCGCGGCGGCGCCCGACACGGTGGTGATCGCGGCGAGCACTCAGCGTCTGGTGGACGGGTTGTTCGTTTGCGAGGAACTGCCCCCGCAGACATTCAAGGGCATCTCTACGCCCGTGCGCGCCTGTCGCGTGCTCGGCGCGTCCGACGCGCCGAGCCGCTTCGAGGCGACGGCCACCCGCCGGCTGTCGCCGATCGTGGGTCGCGAGGGGGAGATCGCTCTGCTGCTCAAGCGCTGGAAGCAGGCCCGGGAGGGAGAAGGCCAGGCGGTGCTGCTCTCCGGCGAGGCCGGCGTCGGCAAATCGCGCATCCTGCGTGGTTTCCAGGAGCAGGCCAAACGGCAGACGCACAGCCGCGTTCTGTATTTCTGCTCGCCCTACCACCAGAACACCGCCCTGCAGCCGGCCATCGATCAGCTCGAGCGGGCGTTGCGCTTCGAGAAGGATGATGACGTGAACGCGCGGCTCGACAAGCTCGAGGGCGTGCTGACGCAGCTCGGCCTGCCGGTGCGGCAACACGCGCCGGTGCTGGCGCCGCTGCTGGCGCTGTCGTCGCGGGAGCGCTATCCGGCGCTGGCGTTGCCCCCGGAAGAGACGAAGACGCGCACGCTGGAATCGCTGTGGGCCATTCTCGAGGCCATGGCGTCGGCGGAGCCGGTGTTGATGGTCGTCGAAGACGTCCACTGGGCGGACTCTTCCACCCTCGAGTTGCTGGATCTCGTCATCGATCGCATCGCGTCGGCGGCGATACTGTTGCTGATCACGTTCCGTCTGGAGTTCGAGGCGCCGTGGACGGGGCACGGACACGTGACGGCGATGACCCTCAATCGCCTCAGCCGACGCGAAACCGTCGCCCTCGTCGAGAACGTGACCGATGCCCGGGCACTGCCCTCGGAGGTGATGGCCCAGATCGTCGCCAAGACCGACGGCGTGCCGTTGTTCGTCGAAGAGCTGACCAAGGCCGTCATCGAGTCGAGCCTGGTCAGGGTAGAGGGCGAGCGCTACGTGCTCACGGGCCCCATGGGTCCGCTCGCCGTGCCCGCCTCGCTGCAGGACTCGCTGACGGCACGTCTCGATCGACTGGCGCCGGTCAAGGAGATCGCGCAGCTCGCGGCGACCATCGGGCGAACGTTCACGCACGAGCTGCTCGCCGCCGTGGCGCCGATCACGGGGACCGAGCTGGAGAAGGCCATGTCGCAGCTGGTCGACGCGGAACTCGTCTACCGGCACGGTCGGCCTCCCGCGATCACCTACGAGTTCAAGCACGCGCTGGTGCGCGATGCGGCCTACGCCTCACTGCTCAAGAGCACGCGCCAGGAGTATCACCGCAACATCGCCCAGACGCTCGAGGAACGCTTTGCCAAGACGGCCGATGCCGAGCCGGCGCTGCTCGCACACCACTACGCCGAAGCGGGCCTCGCCGAGCGCGCGATCGCCTACTGGTTGAAGGCCGGGGAGCTGCTCCACGAGCAGGGCTCCGTCGCGATGTCGGTCAGCGCATACCGCAAGGCGCTCGAGCTCGCCCGCGATGGCGCCGAGCGCTGCCGTGCGCTGATCGGGATCGCCGGGTGCATGCGGGTAACGGACAACTTCGACGAAGCCCTACAGGCGCTCGAGGAAGCGGAGGCGCTGGCCGCCACGGCGCAGATGACGGCCGAGCTGGCGCGCATTCATTATCTGCGCGGCAACCTGTACTTCCCCCTGGGAAACATCACGGGGTGTCTCGAGGAGCACGACAAGGCGCTCGTGCACGCGCGCGAGGCGGGCGATGCCGAGAACGAGGCCCGCGCCCTCAGCGGACTGGGCGACGCGCACTACTGCAAAGGACGCATGCGAACCTCCCTCGAGTACTTTCGTCGCTGCATCGAGCTGTCGAGGGAACGCGACTTTACTCATATTCAGGCCGCCAACCACTACATGGTGGCGTGGAACCGCCTGTACATCAACGAGGTGCGGGGCGCGCTCGCGGACGCATTGGAGGCCATCGACTCGGCGGTGGAAATGGGCTATCTGCGCGCCGAGATGGTGGCGCGCCTGACGGCGAGCCGCGTGCTGCTCGAGCTGAACGAGCTCGACGCTGCCTCGGAGCACATTGAACGCGGCCTGAACGTCGCCGATGCGCTCGGTGCTACCCGCTTCAAACCCTTCCTCATGATTTTCCAGGGGGGCGTTGAGTTCGCCCGCGGGGGCCATCGCAGCGAAACCGTAGATCTCATGAACAGGGCCATGGAACTGTGCCGCAGCACCAGCGTGAAGTTCCTCGGCCCTTGGGTGCTGAGCATGCTGGCGCTGGTCAGCGACGATCCGAGCGTCAGTCGTGAGGCGCTGCGCGAAGGCGAGGAGATCCTGAGCGGAGACTGCGTCGGTCACAATTACTTCGCTTTCTACCGCAACGCCATGGAGGTGTCGCTGCGTCTGCAGGACTGGGGGGAGGCCGAGCGCTACGCCGACGCGCTCGAGGCCTATTCACGCCCGGAGCCGCTGTCGCGCTGCGATTTCTATGTAGCCAGGGGGCGGCAGTTGGCCCGCTACGGGCGTGGGGATCGGGACGCGGCAATGCTCGACGCCCTAGAGGGCTTGCGTGAGCAGGCTCGCCAAGACGAGCTGAACGCGGCGCTGCCCGCCATCGAGAGAGCCCTTGCGGACGCTGCGGGCAGGCTTGCCTAACCGGCAGCTGGCGATCCGCTCGACGAGACTGACGTCGCCGCGAGGCACAAAAAAAGACCCCGCAGCACGCTGCGGGGTCTTTGATCGGAAACGATCGCCGCCTTGATCAGCCGGCAACGGTGACCTTGGTCGCCTGAGGTCCTTTCGGCCCCATCTCCACCTCGTAGTCGACGCTCTGGCCTTCGGCGAGCGAGCGGAAGCCGCTGCCGGCGATGGCCGAGTAGTGGACGAATACGTCCTTCCCGCCTTCCGACGGCGTAATGAAGCCGAAGCCCTTGGAATCGTTGAACCACTTAACAGTGCCTGTAGCCATGTAAATTACCCTTGATCAATAGAAAAAGACGCGTGTTCGGCAATTGCGCACGTGCGAGACAATTTACAGAGATACCCGAAGGGAGCTTCTGAAACGACCTGACTTGTGGGCAACCGAAACCGCTTGGTCGATTGCAACTGGAAACGCATGCGTCACCGGTTCACTCTCGGAAACGACCCGCGCGGTACAACGTTTCCGCGGCGTGCCGTAGTCGCAGTATATGCGGGTATCCCGGCCCAATTCAAGGCGAAACGGCGATCCTGCGGCGCTTTCGTGGGCTTGCGCGTCGTCGCGGCGGGTGATTTCCGCTCTTGCCTGCAACGGCTAAGAGCGGCGTCGCCGTGATGCCGACCCCCGCGAGCGTCACCCGGTCGCGAGTGCGTGTCGCACGAGTGGGCCTTGCGTATACTCGCGCCGATGAGGCCCTCGCCGGATCGCGAGCCCGCGGCCGCGGGCAGCCGCAGGGCATACGTCCTGCTCACTGCGACCTCGCTGTGCTGGGGCGCCAACGCGGTCTTCGGGCGCCTTGCCGTCGGTGAAGTATCGCCCATGGCGCTGGTCTGCCTGCGCTGGCTGGGGGTCATTGCGCTGCTCGCCGTTTTCGCGCGCGGGCATCTTCGCAGCGACTGGCAGGCCCTGCGTGCGCGCCTTTTGTTCGTGTCGGCGATGGGCGCCCTGGGTTTCGCCGGCTTCAACGCCTTGTTCTACATCGCCGCTCACTGGACCACCGCCGTCAACATCGGCATCCTGCAGGGCTCGATACCGGTGTTCGTCCTGGTTGGCGCGTTCGCGGTCTACGGCTCGCGCGTCACCCCCGTGCAGCTGGCCGGGGTCGCCTTGACTGTTCTGGGCGTTGCCATCGTCGCTTCCGGCGGCAACCTCGAGCGCCTTGCCGCCCTGGCCGTCGGTCGCGGCGACGCGCTGATGGTCGTTGCCTGTGTGCTCTACGCGGGCTACGTCGTCGGGCTGCGCCGGCGCCCGGCCGTGTCCTCGCTCGGTCTGTTCGCGCTGATGGCGATCGCCGCGTTCGCCGCGTCACTGCCGCTGGTCGCCGTCGAGGCCGCGATGGGCCGGCTGCAATGGCCGACGCCGAGCGGTTGGGCCATCGTCGCGTTGATCACGCTGTTTCCCTCCTTGCTGGCGCAGATCTTCTTCATCCAGGGCGTGTCCCTCATCGGCCCCGCCCGTGCCGGGGTGTTCGTGAACCTGGTGCCGGTGTTCGCGTCGCTGCTGGCGGTGGCGTGGCTGCGGGAGGCGTTCGAGCTGTTCCACGCCGCCGCCCTGGGTCTCGTTCTCGGCGGTATCTGGCTCTCGGAGCAGGGCAAGGTGAGGTGAGTCCCTGGGGTCGGAGCGGCAACGCCACGCAACGCGATCGGGTCACGGCGCGCAGCGTGACGACCCGGCGGCGCGGCGTCGTCGCCGGCGCTGCGAACCGCGGCGCGGCCGCCCGTGTGAGCACAAGCCGCTTTATTAAGCAATAAAAATCAGTGCGTTAGATGTAAATCCCGGCCACGGCCGCGACGCGCTTTGAAACGGTTCTAAATATCGCTACTATACGCCGGCTGTCGCTCTGTTCTGAGGCAGGGCGCGATTTCTGGGGCAGCAAACCGCTGCTCGACGTCGCTTTCAAACCGATAGGAGGAGACCGTGAATATTCGCAAACTGTCAGTCACCACCGTGTGCGCTGCGCTGCCGTTCCTGACGGGCAACGCGCTGGCAGCGGGAGACGAGGCGAACCTGAAGAGGCTGGGTTCCTTCCAGACCACCGGAACGGGTGCGGGCCAGAGCATCCCGCAGGGCGGCAAGTATGCCGACAACCTGCGCCGCGTGCTGGAGACCATCAAGCTGCCGGACGGCTTCAAGATCGAGCTGTTCGCCCTGGCGCCGGATGCCCGCCACATGGCGGTCGGCCGTAACAAAGCGACGGTGTGGATCGGCACCCGCAAGTCGAAGCTCTGGGCGGCAACGGATCGGGACATGGACAACGTGGCCGACACCGTCGAGGAGTTCAGCCCGAGTGTGAAGTTCGACATTCCCAACGGCGTGTGCTACTCCGACGACGGTTTTCTCTTCGTCGCCGAGCGCAACCGCGTGCTGATGTTCCCGGCGGCCGAGTTCTTCATGGAGAGCCCGGACACGGTAGCGGTGCCGATCGTGCCGCAGGGCGAGCTGATTCCGGTGGATGAAGAGTCCTATAACCACACTGCGCGTATTTGTGCGATTGGGCCCGACAACAAGCTCTACATCAGCCTGGGACAGCCGTTCAACGTCTCGCCGCCCGAGAAGCAGGAGCTCTACGATCGGGTCGGCATCGGCGGCATGATCCGGATGAATCGCGACGGCTCCGGCCGGGAAACGGTTGCCACGGGCATCCGCAACTCCGTGGGCCACGCCTTCAACCCGCAGGACGGCAGCCTCTGGTTCACCGACAACCAGGTGGACGGCATGGGCGACGAGACGCCTCCGGGAGAGCTCAACCGTATGCCCGAAATGGGAATGTGGTATGGACATCCCCATTACGGCGGCGGCGCGGTGCGCACCAACGAGTACATGGGGCAGGATATTCCCGAGAACAAGATGGCCCGCTATGTGCCGCCGCAGGTGGAGACCGTTGCCCACGCCGCGGATCTCGGCATGATGTTCTACACCGGCAACATGTTCCCGGCGAAGTACAAGAACGCCATCTTCAGCGCGCAGCACGGCTCGTGGAACGCGACCAAACCCCGCGGCGCGCGGGTCATGGTGACCTTCCTCGATGCCGACGGCAATGCCGCCGAGATGATGCCGTTCGCCGAGGGCTGGCTGCAGGACAACGGCGTCTACTCGGGTCGGCCGGTTGACGTCCAGCAGTATGTCGACGGCTCGATACTGGTGTCCGACGACAAGGCGGGCGCCGTCTACCGCATCTACTACGAAGGCTGAGTCAGCGTCATGAAACCCGCGGGCCGGGAGTGATCCCGGCCCGCGTGCATTTTTGGATCGGTGCCGATCATGAGCTCAAAAAGCCGCCTCCTCACGGCGCTGCTGCTGGCGACGGGCGGTTTGGCGAGCCCCCCCGGCACGGCCGAAGAGCCGCTCCCCGCGGAGCACAAGGTCCAGACCCTGTGCCAGATCTGTCACGGCATGGACGGTGTGGCCAGCGACTCGATGGTTCCCAACCTCAGCGGTCAGCACAAGCAGTACATGGTGATCCAGCTGGAGGCCTTTCGCGACGGCACGCGACAGCACCCGCAGATGAGCATCATCGCGCAGGGGCTCACGGACGAGGACATCGATCTCGTCGCCGGGTGGTATGCCGACGTCAAGGTGACCGTCGAACCCCCAAGCGAGTAGCGCTCGCGGCAGTGCGGCGGCCGCCGGACGATGTCGCACCCGCGCCTGCAACCCGGGCGCCCGCCCCCGACGCACGTCGCCCCCGCCTGCGCATCATAGCCGTTCGGCGAGCACGACCATGCGACTGACGGACACGGAACTGGCGGATCTCGAGCGGGACGGTTACCTCATCCTGCCCGAGCGCTTCTCCGTCGACGAGGTCGCGCGAATTCGCGCCCGACTGCCGCGGCTGTTCGCCGCCGACGACGCCGCCAACATCGCGGAGAAGTCCACCGGCGCGGTGCGCACGGCCATGGGTCTGCACCTGCGCGACGAGGTTTTTGCGAGGCTCGTGCGACACCCGCGGCTGGTCGAGCCGGCGCTTCAGGTGCTGCCGGAGCCGTTTTACGTGCAGCAGGTGAAGGTCAACGTCAAGGCGGCGTTCTCCGGTGAGGTATGGCAGTGGCACTACGACTTCGCCACCCACCGCGAGGAGGACGGTGTGCCGCGGCCGCTGGCGCTCAACCTGCACGTGTTTCTCGACGACGTCAGCGAGTTCAACGGGCCGCTCTACTTCATCCCCGGATCCCACCGCTGCGGTGAGCACCCGGCGACGCTCGACGTCGAGACGACGAGCTACCCGCTCTGGGTGGTCGACGAGGACCGGGTGCGAGGGCTGGCCGAAACCCGGGGCCTCGTCTCGGCGACCGGCCCGCGGGGCACGATGCTGATCTTTCACGACACCCTCGTTCACGGATCGCCCAACAACATGTCTCCCTGGGATCGGGCGATATTTTCGCTGATCGTCAATCCCGTCTCGAACGCGCTCACGCGCCCCACGCGTCCGCCGTACAAGCACCACCGCGATCTCTCCCCGGTCGAGCCGCTGGACGACGATTGCCTCATGCGCGATGCGGCGGCGTGAGTTTCCGGCGTCGACGATGGACGAGTCCCGCCGACGGACGCATGCGTCACCGGCGCGCGCCGTGAAAGCCCGGGGCGGGCAGGGTCCCGTGTTGGCCATGGGCGCAGCGCCGGCGCACGAAGCCAGCGCCTGGCTGCGGCTTTTTTGCCAGACTCGCCGTGTCGCCGCGTAGCACCTGGCTCGAGGTGGCGCTCAACGGGCCGTGGGCGCGCGAGCGCCAGCCGCTCATTCCGGTGTCCGTAAAAGACATCGTCACGCAGGGTGTCGCCTGCGCGCATGCCGGAGCGGCCATCGTGCACGTGCACGCTTACGACGAGCGCAGCGGTCGACAGCGCGACGATGCCGATCTGTACGCCGCCATCATCGAGGGCATTCGCGCGCGGGCGGATGTCATCGTTTATCCGACGATTCCCTTCGCCGGCAGTGCCGACGCCGCGGCGTCGCTGTCCGCGGAGCAACGCTTCGCCCACATCGAGGCGCTGGCCGCGCGCGGGCTGCTGGAGTGGGCGGTCGTCGATCCGGGAACCACGCACATCAGCCGGTTTGCCGAGCTCGCTGCCGGCGAACACGGTTTCACCTACACCAATCCCGAGTCCCACATCAGGCACGGCCTGAGCCTGGNNCGGCCTGAGCCTGGCCGCGCGCTATCGGTTTCACCCCGGGTATGCCGTCTACGAGCCCGGGTTCCTGCGCCTGGGCGCGGCGCTCGCGCGCTCCTTGCCGCCCGTTCCCCAGCCCGTCTATCGTTTCATGTTCTCCAGCGGCATGAGCTTCGGCTTCCCGCCCGAGCGGTTCGCGCTCGAGGCCTACCTCGAGCTGCTCGCGCGCGAGGCGCCCGACGCGCCTTGGATGGTCGCGGGCCTCGACGTGGACGTGACGCCGCTCATCGAGGCGGCCGTGGCACACGGCGGCCACGTGCGCGTGGGTCTCGAAGACGCCCCGCTCGGCACGCAACGGTCGAATCTCGAGTGGCTGGAGCTGGCCTTGCGCCGCGTGCGTGCCGCCGGCGGTGAGCCCGCCGGCGCCGCCGAGGTGCGCGCCGCCCTCGAGGAGCGGGCGCCGGCGGCGTGAGCGGCGACGCCGTCGAGGCGGTCCGCCCTCACGAATTGCCCGATGCGGGCGCGGCTCACGTCAGGCCGACGAACGGGCGTCCGTGCGCCAGGCAGTCGCAGAGCACACGGTAGCAGCCACGCAGGTCCTCGAGCCGGCACTGCTCGCCCACCGCCGCGACGATACGTCGCGCGAGCGTGCCCCTGTGCAGGATGACCTCCAGGGCGCGGGTCGTGTCGGCGTCGAGGAAGGCGTCGAGGCCGTCGGTTTGCTCGCAAAGACGGTGCCACAGTGATGCGGCGCTCATCGGCGCCGCCCCGCTACCGAAGAGGGCGAGGTACTCCGCGTCGTCGATACGCGCCGTATCGGCGTGGCGCAGCGTGGCGCGGAACAGGCGTGCGAGGCGCTCAGTGGATATGTCGCGGCGCGGGCCGGGAGCCGTCCAGCGATTCTCGATGAGCGCTTTCAAGACAGCGCTCACCGCGCCCGCGATGGCGAGATCCGCCGCCGGGTGCTCCTGGGCGTCCGTGACCCGGATCTCGATGGCCATACGGTCGAATCGGGCGATGGCCCCGCGCGCGTTGAGCCACTCGTACTGAAGAATGCCGTCGGTATCGTAGGGCGCGATATCGCGGTAGAGGGGCGTGAGAATCCGGGATTCGTACTGAGCCCGGCTGGCAACGGGCTCGGGCACCACCTGGCCGGTCACCGACGGGATACGACGGGCGTTCACCCGGTAGTGCTCGAGTCGCGTGTCCAGGAATCCCGTCCAGCGAGCGCCGAGCACGGGGGTGCTGGCGGCGAGTGCGGGGATGAGGGGCAGGACGATGCGAATGGCGTCGTGCAGGGCGGCGAACTCCCCGTCGTCGGCGAAGGGCAGGTTGATGTGCACGCTCTGCAGGTTCGCCCAGCCGTGGCCCCGGCAATCGAATATCCGATTGAGAGCGGCGTAGATCGCGTTGTCCTCGTGCGGCCACAGCCGCATCTGCCGATGCGGATCCATCCAGGGGTGGGCGCCGGTGGGCATCAGGCGTGCACCGTGGGGTGCGAGCAGCGCGTTGACTTCGCCGACACTGGCCTGGAACTGAGCGGCCACGCCGGTCAGGCGGGGCGCCGGCCCGTTCGTCTTGAGCTCGAGCAGATGCAGCACGAGCTCGTTGGACCAGGCGATCGGGCCGCGCTCCAGCTCCATGACGATGTCGCCGTTTGGCGTCCGCAGCACACGGTCGGCGATGGGCAGCACGTCGAGCTCGGCGACGTCGACGATCATGTACTCGATCTCGATGCCGAAGCCTTGGAACAGGGACAGTGGCGCGGCGGTCACGTCGGCAGCCGGTCTGCTTTGCCTGCCTGGATGCGCTTGAGAAAGACACCCATGATCTCGCGATACAGGGCGTCCTTGAGCACTGCGTCCTCGCAGCCGGCATCGATGCTCGGGTTGTCGTTGATCTCGATGACCACGCAGCGCTGGCCGAGCTGCTTGATGTCGACGCCGTAGAGCCCGTCGCCGATCAGGTTGGCGGCGCGCAGCGCCGTGCGCACGACCGCGTCGGGCGCCTCGCCCACGGCCAGCGTGTCGGCCATGCCCTCTTCGATCTTGCCGCCTTCGCCGCGGTCGATGATCTGCCAGTGACGGCGCGCCATGTAGTAGCGGCATACGTACAGTGGCCTGCGGTCGAATATGCCGACCCGCCAGTCGAACGCCGTCGGCACGAACTCCTGGGCGATGATCAGGTCCGAGGCAGCCAGCAGTCGGGTGACCTCCCGCTGCAGCGCCGTGCGGTCCTCTACCTTGACGACGCCGGCGGAGAAGGCGCTGTCGGGCTGCTTGAGGATGCAGGGCAGTCCGATCTGCGTCTCGATCTGCTCGACGTTGTCGCGGTGCACGATGGCGGTCTTGGGCGTCGGTACGCCGTGGCGCGACAGCAGTTCCTCGACGTAGACCTTGTTGGTGCACTTCAGAATCGACTCGGGGTCGTCGACCACGACGAGCCCCTCGGCCGCGGCCCGCTGTGCGAATCGATAGGTGTGGTGGTTGACGTTCGTCGTCTCGCGAATGAACAGGGCATCGAATTCCGCGAGCCGGTGATAGTCGTCGCGGGTGATGAGCTCGCAGGCGAGTCCCACCGCCCGCGCCGCGCGCTCGAAACGCTGCAGCGCGCGTCCATTCGAAGGCGGTTCCGGCTCCTGCGGGTTGTAGAGCAACGCGATATCATAACGCGTCTGCGCCCGGCGTCGCCCGCTGCTTCGGCGTCGGGCGAAGTACTGCGCCGCCGCCTCGATCACCGTGGGATGGTGAGGCTCGGGTATGTCGTTGGCCGCGATCGGCCTGATGGATTGCAGCTGCCAGCGATTGGTGCGCTTGAACCTCGCCCGCAGAAGCGGTGCGCGAAATAGGTTGAAGAGCCTCAGGCTGAGACGGTCGTAGCGCTTGGCGACGTTACGCCCGAAATAGATGCTCAACGTGAATTCGTTGGACTGCAGCGTCTTCAGCGAGCGCTGAATCTCCTCGTCGAACTCTTCGGAGAGCATCCGCACCACGCTTCTCGAGCGCAGATCCAGTATGGTCGGGACGTCCGGCATCGGGCGGTGCCCGCGCGCCGCCGCCAGCAGCGATACGTAGTAGCCCGTGGACTGGTAGCGATAGGAACGGCAGAGGTTGAAGACGCGGGCAGACTTGTCGTGGCTGTAGCCCGGCTCCGTCAGGTAGGCACGCGCCGCCACGACGTCGACATCCGGCACCTCCAGCGGCCAGCTCTTGGGGTTGTCAACGACGAAGAGTATGGGCAAGGGCGGATGCCTTTCGCCGGCCCGGCGTGATGACCAACAGGTTGGCGTCGTAGGTCAGGACGCCGAGCAGGATCGCGCCGATGAGTCGATCGATGTGAACCCAGTACTCGTGCTCGTGGCCGGCCGGGTTGGGCAGATAAGGGTCCGAGACTCTCACCGTCTTGTCGGCGCGGTTGTAGCCCGACAACACCACGAAATGGCCCGCGGGCTCGCCGCGTACGTCGTCGGGCTCGGCGGTCTCGCCGTGCTCGCGCACGCTGCCATAGAGATAGGTCGCACTCAGTCCGGTAAGGATCGGGGTGCGCTTGTTCAGAAGCCGGCGCAGCAGACGCCGGCTCAGGTCGACGAAGCGTACCCTTCCGCCCAGGTCGAGAAAGTCGATGTAGCCGTCACAGGCGAGCCGTAGCTTGGGGTCGTGCTTGATCTCCCGCTGTTGCCTTAGTCGGCCGACGAGCTCGGTCCGGTTCAGCCCGAACCAGCTCGGATCGAACACGGTGAGGTTGTAGGTGTAGATCGCGGCGTCGAAGCCGCGGCGCAGTGCATCACAGGCGAGGAAGACGTCGAGCGTCCCGCCGCCCTCGAGGGCAACGGTGTCGGCGATGACCTCGTCGAGCTCGACGGCCTCGCCGTAATAGCGATAGATCGTGTGCAGGCACGTCGGACCGCAGGTCGTATCGTCCGGCTGGCGAACGATGGGCACGGTCAGTGTCAGGTACGCGTCTTCGGTCGCCACCGCGCCTTCGCGCACCACACTGTCCTGACTCCTCGACATCCGTACAGACCCGAGATGACGGTTGCGGGGCCGCGAAGCGGCGTCGCCGCTTCGCTCGGTCGTCTCCCCGCTGGGGTAGCCGCGCATTATCCGACAACCGGGGGCCACGGCGCCATGTGGCGGCGCAGTGGCCAGCGCAGCGGGGCATCGCCGGGGACGGTTCGTCATCCACCTGCACCGTCGTCGCGAAGTGACCGCGCGCGCGAACGTCCCGACGCCGCGTGCACACCGGAGCTCGAGCGTGCCGCTACCGGCCGGGCGTCAGCCGCGACGCCCCTTGCGCCTCTATGGCGTCTGCTCGAGCACGTCCGCCAGCGTCCCCGCGTCGACGCTGCCGCCGGTGACCAGACAGACGCAGGTGCCGCGTCGGTCCGGGTCCTGCGTCTGCGCCGCCGCCAGCGCCAGCGCGCCCGACGGCTCCGCCACCAGCTTGTTACCGAGCGCAAGCTGCCTCATCGCGCGCCGCACGTCCTGCTCGGAGACGAGCACGACTTCGTCGACGAGCTCACGCAGCAGTGGAAACATCTCTTCGGTGATGTAGGGCACCGCCACCCCGTCACAGATGGTGCGGCAAGTCACCTGCGAGGGCGCTCCCGCGCGCAGGCTCGCGTGCAGGGCCGCGCACTGCTGCGGCTCGACGGCGACGACACGCACCCCGGGCCGGATCGCCTTGACGGCGCTGCCGACACCGCCGATCAGGCCCCCGCCCCCTACCGGCACGAACAGCGTGTCGACCTCGGGGCAGTCCTCGAGAATCTCCAGGGCAAGCGTGCCGTGTCCGACCATGACGTCGCGATCGGTCCAGGGGTGGACGAAGGCGTATGGCTCGTTCTCCCACAGGCGCTCGCGCAGATAGCGGACGACCTCCTCCATCGGCACCAGCACCGGTGTGCCGCCGTAGCGGCGCACCGCGTCGATCTTGATCTGCGGGGCCGTGTCGGGCATGACGCTGCGGGCCGGGAGCCCGAAACGGCGGGCAGCCCACGCCAGCGCCTGCGCCATGTTTCCGGCGCTGACCGTGCTGACGCCGCGGCGGCGGGCGTCGACGTCGAGTTGCGCCAGCGCATTGTAGACGCCGCGGACCTTGAACGACGTGACCGGCTGCAGTGTCTCGAGCTTGAGCAGAACGTTGGCAGGCTCGGCAAAGGTGTGCAGGGCGACGAGAGGTGTGCGCACCGCCACGCCCTGCAGTCGGACGGCCGCGGCTTGGAATTCATCGCGTGTCGGTGGGCTCGTTCTGTTCACGGCATTGTGAGTCGCGACGCTGTGCGCACCGCCCCGGCGCTGGGTGCTTCAAGCGGGCCGGGTGCCCCGGGGCGCTGCTTTCGCCGGCGACGGCGAGGTGTTCCCGGTGCGCCGGGTCTGCCCGTTGCCGCGGCGCACGCCGACGACCCGCGGCGAGCCCGAAACGCGAGCGCGTGCGCAGTATAGCGCAAGGCGTCGCGCGCCCATGACGTCACGCACGCCAGGGACGTGACATTGGCGCACCTTGCGTGTCACTGCCGGCGGCGGCGCTCGCCGCTGCGATGCCGCAGCGTCGAAGGCGGTGGTAACATTCGCCCAAGGCACTCACCGGGTGCAATTTGCAGGAGCATTTGCCATGCCATACACGCTCGATACATTCGCCGCCGATTGTCGCCGGGCGCTGGAGTCCGACGCCGGTGTGAATGGGCGCGAGGAGGTGCGACGCTGTCTTCAGCGCGCGCTCGCCGATGCCGGGTTTCTTGCCACCTATCTCGGCGCCGACGCCGACAGCGATCGGCGCGTTCTCTATGAAGACCCGGATCTCGGGTTCTGCATCTGCGCCCACGTCTACTCCGGCGCCAGGCGCGGCCGGCCGCACGACCACGGGCCCACGTGGGCCATTTACGGTCAGGCGGAGGGGGAAACCGAAATGACCGATTGGCGCATGGTGACGCCCCCGGCCGACGGTCGACCCGGCAGGGTCGAGAGGGTGCGCAGCTACCGGCTCAAACCCGGGGACGCTCACGTCTACGAGGTCGGTGACATTCATGCGCCGCTGCGCGACGGGCCCACCAAGCTCATCCGCATAGAGGGCCGCAACACGGACAAGATCGAGCGCACTCCGATCGAGCCCATCGCTTGAGCCGGGCGCCCCTCGAGACCCCGCCTTGCGGGGGCGCAGCGCTGTGCGGCCGGCGCCGCCGTCCACAGCCAAGCCTCGCGATCCATGAAGCCCGCAGCCAGGGAGCATTGCCATGAACACGCCTGCCGCCGACAGCCCCGTGCGCGACGACGAAGTGCGCCGCATCGCCCTTCACGTCAATTTCGACGACGCCGAGCGCATGAACTACGCCCTCAACAACGCGGAGAACCTGCACGGTTACTACCGCCAGCGCGGCAAGGCGGTCGAGATACGGGTCGTCGCACACGGCCCCGGGCTGCACATGCTTCGGGTCGACACCTCACCGGTGAAGGAGCGTATTGCGGCAATGGTCTCCGCGCAGGAGGGGCTCGGATTCTTCGCCTGCAGCAACACGCGATCGCGGATGGCCATGGTGGAAGGCAAGACACCGCCGGTCATCGAGCAGGCGGTCATGGTGGCGTCCGGCGTCGTCGAACTCGTCGAGTTGCAGCGCGCGGGGTGGTCGTACCTGAAGCCTTGAAAGCGGCGCAGCGCGTCGCCGCAGGCCGCAAGCGGTGGCGGCCGGGGTGACTTGCGCGAAAACCCGGCTAAACTCGAGATTGGGGTGTATAGAGGCCAGCCGCCGCAAGTCGGCGGCGCGCCTCGCTAAGACGGGTGCCTCACGCGCCCGGCACAACAAAACCAGGAAGCCTGTGGGGGGCTTACTTGGAGGAGAAAATCATGCGTACTGCGACACACCTGGGCGCGGCCGCCCTGCTGTGCTGTCTGCTCGCCCAGAGCCCGGCGGCGGATGCACAGCGCGTGGTCGGCTCGGGAGCGGCCTCCTGCGAGGCGGTTCTGCGAGACCTGGAGCTCGACCACGTGTTCTGGAAGACCTTCTATGCCTCCTGGCTGAACGGCTTCGTGACCCACTGGGCGGTGAGCAATGACGCGCCGCGGCTGAGCAGCAACAGCGCGCGCTTCGCCTGGGTGGAGGGCTACTGCAAGCGTTTCCCGAAGGCGCACCTCTACGACGCGGCGGCGGCGCTCACCCGAGAGCTGCATCCGGATAAGGAGTCGACCAGCGCCGCTTTCCCGCGTCTCCCGCAGGACGAGCGCGCGGGCGAGCGCTGGTCGATGCGCTGAACGCTCGGGCGGCGCCGTGCGAGTGGGCGGCGCCCGCTTACTCCACGCGCACCAGCACGCCGCCCTGCGTGATCTCGGGCGGGCCCTCGATGAGGGGCGCGACGTTCTCGCGCACGTAGTCGGCCGCGAGCTGGTTCGAGGCCTCTGCGCCGGTCTCGTCCTCGAACACGCTGATGGTGGCGACGACGCCGTCGTCGGCGCCGACCACGCAGTAGCTCTTGAATCCCGGGGTTTGCAAGAGCGCCGGGACGAACTGCTCGTTGATCTGCGAGATGAGCTGCTCGACGTCGGCGCCGGCGGCGAGCTTGTAGCGGCGGATGCTCGTATACATGGCGTTCCTCCGTTGCCCGAGCGCACCCCCGGCGCGGAGGCGGCGGCGGGGCGCTAGCGCACGGCCCGGGTCGCCTCGCGCGCGGAGGCCGACTCGGCGACCGCGCTCGCACAGACGGCGGCGCGCAGGGAGGCGCGTCGGGGTCTGCGCGGAGGTTTCATTATCGTTGTTGCACGGCGGTGCCTCAAGCGAGCCCGTCCGGCGGCGCCCGGCCGTGCCTCCGGGCCCCGGCGGGAAACCCGGCGCTCGTCTTGCCCGGCAACAAAATATTTGGAATTGTAGAGGTATGGACAAAAACACAACGCCGCGCTGATGGGGTAACGCCGATGAGCTCGAAACCTCACAGCATTCTGTTTCTGTGCACCGGCAATTCGGCGCGCTCGATCCTGGCCGAGGCGATCGCGAATCGACTTGGAGAAGGGCGGCTGCGCGGGTATTCCGCCGGCTCGCGGCCGCAGGGGCGGGTGCACCCCGCAGCCGTGGCCCTGCTGCGCAGGCGCGGTTATTCTACCGACGCTCTGAGGTCGAAATCGTGGGACGAGTTCGCCGGGTGCGACGCGCCTGCGCTCGACGTGGTGATTACGGTCTGCGACAACGCGGCCGCCGAGTCTTGCCCCGTGTGGGCGGGCCGCGCCCTAAAGGCCCACTGGGGCATGGCCGACCCCGCGGTGGTGGCGGGCACGCCGGCACAGACGGAGCAGGCGTTCGAGAAAACGTACGCGCTGCTGCACGAACGCATCTCGAGCCTCGTCGAGCTGCTCGCGCACGCTGCCGATGAGGCGCAGCTGCGGCAGCGGTTGCAGGAGATCGCTGAGGGGCAGGGCCCCGTGGGCGAAGAGTGCTGATGGCTGCGCGCGCTGTCGGGGCGGTGAGGATCACCGCGCAACCGGCAACGGGCAACCGGGTTGTGGCCTGGAACAGGGAGGGACGGGCGTGAGTACCGTGAGCGAGTCGAGCAATCAGCGCTCGAGTGCTGCCGTGATGGGTGTCTTCGAGCGCTTTCTGAGCGTGTGGGTGGCAATGTGCATCGTCCTGGGCATCGCCCTCGGCCACTGGTTCCCCGGGGGTTTTCAGGCGGTCGGCGCGCTCGAGATCTTCCGCGTCAACCTCCCTGTGGCCGGACTCATCTGGCTCATGATCGTGCCGATGCTGCTGAAGATCGATTTTGCCGCGCTGCATCGCGTTACGGAGCACTGGAAGGGAATCGGTGTCACGCTGTTCGTCAACTGGGCGGTGAAGCCATTCTCCATGGCCCTGCTGGCCTGGTTCTTCATCCGCAACCTGTTTGCCGGCTGGCTGCCCCCGGAACAGGTGGATGCCTACATCGCCGGACTCATCATACTGGCGGCCGCGCCGTGCACCGCCATGGTATTCGTGTGGAGCAGGCTGAGCGACGGCGAAGCGCATTTCACCCTCTCCCAGGTCGCTGTCAACGACACCATCATGATCTTTGCGTTTGCCCCCATCGTTGGCCTGCTGCTGGGCCTGTCGGCGATCACCGTGCCCTGGGCGACGCTGTTCCTGTCCGTGGTGTTGTACATAGTCATACCGGTCGCAGCGGCACAGTGGTGGCGACGCAAGATATTGCGGCGCGGCGGCGAGCCGGCGCTCGCGCGCACGTTGGAGCGGCTGCATCCACTGTCGCTGCTCGCCTTGCTGGCCACGCTGGTGCTGCTGTTCGGTTTCCAGGGTGAGCAGATCCTCGCTCAGCCGCTGATCATCGCGATGCTCGCGGTGCCGATTCTCATTCAGGTGTACTTCAACTCCGGCCTCGCCTACCTGCTCAATCGCAGATTCGGGGTGGCCCACTGCGTGGCGGCGCCGTCGGCGCTGATCGGTGCCAGCAATTTCTTCGAGCTGGCCGTGGCGACGGCGATCAGCCTGTTCGGCTTCGAGTCCGGGGCGGCGCTGGCGACGGTGGTGGGCGTGCTCGTGGAGGTTCCGGTGATGCTGTCCGTGGTGAAGATCGTCAACGCAACGCGCACCTGGTACGAGACCGCGGCGCCGTCACCGCCCTGACCGGCGCCGCGCCGGCGATCAGGCCAGCATCCACTCGTGGCGGGGATCGTTTTGGAACTTCCAGACGCGGGTCGGGCCGGCCATGACGTTCAGGTAGTAGCCGGTGTAGCCGTGGGGGGCGCCGTAGGGATGATAGCCCCGCGGCACCAGCACCAGGTCACGGTCGTGAACGGTCATCGTTTCGTCCAGGGTGCCGTCTTCGGTGTAGACGCGCTGGAACGCGAACCCCTGCGGCGGATCGATTCGATGGTAGTAGGTTTCCGCGAGACAGGACTGACTCAGAAGGTCGTCGCTGTCGAGCTTGTGGGGAGGGTAGCTCGACCAGTTGCCGGGCGGTGTCTTCACCTCGACCACCAGTGGGCTGTCCGCCTGCGCTGTCCGCATGGGGCTCAAATCGGCGCTTGTTACGAGTATCGGCGATGATCACCTGGGGCGCTTCATTCGCGAGCAACTCGAGCGTGAGGGGGTGGATACGTTGCACGTCATCACCGATCCGCAGCGCCTCACCGCCCTCGTTGTACTGGGCATCGAGGACCGCGACACGCTCCCGCTCATTTTCTTTCGCGAAAACTACGTGCAAACGGTGAATGACTGGCGTGCCCGCGGCCGCTCGGCCGACAGCGGGTGGCCGTCCCCCAAGCCCGGGGAACGGGCCTGAGGACTGTAACGGTGGAGAAGATACGCATTGGCATTGCAGGCCTCGGCCGACTGGGCAAACATCACGCCGGCAATCTCGCCTTCAGGGTCAAGGGCGCCGAGCTCGTAGCCGCGTGCAGCATCGTCGATGCGGAGCTCGACTGGGCCCGCGAGAGCCTGGGCGTCGAGCACCTCTTCGAGGACTACGAGCGGATGCTGCGCAGCACGCAGCTGGACGCCGTGTTCCTGGTCACGCCGACGAATCGGCACCCACAGCAGATCATGGCGGCGCTGCAGGCCGGCAGGCACGTCTTCTGCGAGAAGCCGCTGGCACTGACGATTGCAGAGTGCGAGGAGGTGATCGGGGTCGCCCGCGAGCACCCCGACCGGGTGACCGCCATCGGCTTTGTGCGTCGTTACGATCCCGGATACGCGTACGCCAAGCGAAAGATCCAGGCCGGTGCCATCGGCCGCCCGATACTCTTTCGCGCCCAGACAGCGGACATGGACGAGACCGCCGCGTTTCAGGTCGAGTTTTCCAAGAGCAGCGGTGGGGTCTTCCTCGACGCTTCCATCCACGATATGGATCTGGCGCGGTGGTTGCTCGAGTCGGAGGTGCAGGACGTCTACTGCGTGGGGGATTGCTACGTGCACGCCGAGTTTCGCCGTTACGATGACGCTGACAATGCCACCGCTTTGTACCGCTTGCGCAACGGCGCCGCCGCCAGCATCACGGTGAGCCGAACCGCGATGCACGGTCACGATACGCATGCGGAGGTCGTGGGTACCAAGGGCTCACTGGTGGTCGGCCGACCGCCGCGCTTGGTCAACGTCGACATCTGTGACGAGCACGGCGTTAGGAGCGAGTGCGTGCCCAGCTTCTACGAGAGGTTCGAGCAGGCCTTTCTGCTCGAAGCGCAGGACTTCGTCCGTTGTGTGGCCGAGGGCTGTCAGCCGCGCTGCAGCCTGGCTGACGCCGCCGAAGCTACCCGCATCGCCATCGCCACGACGACGTCCTATCGCCGCGGCGAGCGGGTCGTGCTCTGAAGCGTTATCGAGGGGGGTTCGGGTCCGCTGTTGCGCAGCGGTGCGTATGTGCGGAGCGTGCCGGGCACGGCCTCGTCGCGAGCGCGCTGGCGGCGACGCTCAGCGGCGGCAGTCTATGGGCAGATACTTGAGCGCGAGGGGCAGCGGCGGCAGGCTGTCGCTGGGGCGGCAGTCCCAGACAACGGAGCGCGCCTCGGCGTCGATCTTCGCTGCGAGCACGACTTCCTGGCCGTCCACCGTCGCGCCGCCCAGGTTCATGGTCGCCACGGTCAGGGTCTGATTTTCCCCGTTCCACTGCAGCGTCTGCAGGTGCTCGCTGCCCGGCGAAACATCCAGGCCGGCCTCCGCGGTGTCCCTGGGCCAGCGCCCCTCGCGGGTGTGAAACGCGGCGAGGGCGTTCTGCGCGGGCGAGATCGCCTCCAGCGCCGTCATGACCTTGCTGCGCACCGCGTAGTCGCGGTAAAGGGGCAGGCCGAGCGACGTGAGTATGCCGCCGATGGCAACGAGGCTCATGATCTCGATGAAGGTGAGTTTCTTCATGTCTATACCACTCTGCCGTCGCGCATGCCTCGCACAGGGCACGCGCGTGCGCTCGCGTTGCAATATCGGGGTAGGGAGGTGCCCGCCACGCCCGAGTGTCGCCCCGGTGCGCAATCGAAACGTCGTGTCGGCACCGCCGGCGTCTTACCGGGCGCTTCAGCCGTTCAACCCGTCACCCCTGACGTTGAACCTTGCTGAATTTCAGTATGGCAGTCGGATTGCGGCTTGCAAGAAAACGGGCCGCTCGTGCGGGGGCGCTTCAGCGCTGACGCGGGACGCGCGTGTGCGCCAGGATGGGCATGGCGTCCGCGGCGATGATTTTTCGCGGCGCTGCCCGCGGCGCCGCGGGCGGCTGCCGGGCGCTTGTTCCCTACACGAAGACGATCAGCGGCAGCAACGTGCGACTCAGGCCGAGCACCGTCTGGAAAACCGGCACGCCGAGAATGCTTACGAGAACCAGGCCGAGCAGCAGGAAGTTGCCGTAGCGGTCGTTGTAGTAGCGGTACAGTTGGGCCAGCCGGCGGGGCAGAAAGTACGGCAGTATGTAGTGGCCGTCGAGGGCTCCCAGGGGTATGAGATTGAAAATCATCAACAGCAGGTTGATCTGCGCGAGATAGAGAAAGAAAAACTGCGGCCCGGGTTGGGCGAGATTGTCCCATCCCATGCGCAGTCCGAGCAGATAGACATTGACGGTGACGACAGCGACG
>JABAHS010017627.1_pt1 | contig 32978 bp, 31 predicted proteins | sample 7062111 | NCBI WGS metagenome assembly JABAHS01 (sample SAMN14534600, study PRJNA622989) | marine sediment metagenome | biome: marine biome [ENVO:00000428]; feature: marine pelagic biome [ENVO:01000023]; material: deep marine sediment [ENVO:00002113]; isolation source: pool of 4 deep marine... | reverse complement strand
TGCTCCTCCTGCCATCCTTTCTACACGGGCAAGCAGAAGATCGTCGACACGGGCGGTCGCGTCGACAAGTTCCGCCGCAAGTACGGAATGAGCTGAGCCACCCGGTGATCCCGGTCGGAGGCTCCTGCGCCCGCTAACACTGGGCATACGGTTAATCCCTAGGTCGAAAAGCCCCGGGCTTTGGTATCCTTGTCGGCCAAATTGCGCTACGACCGATACCAGAAAGGGATAACCATGACCGACGAAGCCTATCGACTGATCAGCCCTGACGGTCGCGAACTGGAACTGCCTGTCCACAAGGGTACTACCGGCCCTGACGTCATCGATATCGGACGTATTTACCGGGAACAGGGGGTGTTTACCTACGACCCCGGTTTCGTTGCGACGGGCAGCTGCAAGTCCGACATCACCTTCATCGACGGTGAGAAGGGCATCCTGATGTACCGGGGCTACCCGGTCGAACAGCTTGCCGAGCATTCGAATTTCATCGAGGTCTGTTACCTGTTGCTCAACGGCGAGCTGCCCACGGCGAAAGAGCGCGAGGAATTCGACACCACGATCCGTACACACACCATGCTCAACGAGGGCATGCTCAACTTCTTCAAGGGTTTCCGCTATGACGCGCACCCGATGGCCATGCTGTCGGCCATCGTCGGATCGATGTCGGCGTACTATCACGATACGACCGACGTCCATAACCCCGAGCACCGTGATATCTTCGCGCACCGGATCGTCGCGAAGCTGCCGACGATTGCGGCGGCGGCGTACAAGCTGAGTATCGGCCAGCCGTTCATGTATCCGAAGAACGACCTCAGCTACACGGCGAATTTCCTGCAGATGATGTTCTCCGTGCCGGCCGAAGATTACGAGATCGACCCGATCCAGGCCGAGGCGCTCGACCTGCTGTTCATACTGCACGCGGACCACGAGCAGAACTGTTCGACGTCGACGGTCCGCATGGCGGGCAGCTCAGGCGCCAACCCGTACTCGGCCATCGCCGCCGGCATTTCGGCCCTCTGGGGGCCGGCGCACGGCGGTGCCAACGAGGCCGTTCTCAAGATGCTCGCCCAGATCGGCGACGTGAGCCAGATCGACAAGTACCTCGCAAAAGCCAAGGACAAGGACGACCCGTTCCGCCTCATGGGCTTCGGCCACCGCGTCTACAAGAACTTCGATCCGCGGGCGACCATCATTCGCGAGATGGCGCACAAGGTGCTCGACGCGCTGCCCAACAACAACGAGACGCCGCTATTCGAACTGGCGCTCAAACTCGAAGAACTCGCGCTCAAGGACGACTATTTCATCGAGAAGAACCTCTACCCGAACGTCGATTTCTATTCCGGCATCATTTACAAGGCGCTCGGGATACCGACGTCGATGTTCACGGTCATGTTCGCGCTCGGTCGCTCGGTTGGCTGGGTTTCGCACTGGCGCGAGATGATCTCGGACCCGAACCAGAAGATCGCACGTCCGCGGCAGTTGTATGTCGGCGCTGGCGAAAGGGATTACGTTCCGGTCGAGGAACGTTGAGGCTTTAGGGGTGGCTCGAGAACGGTTCCTGCGGTTGCCGCAATAACTCGCGCACGGCTTTCTCGTCGGCGCGCTTCATCGGCTTGCCGTCGACCGGGCTGATCGGCGCCTGGCGGATGCCGTCGACCGGGAACACGGTGGCCTGCACGGACGCCTCCCCGTGATGGAATTCGAAGCCGGCGTAGGTCTCGGCACGATCGCGCCGGCTCTTCAGCCGACGTTCATAGGGCTTGTAATTAAAGCCTTGCTGGTCGAGTGCATGAGCGACCGATTCCGCGCTGTCCGCAAACACATGCAGGTTGACAGCCGAGTTCGCATCGGCGGTGCCGGTGAGCACCGGTCCGACAAGCCGCGGACTGAAACGGGATAGCAATTCCATCGCCGACAGTGCCGCCTGCCTCATCGTGGTCAGAAGGTCGGTGTGTGATTCGCCCGCAAACAACTGTAAGTGCTCGCTCACGGCGTGTTCGATTTCCGCGTTGCCGGGCAACGACCCGCGATCCCTGAGGCCGAGACGTTCGGCCGCTTTCTTTTTTGCGAGGCCGAAATCGCGGATGCCCTGATTGACGATGATGCGGGCAGCTTCCTGTGCAACCATGAGGCGCGCTCGCTCGCCATTGTTGATCTTCTTTCTCGGCATAGCTTCAGAACAAAGGCTCGTCGGTCTCCTCGGATTCCTCGTCGGTCCCGTCCCCGACGCCGGTGGTGTCGTTGAAGATGTCCGGCAGTTCTTCCACGGTTTCGCATTCGGGTACGTGGTCCTGCCGGAAGACCTCGAAAGTAACATTGCGCTGTCCGGCCCTGGCCGGGCAGCCGGTTTCCCTGTCGATGAGGACGGAAACGATGCCTGTCGGCATCGGCATCTGGTTCTCCGGCACGCCCCGCAGCGCCTCGCGCATGAATTCGATCCACACCGGCAGAGCCGTTCGCGAGCCCTCTTCGCCCGGGCCCAGCGGCAGGTCGTCGTCATAGCCGACCCACACGATGGCCGCGAGGTCGCGGTTGAAGCCGCCGAACCAGGCATCGCGGCGGTCGTTGGAGGTCCCGGTCTTGCCGGACAGGTCTCTGCGTCCCAGGACCAGCGCGCGCCGGCCGGTGCCGCGGCGGATGACGTCGCGCATCATGTCCTGGATCAGGAAAGCGTTCTGCTTGGACACGGCCGCCGGGGCGACGTTGACGTCGGCGAACAGCTCGGGAGCCGTGCTGGCGTCCGGTCGCTGGAAAGGCGCGATATCCATCAATTCCTCGAGCGTCAGCTCTTCCGCCGGGTCGGGGGCATAGTCGTCCTCGGGCTCTGCAAGGCAGGGCTCGCAGACCACGGCGGGGTCCGCCCGGTACAGCGTGGAACCGTCGGCGCCATAGATGGCGTCGATGACGTAGGGTTTGACGGCGTAACCGCCGTTGGCGATCGTCGCGTAGCCCTGCGCCATGTCGAGCGGCGACGCGGCGCCACCGCCGAGTGCCAGCGAGCCGTTGCGCGGCAACGCGGCGTCGTTAAAGCCGAATTTCGCGATATGGCGCACCGCGTTGCCGATGCCGGTCTCGAACAGCAGCAGCCGCACCGAGACGAGGTTCATCGAGCGCACCAGCGCTTCGCGCATGCGCGTCGGCCCGTAGAAGCGGCCGCTGTAGTTGATCGGCCGCCACACGGCTTCGAGTTCCGACGAGTTGATCACCACGGGCGCATCGAGCACCACCGTGGCAGGCGTATTGCCCCGCTCGAGCGCCGCCGAGTAGATAAACGGCTTGAACGACGAGCCGGGCTGGCGCGCCGCCTGGGTTGCGCGATTGAATTTCGTGGTCGCAAAATCGAAGCCGCCAACGAGACTGTTAATGGCGCCATCATCGGGGTCGATAGAGACGATTGCAGCCTGCGCTTCGGGGACTTGCGCCAGCGCCCAGAAACCGGCGCCCGTGGGCATGACGTAAATAACGTCGCCCGCGGTCAGGACGTCGGTGGCCGTCTCCGGCGCGGGCCCGGTCGTGTCGCGATCTATAAACGGTTTCGCCCAGCTGATGCCACGCCACGGCAGGACCGCGGAGGAGCCGTCTCGAAATACAATATCGGCCGAATTGTCGTCGTTGACCTTCGTCACCAGCGCGACCGACAGGCCGCCGGGCGCGTACTGGTCGAGGACCTCGAGTGACTCGGCCGGCCATTCCGTGGTTGCCAGCCCCGGTAACTCCGGCGGCAACTCGACGTTTGCGATCGGGCCACGGTAGCCGCGGCGCCGGGTGAACTCGAGCAGCCCGTTGCGCAACGCGTAGTTCGCGGCTTTCTGCAGTCGAGAATCGAGCGAGGTTACGACCTGGAAGCCGGCGGTATAGGTTTCCTCCCCGTAACGCGACAGCATTTCCCGGCGCACCATCTCGGCGACATAGGGCGCATTGAGTTCGACCGCGGCGCCGTGCAGGCGCGACTCGACCGGTATCGCCATCGCCTCGTCATAAGCCGGCTGTGGGATGAAGCCGAGACGGAGCATGCGCCCGAGCACGTAACCTCGGCGACGTCGCGCATCGGTGGGGCTGCGCACCGGGTTGTACCGGGACGGCGCCGGCAATACACCGGCGAGCGTCGCTGCTTCCGCGACATTGATGCTGGCGAGCGGCTTGTTGAAATAGACCTGCGCCGCTGCGGCGACACCGTAGGCGCGCTGGCCGAAGAACATCTTGTTGAGGAACAGTTCCATGATCTGTTCCTTGGTGAATTCCTGCTCGATCCGGACGGCGAGGGATGCTTCCTTGAACTTACGCTCGGCTGTCTGCTCGAGCGAGAGGAAGTAACTGCGTGCGAGCTGCTGTGTCAGCGTGCTGCCACCGCTCGCGATGTCGCCGGTCAGTGCAAGCTGCCAGAGTGCGCGCAGGATGCCGCGGTAATCGATGCCGGGGTGCACGAAAAAGCGCTGGTCCTCCGCGGCGATGAATGCGTCGACGACGTGCTGCGGCACGTCGTCGTAGCGGACGAGTATGCGGCGCCGCTGCCCGATCTCTTCTATCAGGTGTCCGTCACGGCTGAAGATGCGCAGCGGGATCTGCAGCGGGATGTCGCGGATGGTCTGCGCGGCCGGCAATCCNNTCTCGGATGGTCTGCGCGGCCGGCAGTCCGGGGGCGACGAAATAATAGGCACCGATGACGCCCGCCACGCCGCCGATGACCAGCAAGGTGGCCACCCCGGCGGCGATGACCAGCGCGCGCAAGAGCCCTCTATGGGGCCGTTTAAGGGCTTGCTTCTTCGGCTTTCGCATAGGTACTCGACTCACGCGTATCTGGCATTACGGCGCGGAAAGGCGTGCCGCTGCCTGCACGAGCATACAGGTAGTCTGGTGTCCGACCAGTGTTCAGTGTGTGGCATTTTGCGGGCAAGCGCCCAAGCGGGGCCGTTTGCCGCGGCTGATGATAGCGAGCGGTGGGTGCAAGCTGCAATGCCCGGGCCCTTCCGGGGGCCACGGCGTCGGCACCACGACCAGTTCACGGAATATGTAGCGTGGCATCAGTAACATACGTTCCCGGGATCGTGAACAANNCGGGATCGTGAACAAAGTCACGTTTTATTTAACATTTTGTTGATATATAGTTAAATCGATTTTTTCAGGTCCTTACTACTTTTGACTCGCAACCTACCGACTTAGAAGGGAAAAAGCGTGCTTTTCGGCAAGAAAACTCAACCCCTGTTGGGCCTCGACATCACGACGTCGTCGGTCAAGCTGATAGAGCTGTCGCAAAGCGGCAAGCGCTATCGCGTCGAGTCGTATGCGGCCGAGCCCACACCGCCCAGTTCGGTCAGCGAAAAAGCCATCGTTGACGCGAAAGCCGTGGGCGAAGCAATCCGCCGCGCCGTCAAGCGCGCTGGCGCCAAGGCAACGGACGTTGCCGTCGCGATCAGCGGTGATGCCGCGATTACCAAGGTCATCCAGATGTCCTCGGGACTCTCCGAGCGAGACCTCGAGGGTCAGGTCGAGATCCAGGCGGATCAGTACATCCCGTTTCCGATGGAAGAGGTCAGCTTCGACTTCGAGATCATCGGCCCGAATGAGAAGGACCCGGAACTGATGGACGTGTTGCTCGTTGCGACGCGCACGGAGAACGTCGAGCAGCGGCAGGCTGCCGTGAATGCGGCAGGCCTGAGCGCGCATATCGTGGACGTCGAGGCGTTTGCGCTCGAGAACGCGTGCCAGCTCTTGAGTCACCAGCTTCCGGATGGCGGCATGGGGCACTCGGTCGCGGTTGTCGATATCGGCGCCAGCAGCACGACGTTTTCGGTGCTCGAAGATCTCAAGGTCATCTATACGCGTGACTTCAGCTTCGGCGGCCAGCAGCTCACCGAAGAGATCATGCGCACTTACGGACTGTCCATGGAGGATGCCGGTCGCGCCAAGAAGCAAGGCGGCCTGCCCAGTAACTACCAGCCCGAGGTTCTCGAACCGTTTATCGACGACATGACACAGCAGGTCAGTCGTTCCCTGCAGTTCTATCTTGCTTCGGGCGGTGGCCGCGAGCAGCCCGACATGATCGTCGTGTGCGGCGGCTGCGCCAACATCCCCGGCATCGCCGACGTGATCTCGAGCCGGGTCGGCATACCGACCGAAGTCGGCGATCCCCTGGGCCAGATGAAGATCTCGTCGAAAGCCAAGTCGCAGGGTGTTCACAAGGACGCAACTGCGTTGCTTACCGCGTGCGGGCTTGCACTGAGGAGCTTTGACTGATGCCACGGATTAACCTACTCCCCTGGCGCGAGGAAGAACGCAAGAGACGCCAACGCGATTTCGGCCTGGCAATGGGCGGCGCGGTGCTGGCGGCGATCGCCGTCATCATGCTGACCATGCTGGCGTACTCGCAGATGATCTCGGCGCAGGAACGGCGTAACGCCCGCCTCACGGAAGAAATCAACGAACTGCAGCGCAGTATCGAGGAAATCGACGGGCTCGAGAGCCAGAAGGAACGCCTGCTTGCGCGCATGGAGATCATCCAGCAGCTGCAGAAGAGCCGCCCGGAAATCGTGCGCCTGTTCGATGAAATCACCCGGCAGCTGCCTGAAGGCGTCTACCTGACCGGTATCGTGCAGACCGGCTCCCGAATCGAGGTGCGCGGGGTCGCGCAATCGAGTACGCGTGTATCGGCGCTGATGCGGAAGATCGATGCCTCGGAATGGCTGGCCGACCCGGAAGTGGAGAGAGTGGTAACGACGACCGCCGGCGCTTCCCGGCAGGCCGCGTTCGTCGTCTATCTGAAGCAACGTCGTAGCGGTGCGGACGAGGAGGAGGATGTATGAACCTCATCGAAGAACTCCAGGGTCTGGATGTCAACGATATCGGTCGCTGGCCGCTCGTATTCCGCGCGGCGGTCATCGTCCTGGTTTTCGTCGCCGTGACGTTCGCCGGCATCTGGTTCACGATCGTGAAGGACAAGGCGCCGGTGCTGCAGCGTGCCGAGGCCGAAGAGCAGGAGCTGCGCGTCACGTTCGAGAACAAGCAGCGCAAGGCGGCGAACTACGACGCCTACAAAGCGCAGCTCGCGCAGATCGAACAGTCTTTCGGCACCATGCTGAGGCAGCTTCCCGGCGAGACCGAGATACCGAGCCTGATCGTCGATATTTCGCAGACCGGACTCGCGGCCGGCCTGCAGGAAAAGCTGTTCCAGCCGCAGGCGGAGATCCCCAGGGACTTCTACGCGGAGAAGCCGATCAAGATTCACCTGACCGGCGGCTACCACGAGATGGCCAACTTCGTCAGCGGCATCGCCGCCCTGCCGCGAATCGTCACCCTGCACGACATCACGATCACGCCGGAGCAGAAAGGCTCGTTCGACAGCCTGAGCCTGGAAGTGACCGCCAAGACCTATCGATACATTGAGGAGGCAGAGCCGCAATGATTGCTTCTCTCACAATGCGCAAGGGATTGCTGCTTGCGATTGCCGCTCTCGGGCTCGCTGCCTGTGGCAGCGACATGGATGATCTCGACAGCTACATCAACTAGGTCAAGGCACGCCCGGGCGGCCGGATCGAGCCGTTGCCCGAGATCACGCCATACGAAGTCTTTACCTACGTCGCCGATGCGGAAGGGTTGCGGTCGCCCTTCCAACCCGATACACCGCAGGCTGCAGGCCCGGCCGCTGGTGGTGCGAGTCCCGATCCCGACCGGCCCGCAGAGTTCCTCGAGAGCTTTCCGCTCGATACCCTGCGGATGGTGGGTACGCTCGATATCAACGAAACAGTCTACGGCCTGGTGCAGACCTCTGATGGCCTGATCCACCGCGTCGTACCCGGCAATTACATGGGACAGAACGATGGCCGAATTACCGAAATCACGGAATCGGAAATCGTGCTGGTCGAAATTATTTCTGACGGAATCGGTGGCTNNGCCTGAGTGGAACTGGGAGTAATTGGAATGATGCTCAAACTGAAACCGACGATCGGCTACCGGCGTTTGACCTTGCAGGCGGCCGTGCTGGTGCAGGCATTGCTCGTGATGTTTGCGGGTACGGCTGCCAGCGCGCAGGAAGGCAACCGGCTGCAGGACATTCAGGTACAGAGCCTGTCCGGACAGCGAATCGAACTGAAACTCATCATGAGCGAGACCGCCCCGGAGCCGCTGGCATTCACGATCGAGAATCCGGCGCGCATTGCACTGGACCTGCCCGGCACCAGCCTGGGCCTGAGCCAGCGCCGCCGCGACGTGAACCAGGGACCGCTCGACACGATCCTGACCGCGGAGGCCAATGGCCGCACCCGCGTGGTCCTGAATCTCGACCTGATGGTGCCGTACGAGACCAGGAGGAGTGGCAACACGGTTTTCGTCACCCTGGGTGACGGTGACGACTACGATGCTGGCTCCACCCAGTTCGCCAGCAGCCCGTCGTCAGCCTCCGGCACACCTTCCTATGCAGCCCCCAAGGGCCGCGCGATCACGAATGTCGACTTCCGCCGCACGCGTGACGGCGGCGGCCGCGTGATCGTCAGCCTGACGGACCCCTCCACGCCGGTGGATATCCGCCAAGAGGGAGCCAGAGTCGTTGCCGTCTTCAAGGACACCGCACTGCCTGCCGAGATGATGAGGCGCCTCGACGTGATGGATTTCGCCACGCCGGTGTCGACGGTCGATACACTCAAGACCAATCTCGATACTCGCATCGTCATTTCGGCCGAAGGCAAGTACGACCAGCTCGCGTACCAGTCCGACAACGAGTTCTCTATCGAGATCAACCCGGTAGCGGACAAGATCGAGGAAGCCTCGAGCCTGTACTCCGAGACCAAGGAATACGAAGGTCAGCGCCTCACCCTCAACTTCCAGGACATCGAGACGCGCGCCGTGTTGCAGCTGCTCGCCGAGACGTCCGGCAAGAACATCGTCGTGTCCGACACGGTGCAGGGCAACGTGACGCTGCGCCTGCGCAACGTCCCCTGGGACCAGGCTCTGGATATCGTCATGACGACGAAGGGCCTGGACATGCGTCAGAATGGCAATGTCATCATTGTTGCGCCAGCTGAAGAAATCGCGGCACGCGAGACAGCAGACCTGGAGGCGCGCAATGCAATCAGCGAACTGGAGCCGATGTACTCGGAATTCCTGCAGGTCAACTACGCGAAGGCTGCCGATCTCGCAGCGCTGATCGGGGCGGAGAAAGGCGGCAACAGCCTGCTGTCCGAACGCGGCAGCATCGCCGTCGACGACCGCACCAATACGCTGCTCGTCCAGGACACGGCCGACCGGCTGGAGGACATCCGTCGTATGGTTCGGACGCTCGACGTGCCCATCAAGCAGGTGCTGATCGAGTCGCGAATCGTGGTCGTGAACGACGACTTCAGCCGTGATCTCGGTGTGCGCCTGGGCGTCACGGCCTATCGAGAGAACGGCACCGACGGTGCAGCCGTGATTTCCGGCACGGGTACGGGTACGGATACCATGGTGAACTCGATCGTCGACAACCTCGGCTCCAGCGGGCAGATCACGCCGGTTCAGCTGCCGGTGCTCACGGACCGCTACAACGTGAACGTGCCGATCGCGGAAGCCGCCGGCCGGTTCTCGCTCGCCGTTCTCGAGAGGGACTACCTGGTCGATCTCGAGCTGACGGCGCTGGAAGCGGAAGGCCGCGGCGAGATCGTCTCGACGCCGCGCGTCATCACGGCGAACCAGAAGGAGGCCCGCATCGAGCAGGGCGTCGAGATTCCGTACCAGCAGTCCGCCTCTTCCGGCGCGACGACGGTGCAGTTCAAGAAAGCGGTGCTGAGCCTCGAGGTGACGCCGCAGATTACGCCAGACAACAACATCATCATGGATCTTCGAGTCCACAAGGATAACGTCGGCGACGTGATTTCGACGGGCGGCCTGGGCGGCACCGTGCCGAGTATCGACACGCGCGCAGTAGAGACGCAGGTTCTCGTCGAGGACGGCCAGACCGTCGTGCTCGGCGGCATCTACGAGACGGAACGCCGCGAGACGATCACGAAGGTACCGTTCCTCGGCGATATTCCGGCGGTCGGTGTGTTGTTCCGCAGCAAGCAGCTGCAGAATGACAAGTCCGAGTTGCTCATATTCGTGACGCCGCGCATCCTTGAGGAAGGCTCGACAATCTACTGACAAGCAAATTAGAGTAATCCGGTGAAAGCCAACCTTCGGGTTGGCTTTCTCTTTTGAGGATCCGCTGCGAGACATCCGTGAAGCATCCGCAAAACCTGTTTCTCGTCGGCCCGATGGGCGCCGGCAAGTCGGCTGTCGGCCGGCAGCTGGCGCGCATGCTGCATCTCGACTTCGTCGACAGCGATGAGGAGATCGAGTCGCGTACGGGTGTCGATATTGCGTTCATATTCGAGAAGGAAGGTGAGGCTGGTTTTCGCAAACGCGAGGCCGCGGTCATCGAGGATCTCTCGCGGCAGGAAAGCGTCGTGCTCGCCACCGGCGGCGGCGCCATCATTGATCCGCAGAACCGCAATCGCCTCGGTGCACGCGGGTTCGTCATCTACCTGCACACCAGCGTCGACCAGCAGCTATCGCGGACTCGCAAGGGACGCGACCGGCCGCTGCTTCAGAACGACGATCCGCGCGCAGTGCTGGAAGCGCTGATGGCGACACGCGAGCCGCTCTACCGGGAGATCGCGGACATGACCGTCGACACCGACTGCCGCAAGGTGCGCGACGTCGTCAAGGAAATCCTCGACCGCCTCTAGGGAACGAACTCCGCTCGCGCGTAGCAGCCGAACGGTAGGAGCGCTTCTTGAAGCGCGATTCAGGCTTGCTGCAATTCGCGTTTCAAGAAGCGCTCCTGGGGTCGGGGATGTTGTAATCTACGGCCACCATGTCTGATACGCGATCCATCACGGTCGAGCTCGGCGAGCGCAGCTACCCCATCGTCATTGGCAGCGGGCTGCTCGGCGGCGGATTCGATCTTTCGACTTACGTCAGCGGGCCCGACGGCCTGGTGGTCACCAACGAGACCGTGGAGCCGCTGTACCTGGAAGCGCTTACGGCGAATCTCCCCGGCAAGCAGGTGCGGGCGATCAGCCTGCCCGACGGTGAGGCCTACAAGACGCTCGAGACCGTCGAGGACATCCTCGATACGCTGGTCGAGGGTGGCGCCAACCGCGATACCACGGTCGTCGCGCTGGGTGGCGGCGTCGTGGGCGACATCGCGGGTTTCGCGGCTGCCTGTTACATGCGCGGCGTCGATTTCGTCCAGGTACCGACGACGCTGCTCGCCCAGGTCGACAGCTCCGTCGGCGGCAAGACGGGCGTCAATCACGCCTAGGGCAAGAACCTGATCGGCGCCTTCCACCAGCCGCGCGCCGTGCTGATCGATACGGACACGCTGACCACGCTTCCCGACCGGGAACTCAGAGCGGGTCTTGCCGAGGTCATCAAGTACGGCGCCATCGTCGACGCGGACTTCTTCGCCTGGCTCGAAGCCAACATCGAAGCGCTGCTCGCGCGCGACCCGCAAGCGCTGGCTGCGGCGATAGGGCGCTCCTGCGAGCTCAAGGCGGAGATCGTTGCCGAGGACGAACGCGAGAGCGGCCGCCGCGCGATCCTGAACTTCGGCCATACTTTCGGTCACGCCATCGAGCGCTGCCAGGGCTACGGCGAGTGGCTGCACGGCGAGGCCGTGGCCGCGGGCATGGTGATGGCCGCGCAGTTGAGCGTGTGCGACAAGGCGCTCGTGGATCGCATCGAGAACCTGCTAGGGCGCGCCGGCCTGCCGACGCGGCCACCCGCGATTGCAGCAGGCGACCTGGTGGCTGCAATGGGGATGGACAAGAAGGTGCAGCAGAAGCGGCTGCGCTTCGTGCTGCTCCACGGGCTCGGCGACGCGTTCGTCACGAGCGACTACGACGCGGAGCGGCTCAACGCCATCCTGGCAGGCGTGGGCTGATGCATTCAGCGCCCCTTGCGCGGTATGCAGCAACGGAGTCGCAGTCGAAGGGGCGACGCTACAGCGAGCCGGTCGCCACCTACCGCGGCCAGTACCAGCGCGACAGGGACCGCATCATTCATTCCACCGCTTTCAGGCGCCTCGTCTACAAGACCCAGGTCTTCGTGAACCATGAGGGCGACCTGTACCGTACGCGCCTGACGCACTCCCTCGAGGTTGCGCAAATCGGGCGCTCGATCGCGCTGGCCCTGCAGCTCAATGAACCGCTCACCGAGGCTATCTGCCTGGCCCACGACCTCGGCCATACGCCGTTCGGCCACGCCGGCCAGGACACGCTGAATGCCTGCATGCGCGACTACGGCGGCTTCGAGCACAACCTGCAGTCGCTGCGCGTGGTCGACGAACTCGAGGCGAAGTACGCCGACTTCCCGGGCCTCAACCTGATGTTCGAAACGCGCGAGGGCATCCTGAAGCACTGTTCGAAGAACAACGCGAGGCTGCTCGGCGACCTCGGCGAGCGTTTCCTGAACCGCACGCAGCCAGGACTGGAAGCGCAGCTCGCGGACATCTCCGACGCAGTGGCCTACAACAATCACGACGTCGATGACGGTTTTCGCGCGGGGCTTATCAGCCTCGATCAGCTGCGGGAACAGCCGCTGTTCGAGTCACAGTACCGCGAGGTCACGCGGCGCTACCCCGGGCTCGAGGACCGCCGGCTGATCTACGAGATCATCCGCCGGATGATCAACACCGTCGTCACCGACCTGATCGAAGCGACGAAGCGCAATCTCGATGAAGCCGCGCCGCAATCCATTGATGACGTTCGCGCCGCCGGCACGCCGCTGGTCGGCTTCTCCGCGGACATCGGCGAGCAGCACCGGCTGCTGAAGCAGTTCCTGCACCAGCACCTGTACAGCCACGAACAGAAACTGGAAATGACGCGCAAGGTGCAGACCGTCCTGCGGGACCTGTTCGACACTTTCATGAACGACGTCGACCGCATGCCGGCCGAGTTTGCCGCCAGGGCGGCGGAAGGCGACGAGGACGTTCGGGCCCGCGTCGTGGCCGACTACATCGCCGGCATGACGGATCGTTACGCATTCGCTGAACACAAGCGCATCTCGGGTTAGAATTCGCGGCCGGCAAACAGCCTTGGATATTCACGTGGTCCCCAAAGACATTCCCAGCAAGGATAGGCTCATATTCGCCATGGACGTGCCCGACTGCGACGCGGCGATGTCGCTGGCGGAAGAACTGGGCGACGCTGTCAGTTTCTACAAACTCGGCCTGGAGTTGATGATGAGCGGCGGCTATTTCGAGCTGCTCGACTGGATGCTGGCGCGCGACCGCAAGGTGTTCTGCGATCTCAAGTTCTTCGACATCCCGGCAACCGTGGGCTCCGCGGTGCGGCAGCTGAAGGACCGCGGCGCGAGTTTCGTGACCGTGCACGGCAACCAGTCGATCATGGAGGCGGCTGCGGAGAACAAGGGCGACACGCTCAAGGTGCTCGGTGTGACCGTGCTGACGAGCCTCGATCGCGGCGATCTGGACGACCTCGGATTCGACTGCGACGTTGGCGAACTCGTGCTGTCCCGCGCACGGCGCGCGCTCCAAGCCGGGTGTGACGGCGTGATATCGTCGGGGCTCGAGGTGCCGCGGCTCAGGGAGTTCGTTGACGAGAAGCTGGTCGTCGTAACGCCGGGCATACGCCCGATCGACAACAAGCCGGCCGGCGACCAGAAACGTGTGGTCACGGTCGAGACCGCGTTTGCGAACGGCGCCGACTACATCGTCGTCGGCCGTCCCATCCGCGATGCGGCCAGTCCGCGCGAAGCGGCAGAATCCATCCAGGCATCCATCGAGGCACAGTTCGCATGACCAAGCTCAAGAACGATCTGCTCATCCGCGCGTTGCTGCGCAAACCCGTACCGCGTACGCCGGTGTGGATCATGCGCCAGGCAGGGCGTTACCTGCCCGAGTACCGGGCGACGAGGGCCGAGGCAGGCGACTTCATGAGCCTCTGCCGCAACCCCGAGCTCGCCTGTGAAGTGACGATGCAGCCGCTGAGGCGGTACAAGCTCGATGCCGCGATCCTGTTCTCCGACATCCTTACCGTCCCTGACGCGATGGGCCTCGGGCTCCGTTTCGCAACCGGCGAAGGGCCGAAGTTCGAGCGCCCGGTGCGATCTGCCGCCGAGATCCGCAATCTGCCGATCCCGGACGTCAGCGAGACTCTTGGTTACGTATTCGATGCCGTGCGCACGATCCGCCGCGAACTCGACGGTGCAGTACCGCTGATCGGTTTTTCCGGCAGCCCGTGGACGGTGGGTACCTACATGGTCGAAGGCGGATCGAGCCGCGACTTTGCCAGGATCAAGGGGCTGGCGAACGACGACCCCGCTGCACTCGAGGAACTCCTCGCCAAGGTCGCGACGATCACGACCGACTATCTCAATGCGCAGATCGAGGCGGGCGCCCAGGCGATACAGATCTTCGACACCTGGGGCGCGGCGCTCCCGCGCGATGACTACCGTCGCTTCTCCCTCGCCAGTATGCAGCAGATCGTCGATGGCCTGACGCGCGATAAGGATGGCGAGCGCATCCCCGTCATTTTGTTCACCAAGGGAGCCGGTGAAATGCTTGCCGACATGGTGGACACGGGCTGNNGCGCGCCTATGTCGAAGACAAGGTCGCGCTGCAGGGCAACGTGAATCCCGCGACCCTGCGCGAGTCGCCCGAGGTCATCCGGCAGGCCGTCGCTGATGCGCTCGCGAGCTACGGGAAGGGTCCCGGGCACGTGTTCAACCTGGGCCACGGCATTACACCCGACATCGATCCGGATCACCTGGGCGTGTTGCTCGATGCGGTCCACGAGCTGAGCCCCCAGTACCACCCGTAGGGGCGGTTCTCGAACCGCGGCCCGCTACCGCGGGCAGCAGTGGCGAAGGTTTCTCAGTAGTAGTACGTATGGCCGGCCGCTGCCGGCACTCTGAGAATGATTTCATGAGCGCCAAGACGGATGAGAAGCTGTCCGTCGAGAAGGCCATGACACGCGTTCTCAGCGCCGAAAGGGACGCGCTAGCGCAGATCGTTGCGTGCCAAAGCCGGGCAGACGAGACTCTACAAGCTACCCGCAAGAAGGTCCGGGCGTTGGTGCGAAGAACGCAGCAACGCATCTCCCGTCTACACGCCGGTTGCGAAGAGAGCACGCGCGAGCTCGTGTTGCGCATGGAACAGGAAGCCGCAGCGGGTGCCGACTTCCCGGCTCGCGAGAACGGTAAAGACACCCTGATGGAGGCCGTACGTGTCGTCGCTGCAGAGCTGACGACACCGGGCTCCTCCGATGCCCGTTGAATTCGCCTATGCCCAGGCGCGCGCGCAGGCGCAACACGGCGGGCGGCTGAGCACGGATACCTGGAGCCTGCTGGAATCCAGCGTCGGCCTCTCACAGTTCCTTCACCATGTCCGCGGCACCGCACTGGCTCCCCGGGTCGAACATTTCTCGGCGACGACATCGCCGCACGTGATCGAACGATTCCTGAGACGCGAATGGCATGTCGAAGTCGAATCTGCGGCGCGCTGGGTCCCCGTGCGCTGGCGGCCCGCGGTAGCCTGGACCGCGAGGCTCGCGGAACTGCCGGCCGTCGCCCACTTGCTGCATGGCGGCGAGCCGCAGCCGTGGATGGCCGACGATCCCGCGTTGTCCGCGTTCGCGGCTGACGATGAGGCCTCTCTGGCGGCGGCTCTCGAGGCCGCGGGCCATGGCGACGGGCTCGAGGCCTGGACGTGCCACTGGCGTCGCCTGTGGCCCGACGACAGCCGGGGTCGTGCTGCCCTCGAAGAACTGGTGTCGATGGCGCGCCGGCAGGGCATCCGGCACGGCGACAGAGAGGACGAAGACTGGCGCAGCGGCCTGGAGCGCCGTGCCGTGAACATACTGCGCCGGCGCCGTGACCAGCCGGTGACCGTGTTCTGCCACTTGCTGCTCTGTGCCCTGGAACTGCACCGGCTGCGCCAGGGGCTGTTGCGGCGGGCGCTCTTCAACGACCTCGAGACGGAGGCCACGGCATGAGCCTGCAGCCGGCAAGCGCAAACTGGTTCGAGCTGCTGGTGATGCGTGAGGACCTCGCCGCGGCGATGACCGTGCTCGCGACGTCGCACCGGGTCGAGCTGCAGAGCCACGGCGAAGCCAGTGCACCGATGCTGATGCCCGAGTGTCGCGAGATGCTGGAAGATTTCGATGAACTGGAGCGACGCTACCACCATCACTGGCCGTCACCGGCCCCGGACGAGGCGGGCGAGCGCGGTGAACCTTACGACATGCTGCAGGACTCGCTCGAGCGGCTGCAGCGCTGGGCAGGCGATGCTGCAGACGTCGTGGACCGAATCGAGCGGCTGACGGAAAGGGGCAATGAGCAGCAGCTGCTGCTCGAGATGCTGCGCGATGCGGAGTCGCTGCCTGACCTCGCACAGTTTGCGCGTGCGGGTCCGATGCTGGAGAGTGCACTGTTCCTGCTCGGCTCCGGCGAATGGCCGGACACAATGCCGGATTCGGTGATCACGCAGCGCGTGGTGGTGCCGGCGCAGCGCTTTCTCCTGGCCGTGGGGCTCCCGGACGACGTGGTGGCGCTGGAGCAGCAGTTGCATGCGCAGAAAGCGCGCAGGCTGACACTGCCGACCGACCTGCCGCCACGGGCGTCCGATGCAGAAGCGGCCGTTCGCGAGCGTTTTCTCGAGACGCGGCAGCAGCTCGAGGATGCGCAACGGGAGCTGCGGAACCTGCACGATCGCTACGGCGTCGCCGCGGCGCTCGCGAATGCGCAATTCGTGCGCTGGTACGTCAAAAGCGTGCCCGAACTTTCGGCGACGGAGAACTTCGCCTGGATCAGCGGCTGGACAAGCGACGCGAGCGGCGACGTACTGCAGGCGCTGCTCGCCGACGCTGGCGTCAAGGGGCTCGTCAAGCTGACGGAAGCGCCGCCGGGCTACGAGGCGCCGCTGCTGCTGCGGAATCCGCGCTGGATGCGCCCGTTCGAGATGTTCACCGGGATGCTGGGCGTGCCGGCAGCCGGCGAGGCCGATCCGACCCGGGTGGTCGCGATCGCTACGCCGCTGATGTTCGGCTTCATGTTTGGCGATATCGGTCACGGCGCGGTGCTGCTCGTCGCGGGTTTCCTGCTGCGCCGGCGGTTCCCGATGCTGCGGCTGCTCATATACGGTGGCGCGATGAGCATGCTGTTCGGCGTCGCCTTCGGCAGCGTGTTTGCGCTGGAGAGCATCGTCCCGGCGCTCTGGGTCCACCCGCTCGATGAGCCCGTGCTGATGCTCGTCGTGCCGATGGTCGGCGGGGCGATTCTGCTGCTGATCGGCATGTGCCTCGATGCGCTGCAGGCGTACTGGCAGCACAGGGGACGCTACTGGTGGGAGACAGGCGCCGGCCTGATGCTCTGCTACCTTGCGTTACTCGGTTCGATAAAGGAGCCCCGCCTCCTGTGGCTGGCGCTGACCGGGGCAACCTGGTTCGTGGCCGGGCATGCGCTCGTGTCGTCGGGCCGCCGGCTGTCCGCCGCCGCCGGTGCCGCGGTGGAGTTCCTGGAGTCCATGCTGCAGCTCGTCGTCAACACGATCTCGTTCGTCCGTGTCGGTGCATTCGCGCTGGCGCACGGCGGGCTTTCGATGGCGGTCGTGGGGCTCTCGGAAGCGGCGGACTCGCTGCTCTTCACCGCGATCATCCTCGCACTCGGCAATGTACTGATCATCGCTCTCGAGGGACTCGTCGTCGCGATCCAGACGACGCGCCTCGTGCTGTTCGAGTTTTTCATCCGCTTTCTGCGCGCCGAGGGCAGGCCTTTCCGCCCCCTGGCGCCACTCGTTACGACCCCGCCCCCGAAACACAGGAGGCAACAATGACCACCAACAAGGCAGCGGTGTCCATCGCTGCATTCCTTACGATCTTCACCGCGGTACTGGCCACGGCGTTGCTGCTCGCAGCAGGCACCACGTTCGCTGCCGAAACGACCGCCACCGTCGCCCCCGAAGTCATCAGCTGGGGGATGATGGCTGCGGCGATTGCGGCAGGCTTGTCCGCCGTCGGCGCCGCTTATGCGGTTGCGCACGTCGGCAGCGCGGCCGTCGGCGCGCTCGCGGAGAAGCCGGAACTGCTCGGCCGGGTGCTGATCCTCGTCGGGCTCGCTGAAGGCATAGCGATCTACGGATTGATCGTGGCAATCCTCATTCTCAACAGGATCGGCTAGCGTGATGATTCCCGTTTTCATCGGCGACGAAGTGACTGCGAGTGCCTGGCGCCTTATCGGTGCGCACACGATCGTGGCGGACTGCGATGCCGCGGCAGACGCTTTGGATGCAGTCCCCGACGATACCGAGCTGCTTCTCATCAGCGCGGTCTGTGCCGCCGGGCTGGACAACGAGCGCCTCCTTGCACTCGTGCGCAGGGGCAAGCCGCTGGTACTCGTCGTTCCCGATGCCGCGGACCGGCTCGCGCCACCGAACCTGGACAGCAAAGTCGACCGCGTTCTGGGTATCGAGCAATGAATACGTTCGAGGGCATCCTCGATCTGCAGGTGCGGTCCGTAATCGACGCGTTGCGCGGGCAGCAGCAGAGACGCTGCCGGGAGATCGAGATTGACGCTTCCCGCAAGGCGGAACACCTGCTGGCCGACAGCCGCCGCCGGATGCGCGAACGGGTCCACACGGCGGTCGTGGAGGAGCGGCAGCGGCGCGAGACGGCCCTGCTGGATTGCCGCCATCGCATCGAAACTGCCAAGCGCCGCAGGGTGCAGCAGTATTACCAGGAGTTCCTGCGCGAGGCCATGCCATTGCTGAAAGAGCAACTCCGGGAGCGTTGGCGCGACACCGAGATGCGCCGAGCCTGGTGCGAAATGTTGATCGGCGAAGCGGCCGACGGGCTCCCCCTGGCGGCCTGGACGGTCGAGTATCCCGACGGCTGGTCGGTCGACGACACGCGATGGCTGCAACAGGCATTCACGGCGCGCGGGCTGCCGAAACCCGAGCTGCGGCAAGATACGGGCATCGTTGCAGGCCTGCGCGTGCGACTCGGAGCGGCCTGCCTTGATGCGACGCTCGACGGGCTGTCGGCGAAGCTCCACGCCGTCGAGGCGCGCCTGCTTGCCGCGTGGGAGCGGCAGCATGCGGGGGGGCGGGAGCCGGCGAATGACTGAAGCGACCGTCTGCTGGCTGAGCGGTCCGGTGCTGCGCGCTCGGACCTCCGGGCGGTTTCACGTCAGCGATGCCGTGCTCATCGGCGAGCGCCAGCTGCTCGGCGAAGTCATTCGTGTCGATACGCAAGGCATCGTGGCACAGGTTTACGAAGACACGACCGGACTGCGGCCGGGAGACCGGGTCACGAGCAGCAGCGAGCCGCTGTCGATCCGCCTCCGGCCCGGCCTGCTCGGCAACATCTATGACGGGTTGCTTCGGCCGCTCGAAGCGATGCCGGGGGTTACCGTACAGCCCGGCATGCGTGAGGCGGACAACGAGGGACTCCGTTTCCGCCCTGTCGCAAGGCGTGGCGAGCGGCTGCGACCCGGGCAGATCGTTGGCGACTTTCCCTCCGGCGGCGTCGCGGAGAAGCATCTCGTGCCGCCGGGCGTGGGTGGCGAGGTCGTCTCGATAGCCGGCGAAGGCGAGTACCGGGACGACACGATCCTGTGTGTGTTGCGAGAGGAAACCGGCAAAGAAACAGAACTTCGCGCCGGGCACTACTGGCCGATTCGGCGGCCGCGCCCGGCAACGAAGCGGCTCCCGCCGTGCGAACCGCTGGTGACGGGTCAGCGCATCATGGATACGTTGTTCCCCGTCGCCCGCGGCGGTCGTGCGGCCCTGCCCGGGGGCTTCGGCACCGGCAAGACTATCCTGCAGGAAAGCCTCGCGAAGTGGTGCGACGCCGACGTCATCGTCTATGTCGGTTGCGGCGAGCGTGGCAACGAAATGGCCGAGGTCCTGAACGAGTTCCCGACGCTCGAGGACCCGCAGAGCGGAAGGCCGCTGCTCGAACGTACGGTCATTATCGCCAATACGTCCAACATGCCGGTCGCGGCACGCGAAGCGAGCATCTACACGGGCATCACCGTGGCCGAGTATTTCCGCGACCAGGGACTGCACGTCGCGTTGATGGCGGACTCGACCACCCGCTGGGCGGAGGCGCTCAGGGAGATCTCGGGCCGACTCGGCGAACTCCCGGGTGAGCAGGGTTTCCCGGCCTACCTGAGTTCTCGTCTCGCCGAGTTCTACGAGCGGGCGGCGCACGTCGAAACGCTGCAGGGCGAGCAGGGTTCGGTGACGATCATCGGTGCGGTCAGCCCGCCGGCGGGCGATTTCTCCGAGCCCGTGACGAGCCAGACGAAGCGCTACGTGCGCTGTTTCTGGGCGCTGGATCGCGATCGCGCCCAGGCTCGCTTCTTCCCGGCGATTCACCCGCTGACCTCGTACTCGGAGGACGTCGAGGCGCTGGCGCGCTGGTGGCAGGCCCGCGGCAATCCCGACTGGATGGATCACCGGCGCCAGATCCTGACGCTGCTCGAACAGCGCGCGCGGCTCGAGCGCATGGCCCGCATCGTCGGCAAGGATGCTTTGCCGCCGAGGCAGCAGCTCACGTTGCTGTGCGCCGACCTGGTCAACGAGGGACTGTTGCGGCAGTCAGCGTTCTCGCCAGTCGATCGCTATTGTTCCCCCGTTCGCCAGGTGGCGCTGGTGCGCGTGATCCTGCACTTCGTCGACCGTGCCGCTCAGGCGCTCGAACACGACGTGGACCTCGAGCGCATCTCGGCGTTACCTGTGCTGCGGCGCCTGCAGCGAGCAAGCGAGGAGATACCGGAGGAAAAGGTCGCGCAGTTCCGCTTGCTGATGGCGCGCCTGGACGAGGAGTTCGACCAGCTGGAGAGGAAGCAGAGCCATGCGAGCTGAGTTCCGCATCGGAGACGTTGCAGAGCGCGTGGAAGGCCCGCTGCTGTTCCTCCGCCGGACCGTGAACGTCGGCCTCAACGAGGCACTGCACGTCATCGGCCGCGATGGTGTGGAGCGGCTGGGAAGAGTCGCGACGCTCGACGAGGAATCGGTAATCGTAGAAGTCCTCGAGACGACTGCGGGTCTGGGCATCAGGGACACGGTGGTGTCGATACTGGGCGAGCCGGTCTGTTTCGACGTCGGGCCGAACATGCTCGGCCGCGTGTTCGACAGCGTCGGGCGGCCGCTCGACGGCGGTACGCCGACACCGGCGATGCGCCGCATGCGTATCGACGGCATGACGATAAACCCTGCGCGCCGCGCCCTGCCGAGGGACTTCATCGAAACGGGCGTCACCGCGATCGACCTCATGAACAGTCTCGTTCGCGGTCAGAAGCTGCCGCTCTTCTCCGGTGGCGGACTGCCGCACGATCGCCTCGCAACATCGATCGCGCAGCGGGCGCGCCTGCGCGACGGCGACAGCGGCGAGTTTGCCGTGGTATTCGTGGGTATCGGCGTTTCGCACGACATCGCCGAGGGCTTTCGTGCCGCGATGGAATCGAGCGGCGCCCTCGGCCACACGGTGATGTTCCTGAACCGTGCCGACGAGTCCAGCGCCCAGCGGCTGCTCACGCCGCGCTATGCGCTCACCGCCGCCGAGTACCTCGCGTTCGTCGAGGGCCGCCACGTGCTCGTGATCATGACCGACATGACCAACTACTGCGAGGCGCTGCGCGAGGTCTCGGCCAGCCACGGCGAGATACCGGGGCGCAAGGGATTCCCGGGTTACATGTATTCCGACCTCGCCAGCCTGTTCGAACGGGCGGGTTGCCTTCACGGTTACGACGGCACGCTGACACAGCTGCCCATTCTCACACTGCCGGGCGACGATATCGGCCACCCGATCCCAGACCTCACGGGCTACATCACCGAAGGGCAGATCGTCCTCGACCGCGAGCTAGATCGCCGCGCCGTCTATCCGCCGATCAATGTGCTGCCGAGCCTTTCGCGACTCATGGACTACGGCACGGGTGAGGGATTCACCGATGCCGATCACCCGGCGCTCGCCAGCCAGTTGTTCGCGGCGTATGCGAATGCGCGCCGCGTGCGGGTGCTGGCCAGCGTCATGGGCCAGGAGGGCCTGTCCGATACGGATCGCGATTACCTCGCATTCGGCGATGCCTTCGAGGAGGAGTTGATCAACCAATCGTCGGTGCGGACGCTCGAGGAGAGCATGGCCACAGGCTGGAACATCCTGGGCCTGCTCGCCGAGAGCGAGCTGACGCGCCTCAGCAACGAGCAGATTACACACCACGTCCGGCGGCGGAAAGCCGATGCCTGAAACGGCGCGCACAAGGACCGCCTCGCGCAGTGCGTTTCTCGACTTGCGGGACGAGCAAAGACTCGTCAACGACGGTTACGAGTTTCTCGACGAGAAACGCATCCTGCTTGCGGCGGAGTTGCTGCGCCAGCGCGAGGCCTGGCGCGAGGCGAACACCACTTTCATGGGGCGCTGGCGCGAAGCGACGAAGGCGCTTCCGGCAGCTGTGGCCGACCAGGGGCTCGAGGGTCTGCTGGTTCATCCTCGCTACCCTTTGGAGGTTGCGCGCTTCGGGGTCACGGAGTGGCCTTACGTCGGCCAGGTCATGCTGGAGGCGAGCATGGAGGTCGGTGATGCCGCGCTGTCGCGCGAACCCGTAAGGCCGTCGCAGGAAGTGCGCCGCTGCGCGGACGCCTTCCGCGCGCTGCTCGAGGCCGCCGTGCCGCTCGCGGCAATTTCGGCGAATCTCGAGCGCTTGATGCGCGAATACCAGCGTACTGAACGGCGCGTTCGGGCGCTCGAGAACGTGGTGCTGCCGGAGATCAGCCAGGACCTTGCAGCGATGGAAGAGCACCTCGATCTAAGCGAGCAGGAGGAGGTCATCCGCGTCCGCTCGCTGCAGCAACAGGACTGAGCGGGGCCGCTGTTACTCCAGGAGTTCCACGACGACGACGTGGCATTCCTGCACGACATTGGCTGTCTCACCGCCGTGGGTTGCCGCCGGCGCCCAGGTGGGTTCGCCGAACCTGAAGGACTGCATTCGCTTTCCGCCCTCGCCATCGTCTTCCATCCAGGCACAGGGGTTGAGGTACACGACGACACTGTCGGGGTGCGAGTGCAGCGGTGGTGTCTCGCCATTACGGATGATCTTGTTCAGAACGCGCACACGTTCGTTCTCGAACGCGACATCGTAGATATGCGGTGCGACGCGCACCGGGTCCAGCGCGGCGGGGACTGCGGCGAGCAGCAAAGGTGCGATGAACAATAATTTCTTCGTATGCATATTGCTTCCAGCCGTAGGGGGGTTCTCGAACCGCGACCGGTCCGCGGGCCCAGGCCCGGTCCTACGGTTTCTTTTACTCGTCTCTCAGCGCGCGTCGCAGGATCTTGCCGACGTTGGTCTTGGGCAGCTCTTCGCGGAACTCGACCATCTTGGGCCGCTTGTAGCCGGTAAGGTTCTCCCGGCAATACTCGAGCACGTCCTGCTCCGTTATGCTCGTGTCGGTCCTGACGGCGAAAATCTTCACGACTTCGCCGGACTTCTCGTGGGGGACGCCGATCGCCGCCGCCTCGAGTATGCCTTCCATTTCCACGACCACGTTTTCGATTTCGTTCGGGTACACGTTGAAGCCCGACACGAGGATCATGTCCTTCTTGCGATCCTCGATGTAGATGAAGCCGTCCTCGTCCATGCGGCCGATGTCGCCGGTGCGCAGCCAGCCGCCCGGCAGCATGACCTCCGCCGTCTCGGCCGGGCGCTGCCAGTAACCCTCCATGACCTGCGGGCCCTTGATGCAGATCTCGCCGATGCTGCCGACGGGCAGCGCGTTGCCGTCATCGCCAACGATCATCGCGTCTGTTGAAGGGATCGGCAGGCCGATGGAACCGGTGAATTCGCTGTCGATCGTGTTGCATATGGCCGCCGGCGACGTCTCGGTCAGGCCGTAGCCCTGTAGGATCGGCTTGCCGGTAACCTTGTGCCATTGCCGCGCGACAGCGGGCTGAACGGCCATGCCGCCGCCGACAACGACGCGCAACGCACTGAAGTCGATGTCGCTGAACCCCGGCGTATTCATGAGGCCCGCGAACATCGTATTTACTCCGGTCAGCAGGTTGAATTCGAATCTGGATATTTCCTTGACGAAGCCGGGCATGTCGCGGGGATTCGTGATCAGTACGTTCAGCCCGCCCTGCGCCATGCCGAGCAGGCAGTTCCCCTGCAGCGAAAAGATGTGATAGAGCGGCAGTGCCGTGATCGCGACCAGCGGCTTTACGCCGTCGTAGGCGTCACCCTGCCAGCGGATGGACTGTTCCACGTTATAGACCATGTTGCGATGGCTCAGCATGGCTCCCTTCGACACGCCGGTGGTGCCACCCGTGTATTGCAGGTAGGCGATGTCGGCGAGACCGATCTCCACATGGCTCAGTTGTTCGTTCGCTCCCTCGCTAAGCGCCCGCCTGAAAGTGACGCTGTTCGCGAATCTGTAACGGGGTACTTCTCGCCTGACGTGGCGCAGCACGAAATTCACCAGCAGGTTCCTGGGGAACGTCAGCAAATCGCCCACACCGGTCGTTATGACGTGCTCGACGTCGGTGTCGTCGATGACCTCCTCGAGGGTGTGCGCGAAGTTCTCGAGGATGACGATGCACTTCGCGCCGGAGTCCTGGAGCTGGTGCTTCAGCTCGCGGGCCGTGTACAGCGGGTTGACGTTGACGACGACGAGGCCGGCACGGAAAGCGCCGCACATCGCCACCGGGTACTGCAGCACGTTCGGCAGCATGATCGCAATGCGCTCGCCACGCGTCAGATCCAACTTTTTCTGCAAATAGCAGGCGAACCGCATCGACAGCTCGTCCAGGTCCCGGTACGTGATCGTCGTTCCCATGTTGGTGTACGCCGGGTTGTCCGGGTACTCCTGGAAACTGTGTTCGATCATCTCGCGCAGGGATCGAAACTGCGGCGTCGGTACCCGTTCAGGGACGCCGGGCGGATAGGACTTTAGCCAGATTTTTTCCACGTCCGAATTCACCTCGTGAGACCGCTGTTCCTGTTCGGCCAAACTGCAGAATAGCGTAATTGTCCCGGGTGTTGCTCAGTTCGCCGGCCCGAGCGCCTCCCTTATGGCCGGCCATGCATTGTCGAGCAACCTGGGCTGGGCTTTCGCATTCGGATGGATACCGTCGGCCTGCATCAGTTCCTTGTCGAGCGCGATGCCGTCCATGAAGAACTCGATCCACGGCACGTCCAGGGCATCGGCCGTCTCGCGGAACACACTTTCGAATGCCTGCGTGTACCGCGGACCGTAATTGCTGGGGATACGAATACCGAGCAGCACCACCTCGGCTCCCGCCGCCCTGCTTGCCGTGATGATCTTCTCCAGGTTCTCCCGGGTGCGCTGCGGCGGAAAGCCTCTGAGGCCGTCATTGCCGCCGAGCTCCAGGATGAGCAGCTCTGGGGCGAAGTTCTCGAGCGCGGGCCCGATGCGTTCGGCGCCGCCTTCCGTCGTCTCGCCGCTGATACTGGCGTTGACGACCCGATGTTCGTACCCTTGATCCCGGAGCCGCGACTGCAACAAAGCGGTCCACGATTGGTCAACGTCAATACCGTAACCTGCGCTCAGGCTGTCGCCGAACACGAGGACGGTCGGCACGTCGGCGGCATGGCCGCCGGTGGCCGTCAGCAGAGCAACAAGGACCAGAAATCTACGCATGTCGAGTGATTCAGACGCTGCCGCCGTTCTTGCGGCACACAATATCGGTAAAAAGGTTAGCAGCCCCGAGGGCAGTCTGACCATTCTTTCCGGCGTTAGTTTCTCGATCGCGGCCGGAGAATCGGTGGCGGTCGTGGGCCCCTCGGGAGCGGGCAAGTCGACGTTGTTGGCGCTGCTCGCTGGGCTGGATCTTCCGTCCGAGGGTTGCGTCATGCTGAATGGTTTGAACCTGGGAGAACTCGACGAAGACGGGCGCGCCCGCGTGCGTGCCGAGAGCGTCGGGTTCGTGTTCCAGTCGTTTCATCTGGTGCCGTCGCTGAACGCCCTCGAGAACGTGATGCTGCCGCTGGAACTCGCGGGCCGGGTCGACGCTCGCGATGCGGCCCGCGCCATCATCGACCGGGTGGGGCTCGGGGAGCGATGGAGTCATTATCCGGCGCAGCTCTCCGGTGGTGAAAAGCAGCGTGTCGCTATCGCGCGCGCCTTCGCTACAGAGCCGGCGGTGCTGTTCGCGGACGAACCGACCGGCAATCTCGACACCCGCACCGGCGAAACGATCATGGAACTCATGTTCGAGCTCAACCGCAGGTCCTCGACGACGCTCGTGCTCGTCACGCATGACAACGCGCTCGCCGAGCGCTGCGACCGGGTGCTGAGCCTCGACGCCGGCAAGCTGGTCGACGATACTCTGGCGGCCGCGTGAAAGCATTGACCTTTGCCCTTAGGAGTTTTGGCCGCGAGCTTCGCTCGGGCGAGGTTGTCGTGCTCCTCGCGGCGGTCGTCCTCGCGGTTGCAGCGCTGACGGCCGTGGGGTTCCTGACGGACCGAATCGGTAAGGCGGTCGAACGGCAGGCGAACGAGGTGCTGGCGGCGGACCTGCGCCTGCGCTCGCAGGATCCCATCCCGGACGGATGGCGCGAACTCGCGGCAGAGTACGGGCTGCGTACCGCGGACATGGCGTCGTTTCCCACGGTTGTGTTTGCAGGTGACGAGAGCGCGCTAACCACGCTGCTGGCCGTTTCCGTCGATTACCCGCTGCGTGGCACGGTACGGATCTCCGACGCGCTCTTCAGTGAGCAGCGCGAAGCCGGCGGCATCCCCGCGCCGGGCGAGATCTGGGCTGACAGTGCGTTGCTTGCCAGGGTTGGCGCCGACGTCGGAGACGTCCTGTATGTCGGCGAAGCCGCGTTCCGTATTGCCGCGGTGCTTACCTACCGCCCCGACCAGTCCATTGGCTTTGCCTCGCTGGCACCGACCCTGCTGATGAATAACGCCGATCTCGACGCGACAGGCCTGATCGGTGTCGGCAGCCGGGTTCGCTATGCGCTCCTGATCGCCGGCAACGAAGATTCGGTAAGCGCTTTCAGCGATGTGATCGAGGACCAGCTGCCAGACTCGCTGCGGCTGCGCAGTGCGGAGGAAAGCAGCGAGCGCGCGTACGCGGCGGCTGACCGGGCCAAGCGCTTCCTGTCGCTGACCGCGGTTATCAGCCTGTTGCTTAGCGCCGTTGCCATCTCGATGTCGGCGCGGCGCTTCGCGCACCGCCGTATGGACACCGTCGCGCTCATGAAGAGCCTGGGCGCCACCCAGGGCTACGTGATATCGGTAGCGACCGTGCAGCTCGTCCTGCTCGGGGTCATCGGCGTGGCTGCGGGGAGCGTTGCTGGCTTTGCCGCCGAAGAGGTCCTGTCGTGGATACTCGCGGATATCATCCGCGGCGACCTTCCCGACCCCGGACCTATGCCGGTCGTCCTCGCATCCGGCAGCGCGGTGGTGCTGCTCGTGGGCTTTGCCTTGCCGTCGCTCATCCAGCTGCGCAATACGCCGCCGCTACGGGTCTTGCGGCACGACGTCATGCCTCCAGCGCCGTCGCGGATCCTGGTCGGCGGTCTGTCGCTGGCCGCGGTTGCGGCGCTCCTGTACCGGTCCGTCGGTGATCCGGCGATGCTCGTGATCGTGCTGGGCGGCATCATCGTGATCGCAGCCTCGCTGTACCTGGTCGGCCGCGGTCTCGTTGCCGCGATGGGGCGGTTTCGCGCCGGTGTCGGGGTCGCGTGGCGCTATGGCCTCGCGAACGTCGCGCGGCGCGGCCGCGCCAGTGCCGTGCAGGTCGTGGCATTCGGCCTCGGGCTCACGGTATTGTTGCTGCTGACGCTGGTGCGAACCGACCTGCTCGAAGGCTGGCGTCAGACGCTCGACCAGGATGCGCCAAATCACTTCCTGATCAACATCCAGCGCAGCGAAACGGACTCGGTCACGACTATCTTCGAATCGCGCGGCGTGGTTCCCCCGCACTTCGCGCCCCTGGTGCGAGCCCGCATGACCATGATCAACGGCGAATCCGTCAAGGAACGCGAGTACCCGGCCGAGGACGCCCGGTGGTTCGTGAATCGCGAGCAAAACCTCTCCTGGGCGCGCGAACTCAGCAGCAGTAACGAACTGCTCGAGGGCGAATGGTGGCCGCCGGACTACGACGGCCCGCCGCTCGTGTCGATCGAAGAGGAGGTCGCGATGGAAACGGGCCTCGGGATCGGCGACGTGTTGCGCTTCGAGATTGCCGGGCAGCTGCTCGACGCGGAGATTGTGAGCGTTCGCCGGATCAACTGGGACTCGTTCATGCCCAATTTCTTCCTGGTGCTGTCGCCGGGTGCACTGGACGACTACCCGGCCACATTCATCGCCAGCATGCGTGTCGAGGATGACGAGAAAGGTGCGCTGGTCGATCTCGTGCGCGAGCACCCGACGATATCCGTGATCGATCTCGACGCGATCCTGCAGCAAGTGCGCGGCATCATCGAGAAGGCCTCGATGGCGGTGCAGGCGGTGTTCTTCTTCACGCTGGCAGCCGGTATCGCCGTGCTGTTTGCGGCTGTGCAGTCAACGATCGACGAACGGCGCTTCGAAAGCGCCATGCTGCGTGCGCTCGGTGCACGGAAGAGCGTGGTGTTCTCCGGCGTGATGGCCGAGTTCGCGGCACTCGGCGCCGCAGCCGGCATCCTCGCATCGGCAGGCGCGTCGATCCTCGCAGCGGTCCTCGCGACGCAACTGTTCGATCTGCCGTATTCGTTCAATCCGATGCTCTGGGTGACCGGTGTGGCCGCGGGGCTGCTCGTCGTGTGTGCCAGCGGTTACTTCGCCGCGCGCAGCGCCATCAACTCGGCGCCGGTCGACGTGCTCCGGGGGGTGGCAGCTTGACCGACGGCAAACTTTCCTGCGGTGTCGTGCTCGCTCGGGCAACGGAGGACGGTTACGTCACGCTGATGCTGCGCGCCTGGCATCACTGGGACTTCCCGAAGGGCCTGATGGAGGAGGGCGAGGAGCCCGTGCAGGCGGCGCTGCGGGAGCTTCGCGAAGAGACCGGCATCGCCACGGTCGGACTTCGAATGGGGCGAGCGCTGCATGGAGACCGGCCCGTACAGCCGCGGCAAGACCGCCCGATATTACCTGGCACGCACCGACGAGGCGGACGTTGTCCTGGGGCCCTCGCCCGATACCGGGGAGCCGGAGCATCACGAGTGGCGCTGGCTCACCTTCGACGAAGCTTACGACCTGACTTCACCGCGCGTGCGCGAGGTCGTGCGCTGGGCGCGGCAGATCATCGGCGCCTAGAAAGGGGACAGTGATCCTGATTTCCCCGTTACGTGAAGGTCTCCGGGCCGTCGACCCGTTAATTAGGGTCAGTGTCCCATTTTTCGATAGCATGGGGTTTTTGNNTGTTCAAGCCGCAGGTGCAGCGCTTCGTGGCGGAGCAGACCGGCCGCGATTTCGCAATTGACGGTGAGTTCCGTGTTGACCTCTCCAGGCACACGACCGTTATCGCTGAGGACATACGCTTCGGCAATGCCGACTGGGCGTCGGCGGCGGATATGGTCACCGTCGGCAGGCTCGAGGTGCGCCTCGATCTGTGGTCGTTATTCGACGGCCCCGTGCTTGTCGAGCTGGTCGACCTTGACGACACCAGCATCCTGCTGGTCAATCCCGGCGATAAGGCGCCCAACTGGGAGCTGCCGATCGAGCCGGAGTCCGACGAGGACGTCGACTCCGGGCCAGGGGTCCTTTTTGGTGCGATCGATATCGACAACCTGCATCTGCGACTCGAGAGCGTAGAGCGCGATCGACCGCTGAATCTCGTCATCGATCGGCTCGATCAGGCGCACAGGGAGGATGACTACCTCGACGTGGAGCTGCGCGGCTCGCTCGACGGTCGCAGGGTCGAGATCGACGGTGAGTTCGGGACCTGGGAAGCACTGCTGGCCGGGAAGCAATTCGTGGCCGACCTGGACGCAGAGCTCGATACATTCACGCTGTCGGCGCGCGGCCGGGTCGACGACATCGCCGACCTGAGGCGGCCGGAATTCGAATTCACGGCATCCGGACCGGATGTCGACGACCTGACGCGCATGCTCGGGCTGGGCGAAGAGGGGGACGGCGACATCAAGTTGTCCGGGGTGCTGAAGCCCGTAGCAGACGGCCCTCTCATCCTGGAGGTCCAGGGCAACCTCGGGCTCACCGAGGTAGACGTAATCGGCGAAGTTGCCGATCTTCAGTCCTTCGAGAGGCTGCAATTGCAGGCGAGCGCCTCGGGTCCCGATCTTGGCAGGGTTCTGCGGCTGGTCGGATTACACCAGGTTCGCGAGTCTCCCTTCATGCTGAAGTTCGATGCTGAAATGGAAAATGGCCTGTTCGATGTGCGGGAAGCGACGATGGTGGTCGCGGATGCGCGCATAGAAGGTAGAGCACGGTTCCCGCGATTTCCGAGTATCGACGACGCCGTCATCGGCCTGCAAATCGAGGGGCCCGATATCGAGCACTTCCGCTACGTCACGGGGATGCCCGGTGCGGCCAGCGGCCCGTTTTCGCTGGGCTTTACGATCGATGTGCGTGATGACGGGGTCGAACTACTCGAGCTGGTTACGAAAACTTCGCTCGGCGAGTTGCAGGCCGACGGTCGTATCGGTGACCCGGACACGTTCCTCGGCACGGAGTTCAACGTGCGGGTCAGAACGGAAAGCCTCGCGGACCTGGCCGGCGCCTACGGCATCGAAGACATGCCGGACAAGCCGGCCGAGATTGCCGGTGCGGCGAAGTACACGGAAGCCGGTATTCGCACCAATGGCCCCGTGTCCCTGGTCATTGATGGCGACTCGGCGCAGGTCGACGGACTTGTGGCGCTCCAACCCGGTATCACGGGTACGGACCTCGCGGTCAGAGCCGCGGGTGGCAACTTGGCGGAGCTAGTGGCCATGTTCGCCGAACCGACAGGGGTGCCGGCCCTGCCATACGATGTTAACGCCAGGCTGCGCGTCGAGACTGACGGTTTTCGCTTCACCGGCATAAGCGGGTCGCTTGGCACGAGCAGCGTATCCGGAGACGGCTTGGTGGTTCCCGCAAAAATGATCGCCGGATCTTGGTTCGGTATCGCGGCGACCGGCCCTGATCTCGCAGAGATATTGGAATCGGCCAGTGACCTGCAAATCAGGCCGGGCCCCTTCGAACTCGAGGGCAAGATCGAGTTCAGGGCCGATGCGATCGAACTGAGTAACGTCAGGCTGGACAGGCAGAACGGAGAGGCCCGGCTCGATCTGACCATCGGTGTTGGCAGGCCGCACCAATATCTCGACTTCGACCTGTCGGCCAAGGGCCGCGACGTCCGCAGCGTTCTTCGTGGAATCAATAGGTTCGATGCGTNNCGCGGCGATTGGTGACGCCACCGTGACCGCAGCAGGCGACCTCGAGTTCGTGGATGCGAGCGCAAGCACCGAGTTCGATTTTGCGCTGAACATACCGTCGCTCGCCGCCATAGGTACCGTCGACGGTCGTAGGTTCCAGGATCAGGCCTTTTCCGTGTCTGCAAGCGTCACCGGTGGTGACGGCCTGCTGACAGCCGAGAAGATCGACATCCGCATTGGCGACAGCGACATTCACGGCAAGGCGCTGGTTCGCAAAGGCGACATCCCGGAAATCGATATCGACATGTACTCTGACCGGCTGGTGTTCCACCCGATGCTCGAGGACGCAGAAGAGGAGCCGGTCGCCGAACCCGAGTTCGAGGACGGCCGCCTGATACCGGATGTCGCCATGCCGGTCGAGGCGCTCAGGAAATTGAACGGGTCGCTTGATATCGACATTGGCGAGCTGGAGCGGCGAGCCTTGTTCTTGAAAGACATCGAGCTGGATGCGCGCCTGCGCGACGGGCGGCTCGATATATCGACGGCACGATTCAAAGCCCGTTCCGGCGAATTATTGGCGAGAGCATCTTACGACGCTTCAGCGGGCATCGGGACGGCTTCCCTCGATCTCGTTGCTCGTACGCTGGCTTTCGGGCTCGTGCAGAATGATCCGGATCTCCTGATGAAGGGCGACATCGACATTGGGCTCGACACGACCGGGAACGACCTTCGCACCATGGCGGGGAACGCCGAAGGCGTCGTCTATATCGACACGCGCGGTGGCCGCTTCTCGAGTAACCAGTATGTAAAGGCGATCTACGGCGACATGTTGGAAGAAATACTGAATACAATCAATCCGTTCAGGAAGACGGATTCCTATACCGACTTCGAATGCGTGATCGTTCCGCTGTCTGTCGCCGACGGAGTGGTAGCGGGGGCGCCGAGTGTCTTCGCGAGTACCGACAAGATACGTTTTATCGTTCAGGGTTCGGCAAACCTGAAATCCGAGGAACTCCGCATGGGAGTGCGATCGACACCACGCCGGATAGTCAGTTTCAGCGCTGCTGAGCTGGTGAATCCCTATCTCCAGGTGGTCGGAACTCTGTCGTCGCCGCGGCTGGCGGTCGATGAGACTGGCGTCCTTATTACCGGTGGCGCGGCCGTCGCGACGGGTGGGTTATCATTACTGGCGAGAGGGCTGTGGGACAGGTTGTCGAAGTCCGGTGACCCATGCAAGCAGATGTCGGAGCAGGCCCTGAAGGAACTCGAAGGCCGACTGCCGAATCTCGTTGTCGGCGATCCCGCGACGGAAAAGTGATCAAGAGAATGGACAGACTATTTCGTACCGCTGCTATCACACTGATCCTGTTGTCCGCAGTCGGCTGCGCGACGATCGATTATGACTACCCGAGGACAGAGGCATACTACCTGCCGGAGACCTCGGACACATACCTGGGGAGACTGGTCGAACCTGAAGTAGAGCGGCGGCCGTCGGATCAGTCCGGATTCTATCCTGTGAACGACGGTGTCGATGCTCTGGCGGCGCGGTTGTTGCTCGCCGAGCGGGCAGAAAAGTCGATCGACGTACAGTACTACCTGATCAAGAATGACATCGTTGGCCGCGTATTTATCTATTCCTTGTTACAGGCGGCCGACCGCGGCGTGCGCGTGCGACTGCTCCTGGA
>JABAHS010084198.1_pt1 | contig 33021 bp, 34 predicted proteins | sample 7062111 | NCBI WGS metagenome assembly JABAHS01 (sample SAMN14534600, study PRJNA622989) | marine sediment metagenome | biome: marine biome [ENVO:00000428]; feature: marine pelagic biome [ENVO:01000023]; material: deep marine sediment [ENVO:00002113]; isolation source: pool of 4 deep marine... | reverse complement strand
AACCCCAGCGCGAAGGCGTCGCCGCCGACGCCGTTCATGAACGGGATGGCCACCGCGAGGGTGGCCGCGGCGGTGACCGCCGCGTCCATGGCGTTGCCGCCCTCGCGCAGGACCCGGGCGCCCGCCTCGGCGGCGGCGTGGTGGCCCGCGACCACCATGCCGCGGCGGCCCATGACGATGGGCCGGTGCACGAAGCTCACTTGTAGAAGATCTCCTGGGGGTACTCGGAGAGCGGCTCGTAGCCGTCCTCGGTCACCACCAGGCACTCGCTGAACACGACGCCCCCCTGGCCGCCGATCTTGAGATCCGGGATGTAGTGAAAGCACATGCCGGGCTCGAGCACCGTGGCATCGTTCTCGTTGATGCTCATGATGCGCCCCTCGCCCCAGTCCGGCGGGAAGCCGATCCCGATGGCGTAGCCGGTGCGGTGGGCGAAGGCGTCGGCGAACCCGGCCTCGCGGATCGCGTCGCGCGCGGCGCGGTCCACCTCGTGCGAGGTGGCGCCGGCGCGCGTCGCCGCCTTGGCCGCGTTCAGCCCATCGCGCGAGGCCTCGGCCATGGCCACCCACCTGGCGTCCGGGTTGCCGACGATGACGGTGCGCGAGAGCATGCAGTTGTAGCGGTTGTGGGTGCCGCCGGCCTCCATGTACACGACGTCGTCGCGAGCGACGGGGCGCCGCTCCGCGCACTCGAAGCCGAGCCCGGCCTGGGGCCCGCAGACGAACTGCGCCGAGTGACCCAGGTACTCGCTGCCCGCTTTGTGCAGGCGGTAGTGGGCGGCGGCCGAGATCTCGGTCTCGAGCACCCCGGGGGCGACGGCCTCGATGGCGCCGTCCAGCGACTTTGCGCAGTAGCGGCCCGCCTCGCGCAGATACGCGATCTCCTGCGCCGACTTGATGCGGCGCACCTGCTCGACGATGCCCGAGCAGTCGGGCAGGTCGTCGACGCCCAGGCGTGCGACGANNGAGAGCACCCGGTAGGTGGCATCGTCGGGGTCCTCGGTGTCGCGGTAGCCCTCGATGTGCTCGAGGCAGCTGTCCGCTCGCGCCTTGTCCATGTTCATGGCGCGAGTGAGAAGGATCGGATCCTGCTCGAGGGAGACGATCAGAATCTGGTAGGTGAAGTACCCGAGGCTGTGGTAACCGGTCAGGTAAACGATGTTCTCGGGCACCGTGGACAGCATGACCTCGATCCCGCGCTCCCGCATGCCCCGGCGCACCTTCTCCAGGCGCGCCGCGTACTCTTCCAGGGTGAACGGCAGCTCATTGCGTCGTAGCGTGCTCATTGCGTGCAACTCCGGTGAATTCAATCCAGGGTGCCCGCGGCGTCGAGCAGGCGGCGCACCTCGCGGCCGATGTCCAAAAACTCCGGGCGCTGCATGGCGGACAGATCGCGCGGGCGCGGGATCTCCACCCGCAGAGCGCGGGCGATACGCCCGGGGCGCGGGGTCATGACCAGCACGCGATCGGACAGCAGCACCGCCTCCGAGATGCTGTGGGTGATGAAGAGCACGGTCTTGCGCTGCTCCATCCAGATGCGCTGGAGCTCCATGTTCATCAGCTCGCGGGTCATCGCGTCGAGCGCGCCGAAGGGTTCGTCCATGAGGAGCAGCTCGGGGTCGTGCACCAGGGCGCGGCAGAGCGAGACCCGCTGCTGCATTCCACCCGAGAGCTCGTGGGGCAGCCGTTCCTCGAAGCCCTGGAGACCGGCCAGGTCGATGAGCTCCTGGGTGCGTTCACGGTAACCGTTACGATGGAGGTTGCGCATCTCCATCTGGAGCTCGATGTTGGCGCGCACGCTGCGCCACGGCAGCAGCACCGGGCGCTGGAACACGATGCCCACCGTGGGGTGCGGACCGCGCACCGGCTGACCGTGGATCCGAATCTCACCCGCGCTGGGCGCGAGCAGCCCCGCGACGATGCGCAGCACCGTGGTCTTCCCGCAGCCCGAGGGTCCGACGATGGAGACGAATTCGTGTGGGCCGACGTGGAAGTCGATGTCGATCAGCGCGTCGACGGCGCCGGCGCCGGCGCCGAAGCGCTGGCTGACACCGTCGACGCGGATCACGGACTCCATCGTTACTCCATGATCACCGGGGCACGTACTCGTTGGTGTAGAGGCGGTCCACCGGGACCGGCTCCGCTATGCCCCCGCTCTCGACGAGCAGGTCCACCGTGGTCTTCCAGTCCTGCTGCGACATCCAACCCAGGGGCTCACCCTTGGTGCTGGGCGTCTCCAGCGTCTCGAAGGTGAGCTTGAGCTGGCGCAGGTAGACGTCGCGGTTGCGCCTGAGCTGGGGCTTCGACTCGAAGATGGCGTCCACCGCCTTCTCGGGATCCGCCTGCGCCATCTTCCAGGCCCGGGCATTGGCGCGCAGAAAACGCCGCACCACGTCGCCGTTTTCCTCGAGATAGCGGTTATTGGCGATGATACCGTTGCTCATCAGGTTCACGCCGAAGTCGGCCACGCTGAAGTAGTACGTCTCGGCGCCGCGCGCCTCGAGCTCCGCAACCTGCACCGTGTAGTAGCCGGTGATGGCATCCGTGCGGTTCTGGAGGAAGAGCGCGCTCTTCGCCCCGACGGCCGGGTTCAGGATGTTGATCTTGTTCCGCTCGACGTCGTTGACGGAGAGCAGCACCGGGAACACCTGGGCGGTGGACTCCGCGGGGTTCATGGCGATCACTGCGCCCTCGAGGTCCTTGGGGGCTTTGATCGGGTTGTCGGCGTGGCTGATGATGGCCATCGGGGTTTTCTGGTTGATCCCGAAGACCGCGCTGACGGGCATGCCCTTGGCGATGCCCTTGACCATCGTGCCATAGTCGACGAAGCCCAAGGGGTCGCTCCCCTCGGCGATGAGCTGGGCCACGGTGCCCGATCCCTGCCCCTCCTTGATGGTGACGTCGAGGCCCTCGTCCGCGTACAGGCCTTCGGACATGCCGAGGAAGAAGGGCGCATGGGTGCCGTAGATGGTCCAGTCGAGGCGGAAGCTCACCGAGTCCGCGGCCGCGGCGAGCCCTGAGCCCATGAGGGTGAGAGCCGCCGCCGCGACGAGCTGCTTCACAGGTCTGAAAGTACGCATCTTGTCACCTCCTGAGTCTTTCGGATTGTTTTCACATCGTTGCCTGCGGTGTCTCCTCCCGCACGCTCACGTGCCACGGGATGAGCAGCCGCTCCACGAACACGACCGAGTAGTACAACGCGATGCCGATCACCATGAGCAGAATCAGAATCGAGAAGAGCAGGGTCGTATCCAGATTCGCGTTGGCCCACAGCAGCAGGTAACCGAGCCCGCTGTTCGCGCCCACCCACTCACCAACCACAGCGCCGACGATGGCGAAGGCGACGGCGACCTTGAGCCCCGAGAAGATGTGCGGCAGGGCGAAGGGCATGCGGATCTTCCAAAATAGCCGCAGAGGCGTCGCTTGCATGGAGCGCGCCAGGTCGATCATGTCGGTGTCGACGGAGCGCATGCCGGCGACGGCGCTGATGAGGACCGGGAAGAAAGCCACCAGGAAGCTGATGAGGAGCTTGGGAAACACTCCCAGTCCGAACCAGATGATGATCAACGGGGCGATGGCGATCTTGGGGAACGTCTGCGAGACGATGAGCAGCGGCATGATCGCCTTCTCGAGCACGGGCGACCACACCAGCGCGACGGCGAGCGGGATGCCGATGGCGATGCTCAGCAGAAACCCGCCCATCGTCTCGTAGAAGGTGACGCCCGCGTGCTGCAAGAGGAACCCGAAGTCCTCGATGAGCCGCGTCAGCACGGACTCGGGCGTCGGCAGCAGATACTCGGGGATCGCGAAGAGCACCACCGAGAAGTGCCACGCGATCACCACCACCGCGAGGCTGAGCGCGGGGTATATCCAGTTGCTCATGCGTCGGCCTCGATGTCGATGGTGAACAGCCGCCGTAGGTAATCGGTCAGCACCTCGCACCCGTCCTCGGTGACCAGCACTGTCTCGCTGAAGCACATGCCGAAGTCCTCGACGAACAGGGTCGGCACCACGTGGAAGGTCATGCCCGGCTCGAGCACGGTGGCATCCCCCGGGCGGATGGAGAGCGCCCGGCCCTCGGACCAGTTCGGCGGAAACCCGATGCCGACGGAGTAGGCCGTGCGGTGGGTGAACGCATGGCCGAGCCCCGCCTCCTGGACCACGCGGCGGCAGGCCGCGTCCACTTCGCCCGAGGTCCGGCCCGGGGCGATGGCGGTGATGACGGCGTCGAGGGCCTCGAGGAGGGTGTTCGCCGCGTGCCGGTGCAGCGGCGTGGGGATGCCCACCACCGCCGAGCGCGCGATCATCGCGTGATACCGATCGATGCAACCGGCGGCCTCGAGCAGCACCACGTCGCCCGACCGGATGGGGCGGCGCCGCCACATGGCGAAGCACAGCGCGGTGCGCTCACCGGAGACGACCAGCGGCGGGTGTCCGAGGTACTCGCTGCCGGCCTGGATGTTGGCGCTGTACATGGCGGCGGCGAGGTCGTTCTCGGTCTTGCCTGGCGCGATGGCGGCGAGCGCCGCGTCGAGGCCGGCCTCGGCGGCGCGCGCGGCGGCGCGGATGCGCTCGATCTCCTCGGCGCTCTTGCGCACGCGGCGGCTCTCGATGTGCGCCGGCCAATCCGAGAGGCGCACGCGCGGCAGCAGCGCCCGCAGGCGGTTGAAATCGCGCACGGTGAGATACCAGGCCCCGGTCTCCACCCCGAGCCCGGCCCCGGGCGGGAGCGTCCCGTCGAGAAAGCGCGCGAGGACGTCGACGGGCTCGTCGGTGTCCGCGATCTCGACGAAACGCCCGAGCGTCGGCGTCACCGAGGCCAGGAATCCGTTGACCTTTCGCGAGATCAAAGCCATCTCGCCCCGACCGGGGACGAACAGGCACTGGAACGTGAAGTAGCCGATGCTCTGGTAGCCCGAAAGCCAGAAAATATTTTCCGGGTCGAACAGCAGCACTCCGGCCAGTCCCTGCCCGTGCAGCGTGTCCTGCACGTCCTTCAGGCGGTACTCGTAGGTGGTGACGGGAAACGTCAGCTCCGGGTGATGCCTGGAGTTCATCATCGCTCAGTGCGCCGGGTCGGCGCGTTCCGTGCGCAGGCACGGCCAGAGTAGTCAGCGGCGGGGAATAACGTCAAATTCCAAAAGTTTGGCATTTCATAACTGTTGGTTATTCTTCACCCATGAACGTGCGCCAGCTGGAGGTGTTCAAGGCGGTGATGGAGACCGGCACCGTGACCGGTGCCGCCGAACGGCTGCTCGTCTCCCAGCCTGCGGTCAGCAAGCAGCTCCGCCGTCTCGAGGACGAGCTCGGATTTCCGGTGTTCGAGCGCGCCGGCGGCCGTCTCGTGCCCACCGGCGAGGCGCACGCCCTCTACGACCAGGTGGAGCGCGTCTACGCGGGCCTCGATCAGCTCTCGCGCTTCAGCGACGACCTGCGCCAGGCGCGTCACGGCCGCCTCGTAGTGGCGGCGCTGCCCATCCTCTCCACGCGCTGGCTGCCGCGGGTGCTGGCGCGGTTTCTCGCGGAGCGGCCCGAGGTCGCCGCGTCGGTCATGACCCGGCGTTCGATGGAGGTGGTGGAGTGGGTGGCGGCGCACCAGGTCGACGTGGGCATCGCCCTGATGGGTGCGGACCGCCCAGGGGTGGCGCAGGAGCCGCTGATGCAGCTCGAGATCGTGTGCGCCGTCCCCCGCGGGCATCGCTTGGCGCAGCGGCCGGTGGTGTGGGCCGCCGACCTGCACGATGAGTCCTGCATCTGGCTCAGCAGCTTCGATCGCTCGCGCATCCCCATCGATCGCGCCATCGACGAGGCGCGCGTCCGGCCCAGACGGCGGGTGGAGGCGTTCATGGCGTCGGTGGCCTGTGCCATGGTGGAGGAGGGCGTCGCCCTCGCCCTCATCGACGTCGTGACCGCGCGCGAGAACCTGAGCGAGCGCATCGTGCTGCGCCCGTTCCGCCCGCGCGTCGCGTTCGATATCACACTGTTGCGCCCCGCGCACGCCCCGCGCTCGCAGCTCACGGACGCGTTCGTGTCGGCGCTCAAGCGCCACGCCGTGGAGTCTCGGGCAGGCCGTGCGGAAGCGGCGCTATTCAGTCCCCAACGTCGATGATGAACAGCCGCCGCAGGTAATCGGTCAGCACGTCGCAGCCGTCGTCGGTGACCAGCACCGTCTCGCTGAAGCACATGCCGAAGTCCTCGAGGAACAGAGCCGGCGCGACGTAGAAGCTCATGCCGGGCTCGAGCACGGCGGGATCGCCGGGGCGGATGGACAGCGCGCGGCCCTCGGAGCCGTCGGGCGGAAAACCGATCCCCACCGAGTACCCCGTGCGATGGGTGAGTGCGCGCCAGGGGCAGCGGGTGTCCCCTTCATCGGCGCCGGAGGAGGGCGTATCCTTGGGTGCGGAACAATCACAACGGAAGGGAGGAGGTGATCATGCACGCACACGCCAAGAAATCCCTGACGGCGATCGTCGCGGCGGCGGCCACCCTGATGCTGGCACCGATGACCTCGGCCGAGGTGACCCTCAAGGCCTCGCACCAGTGGCCCGAGGGCGACGTGCGCGACGAGATGGTGCGCATCATCAAGAAGGAAGCGGAGGCGGCGGATGTCGGATTGAACGTTCGCATCTACACGAGCGCCTCGCTGTTCAAGCCCAAGGAGCAGTGGGATCCGCTCACCAAGGGCACGCTCGACATCTCCGCGTTTCCCCTCGACTACGCCTCCGGGCGCCACCCGCAGTTCAGCGCCACGCTCATGCCCGGGCTGGTCAAGAACCACGAGCACGCCCGGCGGCTGAACGACTCCGCCTACATGGACGAGATCCGCGAGATCATCAACGACGCCGGGGTCATGGTGCTCTCCGACGCGTGGCTCGCCGGCGGCTTCGTCGGCAAGGGCTTCTGCGTGACCGAGCCCTCGACGGCGCAGGGCAAAGTGATGCGCGCGGCGGGGCCGTACTTCGAGCGCATGCTGGCGGCGGCGGGCGCCTCCATCAACTCCATGCCGAGCTCGGAGATCTACACTGCGCTGCAGACGGGCGTGCTCGATGGGGCCAACACGAGCTCCGGGAGCTTCGTCTCGTACCGCATCTACGAGCAGGCGACCTGCCTGACCCCGCCCGGCGATTACGCACTGTGGTTCATGTACGAGCCGATTCTCATGTCCCAGCGCAGCTGGGAGCGGCTCAACGACGAGCAACGCGCGGCGCTGCGCGCAGCGGGCGAGAAGGCCGAGGAGTTCTTCTTCGGTGAAGCCAAGAAGCTCGATCGGACCCTGGTCGAGACCTACGAGAAGGCGGGCGTCGAGGTCGTCGACATGACCGAGGCGCAGTACAACGCCTGGCTCGGCATCGCCAAGAAGTCCTCCTACGCGCACTTCGCGGACAACGTCCCGGGTGGCAAGGAGATCCTGGACAAGGCCCTGGCGGTCGAGTAGCCGGTGCCCGGCGGGAGGCGACGACGCGCGGCGGCGGTGGACGTCTTCATCGCCGCCGTTCGCGGCATGTCGCGCGCGGCCGGCCTCGCGGCGGGGCTGCTGCTGCTGGCTGCGGTTCTTGCCGTGTGCCATCTGGTGGTGGTGCGCTACGCGCTGCGCGAGTCCGCCATCTGGCAGCACGAGTTCGTGGCGTACAGCCTCATCGGCGCCACCTTCCTGGGCGCGCCGTATGTGCTGCTCACGCGCGGGCACGTGAACGTGGACCTCGTTCCCCTCTACCTGGGGAAGCACGGGCGTTTCGTGCTCGCACTCGCCGCCGCCGCCATCGGCATCGCCTTCTGCGCGCTCATCGCGTGGACCGGCGCGGGGCTGTGGCACGAGGCCTGGGTCAGCGACTGGCACGCGGACACGGTGTGGGGTCCGCCGCTGTGGATACCCTACCTCGCGATGCCCGTCGGTATGGGACTGCTGGTGTTGCAGTACGCGGCCGACGTGGCGGCGGTGCTCACCGGACGCGAGAGCGCCTTCGGAATCGCCACGGGAACGCACGAGGGAACGTGAGCGAGCTCGAGCTCGGTCTGCTCGTGGCGGTGGTCACGATCGGGGTGCTGTTGATGGGCGTGCCCGTCGCATTCGCGCTCGGGTTCGTGGCCGTCGTGTTCCTGGTGGCGGTGGAGGGCCCCTTCGCCCTCGAGTCGGTGCCCAACGTGTTCTTCGCCGGGCTCGACAGCTTCGCGCTGCTCTCCATCCCGATGTTCATTCTCATGGGCGGCGCCATCGCCGCCTCGCGCGCCGGGGCCGATCTGTACGAGGCGCTCGAGCGCTGGCTCTACCGCGTGCCCGGCGGGCTCATGCTCTCCAACCTGGGCGCCTGCGGGATCTTCGCCGCGCTCTCGGGCTCGTCGCCGGCCACCTGCGCCGCCATCGGCAAGATGGGCATCCCGGAGATGCGCCAGCGCGGCTACCCCCCGCGCGTCGCCACCGGCTCGATCGCCGCGGGCGGCACGCTCGGCATCCTGATCCCGCCGTCGATCACCATGATCGTCTACGGCATCGCCACCGAGACCTCGATCGGACGGCTGTTCCTCGCGGGCGTGCTGCCGGGCCTCATGCTGGTCGGCTTGTTCATGGCCTGGGGGCTGTTCGCGTCCTGGCGCTACGGCTACCAGATCGTCAATCCCGAGCTGCGGTTCTCGCTGCGAGAGAAGCTGGTGGTGCTGCCCAAGGTGGGGCCGTTCCTCGCCATCATCGTGGGCATCCTGTGGGTGCTCTACGGCGGGGTGGCGACGCCCTCGGAGGCGGCCGGAGTGGGCGCGATGCTGTGCCTGCTGCTGGTCGCGGTCATCTACCGCATGTACCGCCCGACGGATCTGGTGCGCGTGTTCCGCGACGCGCTGCGCGAGTCGGTGATGATCCTGATGATCATCGCGGCGGCCGAGCTCTTCAGCTACATGATGTCGTCGCTGTTCATCACCCAGACGCTGGCCGCGTGGGTCGGCGATCTGGAGGTGAATCGCTGGGTGCTACTCGCGTGCATCAACGTGTTCCTGCTGGTCATGGGGTTCTTCCTGCCGCCGGTGGCCGTGATTCTCATGGCGGCGCCGACCCTGCTGCCCATCGTGGAGAGCCTGGGCTTCGACCCCATCTGGTTCGCGGTGGTGCTCACCATCAACATGGAGATCGGGCTGATCACGCCGCCGGTGGGGCTGAACCTCTACGTCATCAACGGCATCGCGCCGGACGTACGATTGCAGACCATCCTGTGGGGGGCGCTGCCGTTCATGCTGTGCATGGTGGCGGGCATCGTTCTGCTGTGCCTGTTTCCGAGCATCGCCACCTGGCTGCCCGAGTACCTGATGGGTCCTGCGGTCCAGTGATGCAGGGTCAGGTGCGGGCGGGCTCGGCGGGTGGCCACAGCTGCTCGAGGCGCCGGAGCTCGCGGCGCAGTGGACGCGCGAGCACCACCTGGCCGTCCGCCATGTAGCGCTCGTGGTTGTGCTCGACTGCGCCCGGAACGTAGCGGTAATTCACCATCACCCCGAACGACTGCGCCATGCGGCGCTCGGAGAGATCGGCGAAGGCGTCGATCTGCTCGAGGCGCGCGCCGTTCGCGAGATGAAAGCGGGCCACGGGGTCCGCGAGCCGCCCGCCCTCCCGCGCCCTGGTGAGATAGGCCAGGGTCAGGCGCTCGAGGGGTTTGGCGAGAATCTCGCCGTGCGCGTCGGGACGGGGCTGTTGCAGGAGCTGGAGCAGCGCCGCGAGCGGATCCGCCTCACCGCTCGCCTGGCGCAACGGCTCGACATGATCCGCCAGGAGCCGCCGCGGCCCTTGGCCGCCGAGCGGTCCGCCGCCGTCGTGGGCCCGGCGCACGGCATCGGCCAGCCCCGGCACGGGGGACAGGGTCACGAGCCGGTCGAGACGGGGGAATTCCGCCAGCAGCTCCGAGATGACCTGCTTGATCAGAAAGTTGCCGAAGGACACGCCGCGCAGCCCGTACTGGCAGTTATTGATGGAGTAGAACACCGCGGTGTGGGCGCGGGCGGGATCGGCGACGGGTGCGCTCGGATCCAGGAGCGGTGCCGCCGCGGTGGGCACGCCATCGAGCAACGCCACCTCCACGAAGATGAGCGGCTCCTCGGGAAGCGCCGGGTGGAAGAAGCCGAAGCAGCGGCGATCCGCCTGCAGGCGCCGGCGCAGATCGTCCCAGCCGCCGATGGCGTGGACGCTCTCGTAGTTGATGATCTTCTCGAGCAGGTTCGCCGGCGTGCGGAAGTCGATGCGCTCCAGGCGCAGAAATCCCGGGTTGAACCAGGAGCCCAGGAGATGGAGGAGATCCGCGTCCACGGGCCCGAGCTCCGGGTGCTCGGGTAGCAGACGCAGCACGTGCGCGCGCAGGTGCACCAGCGTGCGTGTGCCCCCCGGCGCGCGGTTGATGCGGCGGAACAGTTCCTGGCGAGGCGGCTCGATGGCGCGGCTGAGGGCGAGAAACGTCTCGAGCGACGGCTCCGTGCGATAGGCGTCGGCGGCGCGCAGGATGGCCTCGCGGTCGGGGCCGAAGCGGACGTTGAGCGTCTGAAGCAGGTGCAGGCGGGCGGCGTCGTCCAGGGCCTCGAGCTCGCGCGCCACCTCGCGCGCGAGTGCGGTGCCCGAGGCCTCCCCCACGCTGGTGAGGAGCGCCTCGCAGTGCTTGCCTACGCGCTCGACGGGATCGCGGCTCGCATTGAGCTTCAAACGGTCCCGCCCGCGATCGGCGACGCCGTCGAGGAAGCGTTCCCACCAGCTCTCGCGCATGCCGGAGCTCCGATTCCTTCGCATGGCGGCATGATAGCGTTTAGCGGAGGGCCGCGGGCGCTGTTGTATAATCGGCCGCCGCGCAGTGTCCCCAGCTCTGCGCCATCGGTAACGCCCGTGAGCGAGTGCTCGCACAATCTCTACCGGACCTTGCACGCCGCGTTCGCGGCGCACCTGGCCGCCCCCTGTCTGGAAACCCCCGAGGGCGGCGCGTACACCTACCGCGATGTCGAGGTCGCCACGGCGCGCCTGGCCAATGTCCTGCGCGGCACCGGGCTGCGCGAGGGCGATCGGGTGGCGGCGCAGGTGGACAAGTCGCCGCAGGCGCTCTTTCTGTATCTCGCGTGCCTGCGCGCGGGGCTCGTCTACCTGCCGTTGAACGTCGCCTACAAATCCGCCGAGCTCGACTTTTTTCTCGGTGACGCCGAGCCGGGCCTGGTGGTGGCGCGCCCGCAGGCCGTGGCGACGCTGGAGGGTCTGTGCCGCACGCACGGCGTGCGCGCGCTGGAGACGCTGGATGCGGTGGGGGGCGGGAGCCTCATGGACAAGGCCGCGGGCGCATCGGACCTTTTCGACCCGGTGGCGCACGCGCCCGACGATCTGGCGGCGCTCCTCTACACCTCGGGCACCACCGGCCGGCCCAAGGGCGCCATGCTCACGCACCGCAACCTCGAGGCCAATGCGCGCGCGCTCCACGAGTTCTGGGGCTGGCGCCCCGACGACGTGCTGCTCCACGCGCTGCCGCTGTTCCACGTGCACGGGCTCTTCGTCGCCTGCCACTGCGCGCTGCTCGGCGCGAGCCGCATGATCTTTCTGCCGCGCTTCGAGACGGAAGCGGTGATCGAGCACCTGCCCCGCGCCACGGTGATGATGGGCGTGCCCACCTTCTACACGCGCCTGCTCGCCGAGCCCCGCTTCGGCGCCGACGTCTGCCGGCGCATGCGCGTGTTCATCTCGGGCTCGGCGCCGCTGCAGGAGCAGACCTTCCACGCCTTCCGCGCGCGCACGGGGCACACCATTCTCGAGCGTTACGGCATGAGCGAGACCGGGATGAACACCTCGAATCCGCTCCAGGGCGAGCGGCGTGCAGGCACCGTGGGCGTTCCGCTGCCGGGGGTCTCGGTGCGCGTGGTGGACGAGCGCGGGCACGCCCTGCCGCCCGGGCAGGTGGGCGGCATCGAGGTCAGGGGCGAGAACGTGTTCCCCGGCTACTGGCGGCTGCCCGAGAAGACGCGCGAGGAGTTCACCGCCGACGGCTACTTTCGCACGGGGGACCTGGGATGCTTCGACGCCGAGGGGTATCTGGCCATCGTCGGGCGCGCGCGGGACCTGGTGATCACCGGCGGCTACAATGTGTACCCGAAGGAGATCGAGCGCCACATCGACGCCGTGCCCGGGGTGAAGGAGTCGGCGGTCATCGGCCTGCCGCATCCCGACTACGGCGAGGCGGTGACCGCCGTGGTGGTGCCCGACGACTGCGGCCAGCCGCCCCAGGAGGCGGTCATCATCGCCCGACTCAAGGAGAGCCTCGCCGGCTACAAGGTCCCCAAGCGCGTGTTCTTCGTCGACGCGCTGCCGCGCAACGCCATGGGCAAGATCCAGAAGAACGCGCTGCGCGAGCGTTACGGCGACGACTCCGGAGCTCCATTGACCTGAACGCCGGTGGCGCGATGCGATAGAATCGAGCCGCGCAACGGATAACCACCCGAACGGGGAGGAGCAGAGCCATGTCCCACGCCGCACGCCCGCGCGGCATCAGCCGCCGCCGCTTCCTCGGTGCCACCGCCTCCGTAGCCGCAGCCGCCAGCGTGGGTCTCCCAAGCCGGGGCCGCGCCGCCGAGCGCGAGCTGAACGCGCTCATGTGGTGCGATCACACCGACCTCGAGCTCCTGCGTCCCTTCGAGGAGGCCTTCAACTGCCGCATCAACGTCAAGGAGTACCAGGAGACCGGCGCCGCGCTCGCGGTGCTCGAGCAGTCGCAGCCCGGCGACTGGGACGTCTTCGTGGTGGATTCGGTGGATGTGCGCCGCGTCGTCGAACGCGGGCTGCTCGCGCCGCTGCCCGACGACGAGATGCCGTGGGATGCCATCTTCCCCGAGCTGCGCCAGCCGAAGCTGCACTACGTGGACGGGCAGCTCTACGCCGTGCCCGAGAAGTTCGGCTACAACGCCATCGCCTTCAACAACGTGAGGGTGCCCGCCGAGGACGTGCGCCGCGCGGACGTCATGTGGAGCCCGAAGTACGAGGGGCGCATCGCGGTCTACGACTACTACATCCCGGCGATGGAGATGGTCGCCCTCGGCATGGGCATCAAGCCGCACGACATCGATCGCGGGGCGCTTCCCGCCATCCGCGACAAGCTCCTCGAGATCAAACCCCTCGCCTCGGTCATCGGGGACGTGCCGACGGTGCAGAACGCGCTGGTGACCGGCGCCGCCGACATCGTCATCGCCGGCGGCGAGTTCGCGGTGGCGGGGCTCTCGCGCGAGAACCCGGCCATGGACTGGACCCTGCCCGCGGAGGGCGGCATCCGCTGGATGCAGGCCATCGGGGTGTTCGCCGCCTCCCGGCGCCAGGAGCTCGCCACCGAGTTCGTCAAGTACATCGTGGGCCCGCAGGCGCAGGCGACCCTCGCCCAGGCGAGCTGCTACTGGGCGATGCCCGCCAACAGCCGGGCGCAGCTCGGTGCCGAGGTGAAACGGATCCTGCGCTGGGATCAGCAGCGACGGTTCATCGACAACTCGTATCCCTACTTCATCCCGGACCCGGGGCTGAACAAGGCGATGCTCGACGTCTGGACCGAGTTTCTGCAGGCCTGAGGGGAAGGGTTTGCGCGCGCCCCCGTTGCGGCGCTGGGGGCTGTATCCGGCGAGCCTGTGGACGCTGGCGTTCTTCGTCGCGCCGCTCCTCGCCATGCTTGCGCAGAGCTTCTCGTTGCGCGCCGCCGGGCGTACCGTCTCGCACTTCTCGCTGGCCAACTACGAGAACTTCCTGCTCGGCGCCAACGGCGTCTACGTGAAGGCGCTGCTGAACTCGGTGGAGGTGGCGCTCGCGGTCACGGTGCTGAGCGTGCTCATCGCCTATCCGCTCGCCTACGTGCTCGCGTACCGCGTGCCCGCGCGCTGGCAGCGGCTGCTGCTGCTCCTCATCGTGCTGCCCTTCTGGACCTCCTACGTCATCCGCTCCTACGCCTGGCTGCTGGTGCTCTCGGAGAAGGGCGTGCTCAACCAGGCGCTGCTCGCGCTCGGGGTGCTCGACGCGCCGCTGGGCCTCGGCAACAGCCGCGGCGCCACCGTGCTCGGCTTCGTGCACTTCTTCGTGATGCTGCTGACGCTCACCATCTACGCGAATCTGCTCCAGATCCGCGACTCCTACCGCAAGGCCGCCGCCGATCTCGGCGCCTCGCCCGCGCAGGTGTTCCTGCGCGTGACCCTGCCGCTGAGCCTGCCCGGCGTGGCCGTGGGCGCTTTTCTCACCTTCGTGATCTGCATCGGCGACTACATCACGCCGCAGATCCTCGGCGGCAGCCGCGAGCTGCTGCTGCCCCAGGCGATCATGCTCCAGGTGGGCCGGCTCGCGGACTTCCCCATGGCCTCGGCGCTGAGCATGGTGCTGATGCTGGTGGTGACCGCGGCATTTCTGCTCTTCGCCCGCCACCTGCGCATGGAGGGGCTCTAGACCCATGCGCCCCGGCAACGCCATCGCCGCCGCCTACGTGCTCGCCGCGTTCGTGTTCATCTTCCTGCCGGTGGTGATGCTGGTGGAGTACTCGTTTCAGGACGGGCTGGTGCCGGTGCCGCCGTTTCGCGGCTTCACCCTGCGCTGGTACGAGGAGATGCTCGGCAACCGGCGCATCGTGGAGGCGCTGTGGCACTCGGTGGCAGTGGCGCTCGTCTCCTCGCTGGTGGCCACGGTGCTCGGCTTTCTCGCGGCGTATGCCCTCGCGCGCAGCCGCCCGCGCTTCGCCGCCGGCATCCAGTATCTGCTGATGGCGCCCATCACCGTGTCCTATCTGATCATCGGCATGGGGTTGCTGATCACCTTTCAGTCCCTCGGCGTCGGCAAGTCGCTGGCGGCCGTGGGCATCGGGCATGGGGTCATCAACCTGCCGCTGGCCTTCGCCGTGCTCTACTCGCAGATGGGCGAGCATCAGGCCAACGTGGAGCGCGCGGCGCACGATCTGGGGGCGAGCGATGTGCAGGCGCTGGTGCTGGTGACCGTGCCCATGCTGTGGCCGGCGCTGCTCGCGGCCTTCTTGCTGTGCGCCACGCTCTCGTGGGACGAGTTCATCATCGCGTTTCTGCTGAGCCGCTTCGACGTCACCCTGCCGGTGGTCATCTGGAACATGTTGCGCTCGGGGTTGAGCCCGGAGCTGAACGCCGTGGGCACCTTCGTGTTCGCCATCTCGGTGCTGCTGGTGGTGGCGGTGGAGCTGGCCATCCTCTGGCGCCTCAAAAAGTAGTGTCAGTCATGACTGACACCACTTAATCGGGGAGACGGATGCCGCTGGTGGAGCTGAGCGGGCTGCGCAAGGTCTACGGGGAGACCGTGGCCGTGGAGCGCTTCGATCTCGACATCGCGGCCGGGGAGTTCGTCGTGCTGCTCGGACCCTCGGGCAGCGGCAAGACCACCGTTCTCTCGCTCCTCGGGGGCTTCATCGCGCCCACCGAAGGGCGCGTGCGCATCGCGGGCGAGGACGTCACCCGGCTGGCGCCGGCGAAGCGTCCCACCGCCACGGTGTTTCAGGACTACGCGCTGTTCCCGCACATGAGCGTCGCGGGCAACGTGGGCTTCGGGCTGCGCATGCGCCGCGTGCCCGGGGACGAGGCGCGGCGGCGCGTCGAGGCGAGCCTCGAGCTCGTGGGCCTGGGCGGGTTCGGCGCACGCAGCATCCACGAGCTGTCGGGCGGGCAGCGCCAGCGCGTGGCGCTCGCGCGCGCCCTCGCCGTCGAGCCCAAGGTGCTGCTCCTCGACGAGCCGCTCGGCGCGCTGGACATGGCGCTGCGGCGCCAGATGCAGGAGGAGCTGGTGCACATTCAGAAGCGCCTCGGCACCACGTTCGTGCACGTGACCCACGACCAGCAGGAGGCGATGGCCATCGCCGATCGCATCGTCGTCATGCACGACGGGCACATCGAGGATGCGGGCTTGCCTTCGCGCGTGTACCTGCGCCCGGCGACGCTCTTCACCGCGGGTTTCATGGGGGAGAGCAACCTGATCTCGGGGCGGGTCGGCGCGATCTCGGACGGCAGGGCGCAGGTGCAGACACCGCTGGGATCGTTCGCGCTGGCGGCGGCGCGGGGGGGCGAGGACGTCTGGCTGTGCCTGCGCCCGCGCCAGCTTTGCATCCACCCGCCGGGTGGCGCCGAGATCCTGACGCTGGGAACGGCGCGCGTCACCGAGGTGCTGTTCCAGGGCACGCATCTGCGCGTGCATGCGCAGGCGGAGAACACCGAGCAGACCGCGCTGCTGCTGCACCTCCCGGTGGAGGACGAGGTGAAGGCGGGCGAGGGGATCGAAGTCTACGCCCGCGCGAGCGACGTGGTCGTGCTGCCGGTCTGAGGCCCCGGCTTTCCCTTCGGACTCAGAACACGCCCTTCCAGGTGCCCTCTTCGACCAGGCTGTGCACCACCGATTTGAGCTCGCCGATAACTACGCGCGCAGCGAGGCTGAGAGGGCGCTGTGTCGAGGTCGCGCAAACCAGAGTGCGGCTCATGCGCGGGTTGACGATCTGGCGCGCGTTCATGCGCCCGGCGCTCACCTCGCGATGGACCGACGCGAAAGGCAGGATGCTCGCGCCGACGCCGTCCTCGACCAGCTCCTTGATGGCGGGCAGGGCGTCGATCTCGAAACCGATCTTGAGCTGCATGCCCGCTTCCCCCGCCACCTGGTCGACGAGCAGCCGCAGCCCGTGTGGTGGGCTGGGCAGAACGAGCGGGACGCTCTCGAGCTCCCGAACGTCCACCGTGGGCGGGGGCGTGCCCCCCGCGGCCGAAGTGACGAGGAACAGATTTTCACGCAACAGTTGCTCCGTCTCGAGGTGTTTGGTGCGCGGCGCGTTGTAGAGCACCGCGACGTCGAGTCGTCCGTTGGCCAGCCACTCCTGGACATAGCCGCTGAAGGCTTCGACGACCTGCAACGAGACGTTGGGGTGGTCTTCGAGCAATCGCTTGATGAGCGGTATGACCAGGACTTGGCTCACGGTGGGCGGCGCGCCCAGCGTCACCTGGCCGGTGGCCACGCCGGCCAGCTCGCGTATCTCCCATTCCGCGCGGCGGACGTCGTCCAGGATCACCCGGGCGCGGTTGAAGAGGATGCGCCCGGCCTCCGTCATCGAGACGCCGCGCCCGTTCCGGTAGAGCAGCCGCACCGCCAGCTCCTCCTCCAGGCTGCGGACCTGGCGGCTGATGGCCGGCTGCGCCACCGAGAGGCGTGTGGCCGCTTTGGAGATGCTGCCGGTCTCTGCGGTCTGCACGAAGTACTGAAGCTGTCTCAGGTTCATGGTCGACAACCGTGGAGGGAGGGCCATATCGGGTTGCTATAACTGATAGCACAGATATCGCGTTGGAGGCCATGCTTTTACTCGGTACACTGGGCGCGCGAATGTGCCGGGAGCCGCGCCGGAGGGGGTCGACAAGCATGAGCGGGACCGACAACGACGCAAACCCCGTGGTCGCGGAAGAGGAGGAGATCCGCGCCATCCGCGAGTCGGTGCGTCAGCTCTGCGTGGACTTCCCAGGCGAGTACTGGCGGCAAAAGGATCGCGAGCGCGCTTATCCCACCGAATTCGTCGAGGCGCTCACGCGGGCCGGCTTTCTCGCCGCGCTCATCCCCGAAGAGTACGGCGGGAGCGGGCTGGGGCTGCGCCACGCGGCGGCCATCATGGAGGAGATTCAGAAGGCGGGCGGCAACGGCGCCGCCTGCCACGCCCAGATGTACATCATGGGGACCATCCTGCGTCACGGCAGCGACCGCCAGAAGCAGCAGTGGCTGCCCGGGATCGCGTCGGGCGAGCTGCGCCTGCAGGCTTTCGGCGTCACCGAGCCGACGAGCGGAACGGACACTCTGTCCTTGCGCACCACCGCCGAGAAGCGCGCCCATCGCTACATCATCAACGGCCAGAAGGTATGGACATCGCGCGCCGAGCATTCGGACCTGATGCTGCTGCTTGCACGCACGACGCCCAGAGAGCAGGTTCGGAAACGCAGTGAGGGACTGTCGGTGTTCATCGTCGACATGCGCGAGGTGGTGGGCAAAGGGCTCACCATCAAGCCCATCCGCACCATGATCAATCACTCCACGACCGAGGTCTTCTTCGACGACCTCGAGGTGCCGGCGCAGAACCTGATAGGCGAGGAAAACAAGGGTTTTCGCTACATCCTGGACGGCATGAACGCCGAGCGCGTCCTCATCGCGGCCGAGTGCATCGGCGACGCGCGCTGGTTCATCCAGAGGGCGGTGGACTACGCCGGCGAGCGCCGGGTTTTCGGCAGACCCATCGGGCAGAATCAGGGCATCCAGTTCCCCATCGCCAAGGCGTACGCGGCAACCGAGGCCGCCAGCCTGATGGTCCAGAAGGCGGCGCGCATGTTCGACGCGGGCGAGCCCATCGGGGCGGAGGCGAACATGGCCAAGTACCTGGCTGCGGAAGCGTCGTGGCAGGCGGGCGACACGTGTCTGCAGACGCACGGCGGCTACGGCTTCTCGGAGGAGTACGATGTCGAGCGCAAATTCCGCGAGACGCGGCTCTACCAGATTGCGCCCATCTCGACGAACCTGATCCTCTCCTTCATCGCCGAGCACGTACTCGGTCTACCGCGCTCGTACTGATTCCACGGAGCCCTACGCGTGTCCGCCCCGCTCGAAGGTCTGTTCGTTGTCTCGCTGGAGCAGGCGGTGGCCGCGCCGTTCACCTCCTCGCGACTCGCCGACGCCGGTGCCCGCGTCATCAAGGTCGAGCGGCCCGGGGGCGATTTCGCCCGCCGCTACGACACCGTGGTGGATGGGGAGAGCGCCTACTTCGTGTGGCTTAACCGCGGCAAGGAGTCCATCGAGCTTGACATCAAGGACCCGGACGACGCCGGGCTTCTCCAGCGCATGCTCCAGGGCGCCGACGTCTTCATCCAGAATCTCGCACCGGGTGCGGCGGCACGCGCGGGCTTCGCCACGGACATGCTGCGCCGGCGCAGCCCGCGCCTCATCACCTGCGACCTGTCGGGCTACGGCGAGCAGGGACCGTACCGGGATATGAAGGCCTACGACCTGCTCATCCAGGCCGAGACGGGCCTCGCTTCGGTGACCGGCAGCCCGCACGAGCCGGGCCGCGTCGGCGTGTCCATCGCAGACATCGCCGCAGGCATGTACGCGCTCAACGGGATCGTGCAGGCGTTGTACCGGCGCGAGCGCACGGGCGAGGGGTCGGCCCTCAAGGTCTCGCTCTTCGACGCCATGGCGGACTGGATGACCGTACCGTTGCTCTACCAGCAGTTCACCGGCGCCGCTCCCGAGCGCGTCGGTCTCGCGCATCCCAGTATCGCCCCGTACGGCGTCTATCGCAGCGGCGAGAGCCGCCGGGTCGTCATCGCCATCCAGAACGAGCGGGAGTGGACGCGATTCTGCGCCGAGGTGCTCGAGGACGAGGGGCTCGCCACGGACCCGCGCTTCTGCGACAACGAAGCGAGGGTCGCCCATCGCCGGGCACTCGACGCGACCATCGGGCAGGTCTTCGAGCGTCTGGAGTTCGAAGCGCTGGTGCAGAAGCTCGCGGCGGCGAGAATCGCCTTCGGCGCCCTCAACTCGGTGGCCGATCTCGCCGCACACCCGCAGCTGCGCCGCGCCCTCGTGAGCACCCCCTCGGGCACCGCGGCGATGCCGCTGCCGCCGGTCGTCATCGCCGGCGAGGAGGTGGCGCTGCGTCCGGTACCGCGCCTGGGCGAGCATTCGGCGGCGATCCGCGCGGAGTTCGCGGCGCCCGACGGCTGCCACGCACGCGGAGGGCGAGCGTGAGCTCGGAGGCCGCCACGGACCTCACGGCCTGGATTGGGCGCGCCGAGGTCGTGGAGGACGTGATCACGCCCCAGCCCGTGGCTGGCATGAGCGCCACCCTGGATCGCGATGACCCGCCCCCGGCGGCCGGTGATCCGCTGCCCGCGCTGTGGCACTGGATGTACTTCACGCCCAAGGTGCCCCGCTCGCGGCTGGGTCCGGACGGCCACCCACAGCGCGGCGGGTTCCTGCCGCCGGTGCCTCTGCCCCGGCGCATGTTCGCGGGCGGACGCTGTGTCTTTCACGCGCCGCTGCGCGTCGGGGACGCGGTGCGCCGCGCCTCCGAGATCGCCGACGTGGTGGAGAAGGTGGGGCGCAGCGGGCCCCTGATCTTCGTCAAGGTGCGTCACGTGTATCACACCGCGGCCGGTGTCGCCCTCGGGGAGGACCAGGACCTCGTCTACCGCAGCGGGGCGGACGTCGCGAAGGGGGATGCGGACGCTGCGGACGAAGGCGTGACCGGTCCCTGGCGGCGCCGCATCGAGCCCGACCCGGTGACGCTGTTCCGTTATTCGGCGCTCACGTTCAACGGTCACCGCATTCACTACGACCGGCCCTATGCCACCGGGATCGAGGGCTATCCGGGCCTGGTGGTGCACGCGCCGCTCATCGCGACGTATCTGCTCGAGCTCGTTCGCGAGCACGCCGGCGAGCGTGCCCTGGCCACGTTTCATTTCCGTGCCAAGCGCCCGCTCTTCGACGGCGCGGCGTTCGAGGTGACGGGCGGGCCGGAGAGAGGCGGCGAGGGTTTCCGGCTTGCGGCGCTCACGCCCGAAGGTGCGGTGGCGATGCAGGCCGGCGGTACATTCTCGGACTGAGAGGAATCGACACCGTGGACTTGGGATTGAAGGACAAGGTCGCACTGGTCACCGGTGCGAGCAGGGGCCTCGGCGCGGCGACCGCCGCGGCGCTGGCGTCGGAGGGGGCCAGGCTGGTGCTCACCGCGAGGGACGAGCAGCGCCTGCGGCAGACGGCGAAGCGTGTGGCCGAGGCCGGCGCAGCCGAGGTGGAGACGGTGGCCGCCGATCTCACCGGGGCCGACGCGGGCGCCGAGATCGCCGAGGCGGCCCGCGAGCGGTTCGGGCGCATCGACATCCTGGTCAACTCGGCCGGGGCCTCGCAGGGCGGAGTGTTCTGGGAGCTTCCCGACCGCGTCTGGGAGGAGAGCTTTGCCCTCAAGTTCATGGGCACGGTGCGCATGATGCGCGCCGTCATACCGACCATGCGCGAGCAGAAGTACGGCCGTATCGTTACCATTGTCGGCAACAACGGCCGGCAGCCGCCGCCGCGCATGCTGCCGGGCGCGGCCGCCAACGCCGCGCTCCTGGCGCTCACCGCCGGCCTCGCCCAGGAGGTGGCGACGGACGGCGTCGTCGTGCTCGCCGTCAACCCCGGCCCGACCCGGACCGAGCGCTGGAACACCCTGATGCAAAATCTGGCCGGACAGCATGGCACGAGCGTCGAGGAGGAGGAGGGCGCGTTCCTGCGCCAGATCCCCATGGGTCGGCTCGGTGCGCCCGAGGAGGTCGGGCGCATCGTGGCGTTTCTCGCCTCCGACGCCGCCGCCAACATGACCGGCACCTCGGTCACCGCCGACGGGGGGTGGACCAAGGCGCTCGCCTGAGGGAGGGGGAGAGAGAACGATGTCCAGCAATCCGCGCATTCCCTTCGAGATGGCGCATCAACGCAGGCCGCTCGCGGGCCCCGAGGGCAAGACGCTCCTCGTGCATCTCGTCGTCAATGTGGAACACTGGCGGTTCGGCCAGCCGATGCCGCGCAAGATCCTGACTGCGCCCCACGGCGCCGAGCAGATCCCGGACATTCCCAACTTTTCCTGGGCCGAGTACGGCATGCGGGCGGGCATGCCGCGCATCCTCGGCATGTTCGCCGAGCGCGGGCTGCCCGCGAGCACGAGCATCAACGCGGGGGTCATCGACGCCTACCCGGCGTGTGCCGAGGCGATGCTCGAGGCGGACTGGGAGTTCATCGGGCACGGCATCCACCAGAAGAGCGTGCAGGGCGAGCAAGATGAGGCGGGCCTCGTTCAGCAGGCGCTGGACGAGCTCGAGGCGTTCAGCGGGCGCAAGACCCGCGGCTGGCTGAGCCCGGGGCTCAAGGAGAGCGACGATACGCCGGATATCCTCAAGCGGGCGGGGGTGGACTACGTTTGCGACTGGGTGCTCGACGATCTGCCCGCGTGGATGGAAACCAAGCACGGGCCGCTCATCGCCATGCCCTACAACCTCGAGGTCAACGACAGCGTCATCTACGCCGTCGAGAAGCACGGCTCGCCCGAGATGTTCACGCGCCTGCGCGATACCGTGGAGCGCTTCGACAAAGAGATGGCCGACGGTACGCCCCGTGTGCTGGCGCTCGGACTGCACCCGCACCTCATCGGTGTGCCCCACCGCATCGGTTATCTGGAGAAGATGCTCGATCTGCTGATGAACCGCGGGGACACCGTCTTCATGACCGGGAGCGAGATCGCCGACTGGTTCGTCGCGGCCGACAGAGGAGGCAAGTGAGATGGAGCCCCCGATCCTGGAAGGCCTCGAGGAGAGGCTCGATCCGGCGCACACCGCGCTCTTGATCATCGACATGCAGAAAGACTTCTGCGTCGAGGGGTTCGCGGCCAGCACGGCCGGTCGCCCGCTGGCACCCGCGCGGTCCATCATCCCCCGCCTGCGGGCGCTTTTGCATGCCGCGCGCGAGACAGGCGTCCTCGTCGGTCACGTCGGCTTCTGGACGCTGCCCGATCACCTGAGCGATTCGGGGCCGTGGCTCGCCCAACGGCGGCGCTCCACCTACGCGTCGGACACGATCGCCGTCGCCGGGAGCGAGGGGGCCGAGTTCATCGACGAGCTCGCGCCGGCCGACGACGAGATCAAAGTCCTCAAGCACCGCTACAGCGCCTTCAAGGGGACGAACCTCGATATCATCCTTCGCGCCCACGACATCCGCACCGTGGTGCCCACTGGCATCTCCACCAACGTCTGCGTGGAGAGCACGCTGCGCGATGCCTTCGAGCATACGTACTACGTCTGCGTGCCCGAGGACGCCTGCGCGTCCTGGGACATGGAATTGCACGCGGCCACCCTCAAGACGGCGGACGCCCGTTTCGGGCTGATCACGAAGGTGGATGAGGTCACGGCGATCTGGCGGAACAAAGCCGGCCGTACCCGAACAGGGCGGGCGGCCAGCGAGGAGAGCATCACGTGACCGCGCGGGGCTTGACGCGCGAGGCCGCCGAGTTTGCCGCGCAGTTGAGATACGAGGACATTCCCGAGCGCGCGCTCCACATTGCGCGCCGCTGCCTCATCGACGGTCTCGGGGTCATGCTCGCCGGGAGCGAGCAGCCGGCCCTCGACGTCGCCGAACGTTATGCGCGTCTGAACGGCGGCAACCCGCATTCTCGGGTCGTGGGCGACGCCTCGCTTCGACTCCCCGCACCCCTGGCCGCGTTCTGGAACGGGCTCGCCGGACACGCGATGGACTGGGACGACACCCAGCTCGCCGAGGGGCCGGGCCGGCCCTACGGTCTCCTCACGCATCCGACGGTGCCGGTGCTCTCGGCGTCGCTGGTGATTGCCGACCTGCTGGGCGGGGTCGAGGGTAAGACTTTCCTCTCCGCCTTCGCGGCCGGCTTCGAGGTGGAGTGCAAGGTGGCCGAGGCCATCAACCCCGATCACTACAATCTCGGCTTTCACACGACCGGCACCATCGGGACCTTCGGTGCGGCGGTGGCGGCGGCGAGGCTTCTGGGCCTCGACGCACCCGGCATCGCGCGCACCATTGGCGGCGCCGCCTCGATGGCGGCCGGCATTCGCGCCAACTTCGGCACCATGGGCAAGCCCATGCACGCGGGGCGTGCGGCGCAGAACGGCGTCACGAGCGCGTTGCTCGTGCGCGAAGGCTTCACCTTCAACGAGGAGGCGCTCGACGGTCAGTGGGGCTATCTCTCGGTGGCCGGGCGCGGCGGCGAACCCGAGCTCGTGCTCGGGCGTTTCGGCAACCCGTTCTCCATGGTGAGCCCCGGCGTGAGCATCAAGCCCTATCCCTGCGGCGTGCTCACGCATCCGTCGATGGATGCGATGAACTCCCTCATGAAGGACCATGTTCTCGCGCCCCAGGACATCGAGAAGGTCACCTTGTATGCGGGCCACAACATCCTGCAGCCCATCCGCTTTCGCATCGCGACCTCGGAGCTCGAGGGCAAGTTCTGCATGGCTTTCCTGCTCTCGGCCATCATCCTGCGCGGCAAGGCCGGCAAGAGCGAATTCACCGACGAGTTCGTGCGCTCCCATGCCGTTCAGGAGATGCAGGCGCGAGTAGAGACGCAGCGCGACCCCGCCATCGATGCCATGGGGTACGAGCGCATCCGCTCGCGCATCGAGGTCGGCACCCGGGACGGACGCCGGCTCGAGCGCTGGGCCGACGAGAATTATCGCGGGGGTCCGGACAATCCGCTGTCGGATGCGGAGCTGGAGGGCAAGTTTCGTGACTGTGCCCACGGTCTGCTCGAGGACCCACGGGTGCAAGAGCTGTTCGACACGCTCTGGGCGCTCGACGAGCAGGGGGACGTCACCGTGATCTACGAGCTGCTCGACTGGCGTTCACGAAGCACGCGGATCACAGGCTAGCTTGGGCGGCGCCGCCGACAGCTACGCGCTCGCCTTCGCACTGCTCGCCGTGACCGCCCGCTACGAGAGATGCAGCTTCCCGTCCTCGGTGCGCCAGCCGACGAGGACCTCCTCACCGAGCTCGAAGCGCACCGCCTCGTCGATATCCGAGACCGCCCGGACGCTGAGCTCGCGTCCGTCGGGCAACGCCACCAGGTGGCGGGTCACCAAACCCAGATAAATTTCCTCCCGATACTTCGCCGGCAGGGCTTGATACCGGCCGTTGCGGCGCTCGCTCTTGTCCAGCAGGCGCATGCGCTCCGAGCGCACGGAAAAGCTCGCCGCCATGCCGACTTTCGCGCTCTGGCTGCGTTCCTTCACGCTCACCTTGCCGAAGCCTACGTCGACGACGACCGTCCCGCCGTCTTTCTCGGCGATGGTGCCCTCGAGGATGTTGTTCTCGCCGATGAAGCCGGCGGTGAAGCGGCGCACCGGGTCCTCGTAGATCTCTCTCGCGCTGCCGGCCTCGATCAGCTCGCCGTCGGCGATGATGGCGATCCGATCGGCCACGGCCATCGCCTCATCCTGGTTGTGCGTGACGTGCACAAAGGTGATGCCGACCTTTTCTTGAAGATGCTTGAGCTCGAAACACATGTCCTTGCGCAGCTTCGCGTCCAGGGCCGCGAGCGGCTCGTCGAGCAGCAGGATGTCGGACTCGAGCACCAGCGCCCGTGCGAGCTGTACGCGTTGCTGCTGCCCGCCGGAGAGCTCGTAGGGCATGCGCGTGCCGTAGTCCCTGAGCCCGACCATGTTCAGCATCGACTCCACGCGCTCGTCGATATCCTTCTGCCGCAGCTTCCGCAGGCGCAGGCCGTAGCCGACGTTCCTCGCTACCGTCATGTGGGGGAAGAGCGCATAGCTTTGAAACACCATGGAGGTCCCCCGCCGGTTGGGCGGCAGGTTCGATACGTCCTGTCCGTGCAGGAGGATCCGGCCCTTCGTCGGTTTGATGAAACCGCCGAGCAGTCGCAGCAGCGTCGTCTTTCCGCCGCCCGAAGGGCCGAGCAGCACGAAATACTCGCCGCCTTCGATCGTCAGGCTCACGCCCTTGAGCGCCGTGACCTCGCCGTAACTCTTGCGGAGGTCGGTGACCTCGACTGCAGGCTTACGGCTGTCGCCCATGCTGTTCCTCTGCCTTTCTCACCCCGCTGCGGCGCCCTCGGCCTTCGCGCGTGCGATCCGCTCGAGCCGTTCGGCCCTCGCCAGTGTGTAGAGGAGGATGCCGCCGATGACCAGGATAGCGGCCGAGCTCACGATGCCGCCCATGGCATAGGACTGCTCGGACATGCCGGTGTTGAGCATCTGTGAGACCAGGACGGTGGTGAACGTGTCGAAGCCGCCCTTCAACATGCTCGTGCGGGTGTACTCGTTGAAGGTCAGGATCACCACGAAGGCGCCGGAGGCCAGGATGCCGGCGCGGATCTGCGGAAATTCGATGTGCCAGAACGCCTCCCAGGCCGTCGCGCCGCAGCTGCGAGCCGCCTCGGTTTGCTCCGCGTGCAGGCGGCCCATCGTGATCAGGATGACGACGAAGGCGTAGGGTAGGGTGTAGATAACGAGCCCGATGGCCGCCGTGGTGAAGCTGAGCTCGAACCAGTCCTGAAACAGACCGACGCCGAGCTCATCCGAGAGCCAGGCGAACCCTCTGTTCAGGTTTTTGAAGAAGACGAGAAGGGCCGAGGCGAAGATGTCCGCCGGTACGAAGAGCGGCAGCAGCATGAGTGCGACGACGGCGACCTTGTGACGCGTGCGCTTGAACAGCTTCGCCGTCAGAATCCCGAACGGAATCGAGAAGAGTACCGTGACCGCGGCGAGCAACATGGTCCAGCCGAAGGCGCTCATCAGCTGCTCGTCCTCGAAGACAACGCGGTACCAGGCCAGGGTGAACCTGTACTCCGCGGCACCGAAGCCGAGCTCGTTGAAGGAGATGTACAGGTTGTAGAAGACCGGCACCATGAGCAGGGCGACCACCAGGAGAAGGTAGGCCCAATTGAGCCGATACGACCACGCGCTTGCGAATTCGTCCTGCATGGGCTTACGCGATCGGCTCGAGGATGCGCGTGAGGTCGAACAAGCGGTGGCCGAGGTAGAGAAGTCCCAGGAGGGTCGCCATCATGATCGCGCTCACGGCCATGGCGAGCGGGAAGTCGAGCGCGATGATGGCCTGCGTGGCGATCAGTCCGGCGTTCACCGCACCCGGTCCGCCCAATATATTCGGGATGAGCGCAACGCCGAGGCCGTTGACCAGAATGAACACGCCGCCGGCGAAAATTCCAGGAGCGGCCAGAGGCACTATCACGTCACGAAAGGTGTTCCAGCGTCCCGCCCCCAGATCCTGGCATACCTCGAAGATGTATTTGGGCACCGCCTCCATGGCCAGGAAGCAGGCAAAAACCATGAAAGGCAGAAAGGAGAGTATCTCTCCGATGATCACCCCGAGCGGCGTGAACAGGATCGCGGTGATGGGCTCCGAGATGAGCCCGAGATCCATGAGAACCGAGTTTACGAGGCCGTTTCGTCCGAGCACCGGCCGCAGCATGAAGGTGCGGATGGCCTCCGAGACCATGAACGGCAGAATAAACAGCAGAATCACCCGGTGCTGCGCGATCCGCGGTACGTGACGTCGCACGAAGACGGCGATGGGGAACCCGATGAGGAAGGACGCCGCCACCGAGTTGAACGAGTGGAAGATGGACCACAGGAAGTTCTCGAAGCGGGCCGAGGCGAAGAAGTCGATATAGGAGGCGAGGGTGAAACCGGGCTCCATCCAGAAGAGGGTACGTTCGAAGAAGCTCCAGACGACGGTGAGCAGCATCGGCACGACGAAGAAAACGACCATGAACACGAGGGGCACGTAAAAGGCCCACCGTTGCATGCCGTCCTCGCCGATGATGCGGTCCCAAAAAGCCGGGGAAGCCGGCGCGAGCCGACCTCCCCGTCGCCGTGCGGGTTGAACCCCGGTGGCCATCGATACGCCTGTCGGTCAGGCAGCCTGCACCCGGGCCCACCACTCCTGATAGGCGCGGATGTTCTTCGGAAACACGTTCTGCCAGGAATTGCCTTTTACGGCATAGCGCTCCCGCTTGCGCTCGAGGCGATGCGCGATGGTGCCGATCATCTCCGCGGTGAACTCACCGGAGCTTCGGGCATGCTCCACCACGCCTTTCATCTGCGGCCCGAAGCCGAAGGTCAGCAGCGTCCGTGCCCCGAACCACGGGGAGAGGTATACGTTCATAAGGCGGTAGAAGGCGTCGTCCATACCGCGGCTGCGCCCGCCCTTGGTGAACATCCAGACGTTGTTCCAGGTCTGGTGGCCTTCCTTCATGGTGCCGTAGCGGATGTCGCTGCCGGATTTCTTCGCGGCGACGATCTGCACCGGCTCCCAGCAGGAGGAGAGCAAGACCTCCTCGCTCGCCAGCAGATCCACGCCGTTCTGGAATCCGTCCCAGAAGGTGCGGAACTGACCCTTCTTCTTGAGGCCGATGAGGAACCTGGCCACACCCTCGACCTCCTCGGGGGTCATGTCCGACGGGTTCTCGATGTCCTGCTTGCCGCTTTCCTTGAGGTAGATCGCGGTGTTGGTGAGGGTCGGTCCGAAGTCGTTCTGCAGCGACGCCCGGCCGCGGAACTGGGAATCGAACAGCGGCTCCCAGCTCGTCAACTCCTCGCCGATGACGTCGTAGTTGAAGGCCAGCGAGTCGGCGTTGGAGATGTACGGTACGGCATAGGTCTTGCCGTCGTAGCGAACCGTTCCGTCGGCCTGCCCGCCCTCGTCGTAGAGCGCCACGAGGTTGCCCCAGTTCTTGACGCGCGAAGTGTCGATGGGGACGATGGCATTCTGCGAGGCGAGCGCATCCTCCATGCCGCCCCCGTTGTCGGTGATGGCGTCGTAGAGCTTGTTGCCGTCGCCGACGACCATCTTTTGAATGGCTTGATCGGCGCTCCCGCTCTTGGCGTTGTAGGCGATCTCGATGCCCGCTTGAGCTTCCATCGCACTCCAGTCCTTGCCGCCCGTACCGGGCTCAGCGCCTACCTTGGCCACCCCGATGGTCCAGATCTTCAGCGGCTCGGCCGCGAACGCCCAGCGGGTCGGTACCAGCCCCGCCGCTGCGGCGGCGGCGGTGCCCAACGTCTGCAGGAAAATGCGGCGGGTAAATTGGAGTTGTTTGTTCATGGCGTGCTCCTCCCATTGAAAAGCGGGCCGAGCCAGCGAGGTTCAGCACCGAGCCCGCCCCGTTGGTTATGATACGAATGCCGCCAACCTACCACAAAGAACATACCCGTACTATCAGCTATAACGCGTGGTTATGTTTGTCGTGTGCCGGGTGCATAGATGGCCGATGTGACTGAGGGATTGTGCGCCCTCCTTGCGCGCCCGGTGGCGCCCGAGGTGCGCGAGCGCGCACTGCGCCACCTGCTCGACTGGGTGGGGTGCGTCGCCGTCGGCGCCGGTGAACCCGCGGGTCGGGCCTTCGGTCGCTACGCGGGCGCGCAGCCCGCGGGGCCCTGCACGGTCTTCGGCGCCGGCGCGCGGGACGCGTCCACCGCGGCCCTGGCCAACGGTGCGCTGGGGAACATCCTGGAGATGGACGACGTGCACCGTACCTCCATTGTCCATGCCGGCGATGTGGTCATTCCGGCTGCGCTCGCAGCCGGTGAGCGCGACGGCGCGAGCGGCGCGGCGTTGCTCGACGCCCTGGTGCGCGGGTACGAGGCCGCCATCCGCATCGGCACCGCGGCCGGGTCGGGCCACTACCGTTACTGGTACAACACGGCGACGTGCGGGGTGTTCGGGGCGGCGGCTGCGGTGGCAGCGGTGCACGGCCTCAACGGTTCGCGCCTGGCGGACGCCCTCGGCCTCGCCGGAATGCAGGCGTCCGGGCTCTGGCAATGCCGGCTCGAGCCGGGGTTCGCCAAACAGCTCGCCGCCGGGCGTGCGGCGCAGTCGGGGCTCATCGCTGCCGATCTGGCGGCGGGCGGGTTCCCGGCCCCGCACGCCATGATCGAGGGCGAGCTCGGTTTCCTATCGGCAACGGCGCCGGGGGCCGACCCGCGGGCGGTGGCCGCGCAGCCCGACGCTGCGTGGCGCATCTTCGATACCAGCTTCAAGCCCTGGCCGGCCTGCCGCCACGCACATCCCGTCATCGAGCTGGGGCTGGCCTTGCGGGACGGGTTAGTGCCGCAGGCCGTCGAGCGGGCGGAGATCACGACCTACCGTACGGCCGTCGACTTCTGCGACGACCCCCGGCCGGACACCGCGCACCGCGGGCGTTTCAGCCTCCAGCACTGCTTCGCGGTGGCGCTTGTGCGCGGGGTTCCGTGGCTCGAGCACTTCGCGCGGGAGGCGCTCGACGACCCCGAGATCGCGGGGCTGCGCCGGCGCATTTCGGTCACGGCGTGCGACCACATGACCCGCGCGTTCCCGCACCGTTATCCAGCTCGGGCGGTCGTGGTCCTCGCAGGGGGCGGCGTGCGCGAGGCGCAGGTGGTCACCGCCAGGGGGGATCCGGAGAATCCGATGACCGAAGCCGAGATGGACGAGAAGTTCGTGCGCGCCATGGAGGCGGCGGGATGCCCCCGAAGCGCGGCGGAGGCGTGCAAGCGGGCCGTCGAGTCGCTGCCTGGGGCGGACAGCCTCGCGCAGCTCTCGACGGCACTCGACGTCGGTCGCTCGGTCCTCGCGGAAGGAGGACATCGATGAAACCGGACGTCGTGGAAGCGCTCAATGACATCGACTGGGGGCTCAAGACCCTGAGCGTGCGCATCAACGGGCTCGATACCGAGTACATGCACCGGGACGTCGTCGAGGTCGTGGAGGGGTGCCCGCGCCTGGACATGCTGGTCATCCCCAAGGTCAACGTTGCCGCGGACGTATACGCCGTCGAGCTGCGAGGCGCGCGGCTGCGCTCGGCTACGAGGGCAAATGGGCCATCCATCCCTCCCAGGTCGAAGCCGCGAACCGGGTCTTCAGCCCCACCGAAAAGGAGCTCGAGTGGGCGCGGCGGGTGACCGAGGCGCTGCGTCGCGCCGAGAGGGAAGGCCGGGGCGCGGTCACCGTGGATGGTCGGATGGTCGACGCCGCCTCGATCCGGATGGCGCGGCGCGTGCTCGATAAGGCCGAAGCCATCTCGTCCTAGGAAGAATCAGCGCGCGGCGTTCTCCGCGGGGCAGCCCGGACGGCGCTTGCCGGCGATGTACTCGTCGCACAGCACGCGGAAGCGCTCGGGCCCGAAGCTCGGAAAGTGCCCGCCGTGCACGACGTGCACCGGCAGCGCGCGCACGCGCTCCATGCTCGCCACGTAGTCGTCGACCACCGAGTGGTAGGCGTCGTCGATGAGCTCGCCGTCGTAGACCACGTCCCCCGAGAAGAGAATCCCGGTGGCCGCCTCCCAGAGCGCGATGGAGCCCGGCGAGTGCCCCGGGAGGTGCAGCACCTCGAAGTGCCGATCGCCCAGATCCACCACGTCTCCGTCCTCGAGCACGCGCGTCGCGGGCGCGGGGGTGACCGCATATGCCTCCGAGCGGTAGTCGCCGGGCGGCAGCAGCGTGAAGATATCGTCGCTCACGAATACGTCTGCGAGGGTCGCCTCGCGGGTCGGCGCCGCCATGATGCCGGCTTCTGCGCGGTGCACCGCGCGCTCTGCGAACTCGTGGTGGTTGCCGATGTGATCGAAGTGCGTGTGCGTGGCGAGCGCGAGGAGCGGGCGGTCTCGCACCCGGGCGATGTGCTCGCGCAGGCTCACCACGCCCATCCCCGAGTCGATCAGAAGATCGCGCTCGCGCCCGCGCACGTGCCAGATATTGCAGCGGTAAAAGGGATGGATGTGCGGCTCGGTGATGTGCGTCACCCCGTCCGCCCGCGTCTCCACGGCGTACCAGTCTTGCGCACGGGCATGCATGGATCTAGCCCGCAGGTCTCACCGGCTAAGTCCAATCGGGGATGGCATTGAGGCGCTCCAGGTCGTCCCCGTCCAGCTCGACGAAGAGGGTGTTGGCGCTGGCCCGGATGCTCTCGGGGCGGCTCGCGCCGGGGATGGGGATAACGTGCTCGCCCTGGGCGAGGAGCCAGGCCAGCGCGACGCAGTATCCGGTGGTCTCGTGGCGGTCGGCGATCTCGTTCAGGACGTCGACCTTAGCCAGGCGCACGTGCCCGTTGTGTCCGCCCACCGGCGAATAGGGGATGTACGTGAGGCCCTGCGCCGCGCAGAATTCCACGAAGCCGTTCGTCACGTCGCGCTTCTCCAGAACGTTGCACCGGTTCTGAACCGACGCGATGGGCACGATGTCCTGGGCGCGCCGCACGTGCTCCTCGCTCACATTGGAGAGGCCGACATGCTTGATCTTGCCCTCGTCCTTGAGCCTCGCCAGCTCCCCGACGGAGTCCTCGAAGGGCACGTCGGGGTCCGGCGCGTGGAGCTGGTAGAGCCGGATGCCCTCGAGCCCCAGGCGTTGCAGGCTGGCCTCGCAGGCCGCGCGCAGATGCTCGGGCCGGCCGTTGGTGACCCAATTCCCGCGCGGGCGCGTGACGCCGCCTTTGGTCGCGACCACCACGTCGTCGGTGCGGTACCACTCGCGCAGCACGCTGGCGATGAGTCGCTCGTTGTGGCCGAAGTGGTCATCGTCGATGCAGTAGCAGTCGGCGGTATCGATGAAGTTGACGCCCACATCGAGCGCGGCGGCGAGCACCTCGCGGGCCCGCGCGTCGTCGGGCCGGTCGCTGATGGACAGCGACATCGCGCCGAGGCCGATGGCGAATACTTCGAGATTCGTGCGGTCGATGGTACGTCTCATGGGGTGCGGCACCTCCTCTTTTTGCGCTCCCTGCCGTGCGGAGCGACGATGAACGCAATGTTAACGGGAATTCGGTCCGAAGAGGGACCGTCTGAGGAAGGGCGCTGAGCTCATGCGCTATCGCGAAGGTGCGTCTCCGGACACCGCCGCATCGGGTGCAACCGATGGCCTCACCGCCATGACCGCCACTTACACACTGGTCGTGGGCGTAGGGCTGATCGTCGCCGGCGTTCGTACCCGCCTCAAGTGGCTCCTTTGCCTGGGGGTGGCGCTGACCGCCACCAGCGGGAGCTATCTGGCGGCCCTCTTTCTCGGCGTCTTCTGAACGCGGGCGCCGTGTCTATGCACCGACGCTGGGTCGTCCTTATCGCGCTCACCCTCGCGCGGACTACGATGGGCCTCCAGTTCCAGTCCGTCGCAGCCGTCGGCCCGATCCTGGTCGAGACCCTCGATCTCAGCTACGCGGCTCTTGGAACGCTGATCGGTTTCTATCTGCTGCCGGGTATGGCGGTTGCCTTGCCGGGGGGGTGGCTCGGCCAGCGCTTCGGCGACAAGCGCATCGTGCTGTTGGGTCTGGCGTTGATGACGGCGGGCGGTGCGCTTCTCGCCGCGTCGGAAAGCTACGCGCCGATGATCGCGGGCCGGATCGTTTCGGGAGCGGGCGCGGTGTTGCTCAACGTCCTCGTCACCAAGATGGTGACCGACTGGTTTGCCGGGCGAGAGATTGTCTCGGCCATGGGCGTTCTTCTCTCGAGCTGGCCGTTGGGGATCGCGCTCGCGT
>JABAHS010044745.1_pt1 | contig 33118 bp, 27 predicted proteins | sample 7062111 | NCBI WGS metagenome assembly JABAHS01 (sample SAMN14534600, study PRJNA622989) | marine sediment metagenome | biome: marine biome [ENVO:00000428]; feature: marine pelagic biome [ENVO:01000023]; material: deep marine sediment [ENVO:00002113]; isolation source: pool of 4 deep marine... | reverse complement strand
ATCCGAATCAGCACGGAGAACTTCGCTCTCAACTGCGCATCGGGGGACAGGCTTCCGTGATGGGCCTCACTGAAGGACACGGGTTGCTGAACCTTCTGGGTCAGCTCTACATGCGCATCATGAGCTGGCTGTCCTATGCTTACTGATCAGGATGCTGCCTGAGATGCCGGTCCAGGCTCGACGAGTCTTCCGGCTCAGCGGCGTGATGGCGCTCTCTCTGGCGCTCAGCTACGCCATGCAGATGGATCTGCCGTTCATCGCGCCGATCTTTGCGCTGCTGCTCACAGCCGCTCCGGGCCCGCCCAAGGGCCTGAAAGCGCTGGTCGGGCTTTCCCTGGTCCTGGCGGTGACCCTGGGCGTCGGGCTGCTGCTCGTTCCGTTGCTGCTCAACTATCCGGTGACCGCCATTGTGATCGCGGGAGCGGGCATCTACTTCAGCAACTATCTGAGCGTCAATCTGGGCAAGGGTGCCGTCGGAGCCCTTTTAACGGCGGGCGTCACCCTGATCTCTGCGGCTGGCACGCTGAGCTTCCCGCTGGCGGTGACCGTGATCGAAGCGCTGGTGTTGGGGGTTGGCGTTGCAATCATCAGCCAGTGGATCGTCTACCCCTGGTTTCCGGAAAACGAGTCGTTCGCACCTCCGGCACCGCCCGCGGTAACTCCGAGCGGGAGCAACTGGATCGCCCTGCGAGCAACGCTCGTCGTGCTGCCCGCCTACCTGCTCGCGCTCACCAATCCTGCCATGTACCTGCCGATCATCATGAAATCGGTCTCTCTGGGTCAGCAGAGCTCTCTGGTCGATGCCCGCGATGCGGGCCGGGTGCTGCTCGGATCGACGTTTCTCGGCGGCTGCTTTGCCGTCGTGTTCTGGTTTGCGCTCGGCGTTGCGACGAACCTGTGGACGTTCACGCTGCTGATGCTGCTGGTGGGCGTGTACTTCTCCGGTAAGCTCTATCAGGTCATCCCCACGAAGCTTCCAGCCGCGTTCTGGCAGAACGTGGTCGTGACCATGCTGATTCTCCTCGGCTCCGCGGTGCAGGACAGCGATTCCGGAAAGGACGTCTACGAAGCCTTTGCCGTGCGCATGGGCCTTTTCGTGGCGGTGACCTGCTACGCGTGGTTCGCCATCGAGTTGCTCGAGCTGCTGCGTTCGCGACGGCTTGCCCGGTTCGGCGATGCGTTGAGTCTTGAAGGGGGTCGAGGATGAACTTGCTCTACGGTCTTGCTGTGATGATTGTCTGCCTCCTGCTGCAGGCGTGCCTGCTGATCGTGGCGCTGAGGTTCTATGGCCGCCATCAAACGCGCCTAACCGGCTCATCCTTTCCGATGGCCCTGCTGCTGGTGGGCGGCGTGATGCTGTTGCTGGTCGCGGGAAACCTCGCGCAGGTGGGCATCTGGGGATTGCTCTTCATCCTGCTCGGCGAGTTTCAGCAGGTGGGCGAGGCGATGTACCACTCGGCCGTCAACTTCGCCACACTCGGTTATGGCGACATCGTCATGTCGGACGCTCACAAGATGTTAGGACCCCTGCAGGCGATCAACGGAATACTCATGATCGGCGTTTCTACCGCGGTGCTCATGGCCGCCGTTCAGGACGTGATCAGGAAGACGGCAGGGGGCGAACGGGGCTGAATGTCGGGCTGGCGCCAGGGCGATTGATGGACTTAAGGTCAGATGACAATCCCGATCAGCCATTGCCCAGGATCTGGCTGGTCACCGACCCGATGTGTTCCTGGTGCTGGGGTATGTCTCAAGCGGTTGAATCTGCGCTCGCGCGCCTGGAGGGCGAGGTCGAGTTCGACTTCCTGCTGGGCGGGATCAACGTGCATGGCACCCAGCCCATAGGCGAATACGGTCGGCGGCATCTGATGAGGATATGGCGCGACGTTCAGGAGACCACGGGCCAGACATTTGGCTTTCGCCTGCCGGACGTCTTCGTTTACAACAGCACGGCCGCCTGCATGGCCGTAGAGGCGGTGAGGGGCTTGACCGGCACGGCACCGTTCGGCTATCTGCACCGCCTCCAGCAGCTTTTCTTCGTCGAGGGGCGTGACGTCAACGATCGCGACCTGCTGGCAGGAATCGCGTCCGACTTCGGTTGCGACCGCGCTGCCTTCGTCGCGCTGCTGGACGACCCGGCCGTGGCCGCCCACATCCGGGAGGAATTCGCCGGCGCGCGCCGGTATGGCACCAACGCGCTGCCGAACGTGCTGTGGGAGAGTGGCAACGGACGGGAACTGCTGGCTGGCGGCTACGCGGATGCGGACATGCTGGTAGAGCTTGTCCGGGCTAAAAGAAACTCGCAATCGCGGGCCTGAAGCGATCCATGTCGACCAGGAACGAATCGTGACCGTGAATGCTCGGCAGGCGTCGGAAAGCGAGATCGGCAACGTAGGGTTGCAGGCCCAGCGCGAGCTCTTCCTGTTGCTCGATAGGGAACAGAAAGTCCGTCTCCACGCCGATCACTAAAGCCTGCTCCAGCCGCACCCGTCTCAGCGCGCTGTCGAGGCTGCCGCCATGATCCGTAGCGTCGAACAGATCCATCGCGCGAGACAGGTAAAGGTAGCAGTTGGCATCGAAGGTGCCGACGAACTTGTTCGCGTGCGCCTCGAGGTACGACTCGACTTCAAAATCAATGCCGAAGGGGTTGTCGGCCTGCCGCCCGTCGACGGCGCGTTCCCGGCCGAAGCGCTCGGCCCACTCGTTGGCCGAGCGGTAGGAGATCATGCCCAGCTTGCGGGCGAGCCTCATCCCGGTCACGGGCCCTGCATCGAGCTCGTAATTGCCGTTCTTCCAGTCGGGGTCGCTGCGGATGATCTCGCGCTGGAGGGAGCGGAGAGCAATAGAGAAGGGCAGGCTGCGCGCCGCCGAAGAGATGGAGAGCAGCCGTCGTACCCGCTCGGGATGGAGCAGCGCAAAAGCCAGTGCGGTCATGCCGCCCATGGAGGCGCCGAGAACCGTGTTCACGGCCTCGATGTCCAGATGGTCGAGTACAGCGGCCCCGCCGTTGGCGACGTCTTCGAGGGTGAGCACCGGAAACTCGAGACGGTAGTGCTCCGAGGTGTCCGGGTTGACCGATGCCGGTCCTGTGCTGCCGAAGCAGCTGCCGAGCGAGTTCACGCAGATGATGAAGTAGCGGTCGGTGTCGATGGGCTTGTCGGGCCCCACCATGTCCTCCCACCAGCCGGCGGAGGGGTCTGCCGTTGACGCGGCGACGTGTGCCGAGGGCGACAGGCCCGTGAAGATGAGCACCGCGTTGTCGCGCTGAGCGTTCAGGTCGCCAAGGGTTTCGAAGGCGAACGTCGGGTGGCGGATGGACCCGCGCCGCATCGGGAAGTCGCCTTCGAATGTGAACTTTTGGGTCGCGCTCATGATGCCGTCGCCAGGCCGTTGTTTCGCCGATGCCAGATCCGTCCCCCGGAGCTGCTTGGGGCGGATTCTATCATCGTCAGCCGAGCACCCCGTTCAGTGCGGATTCCAGGCTGGCGACGGTCCGGTCCACGTCGGCAAGCTTGTCAAGGCCGAAGAGGCCCAGACGGAACGTCTGGAAGTCGTCGGGCTCATCGCACTGAAGCGGGACCCCCGCGGCGATCTGCAGGCCAGCCTCGGCGAACTTGCGGCCGGACTGCATGTCAGCATCCGCGGTGTAGCTAACGACCACGCCCGGCGCCTGGAACCCCTTTGCGGCCACGCTGACGAACCCGTGGCCGGAGAGCAGGTCGCGCACCCGGCGGCCCAGGGTCTTCTGGCGCTCGCGGGCTTTCTCGTACCCGAACGCTTCGATTTCCCGCATCACGTCTGCGAGGATGCGCAACCCGTCGGTGGGCATGGTGGCGTGGTAGGCGTGGCCCCCGTTCTCGTAGGCGCGCATGATGTCCAGCCACTTCCCGAGGTCACACGCAAAACTCGTGCTCGTGGTGCCTTCCATGGCGCTGAGAGCGTTCGCGCCCAGCATGACCAGCCCGCAGCAGGGGGAGCCGCTCCAGCCTTTCTGAGGCGCGCTGATCAGCACGTCGACGCCGATCTGCCGCATGTCTACCCAGATCGCGCCGGAAGCGATGCAATCGAGCACGAACAGACCGCCGACGGCGTGCACGGCTTCGGCAACCGCGCGGAGATAATCGTCGGGGAGGATCATCCCGCACGACGTCTCCACGTGGGGCGCGAACACGACGTCGGGCTTCTCGGCCGCGATCGTGGTCAGCACCTCTTCGATGGGAGCCGGGGCGAAGGGTGCCTGGCTGCCTTCCTGGACCGGCCGGGCCTTCATCACTATGGTCTCCGAGGGTATCCCGCCCATCTCGAGAATCTGGCTCCAGCGGTAGCTGAACCAGCCGTTGCGCAGGACCAGGCATTTCTTGCCCGTGGCGAACTGCCGGGCGACCGACTCCATGCCGAACGTCCCGCTTCCTGGCACGACCACGGCGCTTTCCGCGCCGTAGACGGCTTTCAGCGATTCGGAGATGTCACGCATCACCTGCTGGAAGGCGCGTGACATGTGATTGAGCGCTCGGTCGGTGTAGACCACCGAGTACTCGAGCAGGCCGTCGGGGTCGACGTCGGGCAGCAGACCGGGCATATGTTCCTCGTCAGTCAGTCGGAGAGTTGGCGGAAGAGGTAGGAGTCGAACCCACCAGGCACGTCATCGCACCTCAACGGCTTTGAAGGCCGCGCGCCCCACCGGGGACGATGCTCTTCCGCGAGCAGTTTATCATGGCGCCATCACGCGACTGACGTCCCCGACTACGACTCGAACGTCGCCCTGGCGCTTCGTATAACCGCGGCCGTCCAGATACTCCAGCACCTCGATGGCCACGTTGCGACCGATGTCGGCGGCGTCGCGAAACTCGCGAACTGTAAAGGGCCCATCGCTGCTCAACCGGTCGACCACTTCCACCAGGGCCGACAACGGGGCCGGGAGGTAGTAGCGGGCGTCGCTCACGCGCACGACGCGCCGCTTGCCGGCCAGCGGCTGCAGTTGTCGTTTGAGCTCCGCCACGGGCATGCCGATCTGCTTGGCGAGATCACCGACGCTGGGCGGCTGTCTCTGGTCGAGCTGGTTGGCGATGCTATCCAGCAGCCGTGTTTCAGCATTGCTCAGCGCCACATCGTGCTCGGCAGGCAGGTAGTGTCCGGCCCTCTGGACGAGCTTCCCCGCTGCGGCAAGTTCGCGCAGCACCTCGGGCTTGAATCGGTCGGGTACGCGCGCGCCGAGCTGGTTGGCTTTGAGACCCTGCAGGCTGGCCTGCTCGACATGACGCCGACCGACCTCCTCGACGATGCCCTCGGCCCACTCCCGCCACAGGCTTTCCGCAACGGCGAAGCCGTCGTGCACACGAGTCTTGGAGGCCTCGACGATGCGATCCAGGTGGCCGGGAAGCAGATTCCAGCAGCCCTGAAACTCGTCGAGCGACAGCGGCGCTTCTCGAACGGCCTGCGCGAAACACGCCTCGGGCGTTGGGTTGGCGAAGGCATCGATGAGCGAAAGGCGCGCGGGCGCGCGTCGGCGCCCCTCCGGGCGAGCGTTGTGTAGAACCATGCCACCACCCAGGGTGCGATCCAGGCTCTGGTCCCGCAGCACGAGGCGGTCGCCATGGATGGCGAGCAGCGGCTCATCGAGCACGAGGTCGGCCAGGCAGCTGTCGTTTGGCGCCAGCGCATCCCGATCCAGGAGGGCGATCCGGCCCGTGACGTGTGAGGTGGCGTGGTAGACGTGTACCGGCGTCCAGTGCCCGACCGTGCGCGGGAAGTCGGCCACCACCTTCAGCCTCAGCGCTACGTTGCGGCTACCGGTGAAGTTGCTGCTGGACAGCCAGCTGCCGCGACCGACCTGATCCAGGCTGACGCCCGACAGGTTCAGCGCGCAGCGGTCTCCGGCTCGGGCTTCCGCGGCGTGCCGGCTCTGCGTGCGGATGCCTCTCACCCGCGCGCGCACACCGGCGGGAAAAATCGCGAGCTCTTCGTCGGTGACCACGGACCCCGCGTGGACGGTGCCCGTCACGATCAGGCCGGAGCCTCTGACGTTGAACGCGCGGTCGACGGCGAGCCGGAAGCATCGCGGGGGCTGATCCACGCGGAAGTCGTCATTGACCTGGCGCAGATGGTCAAGAAGCTCGGGGATGCCTTCTCCGGTCGCGGCCGAAGTTCGAAAGATGGGAGCATCTGCGAGAAAGGAGTGGGAAGCGAGCTCGCGAATCTCGTGCTCCGCCTCGCCGAGCCGGAAGGGGTCGACACGATCGCATTTCGTGAGCGCGATGGCGCCGGCGGAAATCCCCAGCAGCTCGAGGATCTGCAGGTGCTCGCGGCTTTGAGGCATGGGGCCGTCATCGGCCGCGACGACCATCAGCGCGTACTGCATGGACGCCACGCCCGCGACCATGTTGTGGATGAACCGGTGATGCCCGGGCACGTCGACGAAGCCGATGGGATCCGCGTCGTCGTCGCCGGTGATGTACGCGAATCCGAGATCGATGGTGAGCCCGCGGCGCTTTTCCTCCTCGAGGCGGTCGGTCTCCTGGCCGGTCAGGCAGCGGACCAGGCTCGTTTTGCCATGGTCCACGTGGCCTGCAAGGGTGACGATCACGGCGCGCCGAGCCCGTGCAGAACCTCGATCAGCTCGTTGAGGGGCTCGGCTCCCCGGACGTCCAGCCAGATGGCGTCCTGATGGAGCCTGCCGATCACGGGGGTGGGAAGCCGCCGCAGTTTTTCCCCGAGCTTCCGGGTGCGCGACGGGTCGCTATGGGTGATGCGGACCGCCCGGCTGGGGATGCGTTTGTCGGGTAAAGAACCGCTGCCGATCTGAACCTCGCTCGGCACAAGCCGGACGTCGAAGTCGTCGAGAACGGTCTGAAGGGCCCTCGCCAGCTCATCGCCGTGCTTTTCCAGCTCCCCCACGGGTCGGGTGAGCGAGCGCAGTATGGGGAGCCTGTCGAGCAGATGCTCCGGGTTCTCGTAAAGCCTCAGGGTCTTGTCCAGAAATGCCAGCGTCACCTTGTCCGGACGCAAGGCCCGTTTCATGGGGTTGCGCTTGATTGCGGCGATGTGGTCCGAGTCGCCTACGATGATGCCGGCCTGGACGGACCCGAGCAGCTTGTCGCCGCTGAAGGTCACCAGGTCGGCGCCCTGGGAGAGAATTTCCTGAGGCATGGGCTCGTGAGGCAGGCCCCACTTGGCCAGATCGACCAGGGTCCCGCTGCCTAGGTCTACGCACAGCGGCAGCTGGTGCCCGTTCGCAAGTCCGGCCAGCTCTGGAACGCCTACACCGTGGGTAAAACCGCTGATGTGGTAGTTCGAAGGATGCACCTTGAGCAGCATGCCCGTTTGCCCGCCGATGGCGGCCCGATAGTCGCGCAGGTGGGTCCGGTTCGTGGTTCCTACCTCCACCAGACGACAGCCGGCGCGCTCCATGAGCTCGGGAAGCCTGAAGCTGCCGCCGATCTCGATGAGCTCACCGCGGGACACGATCACCTCCCGCCCGAGGGCGGCGGTGTTCAGGCATAGCATCAGGGCGGCTGCGTTGTTGTTGACCACGGTGGCTGCCTGAGCCCCCGTGAGCACCTGCAGCCGGGATTCGACCACACCGTCCCGGTCACCGCGCCGGCCGCTGGCAAGATCGAATTCCAGGTTCACCGGCCGGGTAACCAGAGGCTCGATAGAGCGGAACGTCTCCGCGTCGAGCAGGGCACGGCCCAAGTTGGTGTGGATGACCGTCCCGGTCAGGTTGAAGACGACTCGGTACGACGACCCGCCGAGTTGCGCATCGAGCCGTTCGGCGTAGGAGGCAGGGTCGGTGGCCCAGTCCGGGACTTCGCCCGTTTCCCGCCAGGTTGCCTGCATGGACCTGAGTCGTTGCTTGACGGTCTCGGTGCCGTGCTCGCCCACCACGGCGCCAAGCTCCGGGGTGCGAAGCAGCCGGTCGATGCTGGGCAGGTCGCGCAGTCGTGACATCGTCGATCCCGTAGCGGTGGTTGCCGGTCCTGGCTGTCAGGCCGGGCTCGCGGTCAGCGCTCGGCGAGGGGCACGTAGTCCCGAGGCGTCGAGCCCTGATAAAGCTGGCGCGGGCGACCAATCTTGTAGGGCGCGCCGATCATCTCGTTCCAGTGCGCGATCCAGCCGGGGGTCCGCCCAGTGGCGAAGATCACCGTGAACATCTCCGTCGGGATGCCGATGGCCTTGAGGATGATGCCCGAGTAGAAGTCGACGTTGGGGTACAGCTTGCGCTCGACGAAGTACTCGTCCTCCAGCGCGATCTTCTCCAGGCGCTGAGCCATTCTCAGCACCGGATCGTTTTCCACGCCCAGCTCGTCGAGCACCTCGTGGCAGGTCTGCTGCATGACCTTGGCGCGCGGGTCGTAGTTCTTGTAGACCCGGTGGCCGAAACCCATGATCCGGAACGGATCGTCCTTGTCCTTGGCCCGCTTGACGTACTTGTCGATGTGCTTCTCGTCGCCGATCTCGTCGAGCATGTTGAGCACGGCCTCGTTGGCGCCCCCGTGGGCGGGGCCCCACAGCGCGGCAATGCCCGCCGCGATGCAGGCGAACGGGTTGGCGCCGGTGGAGCCCGCGAGCCTGACGGTGGACGTCGAGGCGTTCTGTTCGTGGTCGGCGTGCAGAAGAAAAATACGGTCCATCGCGCGGGCGATGATCGGGTTGACCTCGTAATCCTCGCACGGCGTGGCGAACATCATGTGCAGGAAATTCTCGGCGTAGGCGAGGTCGTTGCGCGGGTAAACGAAAGGCTCCCCGTGTGCGTACTTGTAGCTCATGGCGGCCAGGGTCGGCATCTTGGCGATCAGCCGGTGGGCGGTGATCTTGCGGTGCTCGTCGTCGTTGATGTCTAGGGCGTCGTGGTAGAAGGCCGAAAGCGCGCCGACGACGCCGCACATGATCGCCATGGGGTGCGCGTCGCGGCGGAAGCCGCGGAAGAAGTGGTTGAGCTGCTCGTGCACCATGGTGTGGTAGCGGATGGTGTGCACGAACTCGGCCTTCTCGGCCTGGCTGGGCAGCTCGCCGTTGAGCAGCAGATAGCAGAGCTCGAGATAATCGGATTGCTCGGCCAGCTGCTCGATGGGATAGCCGCGGTGTAGCAGGACGCCCTCGTCGCCGTCGATGTAGGTGATGGCCGACTCGCAGGAGGCCGTGGAGACGAACCCCGGATCGTAGGTGAAGTACCCCTGTGAAGTGAGCTTGCCGACGTCGATGACCGCGGGACCCAGCGTGCCTTCCAGCATCGGCAGGTCTATGGTCCTCCCATCAATCGTCAGCTGCGCCGACCGGCCACTCTTATCCGCCATTGAGACCTCCCTGAGGAACTGCTGTATTCCGGACTCTTTGGCCCGGTTTTACGTCGAATCGGCAGGTGAGCGTATTGACGGCACCAGCCGTTGTCAATTCGGCTGGGGTCGAGGATGTGGCCGGTGCTCTGACGTCGCCCCCGGGCCTGCCGCAATCGTCCCCGATCGCCCTGATTTCTTGGCTTTTGCCGCCAAGCTTGACTAAAATGCGCGCGCGAATTCGGCCATCTCGCGTGGCCTGCGGCTCCTCCCCGCTGAAATTCCGATAGCTGTCTTGCCAACTTATCAACCGAAGCGGATGTAGAAAGGGATATGAAGACCGAGCGCCCGGTATATTTATCGCTGACCCAGTTCGGCTGGCCGGTCACGGCCATTGCCTCCATCACTCATCGGATCACCGGCGTGCTGCTGTTCGTGGGCATCGCATTCCTGCTCTGGATGCTGAATCTGGCGGTCGACTCGCCGGAAGGATTCGCGGCCGCAACCGCCATGCTCGGTGCCCCGGTTCCCAAGCTGCTGCTGATCGCTTTGATCGCGGCGGTGCTCTACCACCTGTTTGCCGGCGTGAAGCACATGTTCATGGACTTTCACCTGGGTGACTCCTTCGAAGCGGCCCGCACCAGCTCGCTGATCGTGTTCGTGCTTACGGCGGTTGCGACGGTGCTGGTTGGAGTGCGGCTATGGTAACGAACGTCACCAGCCTCACGCGTAGCGGACTTTCAGATTTCGTCGTCCAGCGGTTGTCGGCGGCGATCATCGGGTTGTACACGCTCTGCGTGCTGGGCTTCTTTCTGATCTACCCAGACGTCACCCGGGACCAGCTGCTGGCCTACCTCGGCGGGACTCCGATGAAGATTTTCAGCACCCTGACCGTCGTTGCCACCGCCGCGCATGCCTGGATCGGCATGTGGACCGTGGGGACCGACTATATACGGGAGCACTATTTCGGCAAGCATGCGACCAGCTTTCGGCTGGTCTACCAGGCAGGCGTGCTGGCGATCCTGTTCGCCTACGTTGCCTGGGCACTGCAACTGTTCTGGAGCCTAGGATGACGAGAATACGCAGGATGGAGTTTGATGGCGTCATCGTCGGCGGGGGTGGCGCCGGCATGCGGGCGTCCCTGCAGCTGGCGCGGTCTGGCCTGAAGACGGCCGTGATCTCGAAGGTTTTTCCGACGCGTTCCCACACGGTATCTGCACAGGGCGGGATCACCTGCGCCATCGCCAGTGATGATCCGAACGATGACTGGCGCTGGCACATGTACGACACGGTCAAGGGGTCCGACTACATCGGCGACCAGGATGCCATCGAGTACATGTGCAGCGAGGGTCCCCAGGCGGTGTTCGAGCTCGAGCACATGGGGCTGCCGTTCTCCCGGACCGAGCAGGGCCGCATCTATCAGCGTCCCTTCGGCGGACAGTCCAAGGACTTCGGCAAGGGCGGCCAAGCGGCGCGGACGTGTGCGGCCGCGGACAGAACGGGCCACACTCTTCTGCACACGCTCTACCAGGCGAATCTGCGCGCCAACACGACGTTTCTGAATGAGTGGTTCGCCGTGGACCTGGTGAAGAACCAGGATGGCGCTGTGGTGGGCATCATTGCGATCGAGATGGAGACCGGAGAGACCGTCTTCGTCAGCTCCAAGGCCACGGTGCTGGCCACGGGCGGCGCTGGCCGGATTTACGCCAGCACGACCAACGCCCACATGTGCACCGGTGACGGATCTGGAATGGCGCTTCGCGCCGGTTTCCCCATGCAGGACATGGAGATGTGGCAGTTCCACCCCACCGGCATCGCCGGCGCCGGTACGCTGGTGACCGAGGGTTGCCGTGGCGAAGGCGGGTATCTCATCAACAAGGACGGCGAGCGGTTCATGGAGCGCTACGCGCCCACTGCCAAAGACCTCGCAGGCCGTGACGTCGTCGCGCGATCGATGATTCTGGAGATCCTGGACGGTCGAGGATGTGGTCCCGACGGAGACCACGTGATGCTTAAGCTCGACCATCTAGGGGAGGAGGTGCTCAACAGCCGGCTGCCCGGAATTCTGGAGCTCTCGCGCACGTTTGCCCACGTGGATCCCGTCAAGGAGCCGATTCCCGTCGTGCCGACGTGCCACTACATGATGGGCGGAATTCCGACCGGCGTGCTCGGCCAGGCTCTGACCCAGAACGCCGAGGGCGAAGATGCCGAGATCCCTGGTCTGTACGCAGCTGGAGAGGCCGCATGCGTGTCCGTGCACGGGGCGAACCGGCTCGGCGGCAACTCGCTCCTCGACCTGATCGTGTTCGGCCGCGCTGCCGGTCTGCACATCGAGGAAGTGATGCGTCAGGGCGTCTCCTACCGGGATGCAAGCGAAAGCGATCTCGAGCAGGCCCAGGCCCGGCTGAACCGCTGGGACGACAGTGGCCCGGGCGAGACCGTGGTCGATCTGAAGAAGGAGCTGCAGACGACGATGCAGAACAGCTTCGGCGTGTTCCGCACCGGTTCGCACATGGAGGAGGGCATCAAGAAGATCGCGGAGCTGCGGGACCGGATTTCCAAGGCCCATCTGGGTGACAAGAGCAAGGTCTTCAACACCGCGCGGCTTGAAGCCCTCGAGCTGGACAACCTTTTGGAGGTGGCGGAAGCCACCGCCATCGCGGCCAACGCGCGCACGGAGAGCCGGGGCGCGCACGCCCGGGAAGACTTCCAGGTGCGCGACGACGAGAACTGGCTGTGCCACTCGCTTTATTTCTCGGACAGCGGGCGCGTCACCAAGCGGGCGGTCAACTTCAGCCCGGAGACCGTTGAGACCTTCCAGCCCATGGAACGGAAGTACTAGAGAGGAACGTGATGCAGGTTAGCGTTTACCGATACAACCCGGAGACCGATGAGGTCCCGACCATGCGCGAGATGAGCGTCGAGCTCCCCGGGGACAGGGACCTGATGGTCCTGGACGTTCTTGAGTTGCTGAAATCCCAGGATCCGACCCTGTCCTACCGGCGATCTTGCCGGGAGGGCGTATGCGGCTCGGACGGCATCAACATGAACGGGCGAAACGGGCTCGCGTGCATCACGCCGGTATCTTCTGTCGTCAAGCGGGGCAAGCTGATTCTGCGGCCGCTCCCGGGGCTGCCTGTGGTCCGCGACCTGGTGGTCGACATGACGCAGTTCTATCGCCAGTACGAGAAGGTCAAGCCCTACCTGATTAACGACAAGCCGGCGCCGGCCCAGGAGCGATTGCAGTCTCCGGAAGAGCGGGCCGAGCTCGACGGGCTCTACGAGTGCATTCTCTGCGCCTGCTGCTCCACCTCCTGTCCCTCTTTCTGGTGGAACCCCGACAAGTTCATCGGGCCGGCGGGCCTGTTGCAGGCATATCGGTTCCTTGCCGACAGCCGCGATACGGCGACGGCGGAGCGGCTCTCCGAGCTGGACGACCCGTTCAGCGTGTTTCGCTGCCGCGGCATCATGAATTGCGTGAGCGTTTGTCCCAAGGGGCTGAACCCCACGCGGGCCATCGGCAAGATTCGCACCATGCTGCTGCAGCAGGGGACCTAGAAGCCCCTCTACGCGGCTATACTGCCGCTTCCACGGAAGAAGGCTGACGGCTCTTACGGTGAGCGCCCATCCCACGCAGGCTGACAATGGCTGACTCGTTCCTCGAGCGCATGGAGCGCAGCTCGCACCTGGCCGGTGCCAATGCCGCCTACATAGAGGCCATGTACGAGCGCTACCTCGACGAGCCCAACGAGGTGGCGCCCGAGTGGCGGGAGTATTTCGACACGCTGCCGCGCGTGGAGGGGGCTGTCGGATCCGATGTGCCCCACAGCACCATCGTCGAGCAGTTCGAGCGCCTTGGACGAAACCGTCTTAAAGCCAGGCCGGAGCGCGAAAGCCACTTTGCCCAGAACGTGCACGAGCAGAAGCAGATGCGCGTTCAGGACCTCGTCTCGGCGTATCGCCACCGTGGCCACAAGAAGGCCAGCATCGATCCCCTGGGCATGATGGAACGGCCGACCATGCCCGTCCTCGACCTCGCCTATCATCACCTTTCTCCGGCCGATCTGGATGAAGCTTTCCACGTGGGAACGTTTCACTACGGGGCGCCCGAGGCGAAGCTACGCGATCTGGTGGATGCCCTCGAGCAGACCTACTGCGCGTCCATCGGTTTCGAGTACATGCACATCGTCGATCAGAGCGAGCAGCTCTGGGTTCAGCAGCGGCTCGAAAGCGTTCGTGCGCGTCCGACTCTCACCGGTGATCAGAAGCGCGTCATCCTCGAACGTCTGACCGCTGCGGAAGGGCTGGAGAAGTATCTCCACGGCCGCTACCCCGGGACCAAGCGCTTCGGCCTCGAAGGCGGAGAGAGCCTCATTCCCATGCTCCACGAACTGCTGCAGAGGCTCGGCTCGCACGGTGTCCTGGAGACCGTCATGGCCATGGCGCATCGGGGCAGGCTCAATGTGCTGGTCAACATACTCGGCAAGGATCCCTGGCTCCTGTTCGACGAGTTCGACGGCAAGCTCGCCTTGAACGAAGACGACATGGGAGACGTGAAGTACCACCAGGGGTTTTCCAGCAACGTCATGACGCCGGGTGGCGAGATGCATCTGGCGCTGGCCTTCAATCCTTCTCATCTCGAAATTGTCGGCCCGGTGGTGGAGGGCTCGGTGCGAGCTCGGCAGGATCGTCGGCGTGATTACGCTGGAGAGCGGGTCGTCCCCATCCTCGTTCACGGCGACGCCGCCTTCGCCGGCCAGGGCGTGGTCATGGAAACCTTCCAGATGTCGCAGACCCGTGGCTTCAAGACCGGCGGCACGATCCACATCATCATCAACAACCAGATCGGCTTCACCACCCATCGTCAGGACGATGCCCGCTCCACCGAGTACTGCTCGGAGGTGGCCAAGCTGGTTCAGGCGCCGATCTTCCACGTGAACGGCGACGATCCGGAGGCGGTGCTCTTCGTCACGCAGCTGGCCGCCGACTACCGGATGGAGTTCAACAAGGACGTGGTGATCGACCTCGTCTGTTACCGCCGCAGGGGTCACAACGAAGCCGAAGAGCCCATGAAGACCCAGCCGCTGATGTACAAGAAGATCCGTCAGCACCCGACGACCCGGGCGCTCTACATGGAACGCCTCCGGGCGGACGGGCTCATCGACGAGAGCGAGGCCGACGGGCTCGCCGATACCTACCGGGACACCCTCGATCAGGGCGGCCATGTGGCGCTGAGCCTGGTCAACGAGCCCGACACCCAGCTGTTCGTCGACTGGTCTCCCTATCTTGGACACGACACCGTGATGCCCGCGGATACGCGGGTCGATCTCGGCGTGATTCAGGCGCTTGCCAAGCGGCTCGAGGAGCTCCCCGACGGGTTCGTCCTCCAGCGCCAGGTTCAGAAGATCATGGAAGATCGGCACAAGATGAGCTTCGGCGCCATGCCCATCAACTGGGGCTTTGCCGAAACCATGGCGTACGCGACGCTGCTCGAAGAAGGGTACGGGGTCCGCCTGACGGGTCAGGACGTGGGCGTCGGGACCTTCTCTCATCGGCACGCGGCCCTGCACAACCAGAAGGACGGAAAACGTTACATCCCGCTCAATGGCCTGTCCGATTCCGTGAACTTCGACATCTACGACAGCCTGCTCTCGGAAGAAGCGGTGCTGGCTTTCGAGTACGGCTACGCCACCACCGCGCCGGACAAGCTGGTCATCTGGGAGGCACAGTTCGGCGATTTCGCCAACGGCGCTCAGGTAGTCATCGACCAGTTCATCTCCAGCGGTGAGGTCAAATGGGCGCGGCTGTGTGGTTTGACCATGCTGCTGCCGCACGGTTACGAGGGTGCCGGGCCCGAGCACTCCTCGGCCAGGCTCGAGCGGTTTCTGCAGCTGTGTGCGCAACACAACATGCAGGTCTGCCTGCCGACCACGCCGGCCCAGGTGTTCCACATGCTGCGTCGTCAGCTCGTCTGGCCCGCGCGCAAGCCGCTCGTGGCGCTCACGCCCAAGAGCCTGCTCCGGCACAAGCTCGCCGTGTCGACGCTGGAGGACCTGGCGGATGGCACTTTCCACACGGTCCTTGGCGAGGTCGACGAGATCGATCCCGAGGGCGTCGAGCGCGTCGTGCTGTGCAGCGGCAAGGTTTACTACGACCTGCTCGAGGCTCGTCGAGAGGCGGATGCCGGCCACGTCGCCATCATCAGGCTTGAGCAGCTTTATCCTTTCCCTGAGGCCGAGCTCGAGCGCATCATGGCGCCGTACGGCTCGGCGCGGGAAGTGGTCTGGTGTCAGGAAGAGCCGATGAACCAGGGCGCCTGGTACGCCTCCCAGCACCACATGCGCCGGGTCATCATGAAGCACAATGAGAACATCTACCTGGCTTATGCTGGGCGGCCGGCGTTCGCTGCCCCCGCGAGCGGGCACGCTCATCTGCACAGCGTGCGGCAGCAGCGCCTGGTGCAAGAAGCCCTGTTCGGCTGACGGGTGATGAAGGACCCCCGATGACCATCGAGATCAAAGCGCCGACGTTTCCTGAGTCCATCGCCGACGGCACCGTGGCCGCGTGGCATCGGAGGGCCGGCGACCAGGTTCAGCGAGACGAGCTGCTCGTGGAGATCGAGACAGACAAAGTGGTGCTCGAGGTGGTGGCGCCGGCGGCCGGGCGTCTCACCAGCATCCTGAAAGCCGAGGGCGAGACCGTCCTGAGTGAAGAGCTCATCGCGGAGCTTGATGAGACCGCGGCCTTGGGTCCGACCCAGCCCGAGGCTCCCAGCGAGGGGCCCGACCAGGCCGAGCGACCCGAGGTCGGGGACGACGAGGTGAGCGCGAGCCCGGCGGCCCGGAAGCTCGCCATGGAGAGCGGCCTAGACATCCAGCAGATCGAAGGCACGGGAAAGGCCGGTCGGATCACTCGTGAAGACGTGGCGCAAGCCGCCTCTGCCCGACAGGAGCCGGCCGCGCTCGTCCCGGAACCTGCACCGCTGGAGCCTGGAGTCGCCGAGGGAGAGCGTGTGGTGCGCCGGGTCCCGATGACGCGTCTGCGTGCGAGCATCGCGCGCCGTCTGGTCGAGGCCCAGCACAACGCGGCGATGCTGACCACGTTCAACGAAGTCGACATGGGCCCTATCATGACCATGCGGCGCCGTTACCAGGAGGAGTTTCAGGCGCGTCACAACGGGACCCGGCTGGGGTTCATGTCGTTTTTCGTGCGTGCCAGCGTTGAAGCGCTGAAGCGCTTCCCTTCCGTCAACGCGTCCATCGACGAGAACGACATCCTTTATCACGGTTACTACGATATCGGCGTTGCGGTGAGCACCGAACGCGGGCTGGTGGTTCCGGTGATCCGCGATGCAGACGCGCTCAGCCTTGCGCAGATCGAAGATCAGGTGAATGATTTCGCGGCGCGCGCCCAGGACGGAAAGCTTTCCATCGAGGACATGTCCGGAGGTACGTTTACGATTTCCAACGGTGGAGTGTTTGGTTCGTTGCTTTCCACGCCGATTCTGAACCCGCCGCAGACGGCCATTCTCGGCATGCATAAGATTCAGGACAGGCCGGTGGCGGTGGACGGGGAGGTCGTGGTTAGACCGATGATGTACCTCGCGCTGTCCTATGATCACCGGCTCATCGACGGTCAAGAGGCCGTGCGATTCCTGGTTACCATCAAGGGGCTGATAGAGGACCCCGCTCGAATTCTGCTGGAACTTTAACAATGAATGACCAATACGACGTGATCGTCATCGGCGCCGGCCCCGCGGGCTACCACGCCGCCATACGAGCGGCTCAGCTGGGATTGAGCACCGCCTGCATAGACAAATCCCTTGATAGTGAGAGCAACCCGGCCTACGGGGGCACCTGCCTGAACTGGGGTTGCATCCCGTCCAAGGCATTGCTCGATGCCTCGCACAAGTTCGCCGAGGCGAAGGAGCATTTTGCCGAAGTCGGCATCCAAACGGGCGAGTTGAGCGTGGACCTCGGCCAGATGATGGCTCGGAAGCGCCAGGTGGTGAAGGGGCTCACAGGTGGCGTCGCCGCCCTGTTCAAGAGCAACGGAGTCACCGACCTGCCTGGATGGGGCCGCCTCCTGGCGAACCGACAGGTCGAGTACACACCACACGATGGTGAGGCCACGGTGCTTCAGGCCGAGCACGTGATCCTCGCGCCCGGCTCGGTGCCCATGGAGATCCCGCCCGCACCGCTGACCGAGGATCTGATCGTCGACTCGACCGGCGCGCTCGAGTTCGAAGAGGTACCGGAGCGACTCGGCGTCATTGGCGCCGGGGTGATCGGCTTAGAGCTTGGCAGCGTCTGGAATCGCCTGGGGTCTGAAGTGGTCGTGCTGGAAGCACTGGATGAGTTTCTTCCCATCGCCGATGAGCGGATAGCGCGCGATGCCCTCAAGATCTTCCGGAACCAGGGGCTAGACATCCGACTGGGCACCCGGGTGATGGGTGCGGAGGCCACCGGCGGTGAGGTGACGGTGAGCTTTCAGGATCAGGAGGGCGATCAGTCGCTCAAGGTGGACAAGCTGATCGTGGCCGTCGGCCGGCGGCCTTTCACCGAAGGGCTCCTGGCACCTGATTGCGGCGTCAATCTGGACGAGCGTGGGTTCTTGTACGTCAACGATCTTTGCGCCACCGATGCCCCCCACGTATACGCCGTCGGGGACGTGGTGCGCGGCCCCATGCTTGCGCACAAGGGCATGGAAGAGGGCGTCATGGTCGCCGAGCGCATCGCCGGCTTCAAACCGCTCGTGAACTACGAGTGTGTTCCCGCCGTGATCTACACCCATCCTGAAGTTGCCTGGGTCGGCAAGACGGAGCAGGAACTCAAGGCCAGCGGAGATGAATACAACGTCGGCAGTTTCCCATTCTCGGCGAGCGGCCGGGCGATGGCCGCCAACGACGTTCAGGGCCAGGTCAGAATTCTCGCCGATTCGGAAACGGACCGGATTCTGGGTGTGCACGTCATCGGCCCTCAGGCGTCGGAACTGATTGCTCAGGCCGTCATCGCCATGGAGTTCGATGCGTGTGCGGAGGACCTGGGGCTGACGATGTTCGCGCATCCGACCCTGAGCGAAGCGGTCCACGAGGCCGCGCTCGGTGTGTCCGGGCACGCCATACACATGGTCAATCGCAAGAAACGCAACTAGAACGGAAGTCGTATGAACTTACATGAGTATCAGGCCAAGGGGCTGTTTGCCGACTATGGTCTGCCGGTCTCCGAGGGCTATGCCGTAGACACAGCGGACGAGGCCGTGGCCGCCGCTGAGCAGATCGGCGGAGAGCGCTGGGTGGTCAAAGTGCAGGTGCACGCCGGCGGTCGCGGCAAGGCAGGTGGCGTGAAACTCGCGGACAGCCTCGACGAGGTGCGTGCGTTCGCCGACCAGTGGATCGGCAAGAACCTGGTGACTTTCCAGACGGACGAGCACGGTCAACCCGTGAGCAAGATCTATGTGGAAAGCTGCACCGACATTGACCGGGAACTGTACCTCGGCGCGGTCGTCGATCGAGGGACCCGGCGGGTCGTGTTCATGGCGTCCACCGAGGGGGGCGTCGAGATCGAGAAGGTGGCCGAGGAAACGCCGGAGAAGATCCTGCGCGTAGCCATCGATCCGTTCGTCGGGCCGCAACCGTATCAGGGTCGCCAGCTGGCCTTCCGCCTCGGCTTGGCAGGGAGTCAGATCAGGGAATTCACCAATCTTTTCATAGGTTTATCTAAGCTATTTCAGGAATTAGATTGTTCTCTGCTGGAGATCAACCCGCTGGTGGTGACCACGGCGGGCAAGATTCACTGCCTCGATGCGAAGGTCAACATCGACGGCAATGCGATGTTCCGCCAGCCGGCCCTGGCCGCCATGCGCGACGTTTCCCAGGAGGACGAACGGGAAGCGGAAGCCGCTGAGTTCGACCTCAACTACGTCGCTCTCGATGGGAACATCGGCTGCATGGTGAACGGCGCAGGTCTGGCCATGGGCACCATGGACCTGGTCAAGATCCACGGCGGCAATCCGGCCAACTTCCTGGACGTCGGCGGCGGCGCCACGAAAGAGGCGGTGTCGGAGGCCTTCAAGATCATTCTCTCCGACGAGAACGTCAAGGCCGTGCTGATCAACATTTTCGGCGGCATCGTTTCGTGCGCCATCATTGCGGAAGGCATCGTCGGCGCGGTCCAGGAGGTCGGGGTCGAGGTGCCGGTGGTGGTGCGCTTCGAAGGCAACAACGCCCTGCGGGGACGCGAGGTGCTCGCCGCAAGCGGGTTGAACATCATCGCAGCGGAGAGCCTGACGGACGCCGCCGAAAAAGCCGTGGCAGCGGCGGGAGTACAGCCATGAGCATCCTGGTCGACGGCAGCACCAAGGTCATCTGTCAGGGCTTCACAGGTGCCCAGGGCACCCTGCACAGCGAGCAGGCCATTGCCTACGGCACCCAACTCGTCGGCGGCGTCACCCCGGGCAAAGGGGGCACCGAGCACCTGGGCCGACCGGTTTTCAACACGGTGGCTGAAGCGGTGGAGGCGACGGGCGCGACCGCGTCGGTCGTCTACGTACCGGCACCCTTCTGCAAGGACTCCATTCTCGAAGCGGTGGATGCGGGCATCGAGCTCGTCGTCTGCATTACCGAGGGGATACCCACTCTGGACATGCTTGCGGTGAAAGCGAAGCTCGACACCACCAGCAGCCGGGTGGTCGGTCCCAACTGCCCCGGCGTGATCACGCCGGGCGAGTGCAAGATCGGCATCATGCCGGGCGAGATTCACCTGCCGGGCCGGGTGGGCATCGTCTCGCGATCGGGAACGCTCACCTACGAGGCCGTCAAGCAGACCACGGACCGCGGGTTCGGCCAGAGCAGCTGCGTCGGCATCGGCGGTGATCCCATTCCCGGGAGCCACTTCATCGACATCCTCGCGCTGTTCGAAGCCGACCCGGCGACCGAGGCCATCGTGATGGTGGGCGAGATCGGTGGGACCGCCGAGGAGGAGGCCGCCGAGTTCATTCAGTCCAACGTCTCCAAACCGGTCGTTTCCTACATTGCCGGGGTTACCGCCCCGCCCGGCAAGCGCATGGGCCATGCCGGCGCGATCATCGCCGGCGGCAAGGGCACCGCGGCCGAGAAGTTCGCCGCCCTGGAGGCGGCCGGCGTGCGCACTGTGCGCAGCCTGGCAGAGATCGGCGATGCCATCGCCGACGTGACCGGCTGGTCTTGAAATCCCGACCTTTGCAGCCATATAGCCGTGAACGCGATGATCACGTGACGAATAGCCATGTCTGAGCAACCGGCCCAGGAGACTTTCGGCTTCCAGACGGAAGCCAAGCAACTGCTCAAGCTGATGATTCACTCTCTGTACTCGAACAGGGAGATCTTTCTGCGCGAGCTCATATCCAACGCGTCCGATGCCATCGACAAGCTTCGCTTCCGGTCCATTTCGGACCCGGCCCTGCTGGGTGATGACGCCGATTTCGCGATCAAGGTGGACTTCGATGAGGACGCAGGCACCGTGACGGTTGCCGACAACGGCATCGGGATGACGCGCGACGAGGTGATCGAGCATCTCGGCACCATCGCCAAGTCCGGGACTGCGGAATTTCTGGCCCAGCTGAGCGGGGATCAGCAGAAGGATGCCGCCCTGATCGGTCAGTTCGGTGTTGGCTTCTACAGCGCCTTCATCGTCGCCGACGAGGTGGAGGTGATGACCCGCGGCGCTGGCACGGATCAGGGGACTCGATGGGTGTCCAGGGGCGAGGAGGACTTTACCGTCGAAGATGCCGGCGATGCGCCCAGGGGGACTCGCGTGACGCTGCTTCTCAAGGAAGACGCGAAGGAGTTCGCCGACGCTTTCCGGCTTCAGAGCGTGGTGCGCCGGTACTCGGATCACATCGGGGTTCCCGTCCGGATGCCCAAGGCCAGCGAGGGAGAAGACGCCGGTCCGGAATACGAGACGGTCAACTCGGCCAAGGCCCTGTGGACCCGATCGCGCAGCGAGATCGACGACGACGAGTACCAGGAGTTCTACAAGCACGTCTCCCACGATTTCGACGACGCGTTTGCCTGGAGCCACAACCGCGTAGAGGGCAAGCTCGAATACACCAGCCTGCTCTACATACCCAAGCACGCCCCTTTCGACCTGTGGAACCGGGAAGCGCCTCGGGGGCTGAAGCTCTACGTGCAGCGCGTGTTCATCATGGACGAGGCCGAGCAGTTTCTGCCCCTTTACCTTCGCTTCGTCAAGGGCGTAGTGGACTCTAACGACCTTCCGCTCAACGTGTCGCGGGAAATCCTTCAGCAGGACGAGCGCGTCACGACCATCCGCAACGCCCTGACCAAGCGGGTGCTGAACCTGCTGGAGGGGATGGCGGCCAACGAGCCAGAGAAGTACCAGTCGTTCTGGGACGAGTTCGGCGAGGTGCTGAAGGAGGGCGCCGGGGAGGACTTCGCCAACCGGGAAAACCTCTGCAAGCTGCTCCGGTTCGCGAGCACGGCTCAGGGCGATGGAACGAAGTCGGTATCGCTGGATGCTTATCTCGAACGCAAGGCGGAAGGCCAGGACAAGATCTACTACCTGGTGGCCGATTCTTACGAGGCCGCCCGCAACAGCCCGCACCTGGAGATATTCAAGCAGCGTGGCGTCGAGGTGCTGCTGCTCTTCGATCGGATAGACGAGTGGTTGATGTCCGCGTTGCCCCAATACGGTGACGTGGAGTTCTGCGACGTCACCCGGGGCGGTCTGGAGCTTCCCGGCGACGCGGGTCAGCCTGAAGAAGCGGAGGAGCCCGAGCCCTCGGACGACCTCGGCGAGCGGATCAAGATCGTGCTCGGTGATCGCGTCGAGAGCGTGAATGCCTCCAAGCGCCTGACGGAGTCTCCGGCCTGCCTCGTTCTGGACGCGCACGCGATGGGCCCGCAGATGCGGCGCATCCTGGCCGCCTCCGGCCAGGGCATGCCGGAGGACAAGCCGCACTTCGAGTACAACGCCTCCCATCCCTTGGTGCTCAAGCTCGCAGAGGAGCCGGACGAGGACCGATTCTCCGATCTCGTCTGGATCCTCTTCGACCAGGCATCTCTGGCCGAGGGGTCGGTGCCTAAGGACGCGGGCGCGTACGTCAGCCGGCTGAACCGATTGCTGCTGGATCTTCTGAACGGCTAGGATAGTTGCGCCCGATGGCGCTAAAGGTTCGGGCGAATGACGATGCGCGGCATACTCTTTACATTGATTGGCTGTCTCTCTGCAGCGGCTTGGTCCGAGCCGGACGTGCCCGGCTCGCGGGACCCGCTGGGTCTCGCGCGATTTCCTCATGCTTGGATCGTGGCCCACGAGCAGGACGCCGCGCTGCTCCCGCGAGAATTCGTCGTCAGCCGCGTGGACAAGACCCGGCGGGACGTGCGCGCCGAGCGTAAGGTCCGCACTGAAGCGGATCTGGAGAGCGCCACCTACCATATGCCGCCGGGCACGCCACGAGAGGAAGTGGTGGCCCACTATCGACGGCTACTAGGCCCGGACGCTCTCTTCACGTGCGAGGGTCGTGACTGCGGTCGCAGCAACCACTGGGCCAACTACATCTTCAAGCAGCCGATCTTGTATGGCCCGGACCAGAACCAGTCATACATCGCGATGCAGCATGCCGGCCACCTGCTTGGCCTATACGTGATCGAGCGTGGCAACAAGCGGGTCTATGCTCACCTGCAGGTCCTTGGGCCTGCTCGGCCCGTGGCCGTGGCGGTCAATCAAGTTCTCACGGAGCGCCTGGCAGGGAACGGGTACGTGGTGGTGGAAGGCGTTACGCCGCTGGCCAACGGCACGCTGCCGGCCGCGTCCAGGGAAGTTCTTGCCGGGCTCGCCTCGGATCTCGCCATCTTCTCGGGAAAGCGCGTTTACGTGGTGTGCCACGTCTACGGCTCCCAGCCCACCGCTCAGCTCCTGGACGCGTCCCGAGCCTGCAGCGTTGCTGCGGTGGAGTTGCTGGCCGGTTCCGGCGGCCCGGAGCTCGTCGCCTTCGGGGCCGGCCCGCTGCTACCTCGCGGGTCTACTTCGACCCGGAGGGTGGAGCTCGTGCTGCCGCATCGCCTCCATCACGAATGACCACCCTGATCGGGACGATCGAGGCGGTGGCCAAGCAGCTCGCCGCCAGCGACGTCGTCTTCGGTCACGGCACCACGAACCCATGGGACGAAGCCGTGGCGCTCGTCCTGGGAGTGACCGGGCTCCCCGACGATCAGGCAGCGGCCGACGTGGAAATCGACGCCGAGGCGGCTGAACGGGTGGCGCTGCTAGCTCGGCGCCGTATCGACGAAAGGGTGCCCGTGGCCTACCTCATGGGCTCCGTGACCTTCTACGGACGACGCTTCGAGGTAGAACCCGGCATCGTCATTCCTCGTTCCCCCATTGCCCAGCTCATCGAGCGCGGGTTCCGCCCGTGGTTGCGCAACGATCCGGACAGCGTCGTGGACGTCTGCACCGGAACGGGCTGTCTGGGCATCCTGTGCGCACTGGCGTTTCCCGAAGCGACGGTGACCCTTGTGGACGTGGACCCGGCTGCCATCGCGCTGGCCCGGCGCAACGTCGGCCTGCACGGGCTCGAGTCCCGGGTAAAGGTGGTGACGTCCGATCTCTTCGTGGATCTCGAGCCGGCTCGTTTCGATCTGATCCTGAGCAACCCCCCGTATGTGGATGGGGCAGAGATGGCTGCGCTACCCCCGGAGTACCGGCACGAGCCCGAAAGGGGGCTTGCCGGCGGTGCGGACGGGCTCGATCTGGTGGTCCGCCTGCTGGAGTCCGTGCCCGAGCGCCTCGCCCCGGGTGGCCTGTTCGTGTGCGAGGTGGGGGCAAGCGCACCCGCGCTGCTGGCCCGATATCCCGACACCCCCTTCGTATGGCCCGATCTGCCCGACGGCGGGGAGGGTGTGTTTATGCTCGAGGGTGGTGTCTAATTCCCGTCGCTATCTAGGAGTGGCATTTGATGGCTGGGAACACGTTTGGACAGCTCTTCACGGTCACGACCTTCGGCGAAAGCCACGGGCCGGCGCTGGGAGCCGTCGTCGACGGGTGTCCCCCGGGCCTTGCGTTGACTGAAACCGATCTGCAGGCGGACCTGGACCGCCGCGCCCCCGGCCGGTCCAGGTACACGACCCAGCGACGGGAGCCTGACCAGGTGAAGATCCTGTCCGGCGTCTTCGAAGGTGTCACCACGGGCACGCCCATTGGCCTGGTGATCGAGAACGTCGATCAGCGAAGCGCCGACTACGGGCAGATCAAGGAGGTGTTCCGGCCCGCCCATGCGGATCTGACCTATCAGGAAAAGTACGGCGTTCGCGACTACCGCGGGGGTGGCCGGGCATCGGCCCGGGAGACGGCCATGCGCGTTGCCGCGGGCGCAATCGCGAAGAAGTATCTGAAAGAGCGGCTTGGGCTGGCCGTGCGTGGCCGTCTCTCTCAGATCGGCGACGTCAGGGTGGGCTTCAGGAGCTGGGAAGCGGTGGAGGAGAATCCCTTCTTCTGCGCCGATCCGGAAGCCGTCGACACCATTGCAGAGCTCATCGACGGCCTGCGCAGCGACGGCGATTCCATCGGCGCCGAGGTGACCGTCGTGGCGACCTCGGTGCCGGTGGGTCTCGGGGAGCCGGTTTTCGGGAAGCTGGATGCGGAGATCGCGGGAGCGCTGATGAGCATCAACGCGGTGAAAGCGGTTGGGATTGGCGATGGGTTCGAGGTCGTTGCTCAGCGAGGCACCGCGCACCGGGACGAGATGACGGCCGAGGGTTTCCTGAGCAACCATGCCGGCGGGGTGCTGGGGGGGATCTCGTCGGGGCAGGACATCATTGCCCGCATCGCCTTGAAGCCGACGTCCAGCCTGGTCACCCCAGGGCGGTCAGTGGACAGAACGGGCAACGAGGTGGAGGTGGTCACTAAAGGGCGCCACGACCCGTGCGTCGGCATCCGCGCGACGCCCATTGCGGAGGCCATGGTCGCCTTGGTGCTGATGGATCACGTCATGCGTCATCGAGCGCAGAATCCCGAGCGGGGGTGTTAGTCGAGTCCGGGTCCCGGTGCTCGAGAGCAACTGCTGTGAAGGCCTGGGCTGCGTTGGACAACGTGCGCTTCGGGTGCGTCACCAGTCCCAGCGCCCGATGCAGGGGTGGCGCATCGGTCGAGATCGAGACCAGGTCCGCGCTCATTACGCTGGCGGGCAGCACGCTCCAACCCAAGCCGGTGCCCACCAGCATCCCGATGGTTTCCAGGTAGTTCGTCGACATCGCGGGTGTCAGGGGCACCCCAGCCGTGGCGAAGACCTCCGCAACGATTCGCCCCGTGTAGGTCCCAAGCCCCGGCATGATCACCGGATGGCGTGCCAGCTCTGCGAGGCTGAGTTGTTCTGCCCCGGCAAGCGAGTGCCCGGCTGCGACCACAAAGCTCAAGGGGTCGTGCCAGAGATGCTCGTAGGCCAGCTCGGGATTGCCTAGCGGGTCGAGGGTGACTACCGCCAGCTCGGACTCGGCTTCGCGCACGAGTTCGTGAGCCGCTTCCGAGTCCTCGAACCGGATGTCCAGCCGAACCTCCGGATAGCGCTGGCTAAAGGCTCGCAACACCGGGGCGAGCCGATGCAGACCCACGTGGTGTGACGTTGCGAGGCTCAGCACGCCGGTCACCTCGCGCTTCAAGTTGCGCAGCAGGCGTTGGGTATCGCTCATCTCCCGCAGCAGGCCTTCGGCCCTCGGCAGGAGCAGCGAACCCGCATCCGTCAGGTGGACGCGTTTGCCGACCCGGTCGAACAGCGTTGCGGAAAGGCTACCCTCGAGGGCCTGGACTCGTTTCGTCACCGCGGGCTGGGTAATGTGGAGCTCCTCTGCGGCCCGGGAGAAGCTTGCGTTCCTCGCCACGGAGACGAAGGCTCTCAATTCATTCCAGTTCATTATTAAACCGATAAATATAATGAATTTGTTTTATTCTAAGGCAGCTTCTACCATGCGCCAATACTCACTGCCGCTGTAGCGACGTGCCCGCAAGAACCCTTTACGACAAAATCTGGGATGCTCACGTGGTGGGCGTTCGCGAAGACGGCCAGACCATGGTCTACGTCGACCGTCACCTGCTGCACGAGGTGACCTCGCCCCAGGCGTTCGAAGGCCTCGCTCTCGCCGGGCGCAAGCCCTGGCGGCTGGACGCCAATCTGGCCACCCCGGATCACAACGTCCCCACCGAGGGGCGTGAGCTGGGCATCGAGGGCATCACCGACGTCATCGCGAGGGAGCAGGTCGAGACCCTCGACGCCAACTGCGAGCGCTACGGAATCACGCAGTTCGACATCACCGATCCGCGTCAGGGCATCGTCCACGTGGTGGGTCCCGAGCAGGGCGCTACCTTGCCGGGCATGACCATCGTTTGCGGTGACTCCCACACCTCCACCCACGGTGCCTTTGCCGCGCTCGCCCAGGGGATAGGGACCTCGGATGTTGAGCACGTCCTGGCGACGCAGTGCCTGGTTCAGCCCAAGGCCCTGAATTTCAGGGTGGCCGCCCATGGGGAACTGGGATCGGGCGTGTTCGCCAAAGACCTCATTCTGGCCATCATCGGCCGCATCGGTACCGCGGGAGCCACCGGGCACACGATCGAGTACCAGGGCTCTGCGGTCCGTAGCCTGTCCATGGAGGGGCGCATGACGCTCTGCAACATGTCAATCGAAGCGGGCGCGCGGGCCGGCTTGATTGCCGTGGACGATCTGACGCTCGACTACCTGCGTGATCGACCATTCGCGCCGGTTGGAGAGGCGTGGCATGCTGCTGAAGCTTACTGGCGAGGGCTCGTGAGCGACGCGGACGCGAGCTTCGATCGCGAGTTGGAGCTGGATGCGTGCGAGATCGAGCCCCAGGTGACCTGGGGCACCTCGCCGGAGATGGTTTGCGGAGTTTCCGCCAGCACCCCGAATCCGGATGCCGTTGACGATCCGCAGCAATCGGACAGTCTGCGCCGCGCGCTCGACTACATGGGGCTCGACAGCGACCAGCCCATGACCGACATCGCCGTGGACCGGGTGTTCATCGGCTCGTGCACCAATTCCCGTATCGAAGACCTCAGAGCCGCCGCCCGGGTGGTGAAGGGCAGGAAGGTTGCCGGAAACCTCAAGCAGGCCCTCGTGGTTCCGGGTTCGGGGCTCGTCAAAGCCCAGGCCGAAGCGGAAGGCTTGGCCGATGTGTTCATTGCGGCCGGTTTTGAATGGCGCGCGCCGGGATGCTCGATGTGTCTTGCCATGAACCCGGATCGGCTGCTGCCTGGCGAGCACTGCGCGTCCACCTCCAACCGGAACTTCGAGGGGCGCCAGGGGCATGGTGGTCGCACCCACCTGGTGAGCCCGGCCATGGCGGCTGCTGCCGGCATCGCCGGAAGATTCGTGGACGTCAGGGAATACCTGTGAAGTCTTTCAACACGGTCACAGGAATCGTGGTCCCGTTGGACCGTGCCAACGTGGACACCGACCAGATCATTCCCAAGCAGTTCCTGAAGTCGATCCACCGTTCGGGCTTTGGCGAGAACCTCTTCGACGGTTGGCGTTACGAGGATGAGGGCGACATCGGCATTACGCCAAACGAGCGCCGCATCAACCGGGCGTTCGTGCTCAACGAGCCCCGCTATCAGGGGGGCTCGATCCTGCTCGCCCGGGCCAACTTCGGGTGCGGCTCGAGCCGCGAGCACGCGGTGTGGGCGCTCCTGGAGTATGGTTTTCGCTGTGTGATCGCCCCCAGCTTCGCCGATATATTTCTCAGTAACTGCTTTAAAAATGGCCTCCTGCCGATTGTTTTAAAAGAACAAATTATTGAGAAGCTCTTTGATCGAGCGACCGGTGAAGCGCCGCTCGAGCTCACAGTGGACCTGCCAGCTCAGCAGGTGTCCAGCAGGACGGGAGAGCGTTACGGATTCGAGATAGATGCCAATCGCAAGCGGTCGCTGGTCGAGGGGCTCGACGACATCGGAATGACCCTGGCCAATTCGGACGCGATCCGGGCGTTCGAGGAACGCCATCGGCGGGCAATGCCGTGGCTGTTCCAGCAACATCCTGACTCAGGTTAGAAAATGCTAGTAAATGACTGAAATAAATAAAATTCTAGTGTTGCCGGGTGATGGAATCGGCGCGGAGATCGTGCCGGTTGCCAGGTCGGTCATGAGTGCGGCCGCGACCAAGTTCGGCGTGAGCCTCGCTTTCGAGGAAGGGCTGGTCGGCGGCGTCGCCATCGACGAGACCGGCTCGCCCCTGCCTGACGAGACGTTGCGTCAGGCCCGCGCGGCGAGGGCCGTGCTTCTGGGCGCCGTGGGCGGACCAAAGTGGGACGATCTGCCGACCCTGCAGCGCCCGGAGCGGGGCCTGCTGGGCCTGCGCGCCGGGCTCGAGCTGTTCGCGAATCTCCGCCCGGCCATGCAGTTTGGTCCCCTTGCCGAGGCATCTTCCCTGCGCGCCGAACTCGTTGCCGGCCTGGACATCCTAATCATTCGCGAGCTTACCGGCGGCATCTACTTTGGCGAGCCGCGGGGCATCGAAGTGCGGGACAACGAGCGCCGCGGCTTCAACACATACGTCTACTCCGAGCACGAGATCGAGCGAATCGCCCGGGTAGCCTTCGATCTGGCGCTCAAGCGGGATCGCAGAGTGTGCTCCGTCGACAAGGCGAACGTGCTCGAGGTCACGCAGTTGTGGCGGGAGGTGGTAACGGAGGTGGCCGGTGATTATGCCGACGTCGAGCTCAGCCACATGTACGTGGACAACGCCGGCATGCAGCTCGTCCGCGAGCCGAAGCAGTTCGACGTGGTCGTCACGGGCAACATGTTCGGCGACATTCTCTCCGACGTGGCCGCCATGCTGACCGGCTCGTTGGGAATGTTGCCTTCCGCATCGCTCAGCAGCGACGGGAAAGGGCTCTACGAGCCCGTCCACGGCACGGCACCCGACATTGCCGGGCGGGACATGGCGAATCCCCTGGCCACCATTCTCTCGGTGGCCATGCTCTTCCGCTACAGCCTCGATGCGCCGCAGGCGGCCCAGGCGATCGAGGGCGCCGTCGACGCCGTGCTGGAGGCCGGTTGGCGGACGGCCGACATCCTGCAGGGTCATGACGCGTCCAGGCTGAGTCTCATTGGCACCCGGGAGATGGGCGATAAGGTCCTCGAGCATCTCGAAGCCGGGGCGTCGTAGGCAAGCGGAGGGTCATGTCGTGAGTAACGAAGTCAATGTGGCCATCGCCGGCGCGACGGGTGCGGTGGGCGAAGCCCTTCTCGAGGTGCTGGAGCAGCGCAAGTTTCCTGTCGCCCGCCTCTCGCTGCTGGCCAGCGAGCGCTCTGAAGGCAAACGCCTGCAGTTCCGCGGAAAGTCCGTTTCCGTGGAGCGGCTGGATACCTTCGATTTTTCGGATACGGCCATTGGCTTCTTTTCGGCCGGCGGCGACCTCTCGGCGCAGTTTGCCCCCGGAGCGGCGGCGGCCGGGTGCCTGGTGGTCGACAACACCTCCCAGTTCCGCTACGAGCCGGACATTCCCCTGGTCGTCCCCGAGGTGAACGCGCACGCTCTGGATCTGTCGAATCCGCGCAACATCATTGCCAATCCGAACTGCTCCACGATCCAGATGGTGGTGGCGCTCAAGCCGCTGCACGATGCGGCGCGAATCCGCCGCATCAACGTCGCCACCTACCAGGCGGTGTCTGGAGCCGGAGCGAGCGCCATTCGGGAGCTGGCAGGCCAGACGGCCAATCTGCTGAACGGGAAACCCATCGAGAGCGACGTTTTCCCGGTGCAGATCGCGTTCAACGCGCTCCCGCACATAGACAAATTTCAGGACAATGGCTACACCAAGGAAGAGATGAAGATGGTGTGGGAGACCCAGAAGATCCTGGAGGACGAGGACATCCGGGTGAATCCAACCTGTGTCCGGGTGCCGGTGTTTTTCGGCCACTCGGAAGCGGTGCACATCGAAACCGAGCGCAAGATCACGGCGGACGAGGCGAGGGATCTGCTGGCCGACGCTCCGGGTGTAGTGCTGATAGACGAACCGTCTGACAGCGGTTACCCGACGGCCGTCAGCCATGGTGCTGGCCAGGATGCTGTCTTCGTCGGGAGGGTTCGAGAGGACGTCTCCTTCGATCGGGGCCTGAACCTGTGGGTGGTTTCGGACAACGTGCGCAAAGGGGCTGCGCTGAACAGCGTGCAGATCGCGGAGGAACTCATGTCGAGGCAGCCTGAACGCTTTGCCATGGCGAGTGGTTTGGGGTAAAAGACTCCAGCAACTGAACTGGACCGACGCATCGTTCATGCCCGCCAGCCGCGCCGGAGTTGCATCGTTAGATCCCTCAGCCAGCTGCCCGCAGGGCGTCCAGATTTGGGACCCAGCGCGCAAAACCTTCGCGAAACTGTTACCTACTGCAATTTTTGGCCGACCCAACTGGGGTATCGTCTCGTTTGGCACATGGATTTGATGAAGTGCACAGGATAGCAGTGAGACATTCACTCGGCGGAACGGGCGTCCGCATCAATTTCGCTATTACTTTAAGGAAAGGGGCTACCTCATGATCAGGAGTCTGCTCAGCCGCTCGCGCGCGCACGCGATTTACCTCGGTGCGGCGCTGTCCTTGCTTGCGGTACACGCCTGGGGCCTCGGCCTCGGAGAGATCAAGCTCAACTCGGCGCTTAACGAGAAGCTCAAGGCGGAAATCGAGTTGCTCGACGCGTCAGGCATGCAGCCTGACGAGATTCGGGTGTCGCTGGCTTCCACGGAAGACTTCGAGCGCGTTGGTGTCGAGCGTTTCTTCTTCCTGACCGATCTGCGCTTCGAGGTCGCTTTTGCTTCCTCCACGGGCGTGAAGGTCAACGTCACCAGCACCAAGCCGATCACCGAGCCGTACCTCAACTTCATCGTCGAGGTTCTCTGGCCGAACGGCCGGCTGCTCAAGGAGTACACGCTGCTCCTAGACCCGCCGACGTTCAGCAGCGCGGCGGCTCCTGTCGTGGCACCGCCGGCCCGCACGGCCTCTTCCGGGGGATCCGGCGACGATGCGTCCCGCACGGCGCCTCCGGGTGGCACCCGCGTTTCGCTTGCACCGCCGTCTGCGCCTGCGCCCCGCAGCATTGGTGGCGAGCTCATGACGGACCAGAGCGATACGCTGTGGGAAATCGCCCAGCGCACGCGTCCTGAAGGGGTGTCCATCGCGCAGGACATGCTTGCCATCCAGCGGCTGAACCCCCAGGCGTTCATCAGAAACAACATCAACCTTTTGAAGGCTGGGTACTCGCTGAGGCTGCCCACCGCCGAAGAGGCGCGCGCTCTGTCTCAGCAGCAGGCCGTTGCCATGGTGGCCGAGCAGAACTCGTCCTGGCGGGCCAATAGCCGGGGCGAAGCCCCCGCGGTTGAGACGCAGGTCGCACAATCCGCACCCAGCGAGTTCCAGGGCCAGGTCGACGCGACGGCAGAGCGCGCTGAGCCCGTTGTGGAATCAGCATCCGAAGGCGAGCTGCGGATTGTTGCAGGCGTAGGCGACAGCGTTTCCGGAACGGCCGGCGCAGAGACCGTGGCGCAGCTCGATGCGGCCCGTGAAGAGCAGGATCGGCTGTCGCGGGAAGTGGACGAGCTGACGTATCAAATGGATCGGGAGCGCGAGCTGTCGGCCAACCAGCTGGCGGTCAAGGATCGACAGCTCGAGGTCAAGGACCAGCAGATCGCTGAGCTTCAGGCGCAGATGGCCCAGGTTCGCCAGGAACTCAACGATGCGCGCCAGAACCAAAACCAAAGCGTGCCGGCGCCGGAGCAGCAGAAGGAACCGTGGTGGCAATCGTCCTACGTCCTCGCTGGCGCCTTGGGCGCTTTGGTTTTGGCTCTCGTTGCCGGTTTGATCGGAGCGCGTCGCAAGCGCACCGCAGCGGATGACGCTGACGTCGCCGCGGTGACGTCGAGAGAAGCGCGTACCAGCACCGCAGCTGCGGCCCAACCTGCCGCTGCTGATGAGGGGGCCGCAGACCAGCTGGAGTCGGGCGTGTCCGGGGACAGCGGACCGCAAGATGCCGCGGCTGCGGCGGGTGATGGCGATGTTCTGGCCGAAGCCGAAATCTACATCGCCTACGGTCGCCATCCGCGGGCCATCAGCCTGCTGCAAAGCGCGCTCGAAGAGCAGCCGGAACGGGACGACGTGCGGCTGAAGCTGCTGGAGCTCTACGTGGAAACCGGCGAGCAGGTGGCGTTCGCTGGTCAGCTGGCAGAGTTCTTGGAGCGCTGCCAGGACGAGGACATGCGCAATGCGGCTCGCGAGTTCGAAGCCCGCTTGACCGGAAGCGGGCCAGAGACGGCCTCAGCAGCAGCTCCGGCGGAAGCCGCTGAGGAAGAAGGCGAATCCAACGTCATGGATTTCGACCTCGACCTCGACGAAGAACCCGAAACGACCGCCGCCGACGAGGACGCCGGCGATAGCGAGTTCGATCTGGAGTTCGACGAGGACGATGAAGGGTCACGTGGCGCGGGCGATCAGCTTGGCGGTGATCTGGGGATCGACTTCAAGCCCGATGCCAACGTGCTGGATGCTGAAGAGGAAGAAAGCGAAGTCGCCACGATCGGCGAGGACGAGTTCGATTTCGACGTCGAAAGCGATGCCGACAGCGCAGAGACGAAGCTGGACCTGGCAAAGGCCTACATCGACATGGGCGATGAGGACGGCGCGAGGGACATCCTCAAGGAAGTGCTCGAAGAGGGTAACAGCGACCAGCAGACCAAAGCGCAGACGCTGCTCGAACAGCTCTGATGCATCTGGCGCTGGGCGTCGAGTATGACGGCAGTGCCTTTCACGGCTTTCAGCTGCAGAAAGCGGCAGCCACGGTTCAGGGATCCC